>Ga0194041_10000017_pt1 | contig 61939 bp, 59 predicted proteins | sample JunL449m_MetaG_FD_160082 | JGI IMG/M metagenome (GOLD analysis project Ga0194041, IMG submission 160082) | Anoxic zone freshwater microbial communities from boreal shield lake in IISD Experimental Lakes Area, Ontario, Canada - Jun2016-L442-9m | ecosystem: Environmental > Aquatic > Freshwater >...
GTCATGATTTGTCGCGCCTTTACAGGGGAATGTTGCCGTGTTTACGCGCAGGATTCTTCAAGTCTTTATCTTTCAACATTGCCAAGGAGCGTGCGATACGCTTGCGTGTTTCATGCGGCAGAATCACATCATCGATATAGCCGCGACGTCCTGCCACAAATGGGTTTGCAAACTTAGCCTTGTATTCAGCTTCACGGGCTGTAATTTTCTCTGGATCTGACTTTTCTTCGCGGAAGATAATCTCTACAGCACCTTTAGGGCCCATCACAGCAATCTCTGCAGATGGCCAAGCAAAGTTCACATCTCCGCGTAAATGCTTGGATGCCATCACATCATAGGCACCTCCATAGGCTTTACGAGTAATCAATGTGACTTTAGGCACGGTGCAATCTGCATAGGCATACAGTAATTTGGCGCCATGTTTAATGATGCCTCCGTACTCTTGCGCAGTACCAGGCATAAAACCCGGAACATCTACCAAAGTCACCACCGGGATATTGAATGCATCACAGAAGCGGACAAAACGCGCTGCCTTAATGGAGGCTTTTATATCTAAGCAACCAGCTAACACTAAAGGTTGGTTAGCAACAATGCCGATAGAGCGCCCTTCCATGCGCGCAAAACCAATCACAATGTTTTTAGCGTAGTCAGGCTGGAGCTCGAAGAATTCTCCATCGTCTGCAATCTTCGCAATCAACTCTTTCATATCATAAGGTTGATTGGGATTGGATGGGACTAATGTATCTAATGAAAAATCAGGCTCTTCAGTGCGATTAGCGCCTTTAATCAGAGGTGGTTTTTCTCGATTTGAGAGCGGTAGATAATTGAAGAATCGACGCAACATCATAATGGCATCAACATCGTTATCAAATGCTAAATCGCAAACACCAGATACAGTTGAATGCGTTATTGCGCCACCCAATTCTTCTGAGGTGACATCCTCATGCGTCACCGTCTTTACCACTTCTGGACCGGTGACAAACATATAAGAACTGTCTTTAACCATGAAGATGAAATCAGTCAGCGCTGGCGAATACACAGCTCCACCTGCACAAGGCCCCATGATTAAGGAGATCTGCGGAATCACCCCCGAAGCGGTCACGTTACGTTGAAAAATCTCGGCATAACCACCTAAAGAAGCCACGCCTTCTTGAATGCGCGCGCCACCAGAGTCATTTAAGCCAATCACAGGTGCGCCCACCTTCAGGGCCTGATCCATGATCTTGCAAATCTTTTCAGCATGGGCTTCTGATAAGGAACCACCCAGAACAGTGAAGTCTTGTGAGAACACAAATACGAGGCGACCATTGATCATGCCGTAACCAGTGACGACGCCATCACCTGGAACCGTTTGATCAGCCATTCCGAAATCATGGCAACGATGCTCAACAAACATGTCCCACTCTTCGAAGGTTCCAGCGTCGAGCAGGAGTTCAATACGCTCACGTGCAGTCAGTTTGCCCTTCGCATGCTGAGCGGCAATACGCTTTTGCCCACCACCTAATCGGGCTAGCTCGCGCTTGGCTTCAAGCTGTTGAATGATTTCCTTCATGTCCTGCTCCTTAGAAAAATTCATGCCCCATGGACTCCAGTAAGCGTCTTGCCGCCACTGAAGCTGCCATAGTTCCTTGGTTTACCTGTGCAATTAAGATTGGTAGGAGCTCTTGAACTGCTGCATTGTTACGAAACGCAGTCTTTAGGCCTGTATCTATCCGATCCCACATCCATGCACCTGCCTGTTGCTTGCGGCGACTCTCAAATTTGCCATTGGCTCTTTGCAGCTTTTCAAAATGGGTGACTTTGTCCCAGAGCTCAGGCACACCTCTACCTTCAAGCGCACTTAAGGTCATTACCGTGGGATGCCAAAACTCTTGATCGTGCGAAGCATGATCTGGATTACCCTGAAAACCAAGCAATCGCAAGGAGCTGGTGATAAACAATTGGGCACGCATCGCGGCATCTGGATCAATATCTACTTTGTTAATCGCAATCAGATCGGCAATTTCCATCACCCCTTTTTTGATCGCCTGAAGATCATCTCCAGCGTTGGGCAGTTGCATGAGCAAGAACATATCGGTCATGCCAGCTACCGCGATTTCACTTTGGCCAACGCCAACTGTCTCAACGATGATGACATCAAAGCCAGCCGCCTCTGCAACTAGCATAGCTTCACGGGTTTTCTCTGCTACACCACCGAGCGTTCCAGAGGATGGGCTAGGCCTAATAAAAGCATCTTCTAAGACTGAGAGACGCTCCATACGGGTCTTATCGCCCAGAATGGATCCGCCAGATAAACTGGAAGATGGATCAATCGCCATCACGGCAACCCGATGACCTTTTTCAATCAGGTACAGACCAAGGACTTCGATAAGAGTCGACTTACCAACACCTGGAACACCCGAGATACCTAAGCGAAATGAATTGCCAGTCTTTGGTAGTAGTGTATTGAGAACATCATCCGCACGCTTACGGTGATCTAAGCGCGTAGATTCAAGCAAAGTAATAATCTTTGCTAAAGCGCGTCGCTGCTTAAGCGATGGTGCGCCAGTGAGATCACTCACTAAGATCTGATCAGCGGCTTCAAGCATGCAATGGCATCCGAGTTAGGCAGGTTTAATTGATTTACGTATTTGCTCAAGCACATCCTTAGCCGAAGCCGGGATGGGGGTGCCTGGGCCATAAATGCCCTTCACACCTGCTTCGTAGAGAAACTCGTAGTCTTGTCTTGGTATCACGCCACCCACAAAGACGATGATGTCATCAGAGCCTTGTTTTCTGAGCTCAGCAATGATGGCTGGTACGAGCGTCTTATGTCCTGCAGCTAAGGTCGAGACACCTAAGGCATGAACGTCATTTTCAATGGCTTGGCGGGCACACTCTTCAGGAGTTTGGAATAAGGGCCCGATATCGACGTCAAAGCCTAAGTCTGCATAGGCAGTAGCAACTACCTTGGCGCCACGATCATGTCCATCTTGACCAAGCTTAGCAATCATCACACGCGGACGACGACCAAAATCTTTCGCAAAGTCGGCGATTTCTACTTTAAGTTTTTCCCAGCCATCGGCTGAGTCATAGGCAGCTGCATACACTCCGGTCACCTTTTGAGTATCGGCGCGATGGCGCCCGTAAATTTTCTCCAATGCGTCAGACACTTCACCAACAGTTGCACGTAAACGAATGGCATTGACAGCCAATTCCAATAAGTTCCCTGTATTGTCATGCGCGGCTTTTGTTAATGCTTCTAATGCGGCTTCTACTTTTTTGCTATCTCGCTTTGCTCTAATTTCTTTTAAGAGCACAACTTGACCTTCACGAACGCGATCGTTATCAATTATTAAGACGTCAACGAGATCCTCTTTATCGAGTTTGTATTTATTGACACCAACAATCACATCAGTACCAGAGTCAATCTTGGCTTGTTTCTCAGCAGCTGAGGCCTCAATCTTTAATTTAGCCCAACCGCTTTCAACCGCCTTAGTCATGCCACCCATCGCATCAACTTCTTGAATAATTTCCCAAGCCTTATCTGCCATTTCTTGCGTGAGGTTCTCCATCATGTAAGAACCAGCCCAAGGATCAATCACGCTAGTAATATGCGTTTCTTCCTGAAGAATTAACTGAGTATTACGGGCAATACGGCTTGAAAACTCGGATGGTAATGCAATCGCCTCATCAAATGAGTTGGTATGCAAGGACTGAGTCCCACCAAATACAGCCGCCATTGCTTCAACCGTCGTTCTCACGACATTGTTGTAGGGATCTTGCTCAGTTAAGGACCAGCCTGATGTTTGGCAATGGGTACGCAGCATCAAAGACTTTGGATTCTTTGGCTCAAAAGACTTCATGATGCGCCACCACAATAATCTTGCAGCACGTAATTTCGCGACCTCTAAGTAGAAGTTCATACCAATAGCGAAGAAGAATGACAAGCGGCCCGCAAAGCCATCAACATCTAATCCTTTTGTAAGCGCTGTTTTGACATACTCCTTACCATCCGCCAATGTAAAAGCGAGTTCTAAAACTTGATTCGCACCCGCTTCTTGCATGTGATAACCCGAAATCGAAATCGAGTTAAATTTAGGCATATGCTTGGTCGTGTATTCAATGATGTCACCGATAATGCGCATGGAAGGTTCTGGCGGGTAGATATAGGTATTACGTACCATGAACTCTTTCAGAATGTCGTTCTGAATCGTTCCAGATAGCTGATCTTGTCTCACGCCTTGCTCTTCACCAGCAACGATATAGCCTGCTAGTACTGGCAACACAGCGCCATTCATGGTCATGGAAACAGAAACTTTGTCCAATGGAATGCCATCAAACAAGATCTTCATATCTTCTACAGAATCAATTGCAACGCCCGCTTTACCAACGTCACCCGTAACACGCGGATGATCTGAGTCATAACCACGGTGCGTAGCTAAGTCAAAAGCAACGGATACCCCTTGGCCACCAGCGTCTAATGCTTTGCGATAAAACGCATTAGATTCTTGTGCAGTAGAAAAACCAGCATATTGTCGCAGTGTCCATGGACGAACTGAATACATCGTTGCTTGAGGTCCGCGTATATAGGGCTCGAATCCTGGCAAGGTATTCGTGTAATTTAAGTCTTGGGTATCTTCAGCGGTATAAAGCGCCTTAATGTGAATACCATCTGGCGTATTCCAACCCAGTTTTTCAGGATCGCCATTTGGCGCTGATTTTTGTGCAGACTTTTTCCAAGCATCCAAATTGGATGCTGGAACCGCAGGCCATGAACTCGCTGATGGCCGTTTCTTTTCTGAACTCACAAAGCACTCCTAGTCAATTTTGCTGCATTGCATCTAATTTCTCTAATTCTGCTTTACTATTTGTCATTTGTCCAGTTATCATGTATACATAATTATGAATACAAAATTAAACAATAGACCGCTATATGAGGATGTAGCCGATAGGCTGCGGGAGCAGATATTTGGCAAGCAATTGGCGCCTGGAAGCTGGTTAGACGAGCAATCTCTAGCGGCTCAGTTTGGGATTAGCAGGACTCCCATGCGTGAAGCCATTAAGGCCTTGGCTTCAGAGGGTCTTGTGACGATAAAGATGCGTCGAGGGGCCTACGTTACAGAGGTCAATCGTACGGATTTAGAGCAAATTTATACGGTTTTATCTCTGCTTGAGAGTAAGGCAGCCAGGGAGTCAGCTACTAAAGCAACCGAAGAGGAGCTCAATCTCTTAGATCACCTCCACCATCGACTCGAAACTGCGGCAGCAGACCGAAATGTAGAACAATTCTTCGAAATAAACGGTAAATTCCATGAACTGATACAAGAAATTGCTGGTAATCGCTGGATGAATGGCGTTATTACCGATTTAAGGAAAGTGCTCAAATTGCACCGTAAAGACTCTTTAACAAGCACTGGAAGGCTACAAAGCTCCCTTATTGAGCATCGTGAGATTCTCAAGGCTATCTTAAAGCGCGATGAATTAGCGGCTGAGGCTGCCATGCTAAAGCACTTTACCCGCAGCTTAGAAGCAATTAGATAAGAATAAATATCTATAAATAACAATGGCTTAGAATATTATTCTAAGCCATTACTTTATTTAATATTGCTAGAAATTATTTCTTGATAACAAAGTTTCCAGGTAAAGAAGCAAGGTACGCGGCAATATCTTGCATATCTGCATCGGAGTAGCCTTGTACTAGTGCTCCCATGATGGCGTTATTGCGTCCGTATTGCGCATTACCACCCCCTACTTTGTAGGCTTTTAATGCATAGTAAAGATAGTCAGGGTATTGGCCGGCGAGTTTTGGGTAAATAGGCAGAATGGGTGCATTCAGTCCGGCACCATGGCAAGAGGCACAATTACCTTTCTCTACCAGTGCTTTACCCTTATCTAAGCTAGCAGCATTAGAAACATTCACTAGACCAATGCTAGAAAACAAAACTGCGGTAATTATTGCAAATTTCATAAGCGTACCTCTATCACTTCAATGGGTTGTTAGGTGAGCTGGCTGTTTGGGCAGCATAGTATTCGCCGAGATTAGCCATGTCCTGATCAGAAAGACTGCCAGCAATAGCGCGCATTGTAGGGTGCTTTCTCTCGCCTTTCTTATAAGCAGCTAATGCACTCGCAATGTAGGCTGCATTCTGGCCGCCTAACATTGGAACTTTATAGACCAAGGGAAAGTCGGAACGGTAATCAGGAATAGAGTGGCAGCCAACACAAAGCCATACCTTGGCATTTGCAGCTGAAGCGCTTCCTTTTACTTCATCAGCTTGGGCAGCAAAACCAGCAAGCGCTAAAGCAGCAGCAAGTAGGAATTGAGGAAGAATTGTTATTTTTTTCATAGGAATCAGTATTTGTGAGCTTGATTTAAATCAACCTGCAAGATTATAGCGGACAGACGCTCCTTTTCAGCATTTTTGGGGCATTTGAGCGCTCAATATGGTCAGAAATAATGAAAGATGCAGACCAATTACCTATACTAGAAAGCCTAATTAACTAAGACATTTTCGAACAATCAAGATGAGTAAATCCGGCAACCAATCCAAAACCCGCTTTGACGGAAGCGCTAGCTATGTTGCTACTGACGATCTGAAATTGGCCGTAAATGCCGCGATGGCATTGCAGCGCCCACTTTTAATTAAAGGCGAACCTGGCACGGGAAAAACAATGCTTGCAGAAGAAGTTGCTGCGGCACTCAATATGCCTCTCTTGCAGTGGCATATCAAATCTACTACCAAAGCTCAACAAGGCTTGTATGAATATGACGCCGTGAGTCGCCTGCGCGATTCTCAATTGGGCGATGAGAAAGTTAACGACATACGTAACTACATTATCAAAGGTGTTTTATGGCAAGCCTTTGAGGCAAATGAACCTACCGTCCTTCTCATTGATGAAATTGATAAGGCTGATATTGAGTTCCCCAACGATTTATTACGTGAAATCGATCGGATGGAATTTTATGTCTATGAAACACGCGAACTCATTAAAGCAAAACACAGGCCTTTGGTAATCATCACATCTAATAATGAAAAAGAACTCCCAGATGCTTTTTTACGCCGCTGTTTTTTTCACTATATTGCCTTCCCTGACGCTGTTACGATGCAGCGCATTGTGGATGTACACCACCCCAAGATCAAACAAGATCTGCTGGATGCAGCCCTGAAGTCCTTTTACCAAATACGTTCCCTGCCTGGCCTAAAGAAAAAACCGTCTACCTCTGAGTTAATCGATTGGCTCAAGCTCTTGCTCGCTGAAGATATTACCCCGGAAGCACTGTATAGCCAAGATGAAAAAATAATAGTACCGCCTCTGCATGGCGCATTACTGAAAAATGAACAAGACGTTCATCTTTTTGAGCGCCTGGTGATGATGAATCGAAATCATCGCTAGTCAATAAGGCTCTAGTATGTTGATTCAATTCTTCTTGCAACTGAAAGAAGCTAAAGTGCCAGTTTCAGTAAGAGAATTTTTAACTCTTTTGGAAGCGCTCAAGACTGGCGTTATCAACCCTTCTATTAATGAGTTCTATCAACTTTCCAGAATGACCTTAGTGAAAGATGAGCAGCACTTTGATCGCTTTGATCAGGTCTTTGGCTCTTATTTTTCAGGGGTGGAACAAATCATTGCGATGTCACCCGATATTCCACTAGATTGGCTGGAGAAGAAATTACAACGCGTACTCACCGATGACGAGAAAGCGGCCCTCCAAAAATTAGGCGGTCCAGAAGCTTTAAAGAAGCGTCTTGAGGAACTGCTAAAGGAGCAAAAGGAGTGGCATGGTGGCGGTAATAAGTGGATTGGGGCTGGCGGATCCTCGCCTTTTGGCCATAGCGGCTACCATCCTGAAGGTATTCGCATTGGTGGTGAAAGCGCTGGAAATCGCACCGCCATCAAAGTTTGGGAAGCACGAGAGTTCAAAGACTACGATAGCGATTTGGCATTAGGCACTCGTAATATCAAGGTGGCATTACGCCGCTTACGCCGCTTTGCTCGCGAAGGATCAAACTTAGAGTTAGACCTAGATAAAACCATTCACTCTACTGCGGCTAATGCTGGTATGTTGAATATTCAAATGCGACCTGAGCGTCACAACAATGTCAAAGTATTGCTCTTAATGGATGTTGGCGGCTCTATGGACGACCACATTTTGCGCATTGGCGAATTATTTTCCGCAGCTAAAGCGGAATTTAAGCATTTAGAGCACTACTATTTTCATAATTGTGTTTATGAAAATCTCTGGCAAAGCAATCGGCGTAGACGAGATCAAGTTACCCCAACTCAAGACATCATTAATAAATATGGGCCTGACTATAAGCTCATTTTTGTTGGTGATGCCACTATGTCCCCTTATGAAATCTATAGTCCTAATGGCTCGGTTGAGTACAACAACCCAGAGCCTGGTGCCGTTTGGATCAATCGCCTCTTAGACCATTTTCCTCATTTTGCCTGGCTCAATCCTGAGCCTGAAGCTGTCTGGCAATATCGTCAATCGATTGACATCATGAGAGGATTACTAAAGGATCATATGTATCCAGTAACGATGAATGGTCTAGAAAGTGCGATGCGTCAACTTTCCAAGTAAGATTACTTTACTAAGCAAAATTCATTTACTTCATTACAGACACACACCATGAACCCAAACATTAGCGCTCGCCTTAAAGCTTTAGGTATCGATTTACCACCACCTGGTCCGCCAGCTGCCGCTTATGTAATGGCTGCAAGCACTGGCAATATGGTTTTTCTCTCTGGCCATATTGCCAGGAGAGACGGTAAACCTTGGGCAGGTAAGCTTGGCAAAGATATGGATACCGAGACCGGAAAAGCTGCAGCAAGAGCTATTGGCATTGATCTGATTGCCACATTACAAAATCATGTAGGTTCACTAGATAAAGTCAAGCGCATTGTCAAAGTGATGGGCTTGGTTAACTCTACCGATCAATATACCGATCAACACTTAGTAATGAATGGTTGCTCAGAATTACTGGTTGAAGTATTTGGTGATGCTGGTAAGCATGCACGCAGTGCATTTGGTGTAGCGCAGATTCCACTGGGCGCTTGCGTTGAAATTGAATTAATTGCTGAGATTTAGAAGCGCTTTAAGTCAAATTGAGAGAGCTCAGACTCTGTGTCAACATCTGCAACATAGGCTTTATTATCAGTAACAAAAATCTGCACTAGCTCTGGATGCTGATCCATAAAGGGTCTACACACCATTTGAGGGATTGCCAAAATATCAGCGATGACCTTAGCTGAAAATACTACTGGGTTGCCCCGCTGCTTTCCCACTATTGGCAATACAACTTCTGTTTTCTGATCACGCTGTTCAAATTGTTGCAGCAATAAATCGATTTCGATAGCGCCCACTAGAGGTTGATCACACAAAGCAATTAACAAAACATCGTATGTGCTCTTTAAGGCCTCAAGGCCCAAACGCACCGAAGATGCTTGCCCTAGCTCTGGCTGTGGATTAAGCACAGATTCAATTGATAAGTCGAAATCCTGTTTAAGCTGAGCTAACTCAGACTCGATCACATCAGCATAAAAACCAGTGACTACCAAGAATTCCGTTGGTGAAAATGCTTTAATTGCTTGACTGAAATGGCTTAATAGGCTTTGGCCATCCTTTTGAAGCAAGGCTTTAGGAGTTGATCCCAAACGACTGCCCTCGCCCGCAGCCAGTAAAAGAACTGCTAAGCGAAGATTGGAGGAGCCTGATTGCTTACCTAAAGATGTCATTAGAGTGATAATAAATAGGAATCTAGAAAAATAAACAATAAAGATCAATCACAGTATGAATAGTACCGATTTAAGCGTCCTTCGCTCTGCCGTTAGTTGGCTTAAAGCTGGCCACTCTGTGGCTATTGCTACCGTTGTACAAACTTGGGGGTCTGCCCCAAGGCCGATTGGTTCTTGGCTTGCTATTCGGGATGATGGTCAAGTAGCTGGCTCTGTTTCAGGTGGTTGCGTTGAAGATGACTTAATACGCCGCGTACAAACAGAAATTCTTACTAGAGCTACCCCTGAAATGGTAGTTTATGGTGTCAGCCAGCAAGAAGCGGCTCGATTTGGACTGCCGTGCGGAGGGACCTTAAGGCTGATGGTTGAGCCAAAGCCTGAGCTGGTAGTGCTAGAGAAGTTACTTGCACAAATATCTTCCCATCAAATTACTCGGCGTACTGTGAATTTAAGTTCAGGGCAATCCACCTTAAGCGCTGGATCTCGCAATGACCAATTTGCTTGTAATGAACAAGAGATGCAAACTACTTATGGCCCCCGTTGGCGGATGGTCATCATTGGCGCTGGTCAACTATCCCTATATACGGCAGACTTTGCGCTTGCATCGGACTTTGAAGTGATTGTGATTGATCCGCGCGAAGAATACTCAGAAGGTTTAAATCGTGAAGATCTGATCTTCATTAAAGGTATGCCAGATGATGTCTTGCTTGAAATTGGAGTAGACCAACATACTGCCGTCGTAGCGCTAACTCATGACCCTAAGCTTGATGATATGGCGCTGATGGAGGCTTTAAAGTCCCCTGCTTTTTATGTGGGTGCACTAGGCAGCAGAAAGAATACTCAAAAACGCAAAGAGCGCCTCTTAGAGTTCGATCTCAATCAAGAGCAAGTTGATCGACTCCATGGTCCAGTGGGCTTGCATATCGGAGCGCTTACGCCACCAGAGATCGCAGTATCGATTCTGGCAGAGGTCATTGCTGTGAAATACGGCATCAGCATTCCAAAGAAGAACTAGTTTGCTTTAAGTTTGCCGTCTTTCAAGCGTGGCTCAACAAAGTGACCTTTGCGTGCACGATTACCAGCAAATGATTTAAGTGTCTTTGCATCCAGATTGAGCTCTGTTGGCTTACCAGCACGACCAGCGCCAGAATAAGACGCACCGTCTGGACCTACAGCAATTGCTGATGCTAAGAATTCTTTATCGTCTAAGCCCATCAAGATCACGCCCCTACCACCGGTTGGCAAGCGTTTCAGATCGCCTAATGGGAATACCAGCAACTTAGAAGCTTGTGATAAGCAGGCCACTTGTTTCATACCTACATGAACCTTGACCGCACCTAAGGGTGCATCACCAATGACTTTAGCATCAATGCTGACAAACGATTTACCCGCTTTGTTACGGGTACTCATATCGGCTACGTTGGCCAAGAAGCCATAACCTGCTTTAGTAGAAAGCAGGACTAAGTCATCTGGCTGACCAGCGTAATAAGCCACCATTTGTGAGCCAGGGGCCAAGTTCACAAAGCTGGTTAATGGCGAGCCATCACCGCGTGCGCCTGGTAATTCACTGATGGGCACTGTGTAGACTCTGCCATCACTGCCAAAGCCTTGCATTACATCAACCGTACGAACCTCGAAGGTGTCATACATGGCATCGCCTGCTTTGAAGCCAAATTGGGTGGAATCATGCTCATGTCCTTGACGAACGCGCACCCAACCTTTTTGAGAAACAATTACCGTCACTGGTTCATCAATGACCTTAGTTTCTGCAATCGCACGTTTGTCTTCCTGAATTAAGGTACGACGATCATCACCAAAATCTTTTAAGTCAGATTCAATTTCCTTGATGATGCGCTTACGCAGTACTGTATCGCTTTGTAGCAAACCGTCTAAATCATCTCGCTCAGCTTTGAGCTCTTTAAGCTCCTGTTCAATCTTGATACCTTCAAGACGTGCCAACTGGCGTAAACGGATGTCTAAGATGTCTTCAGCTTGGCGATCTGATAACTTAAACTCTTTAATCAGGTCAGCCTTAGGCTCATCGCTATTGCGAATAATCTTAATGACCTTATCAATATTGAGAAGAACCGTTAATCGTCCTTCCAATATATGCATCCGATCTTTGACTTTGCCTAAGCGGTATTGTGTGCGGCGGGTTACGGTAGCAACCCTAAACTCAACCCATTCGGTCAGAATCTCTTTGAGGCCTTTTTGGCGTGGACGTCCGTCATTTCCAATCATCACCAAGTTCATTGGCGCATTCGATTCGAGTGAAGTGTGTGCTAATAAAAGATTGGCAAACTCATTTACATCAATATTTTTGCTCTTGGGCTCAAATACCAAACGCACTGCAGCGTCTTTACTGGATTCATCGCGGACACCATCTAATACATTCAGAATGGTGGACTTCAGATTATTTTGCTCAGGAGTGAGCGTCTTTTTACCAACCCTCACTTTTGGATTGGTGATTTCTTCAATCTCTTGCAAGACGCGCTGAGAAGAAGTTGCTGGGGGCAATTCATTGACGACAATTTGCCATTGACCACGAGCTAATTCTTCAACAGACCAGCGAGCACGCACCTTAATGCTGCCACGGCCGGTTTCATAAATTTGGGCAATCTCCGCAGTAGAGGAAATGATTTGACCGCCGCCTGGATAGTCAGGACCCGGCATGATTCCCAGCAAATCAGCAGTTGATAGCTTGGGAGACTTCATCAAAGCAATGGCGGCGCTAGCAACTTCACGCAGGTTATGGGAGGGAATCTCCGTTGCCATACCAACAGCAATACCAGATGCCCCATTTAAAAGAACAAATGGTAGACGTGCTGGCAATAACTTAGGCTCCTGAAATGAGCCGTCATAGTTAGCTGCGAAATCAACGGTGCCTTCGTCAATTTCACTTAATAACAAACCAGCAATCTTGGTTAAACGCGCTTCGGTATAACGCATCGCAGCTGCACCATCACCATCGCGTGAACCAAAGTTACCTTGACCATCAATTAAGGGATAGCGCAATGAGAAGCTTTGCGCCAAGCGGACTAAGGCGTCGTAAGCAGATTGATCGCCATGGGGATGGAACTTACCCAGCACATCGCCCACAACCCGGGCGCTCTTTACCGGCTTAGCATCAGCACGCAGACCCATCTCACTCATGGAGAACAAAATGCGGCGTTGTACAGGCTTTTGACCATCTGAAACTTCTGGTAAGGCGCGACCTTTTACTACGCTAATCGCGTAATCAAGATAAGCACGCTCTGCATAAACCGCTAAGGTCAAACTATCCTTATTGTCTTCATTCAGATCCATGGTCTTCGGATCATGTGGGTCATTTGGCCCCTTTGGCCCTATAGCGGTTTTTTGAGCTACTTTCGCCTTAGGTGTCTCTTCGACATCAATGTCATCAGAAAATAAATCTGCCTGCTGTGCAGTTGGTTTTTTGCTTAGAGTTTTTTTCGTTGCCATTAAATATCTGCCTCAACTTCATTGCCACGCTCTTCTAGCCAATCACGTCTTGCACCCGATTCGGATTTACCCATCAACATATCCATAGTTTTAAAGGTTTCGTCTTCTGTCCAAGAGCCTAAGGTCACTGGTAATAAGCGTCGTGTATCTGGGTTAAGAGTGGTATCCCATAATTGCTCAGCGCTCATCTCTCCTAATCCTTTAAAGCGAGAAATTTGCCATGCAGATTCTTTAACGCCATCTTTGCGTAATTTATCTTCAATCGCTTGTAGCTCACTAGCATCGAGTGCGTAAATTTTTTGGGCTGGTTTTTTACCGCGCGCTGGAGCATCTACCCTAAAAAGCGGCGGTCTAGAAATATGTACATGACCCAAATCAATCAGTTTAGGGAAGTGCTTATAGAACAGGGTTAACAGGAGCACCTGAATATGCGCTCCATCAACGTCCGCATCAGACAAAATACAAACCTTGCCGTAACGTAAGTTAGATAAATCAGGCTCGTCATTCAGGCCATGCGGGTCTACGCCAATAGCAACTGCAATATCGTGAACCTCATTATTTGCAAACAAACGATCTCGCTCTGCTTCCCAGGTATTCAGAACCTTGCCACGCAGGGGCAAGATGGCTTGATATTCTTTATTGCGTCCCATTTTGGCTGAGCCACCCGCTGAATCACCCTCAACCAGAAAGATTTCGTTCATGGAGATATCTTGACTCTCGCAGTCAGTGAGTTTTCCAGGCAGAACAGCAACACCAGAAGATTTTTTCTTCTCAACTTTTTGACCAGCCCTGGTTCTTGCTTGGGCTTGTTTAATCACCAAATCAGCCAGTTTGCGACCGTAATCGACGTGCTGATTGAGCCAAAGCTCTAAGGCAGACTTTGCATAACCTGATACTAACCTGACTGCATCACGTGAATTTAAGCGCTCTTTAATCTGCCCTTGAAATTGCGGATCCAATACTTTGGCTGACAAAATAAAAGAGGCGCGCGCAAAAACGTCTTCGGGCATGAGCTTGACACCTTTGGGTTGCAGCGCATGCATTTCAATAAAGCCTTTGACGGCATTAAAAAGACCTTCACGCAAACCGCTCTCATGCGTGCCACCAGCAGGCGTTGGAATCAGGTTCACATAGCTCTCGCGTACAGGCGCACCATCTTCAGTCCAACTCACAACCCAGGCAGCACCCTCGCCTTCAGCAAAAGAATCATCTTCACCGGTGCCAGTAGCGTATTGCTCGGCTTCAAATGGTGGAATGACTTCTGGCCCATGTCCAGCTTGCGCAATCGCTTCATTTAAGTAGCCACGCAGACCCTGTGCATATTGCCAAGTTTGACTATCACCAGATTTTTCTTGTATGAGGGTCACTTTCACACCAGGCAATAGCACTGCTTTAGAGCGTAAGAGACGAATCAGGTCAGCCATCGGAATGGTTGAGCTATCAAAATACTTACCGTCAGGCCAAGCACGCACGCGCGTGCCATGCGATTTATCTTGCTTGGATGATGGCTTTGTTTTGAGCTTCTCGATCACTCTGCCATCGGCAAAAGTCAAAGTAGAAATCTGACCATCACGCCAAACGGTCACTTCTAATCTTTTGGAGAGTGCGTTGGTTACTGAAACACCAACGCCATGCAAACCACCAGAGAATGCATAAGCGCCGCCGGCACCTTTTTCAAATTTGCCACCAGCGTGCAATTGGGTAAATACGATTTCAACTACGGGTAGTTTTTCAGTAGGATGCATTCCGACTGGAATCCCTCGACCGTCATCTTCCACGCTCACGCTACCGTCGGTATGCATGGTCACAATAATGTGTTTACCAAACCCGCCTAATGCTTCGTCTGAGGCGTTATCTAAGACCTCCTGAATCACATGCAAAGGATTATCGGTTCGGGTGTACATTCCCGGGCGCTGGCGGACGGGTTCTAGGCCTTTCAGGACCTGGATTGACGATTCGCTGTATTCGGATGTTTTACGGGTAGCCATGCGCGCAAATTGTAGTCATGTCTGAGCTCAAAGCGGAACTTTTCAAGAATTCCCCTGCCATCCATGCCAAAATCAGGGCATGGGAGCCTTAAGTCATATTCGTGTTTTAGACCTTAGCCGGGTGTTGGCTGGTCCTTGGTGCGCCCAAAACCTGGCAGATCTCGGTGCCGACGTCATTAAAGTCGAACGGCCAGGCGCAGGAGATGATACCCGCCATTGGGGCCCTCCTTTTGCCAAAGATGCCAACGGCAATGAAACTGAAGAATCTGCCTACTTCATTTGCATCAACCGAAATAAACGCTCCATCACCATCGATATTGCCAAACCTGAGGGTCAAGACATCATTCGTAAGCTTGCAGCTCAGTCTGATGTGGTGATTGAAAACTATAAGGTGGGTGATCTAGCTAAATATGGCCTGGATTATGAAAGCCTCAAAAAGGTGAAGCCTGATTTAGTTTATTGCTCGGTTACTGGCTTTGGTCAAACGGGTCCCTATGCACAACGCCCTGGTTACGATTTCATCATTCAAGGCATGGGTGGTTTTATGAGCATCACCGGTGAAGCTCATGATTTTGAAGGTGCCAGCCCACAAAAATCGGGTGTTGCGATTGCCGATATTTTTACGGGCATGTATGCCTCTTCTGCAATTCTGGCGGCCATCATTCATCGCGATCGCACTGGTGAAGGCCAATATATTGATATGTCCTTACTCGATACCCAGATTGCCGTGATGGCTAATATGTCGAGCGCCTACCTCACCTCTGATGAAATACCTCAGCGCTGGGGTAACGCCTCTCCTATCATCGTCCCTTATCAAACTTTTCCGACTTCAGATGGTTGGATCATCGTGGCAGCGGGTAATGATGGTCAGTTCAGACAGTTTGTTACTGTCGGCGGGGAAGCGCACTTAGCCGGTGACCCACTCTATTTAAGTAATCCATTACGTGTTCAACATCGCAAGCAATTAGTTCCGCTGCTAGAACAAATGACACGTAAGAAACCGAAGGGTGAATGGATTGCCTTATTAGAAAAAGCAAAAGTTCCTTGTGGTCCAATCAACAACCTCAAAGAAGTTTTTGAGAATGAACAGGTTATTGCTAGAAATGTTCTATTGAATGTGCCGCACCCTACCGTAGGTAATATGAAATTGGTTGCTAGTCCAATGAAGCTTTCTAAAACACCCACTGAAGTTCGGATGGCGCCACCAACACTGGGCCAACATACTGAAGAAATCTTGCATGAACGCCTCAAGCTGAACGACCAGGCGATCCATGAGTTGCGCGATAAAGGAATCATTTAGGCTATGACTACTATCAAGCCATCTTTAACTATGAAACAAGTCCTCATTTTTGGCGGCTTTATGGTCACTATGTCCATGGGCATTCGTCATGGCTTTGGCTTATTTAACCTTCCAATTACCTCGGCCAATGAGTGGGGTCGCGAAACCTTTGCCCTCACCATAGCTTTGCAAAATCTCACTTGGGGCGTATTTCAACCCATTACAGGCGCTTTGGCTGATCGCTATGGGGCATTTAAGATTATGGTAGCTGGTGGCCTTCTGTATGCCTTAGGTTTGGCTGGCATGGCAGTTTCTACCGATATCCTTAATTTCACGATTGCCGGTGGCTTACTGATTGGTCTAGCGCAAACTGCAACTACCTATAGCGTGGTCTACGGAATCTTAGGTCGAAATGTTCCAGCGGACAAACGGGTTTGGGCGATGGGCATTGCTGCAGCTGCAGGCTCTTTTGGTCAGTTCCTCATGATTCCTGTTGAGCAGGGCTTGTTGAGCACCTTTGGCGCGCAAGACGCGCTCTTATTGCTAGCGCTGATGGCCAGCCTCATGATTCCGACGGCCTTTATGTTGCGCGAGAAAAATTTTGTTCAGAACAACAATCTAGGCGATCAAACTATTAAGCAGGCCCTAAAAGAAGCCATGAGTAATCCGAGTTTTCGTTTGCTTACCTTAGGATATTTTGTCTGCGGCTTCCAGGTAGTCTTCATTGCCGTGCATCTTGCACCGTATCTGAAAGATCTCTCATCAACTTATCCAGCGGTTGCATCTCCTGCAGTAGCCACAACTGCTTTAGCTTTGATTGGCTTATTTAATGTGTTTGGTACGTTTGGTGCTGGCATCTTGGGTCAACGCTTTCCGAAGCGCTATTTACTCTCTGGCATTTACTTGACACGCTCTGTCGCGATTATTGGGTTCTTGCTCCTACCCTTAAGCCCAACAACTACTTATATCTTTGCCGCGATTATGGGTCTCTTATGGCTATCGACTGTGCCACTGACAAATGCGATCGTTGCGCAGATCTTTGGTGTCAAATACCTCAGCATGCTCTCTGGCCTAGTATTCTTTTCACATCAACTTGGTAGCTTCGGTGGCGCCTTCCTTGGCGGGTACTTATTTGATCGCACAGGTTCTTACTTAATCGTTTGGGAAATTGCCATTGCACTGGGCGTCTTTGCCTTCTTAGTGAATCTACCGGTTAAAGAACGTGCAATCAGTAGAACAGTAAACGCATGAGCAACAAACTTTCTTTATGGCAATGGGTGTTTTATAGTTTCACCCTTTTCGTCTTACTGCTCATTTTTTCTGCTTACTTTGCACCTGACATGATGGTTGCCCTCACTAATCAAGTTTGGGCTTTGTGTGGCTGGTAATGGGTTTTAGAAATGGGCATTTTCCATCACATAGATTGATATTGGATTCAAACTCGCCGTAGCACAATGGATAGTGCACATGCCTCCTAAGCGTGGGATACAGGTTCGATTCCTGTCGGCGGGACCACAAAATAATCAAAACTTATCCACAGGTAATGTGGATAAATCAGCAAAAGTTTTCCTAAGTCATAGATTTGTATAGAGTCATCTGACTTGCTTAAATTATTGGCAGCTATTTATATCTGTTTGCTGCGATTGCATATGAAAATATACTGATGCGCACTGAGAATTTTTATGATAAGAATTACTGCCAAATAGGCTAAAAACCACAAAACTTGCAAGTTCCCTTAAACTCCAAACTATGACTAGCCTATCAACCAGTACGCTCGCGGCCTTAGAAGAAATGCTTCAAAATACGGCACGTTCTGCTCCGCTTGACTTTATGCCAATTCATCTTTTTAGGGGCCTGGAAGGTAAACAAGTCATTGGTCACTTAAACCCAGAATTCATCCCTTACCTGCAGGACTCATTGAAGAAAGAATCTATTCCATTGGTCTCTATTAGGAATGATTGCTTAGCGATTCAATTTGCTCGCCCCAAAGAGTTGTCGGCTAGCCTTTCACAACTGGCAGACAAAATGCGTGCAGGTGGTTATGTTCCTGGTTGGCGCAATGAAGATTTTGCTTGGCTTGATCAAAACGGCCACCAGTACTTTCGCTTAGAGCGTGCCGCATTTCGTACTTTTGGATTTCGGAGTATGGCAACGCATATCAATGGCCATACTAAATCTGGCTTGCTTTGGCTAGGAAGACGGAGTGAAACAAAATCCACTGATCCAGGTAAGTTAGACAATCTGGCAGCTGGTGGTATTTCTGCTGATGAGACCCCTTGGGTTTGTGCGAAACGCGAACTTTGGGAAGAAGCCGGAGTACCGCCACAAATTGCTGATCAAGTTGAACCTGTTGGCCGTATCCATATGCGCCGCCCCATTCCTGGTAGAGGCTTTCATGATGAGCAGCTCTATATTTATGACTTAGAACTGCCTGCTAACTTTGTTCCTACCAATCACGATGGTGAAGTCAGTGGCTTTATTGAGATTCCCCTGGCAGAAGCCGCTGCCCGCATCTTGGCAGACGAATTTACGAGCGATGCCGCATTTGTTACGGCAGACTACATTCTGCGCCGCAATAAATAGGTTTTTTAGGCCCTTAAGGGGGTCTTGATTGGGGTCATGAACTCAAACTCCATTTCGTGGTTAAATCATTCCTAAGGATGAAACAGGGGTGCCCTCTAGATAGTTAGTTAGAGGCGCTGAGAAAAACCCTAGAACCCGATCCAGGTAATGCTGGCGTGGGAAGTTACATCAGACCGACACCCGGTTTCGTCCATCTACAACAGTGAGGAGATGGACGTGAGTACAAATAAGCAAAAAACCAAACATGAAATTCCAAGCTTAAAGAGCTTAGAGCGCGACTTTGGTCAGAAGTTCGCCTACCCAGCATCAACGAAGACCTATCTACAAGGTTCACGTCCTGACGTGAAGGCGCCGATCCGCATGATCGAGCAACTAGCAACACAGGTTGGTGAGGAAATGATTCCGAATCCACCAGTGCCAGTGTATGACACCTCAGGTCCTTATAGCGATCCTGAAATTGTGATTAATTTAGAAAATGGTTTACCACGATTGCGTGATACTTGGATTGCTGAGCGCAACGATACGATTCAATTGTCAGGCCCCAGTTCTGAATATGGGGTTGCGCGTTCCCAAGATGAAGCCACTCAGAGCTTACGCTTTTCTCACATCAGCGCACCACGTGTTGCTAAAGCCGGTAGCAATGTCAGCCAGATGTATTACGCTCGCCAAGGAATTATCACTCCAGAAATGGAATACATTGCACTGCGTGAATCGATGGGTCTAGAGCAACTGCGCAAAGACCCTGCCTACAAGCAACTCTTAAAGCAGCATCCTGGTAAGTCCTATGGAGCAAACCTGCCGGATATCGTTACCGGTGAATTTGTACGCTCTGAAGTTGCCGCTGGTCGCGCGATTATTCCTGCAAACATTAATCATCCTGAATTAGAGCCAATGATTATTGGTCGTAACTTCCGCGTAAAGATTAACGGCAACCTCGGTAACTCTGCTGTGACCTCTTCCATTAATGAAGAAGTTGAAAAGATGGTGTGGTCGATTCGTTGGGGTGCAGACACCATCATGGATCTTTCTACTGGAAAACATATTCATGAAACGCGTGAATGGATTATTCGTAACTCACCAGTACCGATTGGTACAGTTCCGATTTACCAGGCTTTGGATAAAACTGGTGGTGTTGCTGAAGACCTCACCTGGGAAATGTTCCGCGACACCCTAGTGGAACAAGCAGAACAAGGCGTGGATTATTTCACCATCCATGCCGGTGTATTACTGCGCTATGTTCCGTTAACTGCTGATCGCATTACTGGCATTGTGTCGCGTGGTGGCTCCATCATGGCCAAGTGGTGCTTGGCTCACCATAAAGAAAACTTCCTTTACACCCGATTTGATGAAATCTGCGAGATCATGAAAGCCTATGACGTGTCATTTAGCTTAGGTGATGGCTTACGCCCTGGTTGTATTGCGGACTCGAATGATGCCGCCCAGTTTGGCGAACTGCATACCTTAGGTGAGTTAACTGCTAAAGCCTGGAAACATGATGTACAGGTCATGATTGAAGGGCCTGGTCACGTTCCAATGCAGCGCATTGAAGAGAATATGACCGAAGAACTCAAGCATTGCTTAGAGGCGCCCTTCTATACCCTCGGGCCATTGATCACTGATATTGCCCCTGGTTACGATCACATCACTAGCGGTATTGGTGCGGCACAAATTGGTTGGTATGGCACTGCCATGCTCTGCTATGTGACCCCTAAAGAGCATTTAGGTCTTCCAGATAAGGAAGACGTTCGCGAGGGCATCATTACCTACAAGATTGCTGCTCATGGCGCTGACTTGGCTAAAGGCTTGCCGGGTGCTCAAGTACGGGATAACGCTCTATCTAAGGCCCGTTTTGAGTTCCGCTGGGAAGATCAATTTAATCTCGGCTTGGATCCTGAGCGTGCACGTGAATATCACGATGCTACCTTGCCTGCTGAAGGCGCCAAGATTGCGCACTTCTGTTCTATGTGTGGTCCAAAGTTCTGCTCGATGAAGATCACACAAGAAGTCCGTGACTATGCAGCAACACTGGATGCAGATGGCAATCCTAAGGTAAGTAAAGTCATTCCAATTACTGCAGAAGCATCAATCAATCCAGAAAAAGGTATGGAAGAAATGTCAGCAGAGTTTCGTAAGCGTGGTAGCGAGATTTATCAATAAACGATTCCACCTTGACTGTGAATAGCACTTCCTTCTCGCACAGCAAATACGCGATCGTCGGTGGCGGCCTGATGGGCCGTCTGCTGGCGGTAGCGCTTGCCCAGCGAGGTGCACAAGTGGATCTATTCGAGAAAGGTGGCTCTAATGCTCATGGCTCTGCTGCGCGAATTGCAGCTGCCATGCTGGCGCCGCTAGCCGAGTCTGCGATTACGGAAGATTCAGTTGTACGAATGGGTGTTCATAGTCTGCCGCGTTGGAAAGATCTGATTAGCGCATTGTCTACACCCGTATTTTTTCAGCAAGACGGTACATTGATTGTGTGGCATCGACAAGATGCTAGTGACGCGCAGCGTTTTACTGGCCACTTAGAGCGTAACTGTCGCAACAATGCGTTATTGCAATTGCCTCAGAAGTTAAATGCTGAAGCAGTTCGTAATTTAGAGCCAGGCCTTGCTGAACGCTTTACCCAAGGATTATTTTTACCTAATGAGGGGCAACTTGACAATCGGCAATTATTAGACGCCCTGCTAGTGGAGCTAGATACTCTGAAGGTTCATTGCCACTGGCATACCGAAGTCCATCCGGAAGATCTCCGTAAAGATAATGCTTACAAGGCTGTGATTGACTGCCGTGGCACAGCCGCTAAGGATGCATGGGCTTCTAATGGCAGCAATACCTTGCGCGGCGTGCGCGGTGAAGTTATTCGCTTGTATGCACCCGAAGTAAAGCTCAAGCACCCAACTCGCTTAATACATCCGCGCTACCCAATCTATATCGCCCCTAAAGAAAATGACATCTATGTAGTCGGGGCAACTGAAATTGAATCAGATGACTTATCTGAAATGAGCGTGCGCTCTGCCATGGAATTACTCAGCGCTGTATATACCGTGCATAGCGGTTTTGCTGAGGCCCGCATTTTAGAAATGGCAACCCAATGTCGCCCAACTCTCAAAAACAATCTTCCAGAAATCAAAACTCGGAAAGATAAAGGGCTCTCTGATCTGATGATGATCAATGGCTTATACCGCCACGGCTACATGATTTCTCCAGCGGTGCTGGACTGCGCCTTAGAGCTGCTAGCTTCTGGAGACAGTAATACGGCTTTGGAATTAGGTTTGAACATCACTAAAGAGGCCAGTGATCAAGAGGCTAGCTTATGCGCGTAATTGTGAATCAAGTCGAGTATGAGTTACCTAGCCAAAGCATGATCTCTGACGTGCTCTCTTTAATTGATGCGCGGCCACCCTATGCTGTGGCCGTTAATTTGAACTTTGTTCCGAAAACTAAACATAGCGAATTTCTACTCAATGAGAATGATCAAGTAGAAGTAATCGCTCCGGTTACCGGGGGTTAGATATAGATGACAGCCCCATTACCTAATAATCTCAATAGCGCTGATGCCTTAGTGCTCTACGGTGAGAGCTTTGCTAGCCGATTGCTATTAGGAACCTCGCGTTATCCCTCCCCGCAGGTTCTGGAGAACGCAGTGCAAGCCTCTCATCCGGCAATGATTACGGTGAGCCTGCGCCGCCAAGGAACCTCTACTGCCGAAGCACATAGTGGCTTTTGGGATCTCTTAAAAAAAATGGCTGTGCCAGTTTTGCCAAATACTGCTGGCTGCCATAGTCCACAAGAAGTCATCACGACTGCGCAAATGGCGCGTGAGGTTTTTGAGACTGACTGGATTAAGCTCGAATTAATTGGTGATGATTACACCTTGCAACCAGATACTTTGCGTCTGGTTGAAACAGCGCAAACCTTAATTAAAGACGGCTTTAAGGTTCTGCCGTATTGCACTGAAGACCTCATTTTGTGTCAACGTTTAGTCGATGTTGGTTGCCAAGCAGTCATGCCTTGGGCTGCGCCCATTGGTACAGGCAAGGGCCCTCTAAATTCCTATGCTATGCAACTACTGCGTGACCGCTTAAAAGTTCCTCTCCTCGTAGATGCTGGCTTAGGCCTGCCATCTCATGCCTGCACTGTGATGGAATGGGGTTTTGATGGCGTGCTATTAAATACTGCTGTGGCGCTTGCCGAAGATCCTGTCGTCATGGCAAAAGCGTTTGCGATGGCAGTGGATGCAGGTCGTGCAGCTTACTTATCTGGTGCTATGAAACCACAAGAATCTGCTCAAGCAAGTACACCATTAGTGGGTACCCCTTTTTGGCATCAGAGTTAATGAGCTTCATTCGGGACCTTGCGGATCAAATCCTAGCAGCCCATGGCAATGATGATCTGTGCCTGCCGATTCCACAATTTACGGTTAGCAAACCACCGCCCAGAATTGATAATGAATCTGCTGCCGATCATTACGAGCTTGCTGGCGCTCTTGCGGCCATTAATATGGGCTTTATTGAGTCAGATGCCAAGGTATTGGGTAAGGCATGGTCCCGCATGGCGCAGGGCGATGGAGGCTTTAATGCCTTGAAGTGGCCCAATAGACCAGAGCACTTTGATTTACTTCCTTGGACTCGCAATATGAACCCCAATGCTTTTCCTGAATGCCCTACCCGCTTAGGTTTGTATGGTGTCATGCCAGATGCAGATTGGGTAAAGCAGATGGTTGATGCGCAGCTACCCACTGTCCAGTTACGTTTTAAATCTGAAGACAAATACAAAATCAGAAAACAAATTAAAGAATCAGTGAAGGCTGTTAAAGATAGCCAGACCTTACTCTTTATAAATGATTATTGGGAGCAAGCAATTGATGAGGGTGCTTATGGCGTTCACCTTGGTCAAGAAGATATGGTTACTGCCGATTTAGATAAGATTAGATCAGCAGGTTTGCGCTTAGGTTTGAGTACGCATGGCTATGCGGAGTTAGCTTACGCAGATCGTTTTTGCCCTAGCTATATCGCAATGGGGGCTGTCTTTCCAACCAATCTGAAGAGGATGCCTACTGCGCCACAAGGTTTAGGTCGCCTCTATCAATACGCCAAACTCATGAGTCACTATCCATTAGTGGGCATTGGTGGTATTGATGAAGGGAGCATTCATGCGGTTTCTAGGAGCGGTGTTGGTTCGGTTGCAGTAGTTCGAGCGCTCACGCAAGCCAAAGATCCTAAGGCTGCCGTGAAACACTTACAAGCTTTAATGCAGTAAGTCGTCAGAATCTTTAGTACTTACCTTTTTCATCTAACAAAGCCGTTGGATAAATATCATGCATATGCCATAAGGGTCCAGGGCCTTCACCAATACTTAAGAAACGCCCCGCTTCTAAGCCCGCTTCTACATAAGCAATCGCTTTTGCCACTGCATGACTCAGATCATGACCACCAGCTAAATAAGTAGCAATGGCAGAAGCTAAAGAACAACCCGTGCCATGAGTATTGAGTGTATTGACACGATAGTGTTTGAATTCTTTTGATTGGGTGACTTCTAATCCATCCTCCAGGGTTTTCCACATCAGAAAATCGGTGATTTGGGTATGTGTCGCATCTAAGTGGCCGCCTTTAATCAAGACCGCTTGAGGGCCCATCTCCAATAATTGTTCTGCGGCTATCTTAAAATCATCTGCCCCAGCAATATCGCGACCCAGCAGCAATGATGCTTCTTCCATATTAGGAGTAATCAATGTTGCCATCGGAAACAATTCGGTAATCATGGCTTGCGCTGTGTCATCACCGCCTAGACTTGCGCCTGAGGTTGCACGTAAGACAGGGTCAAGAACAATGCGTTTCACACCATGACGGCGCAAAGCTTGAGCTACAGTACGGACAATTTCTGGGCTAGCGAGCATTCCGATTTTGACAATATCAACCCCGATATCTAGCAAGACAGCATCAATCTGAGCGTCGATCACATCGAGATCTACATCCTGAATGCGTGTAACCCCAAGGGTATTTTGAGCAGTGATAGCAGTAATCACGGACATGCCATAGCCGCCAAGTGCAGTGATCACCTTAAGATCAGCCTGCAGCCCTGCCCCGCCACCGCTGTCTGAGCCGGCGATAGTCAGTACTTTGGGGATCTGTACGGATGTAGGAAGAGATGACTTCATCTTGCTATAATATCGGCTTATTCCCCGATAGCTCAGCGGTAGAGCAGCAGACTGTTAATCTGTTGGTCCGTGGTTCGATCCCACGTCGGGGAGCCAAAATATCTGTAGTTATGAAGGGTCTAGAGCAATCTAGGCCCTTTTTTCATTTTTAGGCTTCTTAGCCCACTAAAGTGGCCTAAGCGGTTAGCTGATTGTGCTTAAATTAGATAATTAAATTCATCATCAGAATGAGTCTACTCAATAGGAGATAGTCATGATTCAAAGTAGCCCCTTTAATTCGCTTGGCCGAGCAATTACGCTCGTCATAGCTCTAGTTGCCCTACTTGCTGGTGTCGCCAAACCAAGCTTAGCCCAGTCAGATTACCCAAACAAACCGATACGATTTGTCATTCCTTTTCCTGCCGGAGGCGCAACCGACAATATTGCTAGACCACTTCAAAATGAGCTCCTCACTACAGCCAAGTGGAATGTTCTGATCGACAATAAACCAGGCGCAGGCGGTAATATTGCCGCAGAAATTGTTGCTAAAGCACTACCTGATGGCTATACCTGGCTCATGGCTTCTGTAGGAACTCATGGCATTAATCTTCCCCTCTATACCCAAGGTGGTGGAAAGCTGCCATTTGATCCGATTAAAGATTTCACACCGATCTCTCTGGTTGCAGAGTTACCAAATGTCTTAGTTTTAAATCCGGAGTTTGCTGCCAAGAACAATATCAATAGCGTCAATGATTTGATTGCTTATGCCAGAGCAAATCCTGGCAAGGTGAATATGGCTTCAAGCGGCAATGGCACATCGATCCATATGGCTGGGGAGCTGTTTAAGTCAATGACTAAAACCTATATGGTTCATCTACCCTATAGAGGAAGCCCTCCTGCAGTGACTGACCTCATGGCAGGCAATGTAGACATCATGTTTGACAACCTACCGTCGTCGATTAACTTTATTCGTGCGGGGCGCTTAAAAGCCTTGGCAGTGACTAGTGCAAAGCGCTCTCCAGCATTTCCAGACTTACCAACGATTGCTGAAGCGGCAAATTTGCCAGGCTATGAAGCGACTTCATGGTTTGGAGTGGTTGGGCCAGCCAATATGCCTGCAGATATATTGAGCAAAGACAGCGCCGCAATAATAGCGGCTATAAATAGCCCATCTGTAAAAGAAAAGTATTTAGCAATGGGTGCTCAACCGGTTGGCAATACGCCTGCGCAATTTAGCACCTTCATTAAAAATGAGATCGCTAAGTGGACAAGGGTTGTAAAAGATTCTGGGGCAAAAGTAGATTAATCTTTTGCTTAGCTTCTTAGCTCTTATTTACTTCCCCAGTTGAGAAAGTAACTTACTGGGGGAGATCACCTCTTGATCTAAGACCAATTCAATTAATGCGCCCTTTTTGCTGACAAGTGCTTTTGCAAACGCAGGTGCAAACTCTTCGGTCTTAGTGACTCTAAATCCAGGCATTCCAAAGCTATCCGCAAACTTCACAAAATCGGGGTTGGTTAAGTCAGTCGCCATTACCCGCGACTTAAACTCCCTCTCCTGATGCATACGAATCGTTCCAAGCATATTGTTGTTGACCACTAAGACAATTGGGAAGGCATCGTAACGGGCTGCTGTTGCCAACTCTTGGCAGTTCATCATAAAGTCGCCATCTCCACAGACTGCAATCGCGATTTTTTCAGGGCTTATGATCTTGGCGGCAATGGCTGCAGGCAAACCATAGCCCATGGAGCCATTGGCTGGAGCCAATTGGGTTTTGTGTGGGCCGTAAGGATAAAAGCGATGTACCCAGGTAGCAAAGTTACCAGCACCATTGGTCACAATGGCATCACGCGGTATGGAGCTTGGTAATGAACTCATAATCTGAGCCAATTGCAAATCACCTGGCGTAGTCACCGGGCTGGAGAATGCTAAATACTCAGCGTGCGCCGCTTTGATTGCTGCGCGATCATATTGATCGCCCATCTTGACAGTCTTTAAAGCTGCACAGAAATTTTCTGGGCTGCAATTAATAGCAAAGTCTGGACGGTAAACACGGCCCAAATCTTCTGCCCCAGAGAGCACATGGATTAAAGTATTTTTAGTCTGGGGAACGGAGAATAAGGTGTAACCAGCTGTAGTCATCTCACTTAATCGCTCACCGATCACCAACAGAACATCGGCCTCAGTAATACGCTTGACTAAGGATGGATTAGCACCGATTCCTAAATCACCCGCAAACGCAGGATCTAAGTTATCTATCAGATCCTGAGAACGAAAGCTGGTGGCTACAGGCACGCCCTCTTGATTGGCCCAGCTTCGCAAATCATTACAGGCATTGCTATTCCAATTGCCACCACCCGCAATGATCATTAGATTCTTGGCGGATGTGAATGCCTTCATTGCCACATCAAACTGCTTGCGATCTAAGCCTGGCTGAATAATATGGGCTAGCTTAGCTGGATTTTCTTGACCAGACATGTACAAAACATCTTCAGGCAAGGCGAGTACAACTGGGCCTTTGCGCCCTGCTTGCGCAATATGAAATGCATGTGACACGAATTCATCAATACGATCAACCCGATCAATACTGCCAACCCATTTTGCACATTCTGAATACATACGGCGATAGTCGATTTCTTGAAAGGCTTCGCGCTCAACCATGTCTGTGCCCACTTGGCCCACTAGCAAAACCATAGGGGTTGCATCTTGGTAAGCTGTATGCATGCCGATCATGGCATTTGAGGCGCCAGGTCCACGCGTGACCATCAGCACACCCGCTTGGCCTGTTAATTTGGCATAGGCCTCAGCCATATAAGCAGCGCCACCCTCTTGACGACAGGTAATAAACCGAAAGCCGGGATGATCCACAAGCCCATTTAATAGGGGTAGAAAGCTTTCACCAGGAACCCCAAAGGCAATGTCTACTCCTTGCCTTACTAAGGCATTTGCCAGTATCTGACCACCATTCATCATCTCGCTTGGTGTCGCCATGCTATTTTTATGCTTTCATGTAAGTAGTGGTATTCATCTGTGCCAATAGAAAGTTATCACACTTTGGCACGCCCTAGAGCCAATTGGGCTGACCTATACTGCGGGAATAGATATTAAATCAATTAATTGGGAGGCACTGAGATGAGGTTATTTGGCTTTAAGGGACCAAATGGATATGAGGGCGTAGGCGCACTGTCTAAAAGCGACCAAGATACCTTTATTAATGTATGCGCCACAGATACACTGATACCCAATAGTCTACAAGAAATCATTCAATCTCAGGCACATTTAGATCGAGTGGGCGCTACCATTGCAAACTCTAAAGCTGTTACTGGTAAGCTCAATACTATTAGCTTCAAAGTCCCTATTGAAAAGCCTGGGAAAATCGTCTGCATGGGCCTGAATTATGCTGACCATGCCAAAGAAGGTGGTAACGCAAGACCTGAGTATCCAAGTTTTTTTATGCGTGGTCCTAGCTCCATGACAGAACATTTAAGTCCAATTGTGCGCCCTAAAGTTTCAGATAAGTTAGATTACGAGGCAGAGCTTGCTTTTATTGTTGGCAAAAAGGCGCGGCATCTCACTCTAGAAAATGCCTTGGATTGTGTTGCGGGTTACAGCATCTTTAATGACGGCAGTATTCGTGATTACCAACGTAAAACCACTCAGTGGACGATTGGTAAAAACTTTGATCAAACCGGTGCGTTTGGTCCATGGCTAGTAACGCCAGATGAGCTACCACCTGGATGCGATGGTTTAAATATTCAATCCCGCTTAAATGGTCAAGTAATGCAAAACGCCAATACGAAAGATTTCTTATGGGGGGTTGCAGAAACCATTGTCTTGATTACTGAATGTATGACTTTAGAACCAGGTGATGTTGTGATCACGGGGACTCCAGCTGGTGTAGGCTATGCCAGAACGCCCCCAGTCTTTATGAAGCCTGGGGATATCTGCGAAATCGAAATCGAATCGATTGGTGTATTGCGAAACACTATTCAAGACGAGTAAGCAGCCCTCAAGTAAGCTTAGTGAAGCTTCACAATCGAATCAGTTCGGCGATGAATTAAACGACTGATCGTATCGAGTATTACCTTGATCCAGCCGTGCAAGGCCAGTTGATGTAATTTATAAAGACTTAGATACATGATCTTGGCAAAAAAGCCATCGATCATGAGACTGCCTCCGATTAATCCGCCCATCATGCTGCCAACGCTGCTAAATTTACCTAGCGAAACAAGCGAGCCAAAGTCACGATATCGATAGGCTTTCAAGGGCTTGCCATGAACAATATTTTCTATTTGAGAGTGCAAATGAGAGGCTTGTTGATGCGCTGCTTGAGCGCGTGGTGGAACAATGCCCCCTTTGCCATTACTCGCTTCAGGCCAAGGACAGGCAGCGCAATCACCCATCGCAAAGATATTGGGATCACGTGTAGTTTGTAGTGTTGGCAACACCACTAATTGATTTGCTCGGTTACTTTCTAGGCCGCCAATTTCATGTAAAAAATCAGGTGCTTTAACGCCCGCAGCCCAAACAATTAATTCGGCAGGAATCTCTACTCCGTCTGAGAGGCGCAGCTTATCTACAAAAACTTCTTCTACTTTTGCATTAGTAATCACTTCAACACCGAGATCTACTAGGAGTGTTTGCGCTGCTGCAGATACTCTTTCAGGAAGTGCCGGCAATATCCTAGGCGCAGCCTCAATCAAGATGACTTTCATATCTTTATCTGGATTAACGCGATCCATGCCATAAGAGATCACCTGACGAGTTGTCCGATGTAGCTCTGCAGCCAGCTCGACACCCGTTGCGCCAGCACCAATAATAGCCACCTTCAGTTGATTTAAGGATAATGGAGCGTTCTGTGACTGTGCTCTAAGACATGCATTAATCATGCGCAAATGAAAGCGCTTGGCATCAGCTAGAGATTCTAAGCGCTGTGCATACTTAGCTACTCCTGGTGTCCCAAAATCATTCGTTAAGCTACCAATGGCAATGATCAAGGTATCGTAAGGAATTAATCGCTCAGGCGTTACCATTTCACCTGAGTCATCTAAAAATGGACCAATCCGAATTTCTTGTTTCTCGCGATTGATATCGATGAGCTCACCAATCCGAAATGCAAAATGGTGCCAATGGGCTTGGGCGATGTAATCTAACTCTTGATCGGCAAGATCCATAATGCCTGCAGCAACCTCATGGAGTTTTGGCTTCCAAATATGCGTGCGATTTTTATCTACCAAGGTAACGCTGATTTTTTGAGAGCCAGGCTTTGCTGAGCCGTAGCGATTACCTAGCTTTGTAGCCAGCTCTAAGCCTCCAGCACCACCCCCCACTATTACTACTTTTTGAACTTTACTCATACATATACCTTAACACTAGACTATTTCTTTCGGTCAAATTTCTGAACACGCTTAGCGTTATCAACCTCTGAGGTATATAAATTTCCTTGGCTATCAATCGCAATATTGTGCAGCACATGAAAGTCACCGGCATTACGGCCAGATCGTCCGATTGTTCCTAGCGTCTGCCCCGTTTTCTGATCTACGATCTTAATTTCATTATTACTGCCATCAGCGATATAAAAGTACTGACTACGAGAATCTTCTACAACATCGTAAACCGAACCCCAGCCCGTTTTATTATCTCTAGTCTCAGTATCAATCTCGAGCTGCCTGACAAACTTGCCATCTTTAGTGAAGATCTGTAAACGATTCTGCGCGCGATCGCACACTGCCAATTGACCGTTCTTGAGCAAGCGAGCGCAGTGCACTGGATTACCAAATTGATCAAGTTTTGTATTAAAGCGCTCAAAGATACCATCCGCTGGCTTGCCACCATAGGCACCCCAGTGTCTTTTATATGCGCCAGTATTAGAATCAAACACAACTACTCTACGATTTTGATAACCATCTGCAACAAATATTTCATTTGCTGCAACATCTAAATCTAGATGCGCAGGACGCCCTAAATTTTTCGTATCATTCGAGTTTTGTTCAAGACCAGGGCTGCCAATTTGTAATAAGAACTTACCCTCTTTTGAAAATTTCAATAATTGACGGTCTGATTTTCCATTACCAGCAAGCCAGACATCACCGTTAGGAGCAATATAGATACCATGCTCATTTTCAAACCAGTCATAACCTTGGCCTGGTCCACCCCATGCTTGCAGAACCTTGCCATTTTTATCAAACTCAATTACTGGTGGGGCTGCAATACAGCATTTGGCATTTTTATTAGCCAGCCCAAGCTCATCAGGCGCTAGTGAAGTCGGTCGTTGAACAATCCAAAGATGGTCATTTTTATCAATTGCAATACCTGCTACTTGCCCAATAATCCATTGGTTTGGTAAAGGCTTTAACCAGAAGGGATTGGCCTCAAATTTTTGTCCGCCAGGAATTCCCTCAATCCGGGTGTCAGCCGCATAGCTTTGTGAAATAGATACCAATAAAGAACATACGAATATTAATAACTTCACTTTGAAACTCCCTTTATGGAATGCATTAACTTGCATTACTTAACCCTACTGTCATGCCACCGCAAACAAAGAGTGTTTGGCCAGTAGTAAAACTAGAGCGATCATCTATTAAATAGGCTGCGGCATGTGCAATATCCTCTGGCTGCCCCATTCTCTTAACTGGAATACTTTCAATAATTTTGATGGTCTTTGGGGCATTTGGTGGATTACCTGAAGTAAACAATTCTGTTGCAATCGGTCCAGGCCCAATAGCATTAACAGTAATTCCAAATTGGGCGAGCTCCAAAGCCCAGGTTCTGGTCATGCCCTGCAGACCTGCTTTCATAGCGGAATAGGCAGTACGCTCTTCTTTTCCTAGTGCTGCCCGGCTTGCGATATTAACTATCCGTCCGAAGTTTGCTGCTCGCATCTGAGGTAGCAATTGTTGGGCTAGAACCATAGGTGCCTTTAAATTTAAGGCATAGACAGCATCAAAATCCTCCGCACTCACATCCTCAAGAGCGCCTGGCTTAATAATGCCGGCATTGTTTACTAGCCTCAGTACTTTGGTGCTAATGGTGATTTCCTGAAGAAGAGTTTTAATAGCCTTGCTGTCAGTGATATCAATTTGATGAAATTCTTCGTCTTTTAGCAAGCTCGGTGGGGTTAACTTATCCAAATTAATTACTCGATAACCATCGTGGGTTAATCGTGTAGCGATAGCCCTACCTATTCCGCGACTAGCACCAGTAATCAATACATTCTTTTGCTTATTCATTTGCTAGCCTTCTATCAATCCGTTTAATCTACTGTAGCGCCAGAAGCCTTAACCACTTTTTCCCATTTCTGAGTTTCATTGGCTATCGTTCTTCCAAAATCTTCTGGCGCTCCCGGAATGGGTACGCCACCTAAATCAGCTAAACGCTTTAACATTTTTGGATCTGCTAGTAATTGATTCATCGCAGCATTGACCTTATCGATTGCCTCGCGTGGTGTTCCTTTGGGCATCGCAAGACCAAACCAAGCAGTCGCCTCGTATCCAGGCACCGTCTCTGCAATCGTTGGTACATTAGGCAATGAAGGCTCAATCGCAACTGATGTTACGCCGAGTGCCCGAATTCTTCCATCTTTAATAAATCCGGCTGAGGAAGGTAAATTATCAAAAATAACCTGCACCTGCCCACCAATCAAATCATTTAAGGCGGGGCCCGCTCCCTTATAAGGGATATGAGTCATCTTGCAGCCCGTCATCGATTTAAAGAGCTCACCGGATAAATGAACTGAGGTTCCGCTACCCGAAGATGCCATATTTACTTTGGAGGGATTAGTCTTGCAATACTCAATAAACTCTGCAACGGTTTTGACTGGCATTCCATTAGTAATCACCATCACATTAGGTGTGCGCACAATACCCGCTACCGGAGCCGTATCATTGATAAAGTTAAATGGTAAGTTTTTATACAGAGTGGCGTTAATGCCATTGGCTGGGTTGGTTAGCAGCATGGTGTAGCCGTCGGGCGGTGATTTAATGACAGACTCAGTGCCGATATTATTTCCCCCGCCCGGCTTATTTTCAACGATCACAGTAACGCCTAATTTTTCGGTTAAACCTTGAGAAACAATTCTGGCTAATACATCAGTAGTCCCACCTGGAGGGTAAGGCACCACTAAACGAATAGGCTTCTCTGGGTAAGGTGCCGCAATTATCAGGCTAGAAAAAAAGCTTAGGCAGCCAAACAATAATGCAGCGTACGGTGAAATATTGCGCATGTTTACTCTCCTATATTAAATAGCAAACCAACGTATTTAGAACCTATTGTGAATGGATATATTAAGGATTGCATATAGGGGGTTTCCTTTGTGCAAACAGCGTTTTTTGCTCAAAGGCATACGCGAGTTGCAAAATACCAAAATCATCGCGATGGCGACCCACAATCTGTATGCCTACAGGTAGACCACCCTCTGTAAATCCTGCTGGTACTGAAATTGCTGGGTTTCCTAGCGCACTTATGAGGTAGCAGGTTTTTTGCCAATCGATATAGGTATTCATTTTGATGCCGTTAATTTGTGCTGGACACTCATCTTCGATAGAAAAAGGGGCCACTTGAGATACCGGCAAGACTAAAAAGTCATACTTCTTAAAAAACTCTCGCATGCGGTGGTAGAGCTCAGTGCGTTTCGCTTCGGCTCGCGCTAATTGAGGGCCAGTAATCGGCAAACCTTGCTCAGCATTCCAGATCACAGTGTCTTTCATCTGATCACGATGCTCTTTTAATAAGGGAGTAATCCGAAGTTCTGTTCTCCAGGCGCGCCAGAGCATGAAGATTTCATCTGCCTCACTAATATCAGGCTCATCATTAACCACCTCACAACCCAACTCCTCAAATACTGAGCGCGATGACTCTACTACTCTAGCCACTTCTGGCTCAACTGGTAAGCCGCCTAAGTTGGCACTAAACGCGATCTTGCACTCTTTAAAAGATCTTGCCAAAGGATTTAGAAAGATTTCCCCAGGGGCCTCTAAAGAAATGGGTGAACGATCATCAGGACCCGACATTGCGGCCATAGCTAAAGCTAAATCTTGCACCGAGCGCGCCATCGGGCCTGATACGCTGATGGTTTGCCAACCTAAAGAATCTGGCCATGAAGGCACCCTGCCAACCGAAGGTCTGATACCTACAATATTACAAAAGCTTGCTGGATTACGTAATGAACCAGCTAAATCTGTGCCATCAGCTAGAGCAATCATGCCGCTCGCTAAAGCAACTGCGCCGCCACCTGAAGATCCGCCACAGGTTTTAGTCAAGTCGTATGGATTTGGCGTAGAACCGAAAACAGCATTAAATGTTTGACTACCAGCGCCAAACTCTGGTGTATTGGTTTTTCCAAGACTAATAGCGCCTGCAGTCTTTAAGCGTTCAACTGGTAAAGAATCTACATCAGGTACAAAATCTTTATACGCAAGAGATCCGAAGGTAGTTCTCACGCCGCGTGTTAAAAATAAATCCTTATGGGCTACTGGCAAACCATGCAAGATGCCAACGGTATCATTTTCCCCAATTTTTTGATCTGCAATAACAGCCTGCGCCATTGCAGACTCAGCTGTTAAAGTAACAATCGCATTTAAGGTCGGGTTCAGGCGCTCAATCTGGTCTAAATGGGCGCGAATAATCTGCTGAACAGAGATCTTCTTTAATCGAATGAGTTTTGATAACTCAGTAGCGGATACAAAACATAAGTCATCATTCAGCATTTGAAAAGAGCCTCTAGTTCTTATTCTGATTGACGTAGTATATGCGACTAGATTTTGCAGCTTTTAGGGCAAATTGATGCATCACAACATATTACATAGCCACTATCCACTGCGCATAGCTATAGGACTTCGCACTGAGAATGCAATATCACAAGCCCCATAGATAAGGCGATTACTTATTTGTGATGTGAGAAAAGCCACTCCAATGTTTAGCAGAGGTAGGTACAAAATCAATATATTTGGTCTTTATTTCTCCACCAGGTGGAACAAAGGCCGGTGCCTGAACGCCAGCAGGGCCTAATAACTTCACAAATTGATAGGTAGCACGCAAATCTGAATCAGAAACCATATGCAAGGTAAACCAAGGCATAGGAGGTCTAGCCTGTAAATTTTTTGAAAAATTAACCCATTGGTCTTCAGTTAAGCTCTGCATTAATAAACGCAAGTTTGCAGGATAAGAAACTCCCCAGGGACCTTTGTAACCAATTGAATTTCCAGTTAGCCATTGAGCAGTTGGAATATTGCCGCCTTTTTCAGCATAGCCAGGTGTATGACAATCATTGCAGCCTGTAATCCTAACAATATATTCTCCGCGGGCTACTACCGCTGGGGGTGCACTTTGTGCAAATGCTGAGAGAAAAAAACCAAACCCTAGTAATGCAAAAATCAATCTTTTATTCATGTCTCACCTGCCCTTATATAATTGAGTCGTCTGCAAGGCTAAACATATTTTTGTATACCTATACCCTGAAGTTGCTTTGATCAAATTCTCACTCGAGGTACTTAATCACAATTAAGCCGGAGGAGGGATTTTATTGCTCATAGAATGCCAATAAATTTGAAGTAGGTCAAATATTTTATAAAAAGAGCTAAATCATACAAAAACCATCACACACGAATTGAAGCTGTCTTAATAGTTATGGGCTATATTTTCAAAATTGCGCCGCTCGGCAATATAAGCTTCTACAACGATGGGATCAAATGCAGAGCCACTCTTCGAAAAAATTTCCTGATAGGAAGGTCTGTTAGATAAACTCTAACTACCTTTTGATCTAAATCGGACTATTTAATTGCTTATATTTACTATCTCTACGAATAGAATGCTTAGAACTGTGGTGACGAGGGTATGTCACTAGTGGAATTCTGGTGGATTTCAGAATTCAAATAATCTATTTGACGTAATCTCATCGGCCAGTCGGGTGTTTGGCATGCCCAGCACGATTCGAACATGCGACCTACGCCTTAGAAGCTTTAAAAATCAGCCGAAACAACAGAAGAAACAATAGTTTTAAGGTGCTTAGATAGGGCCTGGCATAGGCACCGAGAACCTTGCGCTTACGCAGTTTGTAGTGTGTTGCATCGACGGGTTGCAATCAAGACACTAAGTAGGCCCTCAAGGTAATGGTACATAGATTTCAAGAATGGACTTAAAAGGCTCGGCGCTAACGGCCACAGGCCCTAAAAATGGATAGTTATATAAGATCAGCAGCGAAAAAATGCCGCTGATACCTAATGAACATAGGGCAAGTTGCATAGAGTGAACTGGATAGCTCTCAACTTCTACAAAACACAAAGCTATCGCAAATACCAGTAAGTTAGATATTAAAACTAACCATAGGATATCCCCGATCAATGGCTCAGTGGTCATTACTCGATTACGACGCAATTCCCTATATTCAGACATCAGACGAAGTACTTCTTGATAAGCACTTAATTCAGTATTATTTTTTGGCTCAATATGGATAACTAAATCATGGAATGACTTTAACTTTTGAAGCGCCTTTTTATCAGGAATTCCTTTTTCCATAAAAGACCATTCCGTCTCTACTACCTCTTGTAGGTATTCTGTTAATCTTTCTTGTGCTTCCCTGCGATCGACCGGTGAAAAGGCGTCAACTGTTCTATATATATTGTAAATAGCATTAGCCTCCTTACCCACCAGATCATTTACTGCAGTATGACTTTGCCAGACGCTGATAGTAACGAAGGCTAAAATAATTGAAAATATTGCGCCTACAGTTGATGCAAATCTTTCGTAATTCCCCCAGCCAACTAAGTACTTTTTCTTAATATTTTTTTGAATAATAAAAAGTAGCAATTGACCTATCAAAATAAAAGTTATAGCTAGAAAAAGCACTAACTGTCGCGAGGATAGAGAGAGAAGAAAAGTGTTCATATTGTAATGTTATTGTCAACTGTCGCCGCTTTGTTTAATGTGCGGCATCTCTAAAATTGAGTATAAAAATCTATATGCTCAGCCTCTTTAGCGGTGGTTAGAACTAGATGCCCTTTCCACTATTACTGAAAACGGAAAAATAAGCCCTACTGTACTAATAGTATAAGGACTATTTATTAATATGAACTCAGTCTTTAGGGACTTTTAATATACTACAGCGTAGGAAAGATCAGTCAAAATGTGAGGCAGGTCTGGGATTGTTAGGCGCTCTACCTACTATATTAAATCTTTCTTTCAAATCACTTATCGACTCATTTGCGTGTTCAAAAGGATCAAAGCCAATCCAAAGATCTCGGTTACAAGCCTTGCCGCGACGAATAGCATCTGCCACTCTCTTAGGCCCCTCAGGGATCTCTAAATCATGGCCAATATACTGCTGACCTTTAATGACATGAATCAAGACTCCAGCTTGAAAAATACTAAGATGCCCAAGAAATGCCATGGTGGCAGCTGGCGATGGGCTGGTTGCAGCTGCAAAGGCGAATACCTCAATCTCGCCCAAGCCATTGGTATCAAAATCCGTTAGTAAATGGAGCCAGTCATGATGAGCCAATGCATGATTAACCCCACCAATTGCACCAGGGAATATAAAACCGCGTTTCTTATAAAAATCCCAAACACCTCGTCCCAAACTACCGCTTGGGCAATTTTGTAAGGCTTCCCATCGATCAAGCTCGGCTTGATCTAACTCAACCGTCATCCCATAGGCCCTGGTCCCATAGCGGCTTAGTAACTCAGGTAATTGCTCTGTATTTAATGCATCACTGCCACTCATCACGTTTCGCCAAAATTCATGATGCGCTCGTTGAATTGAGTTCCTTGCCATATCTCGCCCAACCACTAAACGCTGATTGTGAATACCAAGGCGATCTGCCCACACGTCGATAGACTTTACAAGTTCCGCAGGAACGGGATTACAAAGCATTTCAACAGTAATTAATAAATCAATTAATTCTTCACGTTTTTTAAAATTATGGACCGGACATATTGGAGGAAAAGACAGCATCTCCCCCGAAGGAAAAGCATCAATAACTTCAAGAATGGTAGCTGGCGGTAATGTTAAAAAATCACAGTCGTAATTTAATAACTCTTTAAAAATAACGGCTAGAAACTTAGGAGGAAAATCATTAGCCCAGCCATTTACCCGACAAGCTCCAACAATGGCGCCTGCGACGATGGGGGCGTCTTGGGGCTCAAGATATTTACAAAACATGCTCTTCCTAAATTAATTTATACCAACTGATAAGTTTCAATGTTTAAGTACTCATCAGCACTGGCCTATCTCTGCCGCAAAGACAATCTCTCTAGATAAATAACCGCCTAGATGGTAGTAAATGTCCCTTAAATGATATTCATGACAAAAAAGATGCTAAGAATAGGTGTTATCGCTAAACAAAATGAGTCGCATGAGCTTCACTGATTTGAGCTATAAGCTCAGGCGTCGCTTGTCCACTAGCCTGAAGCTTACTGATTGCAGTGAACCAATCCCCATTTATGCCAGGTATGCTCCATTCCAATAGCTGCCCAACTGATTGGCTTGAATTCTTGAAGGTATGAACAAAACCTCTAGGGACAAAAGCCAATTCACCTGGGTGAAGTTCACATTCTTCACCGCCAAGTACAAGGCTATAAGTACCACTTAAGACATAAAAATACTCATCCTGCATTGCATGCCAGTGTGGCCTTGGTCCTTCTCCCGGTTTAAGAGACCAAACAAATGCCGCAAATGTACCTCCCGTTTCCTGAGATTTCGCCATCATTTTTACATCCCAACCGAAGGCCTTTGTAGATTCAGCTTCACTAGGTTTTATTACTTGAGGTTTAATACCAGCACTGTTTACTTTTCCTGTTACTGGTTTTGTTTCTATTAGCATATACAGCCTTATAATTTAATAACTAAAAGATGGGTGAAAGTCGATTTATCTCTTAACTTAGCAACTATTTTTAAATCGAAATCTCATATAAGGCTTTGAATGATAAGTAAGCCAAAAAGAGGGAGAGTAAGTTGCCTTATTATAATCTCAATATAGCTATCAGTAAATTGATTTATTGGGTATTTAATTAAAACTAGGGTTAACCACGTAATTGAACTGCTGTCAATTTAGGTCCACTATCAAAGAGAGTTTCTATATTGCAAATCATTGCAGCAAGATGGGTTGATTCTGCAATAGTTGGGGCACTTGGGTTTGATGTGCTGGTGGTTTATAACCTAATGCGCTATAAGTTTTACTTTCAATATGACCGCGTTTATATTGATCACATAAAAATTTTGAGTAAGCAAAGACATTCAGTGGGCGCTCATTGATACGTTTTTCTTCAAACGCCTTAGAGCGTCCATAAACCGCAGCTGATGAGGCATAAATAAAAGGTACTTTTTGAGCATCAGCAATGGTGCATAGATCATTAGAGAACTGATAATTCGCCTGCATCATATAAGCACCATCATTTTCCATAGTGTTGGTGCAGGCGCCCTCATGAAATACGGCGCGAATATTACCCCACCAACCGTCTGCTACATGCCGCATATTCTACTTCCGCTCTGAAATCTCTTTAGTTTTATTGGCAATTTGATCCGGGGTCAAAATACGCTTTTCAAGCATGATGTTGACACTTGAAATCATTAAACGCTCGTAAAATGTTAACTTGCCGATAATTTCAGTTCCCAGATTCTCAACACCTCGACGCCTTTCTTCAAAATTCACAATTTGATGGGTGGCAAGTAGATCTAAAAGTGCATGACAGCGTTTTTCCCAAGGAAGCATCGGATGCTCTTCCATATTAATAGCATCGGCATCTTTTCCGCCGATATCATTTGGTAAGTGAGAAATCAAACCTTCTGTTGAATTCATGCTTGACCCCTATTCGTCTGTACTAATGATGATTTGACAACAGTAACTCCAATCATCGCATCACGCGTTACTAGATCTGCCAATTCTGCTTCAGTCAAATGCTCAGTTCCAGCTGGACGTAAAGGCAGAATTAAGTAACGCATGTTTGCGTTTGAATCGTGTACATGGATACTCACTTGATCTGGGATGGTAGTGCCAAATTCTTTTAAAACCGCACGAGGCTCTTTGACTGCTCGAGCGCGATACTGTTTGTTCTTATACCAATCTGGTGGCAAGCCCAGCACAGGACGTGGATAGCATGAACAGAGCGTACAAACCACCATGTTATGAACTTGATCAGTATTTTCATGAACAATGAGATGAGTACCGTCATACATGGTGATCCCCAGCTCTTCACATGCGGCAGAACCATCCGCTAATAAGCGTTTTTTAAACTCGGGGTCTGTCCATGCTCGAGCGACCACTTTGGCCCCAAGTACAGGAGAGCGTGAATCTAAGATTTCAATCTGACGACGATGCTCATCAGCAGTAATCAAACCTGCTTCAATTAATAGTTCGCGTACTGCAAGCTCAAGAGTCGCATAGTAGCCATAGGGCTCTTCGTCTTTTGTGACACCTGGATGGGTGTGATCATGGTCGTGATCGTGGTCATGGTCATGGTCGTGATGATCTGGAACTGTCATATTTTCTCCGCTTAAGCAGGCTCAAGCCAATGTTCAGAAATCTCAATCTGAAGTTCATCTATGGAAGCTCCTTGATATTCTGGCCATAGTTCTTGTTGAGCAAAAGTAACTCGATAAAGTCGAACTTTGCTACCTGCATTTTTGCCGTAAGCTTCTTCTTCTGGATTGATAAACTCATCTAAAACACGCTCAATACGACCCGTTTTTCCACGCACATAAAATGGCGTTCGATAATGTCCAACAGGAGTTTTGTTTTTGATTTTGACTAAATCATTGACTAAAAAGACTGGGCTAGAAGCTTTGGCCAGATCTACGCATAGTCCTTCAATATTCATGTGGAGCCTCCAAAGTTTTACTATATCCGAAATCTAAGGCAGCCCGAAGAAATATTGGGCTTATTCTACATAGTGGTTGGTATAAAACAAGGCTTACATCTACCGATAGCTAAGTTTAGTCAATTAGCTCTAATAAACCATTTTTTAGAGCTATCTCATCAGACTGAGAGACCCATGGCCCCTAGATAACTTCCAATACTTGGCTCAGTGTATTGCCTTCATAATTAGGCTTTTCACCAATCTCTTCAAAAGGATGACCAAGACGATTAACCCAAAAGACATCAAAGCCATACCACTTCGCTGCTAGGGCATCCCAAGCATTGCTGGATACAAACAATATTTCTTCTTTTTTAACGGGAAATGCTTTTGATAAAAGTTCATAAGCTTGAGGGGCAGTCTTAAATAAACGGATGTCCTCAACCGTCACAACTTTATCGAGATAAGGCTTTAAGCCATTGCTCTCCACTACGGTAGTCAGCATCTCTCTACTGCCGTTAGACAAGATCGCAGTGGCTAAACTCTTTTCTTTTATTGTCTTAAGTACTATTAAGCTATCTTCAAAGCTGGTGAGCTTGGCATACTGATCCATCAGTCGTTTTTCGTACTCTGGTGTGAGATTCAAACTCAACCGCTTGCAAACGTAACGTAAGGAGCGAATTGTTAATTCCCAAAATGAAAGGTAGTGCTTGCTACCGGCTGGATTGGGATCGCTCATGGTAACAAGGCGCGTATATTCAATTTGGCGATCACGCCACATTAAGGTCATTACTTGACCATGGCCTGGAAATAACACTTCTGCCAACTGGCCCATGGAATAAACATCAAATAGTGTTCCATAGGCATCAAAAGCAATCAGCTTATACATGGCATCCCTTACCTTAATGATGAATCAACAAAAAAACCACCCGCAGGTGGTTTAAGTATGCCTTAGTAAAAAAATTTATTGAATTTTTGAGAGAAGCTCAGGATCCTTAACAAGATTTCTTACCCCATGAGCGTGATCTTCTTTGAAAATATTTTCAGCACACCATTTGCCAACAGTGTCTGTATTCACCTTCAAAACCTTGGGATAAACGTTCCATGAAACCTGCAATGGAGATCCCTTTTCATTATAAGAAGGGCCTGTGGTTGAACCTGCATATCCAACAGGTACGCCAGCATTTTTAGGCATATTTAGTGCTTGTTGATATCCATTAAGTTCACCTGATTTTGCAAGCGACTCAAAGTCTAGTGCTGCAGGATCATTTACTAATACATAAACCTGCGCCTCAACTCGCAACTGGGGATTACTAAGCGACTCGCTCAAGCAAGAACCCAAAGTCGGTCCGGGCTTAACTTGCGCAGAACTATGCACATAGTGAACCTCAATTGTGTCGCCAACCGAAAGGCCGCCATGTTCATTTTTGCAGACTTGCTGAGCTAAAGGCTGAGACTCAGAAGCAGAAAGCTTACCTGCGTATTTGTACCCACTTCCATACCCAGCAAATTGTGTAAACTCCCCGCCGCTATGCTCGGCATTTTTATGCATGTGAATATTACAGAGATTCAAATTCTGATAGGCAGGGGCGGAATTAAAAATCCGTTTATTTGAACCGCTCTTAGAGTTCAAGTCTCGCGGCGATTGTGGGCCATAGCCCTTACCATTTGTATTATTGCTTAAGGTTGCATTTTGAGCTGCAAGAGCAGCCTCGCTGGCTGCCCCACTAATTTCCTCCGCTAGTACTGGAGAGCTAAAAGCTGACAATACGATGATCGTCGCCATGAATTTTGTACTCATTTTTAAGTTTCCGTATAAGTTATAAAAATACTAAATATAGAATAATCGACAACATTACCCACGGAATTAGAATAAACACTTTGATATTGAGTTTGCATCAGGAAAACCACTAGAAATGATAAAAATAGCCCAATAAAAGGGCTATTTAGATTCTTGCTATACCGGGGTGAAATGGACATACCGATGCAGGGATTTATGACCCCCCCTACTCTCATGCCGGTATTAGCTTAGAAAAAAACCTGCAGAAGCAGGTCAAGTTTTACTTATTTACTGTCCACAATATCGGATGGATTTTTTTTGCCGAATTTTGGCAACCCTACCCGACTGAAAATTCCAAAGCCTAATGTGCTCGTAAAATATCCGCCGGCAATCGCCCCTATGCCAGCCACTGTTCCAAAAGATATGGCAAGTCCAAAAGCTGCCGGTCCCGCAAGTTGACCGATTTTTTTCATTGCGCTATAGAAACTGAGTGATTTTCCATGACCAAGCTTCTCCGAACTTGGCAAAGATAAGAAATAATTATTTTGGGCAACTAACCCTACTGCATCAGAAAGTCCTAGCACTAAAATTGCCAGTAATGCTCCTGTAAAGGTAGGTATTACACAAAATATTGATAGCGCTAAAACACCAAATAGACAAGAAGCTACGATAAGAGTTTTCTCCTGAACCACGCCACGCAATCTTCTCGCAATGAATGGCCCAGCAAATACGATACAGATACCATAAAGTAAGAATCCTCTACCAATATCACCTTGTGTGACGCCAGCTGAATTTGCAAATATAGGGAAAAAATAATTTAAAAATGCTGAAGTGATCGCAGCTGGAATTGTGATCATTAAAAAGAAAATAAAAGTATCTTTATCAAGCAAGAATCGTCGCACCGCTCCTTTTCGCTCGTGCTGATATCCAGTTAGAGCTGGTTTTGAATTCAGGGTATGGATAAAAGTAAACGGCAAGGCAATCAAGATTAAAGTCGACGCTAAAATTAATACCGACGAAAACCCAATGCGTTGCGCAATCAAGGCACCTAAAACAGCTCCGCAGTTTTGTCCCGCATAAATTCCAGCATTAAGAATAGAAAAGCCCTTTGAGCGCTCGTGAGGACTATGTCCAGCAGCCACTAAGCCACGCAAGCCCATCCATGCAGCTCCATAACCTATGCCAACAAGGAATCGTATAAAAATAAAGCTAACGGGCTCTGTTGCATAGGCTGAAGCCAGCGTGCTTAAACCAAGCACAATCGCACCAGCAACAAAAACAGGATGCCAACCACGCTTATCAATGGTGTGACCAACAAGCAAAGATGACAGGAAGGCGCCAAACATTTCTGAGGCAATTGGCAGTGCAATGATAAAGGTGGGTGACAGCCCCCATAGTGGCTGATAAATCTCTTTCATTAGTAGCGGAATAAAAGAAATGGACATATAACTACACAACAACAATAAGAATCCCAATACCCTCACAGAATTTTCATTTTGAGTTTTAGCAAACTTACGTTGTTTTACTTCCCCTTCTTGTGAAGCAGATAAAACGGACTTATTGGTGTAATTTGTCAATAAAATAATAACTAAAACTAAAGTCTCAACTAAGAAAAAGATTGAGGTAGCAAACATGGTGAAGGCATCTATACCTAAATCAAATAATTTCTGGCGCACATAGGACTCAGAAACCTTAATAATCAAGTTTGCAGTTTCGCCTACCTCGTCTGGGGTAAGAGTCCTTGAAATCTGAAGCTCTTTATCAGCCGATGAGTCTGAATTTTTGTTAGAAGACGCTTGATTATTTTCAAGCAAAGGCACAGTTGACGCAGTATTGGGCGCTTCAACTACAGATGAATATAAAAGTTTTCCGGAATTCTCTCTTATCTCAACTCTGTCAATTTCTTTTACGGGGCCAACTAAATTTCTTAACCAAATATCGACACCATCAAGATCTTTATAACTAAAACCTAACTGGACAACACGATCAATACGCTTACTAATAATATCTTGGGTAATTTTAAGATTCTGGCTAACAATCTGAAGGTATTCCGTGCGAAATGTAAGTACGTTAATTACACCAAAAGAAGCTTGTGCCGCCCCCAAAATTACAATCATCGAAATCATCAGACCACGTTTTCTTAATTGATAGTCTGAATCAAAAAGCTTAATTTTATAAACAATCGAAACAATTGCCAAAATAGCAATAAATGCAATGGCTAACATTAGCTTAATGGTGTCATAGAGATAGGCATTCACTTTCTCAGCAATAACATTTCCACTAAATACAATATCAACTGTTCCAGTCCAGTTACCATCAGCCGATCTCAATGGAACAAACGCATGGTATTGATCACCAATTAAAAGCCAGGTTTTTGTTGGCTCTGTTCTTTTTAGACTAAAGTCAATTTTCGAAGCTAACTTTTCAGTAAGCACCTCCGTGTCAATAGGCCCTGAAATATCGTAGATTGCGCGACCATTTGGAAGCAGCACATAAACATTAATAACAGTGGGTAAAACATCCTTAATCTCGGCAAGAATTTCAGCCATGCCAGCAAAATTATCCAGTGGCTTATGGTACTTAACAGAATATTCAATCGAACGACGGGTCTCCCCTCCAGCAACGCTATAGGAGGAGACCAGTGAATCAACATAACTCTTTTCAAATGAAGTAATGTTCAAGAAACCAGTTATACCGAGCACAATCAATACAAGAAACGAGCTCAAGGCAGCAACATAACGTCGCCCCCCACGTAAATGTATATTGGCTTGGTTTGTGGTTGAGTTCACTTCTTCTCTTTAATAATTTTATCTGCGGCTAGCAGTAGCTCAAAACGAGGGCGAAATCCAATTGCCTTTGCAACATCCAGATTGATCATGATATTTGGACTATCTTCATAAATCTGCGAAATCTTATTAGCTTGCTCACCTTTTAATATTCTCACCATAGCGCGAGAATTAAACCCCCCTAGCGCAGCAAAACTTTGGCGTGTTAGCGCCATCAATGCACCAGAAGAAACGTCAGTTGACTGCTGTGCAAATACAGGTATTTTCTTTTTAGTCAAAGGAGAGAATATCTGAGACATTAGGTTGGGATCCCTGCCAGCAAATAAACCAACATAAACAGCGTCAACCTTGGTTGAAAGGCGCGCATATGCATCCTCGAGGTCAACTGAAAATTGCGCTTTATTAGCGCCATATTTTGGCACCTGTGGAACATTTTCAGTAACCACCTTAAAGTTATATTGTTTTGAAACTTCTATAACGTCATCAATTGCTGCAAAGTTCCTGCCAGCTACATCATCATCAAATACGACACCCAAAGATTTGAATTTAAAAACATCATAAAAAATTTCAATTTGGCGCTTAAAGCGATAGGGATCCATATGTGCCCAAACACGGGGTTTTCCCGAGTATTCAGGCCCATTTACAATTCCGGCACGAAATGCATTGCTGGTCGACATTACCATCATATTTACCGATAAATCATATGGAGCAAGTCTTTCGCCAGCCTCAGTGCCCATCACTAAAATTAAATCAATCTCTTTAGTTTTACTAAGTCTTTCTACAATTTCATCCGTTCTTTCATCGGCTTTTTCGCCCTTCAACTTATCGTAGGTGTAAAAACCATTTTCAAGAAATTGCAAATATGGCTCATTCTTTTTAAGAGCCAACCACTCCCAAATCACTTGAGCATCAATTTGACCGTCTACATAAGGCATCCCATCAACTGACTTAATCCAATCCATTTTATGAAGTTGAGTAATCATGCTGCTCAATGTAGCTGCATAGTTGCCAAATGGGCGAGCTTCAACATAAGCAATTCGCCAAGGTACGCCAGCGTGATTTACCGGCGCTAAATTTAAACTAGGCGATGATTGTGCAAATGAAGGCGCTAAACAAAAGCCTTGCAAAACACCAAACACCAACAGAGTTAGCGCTAGAAATTTCCGCCTTAGGAAAGCTTTAAAAAAGTGGTCTATTAACTTGTACATAGCCAACCTGCATTATGTTTTCTTCATTTTTCTTTTGCATATAACCCACGTACGCACCATCATTGTGCAAGATATTACACTGGGCCTCAATATCCTCAGCATCCACAAAAATTATAGGCGAAACTGATTCTGTAGCCACATCAATTGGTTTAAATAAATCTTGAAAAAAGATATAGCGATAATGATCAGCATATTTCTTTTTAAGATCAAATATAAGCATATTATGAACAAATTTATCTTGCATACTGGCATAGTTTGTTGGCGCAACAGTTGCCAAAAGATAACGAAAACTATTATTCCGCTTAGCGTGATCAATCATGTATTGCATCATGGTGATTTGTAGGCGATTTCCCCTAAATTCAGGCAATACGCAAGTACGCTCAAGTTGAGCCACTTCTTCTAGGCTTTTTGCGCTATTCAAGCCAAGATCTATCCCTAAATTAGAGGAGTGATTTTGTGGGTACCAAATTGATCTAAATCCAATGAGGCTATCCTCAACATAACATCCCACTATCAAGCCACGACCCGATAGAGATTCCTCAAAGATCTGATGGGCGCCAGGGTAATAACTTGAGGGTTTTTCCAGAGTTCCAAGCACCTGTTGCTGAACCCTGATGACATCGTCAAGGTGCTCAGGACTTAAAATATTGATTCTGTAGGGCTTTGTTAAGCCACTAGTCTGGCAAATTAATTTGCCAGACTCGAGTGCAAAATTTGTACTAGGGTTTACACTCATCAGTTGTATAAAAAAGCTTTATAAATCACTATAGTAAGGGAAAAATTTATCATATCCTAAATTAGTGAAATTTTTGTGAAATTATCTTATTGGAAGCTATATGGCAAAGCGTCGGCCCGAACTAAAAGAAAATCCCTTTATTGAAGATAGCCAACTTTGGTTGACTATTAAACATGAGCTCTTGGCTGTATTAGTCCTAATTAGACATCAATGGTATTTATTCGTCTGCATTTTGATAGGCATTGGAGGCTTAATTTACATCCTTCAGCCCTTAGCAACTGACGTAGTAAGAATTTCAAGAGGCCAGCCAGGCAGCTCTCTTGAGGCGGCCGCCCTCCAATTTAAATTCGCATTAGAAGACAATGGTATCGAAGTAGAGCTAGTAAACACAAACGGCACAATTGAAGCCTTAAAGCAATTAGAGGAACAAAAGATTGATGTCGCGATTACCCAAACTGGAGTTGCTGTTGAGAAAGATAAAAATATTGTTTCTTTAGGTAGCCTCGGATACCAAGCTTTTTGGTATTTTTACAGTGGGCCGGAAGCGAAAGGTGACGATCTACTTAAGAATCTCTCAAACAAGAAAATATATGTTGGAAAGCCTGGAACAGGCACAAATTATTTAGTAGAAAAACTAAAAAAGGTGGCTGAAAATGCGAGCTCCACTCACAATGGCAATCGCATTTCGTTTACAAGCGTAGATAACCTAGGGTTCAAAGAAGCGATTGATGACTTAGAAAATGGCAAGCTTGATGGGATGTTTATCTTAGCCGGATTTGACTCAAAAAATATTCAAAGATTACTTACCAATCAGAAAATTCACCTTTTAAATTTTACAATTGCAGACGCATTATCATTAGCCATCAAAGGGGTTGATGTTGTTACTTTACCTAAGGCAAGTTTTACTATAAGCCCGCCTAACCCGCCGCAAGATATTAAAATGATCGCTGTAGGCACTGCAGTCTTAATCAACAAAGATGTACATCCAGAAGTTCAGTATTTAATCCTAGAAACAGCACGCCAAGATTATGATTTGACTGAGGTTGTTTTTGATCGCACCGGTGGTTTTCCAGCCTTTACCGACAAATCAGTAAAGCATAGCAAAATTGCAGACAAATACTATACAAACGGCCCCCCTTCTCTAGTTGGCGAGGTGCCTCACTGGATTGCGAGTTTTCTGGATAATGCTTGGTTTACCTTGCTCGCTGTAGGTGCAATCCTCTATCCGCTGATGCAATTTCGACCTAATTCTCGTATTCGCATCTATGAGTTATATGAAAACAGAATGTATACCGAGATATTTGATTTAAATACAGATGTTTCGGCTGCTGAAACGCTAGAAGAAATGGCGCTTATATCTGTCCGCTATAAGGCAATAGTGAAAAAAGTAGAAAATATCTGGGCTCCTATGGGGGCAAAATCTGATTTCGCCAACTTAATGAATATGACTGCAGTCTTGGGTAATCATATTAAAGAAAAAATAGAGACGCTCAAAAACGAGTCCAAACTAAGTTCTGCATGATCACCATAGAAATCATACGGAAAAAGTGAAGAGCCTTATATAAACAATGCTGAGTGTAGGTATGGAAACTAAATTTTAGTTAATACTGTATAAGCACTGAGCAAAACAAAGGTTGAAAATAAAGCCCCAAAAGAAACAAAGTCTAATCTTTGCGAGGTAATCATGGGGGCATCTTTTTCACTTAAAATTCTTGAAATTCCAGTGATGATCAAAAGTAACATAATGATTGTCATACCCAGCATATGCAATGTATCAATCATCGTGACAGTAGTTGTTTCTCCTAGCTTAGAGTCGACAAACTGCTGACTCACTACCACCGCCAATAGAGTCCCGCCCAGCAAGCCCATTCGACCGCTAAATATGTCCTCGCTATGCGTTGACATAAAGCACGAACATAGCGCCACAAAAACAGCTAAAAAAAGACCCGCAGTTAATTTAAAAAATATCATAGGAGCATCTCTTTCGAGGATGATATTTAGCACGGCCTGCGAATAAGATTCCTTATTTGGGGCATTAAAATTACCAAAGTTAGAATCGTAAGTTTTTAATTCCTCTTTGAGGGCAACAGACTGAATTTTCCAGCCATCTATTGAGATGGCACTATCGAATCCACTACTAGGATCTGGCTTGTATTGAAGATGAGAGGAGTTAGACGTACCATCCTCGAAATATATTCTTAGAGTTTGGGTATCAAAAGGATATTTTTCTAAATCAAAATCATGCAAAAAAACACCCTGCACCTTTCTTTGCTGTAGGCTAGTTTTTTGATTCAGTATTTCATTATTCTGATTTGAAAAAATCTTGGGAAACAAACTGCTTGAATAGTTTATTTCCAGAGAGTCTTCCATTTTATATTTTGAATTCTTGGGAGACAAAGTCCAAACCCAAAAATCAGCATTAAACACGCCACCGTTAGGATCAATGTTATAGAGGGCAGTGATAAATGCCCCTATTTTAATTTGTTCAGGGCCACCTTTTGGCTCAATCGATTGGGCTGGTGAATAAAACGCTACAAAAAAAATAGGCAGGAATTTAATTAAGAATTTAAAACTTAAAAAAGATTTTCTTTTTGTATCAATTTTTATTGAATCCACTTTCCTGTCCTTTTTTATGTATTGATTTATTGTCATTGTAGAGCAATCTTCTCACTTTATCGCTGCTAATTAATAAGCAGAAATAGCTCCTTTGAATAAGACAGCCCTTTAAAAAAATGATTTGAAGGTATTGATATTTAGTATGGCATGCGCGAGAAGAATTATAGCGTTGCTGAGATCATATATTCAGCGCGACTATTAGGGAGCAAATACCCCAAAATAATGGATACTCACACCCACCTTTAGTCCATAACCATGTCTTATAGACTTTGTAATCTACAGCAGCAGCGACAAACATGAAAGCGGCAGTAAGCCCTGCTGCGTAGGATGCAAAAATACCAAAGACTAATGCAATGCCAATAGTAATTTCAAAAGCAATCGTAAAGTAAACGAACATAAGAGGATATGGAAAACCAGCTGATTTGAAAAAACCCATTGAAGCATCAGGATTACGCAGCTTTGCAACTGCATTAGGTAACATAAATAAGCCACAAATAATTCTCAGTACTACAAAGCCATTACTCAGATCAAAGTTAAACATAAGAAGCCTTATCAAGCCTTAGTAATTGGTCGACATATACCAAATAAACCAATAATTTCACCATCTTTATTGCAGATGGGTGTTTTTTGAGTCTCTACAAGAACACGTCTGCCATCAGGATATTCAATCCATTCTTGATTCCGAGTTTCTTGTTTCATTGCCAACATTTTTAAATCATTATTATGATAAATCTCAGCGCTTTCTTTGGGGAAAATATCTAAATCTGATTTCCCAATCATTTGGCTAACAGGTTTACCTATTAACTCTGCCCATGCCAAATTGCCACCCTGATACAGCCCATTTAAATCTTTATAAAAAATAATTTCAGGCATTAAATTTATAACATCATTTAATTGAATATTCATCTTATCTCCATGATTTCGGAATCTATGTATGGGATCATCTCATCAGTCAGCGAGGCTCTTTGGCTTGCCCAGAGGATTAAAGCCCTAATGCCCCATGAGAAAGGTAATTTGCGCCCTCGTACCCCAACCCCGAGGCGTGCCAGGATACTGTAATGTTGCCGGATAACTACTGACGTTGTAACGCAGTCCAAGCGTAAAGTCCACTGGCGAACCTTCAATGAGGACTACTTTTCCAATAGTAGCATTCACTGGGTTAAAGGTTCTACGGGCATCGTAGTTATAAGTTGACTCGCTATCTAATGTGTAAATCCAAGCACCAGAAGTTGTGTAGGCAATAGTCGGCCAAATAGAAAAGGTATTCGTTGTTCCGGTACCTGGACTTCGCAGAGTCCCTGCCCCGGCAGGACCGCCTAAATTCCATGATTGGTGAATAAAGGCACCGATAGTCCACGGCTTTGGCATCGTTACAAATACCGCTCGTAATCCGCCACCCCATTGAGCGCTTCCAAATTCTCCACTTTGTCCACCGGGAATCTGAAGGTAAGGACCCAATCCATAGATTGTTTCCTGATCAGATTTCGGTGTGAATATGGTCTCAATCTGCGTAGGCCCCACACCTGAGTTATTAATACCATTAACATTTTGCATCTTAGATGAGTTGAAATAGACGCGAGTTAGAGTTTTCCAATTCTCAGAAACATCTACTTTAATTTTTGGGGCAATCTGTAAGGTTTGATTTGTCCCAGCTTGATTCACTCCCAGACCACGATTATGATTCCACTGAAAATCAATCAATTGCAAATTAGACAATGGATTAGTTAGCTCATACGCAATATTCGCTGTATTTTGATTGCTGACTTCTACATTAGCTTGCTCTTGACTCAAAGCTGACAGTGGCATGGCCATAAAAAAACCTACCAAAAAATAAGCAAAGGCGGCTATGCACAATCTAGCGGTCACAGAAATGACCAAATATCGGCACTGGAATTATTAGCCTTGGGTTTTGCAAAAGTTGGGTGTCTATTAATAAGGACTTCGGTTTGCCTGTCAAGAACTCTCTTACAGGTGATCTATTTCAAAGTAGGTTACCTGAGGTTCAGACTTAAATCCACCCTTAATTACTGTGAGTCAAAAACCGTTTTTAAACAAAATTTATGTCTAAAACTGTCATAAATACTTGAATAACAGATTAAATTAGCCTAGGATGAAAGTCTTCCTTTTCAACTTAATTACTAGAGGGGATTGCACCTATGAGCAAGAATAAGACTATTAAAAAACTGACCAAGAAGCTTGAAAAGTTAGACTCCTCTAAAGAGAAAGTAACAAAAAAATTGGTCAAGGCAACAGAATCAAAGGCTGCCAAAACTGTAAAAAAAGCGGCTGCAAAGACAGCAATAAGCAAAAAAACTGCTGCCAAGAAAGCGCCAACCCCAACTGCTTCATCAAGCCAAGCCTAATCTTTGAGTCAGGATTCAAAAAAACTGAATCACGAGGCTGATTACGAAGCTCAGCTTAGGCTATTGCAAATTGAATTAGTTAAGCTACAGCGTCAGATTATTGCTAGTGGTTTACGTCTATTAGTAATTTTAGAGGGCCGTGATACAGCCGGAAAAGATGGCACTATCAAGTGTATTACTCAGCATCTCAGTCCACGTGAAACACATGTAGTGGCTTTAGGTAAACCCTCATCCCGCGAGGAAGGGGAATGGTATTTTCAAAGATATGTAGCTGAACTTCCTTCGGCAGGAGAATTCACCATATTTAATCGCAGCTGGTATAACCGCGCAGGTGTTGAAAAAGTAATGGGCTTTTGTACAGAGGCTCAGTACAAGCAATTCATGGGCTCCGTCAATGAATTTGAAGGTTTACTGGTTGATGCAGGCATTCAGATCATGAAGTACTACCTTGATATTGATAAGAAAGAGCAAGCTACGCGACTTGAGAGTAGAAAAATAGATCCATTGAAACAGTGGAAAATTAGCCCGATTGATGAGCAGGCCCAGCATCAATGGGATGCCTATAGTATCGCGCGTAATCTAATGCTGGAGCAAACTAGTTCGCAAAAGGCACCATGGACCGTTGTGAATGCAAACAGCAAAAAGCATACTCATTTAAATCTCATACGAGATCTCTTGTCGAGAGTGAGCTATCCAGGCAAAGATGAAAAGATATTAGGCATAGATCCCAAGATTGTGATGCCCTGCTCGCCTCTTGGAAAGAAGCCTCCCAGGCTTGAGCCCTAACCATCAATTACCTATCTTTGAGAGCAACAAAAAACCACTCGAAGGTGGTTTAGTGAAAAACTTATTTTAAGAGCTCTACGGTTAAATCATTTTGAGGATACGGCAGTTTATCAATCTGCCAAGTTTTTGATTTTCCGGACTTAAATATTTCATTCAGATTTATTTCAATGAAGTTAGTACGATTTGCATAGTTTGCAATTTTCATTCGGTTATTTTTTAAGTCCTTGATATTGATCCACTGCGTGTAATCAGAAAAAACCTGCTTGCCGTCCAAAGATCGAGCTACGCCAATAGGTATGTCGACGTTATTCAATATATGGTCGGCAGCTTGCATGGCATCAGTACTATTAGTTGGCTGATAGGTAAAGTGTTTTAGATAGGTTGCTCTGACAAATCGAGATGGTGGGGTATAGTCTGCTGGCAAACCGATTAAGCCTCCGCCCTGCCCCAGCTCAGTAACATTGGTATTGCCTACAGTTACAGCTGCTGTTGCAGTAGATGTGAGTGATAGATAGTTGCGCAAATTGTTTAGATGCCAGTCATAGGTTGGCGCATTAGTTAGCACTCCAGCAACGTTATTGTGAATCATCATTTGACCCTTAACAAACTCGACCACAATACTGTCACCGCCCCGGTCTGTTAAGACAAGGTGCAACCAAGGTGGCGTTGGTAGCCCCTTAACTTCGCTGGGGTCAAACCATACCTTATATTTAGGAAGCTCGTTGCGCAACTCCTTAACTGAACCAAACATTCCTAGAATAAAGCTACCTAAGTTCAAGATTGAAACATAGTTCTTATCTTGCGAAGTAACGGTTTGATATTCTGTAAAACCAGGCAAAAAGTTTCCGCTAATGGCAAGGCCTGTTTCATTTTGACCCTCTAGATATGCAGGAGGCCCCGCCAAAACTCCAGGCGCAATTGCGACAAATGCATATTTACTGGATAGGCTTGTTGTAGGCAACTTTAGCGATGCTGGAGCACTCAGAGAAATAGGCGTGCCCTTGGGATTTGCGATGAGCTGCCACTTCATATCAAAAGCCCACTCCATTGTTCTTCCAGCAACAACCGAGCCATCTTTTGCAATGATATTGACAGCAGTACATGCATCACTTACTAGCGGAGCGAATGCCAGAGTAGCTGAAACTGAAGCAGCTACTATTTTTTTAATCAATGTTGGTTTCACTAAAACTCCTCAGCACAGGTCAAAATAGATAAGAAAAGAATAACATTTTTGAGGGGCTGTTAACCGACACTTGTTGAATAAATCGAGCTACTCAAGGTAAGTTCTACATTACTAAAGCTCGATTATGATCGGGTAAATAGATCGCAATTGATTACTTACTCCATTTAGTTTCCATAGCCTTGATTTTTTCTGGTCCTAATTCTGAGAGGTACTTATTAAAATCATCTCTAATTGGAGACCCTTTTACAAATGCAAAACCCAATTGATCAGCATAAGGAATTTGATAACTGCTGGTAAAGGGCATTTTCATTTTGTTGACATACGTTAACAACATCGAGCTATCTGTAAATACGAGATCAAGGTTTCCATTATTGAGGTCTGTGAGAGCTTCGCTATAGGAGGGGTAAAGTTTGACTCGATTAATTGGATAAATGCCTTTAGGCACCCATTCATTTTCGATATAGCCCATAAAGACAGCTCCCGTTGGAAAACCAACGGAATAATTTTTAATTTGCGCCAAATTGGTGATTTGGATATTGCGCTTAGTGAGGCTGATTAAGTCCCAGCTATTTTGTATGTAGGGATTGGAGAATTCCATCACTTCCATGCGTTTTGGAGTGATAGAAATACCCGAAAAAGCGATATCCGCTTGCCCACTAGCAACGGCGCCAAGCATTCCTTGAAAATCATATGCTTTTAAGTTGTAGGTATAGCCACGTGATTCACAAAATCCCTTAAAAATTTCAATATCAATACCAACTGGCTGACCTTTTTCTTCAAACGTGAATGGCGGAATAGAGGGGGAAATAGCAGCCTGTAAGACCTTAGTAGTTTTATTGTCAGATTTTGAGCAGCCAACAGAAAGCAAGCTTAGCAAAATGCAAGCACTGAGTAATAGTGTTTTGGTGAATGACTGTGAGATTTTGATCATATTTTTTTAACTGTAAGAGTAATATTAGGAAAAGTGGGGGCAACTAGTAACAGCTTATTTGTAACAAAAGTAGTTGTAAGGATTTACCAAAATATCAGGAAGCGCATCAATAATGAATGCATTAGTTATTGACTTTTGTAATAGCTTTTTTTCCCATACCCTTTTTCCCGACAACTTTGCCATCCTTATACACAGTCTGACCTCTAACTATGGTAACAATTGGCTTTCCTTTAACTTTTCTTCCTGCATAAGGACTCCAGCCTACCAAACTTAATACGTCCTCATCACGAATTTCATACTCCTCATTCATATCTACCAAGACTAGATCTGCATAGTTTCCAGGAAGAATGCTGCCTTTTTTCTCAATGTTGAAAAGACGAGCTGGAGAGGTTGACGTTAACTCTACGACACGATCTAAAGTAATCTTACCTTCGGAAACTGCAGTTAGCAAAAGGCTTAAATAGAACTGTGTAGAGGGCGTTCCAGTATGAGCCTTCCAGCCATCTGTCCATCCAATTTCTTTTTCTTCTTTTGTATGCGGGGCATGATCTGTTGCGATGATATCGATGGTGCCATCATTCAAGCCCTCCCAAAGTCCTGGAACATTTTTTTCAGGAACCCAATACGATAATGCATATGAACCTAAGCGTTGAATTGCTGACCAGTCGCAACCTAAAAATATTGCCCATGGATTCATCTCACATGTCACCCGTTGACCATTTTTCTTGGCCTGCCTAATCAACTCTACACTTCCAGTAGTTTGGGTATGCAAAATATGCAAATGGCAGCCTGATGCTTTTTGTAATCGCAGCAAGGTTGCAATGGCAGTCTCCCAGATAACACCATCATGAGCAGCATATGCTTTTGCGTAGGCTAATGCATCACGCTCCCCCCTATCCCAGAACTTTTTTTCAATCACATCCATCAGAGCCTGATCATGTGGGTGCACCATTAAAGGTATATCTACGGCCGCACAAGCCTGCATAATTTCTAGAATTTTTCCATGATCATGGACCCCTATTCCTGGCATATGGGGATAATCTCTTCCAGTATCGACAACCATGAAGATCTTAAAGGCAGCAATGCCTTCTTTTGCCATATCGGGCACCTCACTCAGAATTGTAGGTGCCGGATTAAAGTTCCAATCAACGACTGCATCTTTTTCGTATATTGCAAATTGCTTTTTTAACAAATCAAGTGAATTTGGTGGAGGGGTTACATTAGGCATGCCCACCGATGTCGTAACGCCTCCTGCAGCACATTGCTGTGTGGCTGTATAAATCGTGTCCTTATACTCAAATCCAGGGGATGATCCTTCACGATGGTGAGAGTGCATATCAATTAAACCTGGTAGAACAGTTAAGCCACTGGCATCGATCGTTTCTTTTGCTTGAATTTCGGAATCATTCTCATAGATTCCTGCAATGATTCCATCTTTAACACCAATTGAGCCCAAAATGAGCCCCCCAGGCGTTGAGATTGATGCATGTTTAATTAAAAGGTCCATAAATATCTCCGCTTATAAAGATTAATTAATTGGTGAGGCTGCTCGAGAGGTGATAACAGATAACACCTCTTCAATATATTCTTGAGTAAGGCCTTGAGTAATAAAAACAATGCGACTGTCAAATGGCTTATTTATTGGCCACGAATCAAGCTCTACAGGTGGATGAAATAATTGCTGGACCGCCTGAAAGACAATGGGTTTATCACAACCACTAATTCTTAATATTCCTTTAACCCTCAAGAGTTGTTTTGCATGCGCAATCACTAGCGCATCAAGCCATGCTGAAACATGCTCCCAGTGTAAAGCCTCTGAAAAACTGAGGGAAAACGAATGAATATCTCGAACATTTAGGCTATTTGAATGTCGATACTGTTTTTCTGAGGCGCCCCCTGCTTGTTTCATCAAATTTAATGATTTTTTTTCATACGATGCTGCATTGAGCCATTTCAAAATATGCTCTGGGTTATCGAAAGATCTCATATGTTTATCAAATAAATCTGGAAAAGTTGGCCAGTCAGTAGAACTTGATAATGAGATCTTAGCTCCAGGATTGATTTCTTTAATTCTTGCTGCAAGATTAACGCCAAAACATTCCTGCATATCATTCTTTGAGATGACAACATAATCAGCAATTGCTAGCTGTCTCACTGCTTCGGGAAATCTAGTGAGGTTACCCTCACCCTGAACACCATCAATCACAGTAATGACTTTACTAAGAAAATATTTTCTGGCAACCGGCATAGTCATAAATACTTGCACTAATTGAGATGGATCCGCTAAGCCAGTAGTCTCAATTAAAATTTTATCGAACCACTTCAATTGCCCATTAGAGCGCTTGACCAACAGTTCGCGTAATGTATTTACTAGGTCCCCACTCACTGTACAGCATAAGCATCCATTGGATAACTCAATGGTTCTGTCATCACTCCTCACGATGAGAGCATGATCAATGCTGATGTCTCCAAATTCATTCACTATCACAGCAACATTTGAAAAATTTTCTGAAGTAAGCCAGTGATTTAGCAGTGTAGTTTTTCCGCTGCCAAGAAAACCAGTCAGTAAACAAACTGGTGTAATGGAGTTATCGTCATGTTCAGACTTCATGGCATCAATATTTATTGTGATTTAAAGCTAGCGTCATAGTATCTCTTAACATCAAACTTACCCATTTGTTTGGCTTGATACATCCGCTCGGCGCATATCCTGGCTTAAGATCTCACGAGGGTTTGATTCCAGCTTGTTCGATCATCGGCTTCCAGAGATTCACATCGCGCTGGATACGATCGCCAAAAGTTTGTTTAACCTCGCCGTCCTGCGTCATTACGCCGGCATTGCCAAGACGGGTTCGGACTCCCGGGTCCTTAAGCATCTTCGTGATTTCATCAGCGAGTCGATCGACGATTGCGGGCGGCATGCCCGTTGGCCCAACCACACCATTCCATGTCTCGATATGATGACCTGGAATCGTTGCCGCGATGGTGGGTACGCCAGGCAACTGCGGAATCGGCTGTAAGCTGGATACCGCGAGGAACCGAACACGGCCGCTGGAAACGTGCGGCATGATCTCCGAGATGTTGGCGGAATAGAGATCGGTTTGCCCACCCATCATATCGATCAATGCAGGCCCACCACCCTTGTAGCCGACCATGGTCGCTTCAATACCGGCACGGTTTAGGAACATGAAAGCCGACATGTGTGATAGCGAGCCCTCGCCAGCATGCCCTACGGTCAGTTTTCCTGGGTTCTCTTTGCCGAATTTAATTAGATCTGCAAGCCTCTGGAAGCGAGACCCGCTGGCCACGGTGAGTACTAGTGGATTGCCACCGACGTTTGCGATTGGTACGAAATCTTTGAACGGGTCGTAGCGGACCTTGTATAGGAACTGGACCAGCGATATCTGGCTGATCGTCGCGAAGAACAGGGTGTAGCCGTCGGGTTGAGCGCGCGCTACGTACTCGGCGGCAATCGTGCCACCAGCGCCGGGGCGGTTCTCGGCGATTACAGGGTTATTGAGCGCCTTGCTGAGCCATTCGGCCGTGATACGCGCCAAGAAATCGGTGTTACCCCCCGGTGGAAACGGAATGATCAGACTGATCGGCTTGGATGGCCAAGCCTGGGCATGGGCTATCGAGGGTAGGACACTGGCGGCAGCGGCAACGGCTAATAGGTTATTAAACTGACGACGTTTCATTGAGTGGCTCCAAATTGAGATGGGGACGAATCAATCGACCGGGGTGGCATCAATCGGCTCTGTGAAGTCGCTCAGCAACCGACCATAACCGACGATACTCGAATTGATACGAAGGGTCCTCAGGCAGGCCCAGAAGCTGGCAGTATTACTGGTCACGACGGGTTTGCCAAGCGTATGCTCGATCTCCTCGATGACATCGAGGGTGGCGAGATTAGCGCAGCTGATGAAGATTGCCTCCGCTTCAGGCGTATCGATCTCCAGCGCCATCCTATACACCGACTCCGGTGGGACGTGCCCGATGCAACGGCGCTCTTGCTGGTTCTTGCCGAGTTCGAGGCCGAGATACTTGGTCACAGTGAAACCATGCTTCTCCAGAAACGTAACCTCTCGACGGTTAACGAAGTCCAGATAAGGTGTACCCATCGCGATGCGACGCACGCCTAGGGCGCGCAATGCCGAGACAACCGCGCCGGCGGTAACTAGTGCCGGCGTGCAGGTCTGTTCGACGATCGATGCAGTGAGCTCCGACAGCGGCACGATCACAGAACCGGCTGTGCAGCCGTAAAGGACGATGTCGACCTCGGCCGTAGCGAGCTCTTTCGCAGCCCGCCCCAGTTCACCTGCCATTCGATGAAACGAGGCTTCATTCATTTCCCCTGTTAGCAACACGCGGGCCGTGTGGATCGTGACGCCAGGCGGAGCCAGCCGATAGAACTCTGGTTCGTTGATGTTGTTGCTCGACGGCGTAATCAGACCGATCTTGCCTCGCCAACCATAAGGCCGGCTAAGCTGCAAGGCAGACATCTCCGGTCCGTCGACTCCAGATGATCGTGCTGAGGGATTCTTGCTGGTCATGCTATTAGTTATTCACAATTGGCAAGGCAAATTCGTTAGTATGGCCTGATGGGTTTGAATCTACCGATTGATCTGGTGGTAACTCAATTTTGTAATGTCTTCTCAGAATATCGGATATCTGCTCATAGCAGACGCCCATGCGCACAACTTGCATAGTTTCAAAGTTAATTAAAGTAGCAGAGCGTCTATACATATGATATTTGCGAAGACCATAATCAATAATGATATCTGCAAGACTGGTCAACTCATGCTGTATATCTTCGACTCTGAACTTTGTGCCTGTTCCCGTTAAATTGGCAGATGAGCCAAATAAGGGATGCACCTCTTCACGACTTAACTTAGTAATTTCAGCATGAAATGGTCCGGCATTTACTAGCATCGCCAGTGTTCCACCAGCAGTACTTGCAGCAAGGGCATTCGGATCAATTTTCTTCATTAGAGGATGATCGGTACGATAGGTTGCAATAGGACCTAATGGCAAGTTGTAATCTTGCGTAATTACTTCAATCATTTCTTGGCCACGCTTATCAAGCACCTGAAGCTCACGTTGGGTTTCCATATCGCAAATCAAAGCATTACGTTTATGCCCACCCCTTTGCTTAGCATTAAAAATTTTCTTTAGGCCTTCTCTTGAGCCACTGATCATGGTGTAACCAACATCTACTGGGAAAATGGCAATTCCGCCAGATTTACAAACGTCAAACGTTCTTCGAGCATCTCCTTTAATATCTAATCTAGACATAAAAATCCTTTCTATTAATTTATAAATTTATTGCGGCTTAAAGTTAGCAGCCTTAAGAATCGGTGCAAATTTATCATATTCTTTTTGTAAGATGGCGGCAGTATCTTCAGGACTGGTAAATCTCACTTCAAATCCTAAGCCCTCCATCTCCGACCGATACTGTTTATCAGTGAATAAATCAGAAAAGGATCCCTCTAACTTTTTAATAATGGCCTTAGGAGTTTTGGCTGGAACCATTATCAGATAACGTGAACTCACCTCCATGTTTGCTATACCGCTTTCTGCAAGCGATGGAATATCTGGAGCCAATGTTGTTCTTTGAGGGCTGATGACTGCCAAGATCTTGACTTTACCTGCTTGAGCATATGGTTGAACTTGAGATAAAGTAAACATTCCAATATCAACATGACCAGCAATTGTATCGGTTAGGGCAGGTCCGTTGCCTTTGTAAGGTATCTCATTGACCTCTATATTGGCTCGATTAGTAAAAAGCATTGCCGCCAAGTCATGAGGACTGCCCGGACCAGAAGTAGCTAAAGCAACCTTCCCTGGGTTCTTTTTTGCATAGGCGATAAGCTCCTTAACATCCTTTGCTGGGAAACTGGGATTTGCTACTAAAACAATAGGGGCACTTGCATAAAAAGAGATTGGCACCAAATCTTTACGGATATCAAAATTAATCTTTGAAAAAAGTAATGGCGCTAAAACAATAGTGTCAGTATTCGCTAGCAGGGTATAGCCGTCAGGTTCGGAACGTACAACTACTTCAGTACCGATTGTGCTCCCTGCCCCACCCTTATTCTCAATAATGATCGACTGATTTAAGCGAGAATCAAGATGCTTACTCATGACTCGTGTGGAGATATCTGTTCCACCCCCTACTGCATAGGGAATTACTAACTTGATAGGTTTATTAGGATAAGGCTGCGCATGAGCAAAGCTGATAATACAAACAAAGGTTAAGGCGCTTCTTTTCAATACTAACTTAATAAGCAAAAAGAATGATTTCATTTGTGCAGTATCCCGTTGAATGTCAATTTCTAAAATATACACCCTCAGGTAAATTCTTAAGCCTTGCAAGTTATATGGAGCCTTTTTAAAAGCTGGCAATAAAGGTATTACGTTGAGCCTAATGCAAAAAGGGCTATTTATGGTCAGGAATTCTCGTATCAATAGGTAATGCCCCCATTTTTAACTTAAGCTAAAAGTAGAAGCTGGTACTGCAAGTGCTAGTTTTTGCTTTGGTGTAATTCCACCCAAGCCCATGTTTGGTCTTTCATGATTGTATGTCCACATCCAG
>Ga0194041_10000019_pt1 | contig 60171 bp, 63 predicted proteins | sample JunL449m_MetaG_FD_160082 | JGI IMG/M metagenome (GOLD analysis project Ga0194041, IMG submission 160082) | Anoxic zone freshwater microbial communities from boreal shield lake in IISD Experimental Lakes Area, Ontario, Canada - Jun2016-L442-9m | ecosystem: Environmental > Aquatic > Freshwater >...
GTAGTGGGTTCTGGTGATGGCGCTTCAGAAGCAGGCTCAGGCTCATCTAAGTTAAATAGCCAAGGTGCCCAAGTGACTGCCAAGTATGGCTTTGCTGTCATGGACAATGTGATTGTTAGTCCTTATGTAGGAGTGCGTTATACCCAAAACAATATGGGTGGCTATACCGAAGGAGCATCTAGTTCAGTAACCGCACCCCTTACTTACTCAGCTCTTAATACCAACGCAACTACAGCTTTGGCTGGTGCAGAAGCTAAATACAGAGGTATTCCGCAAACCACATTATTTGCTAGTGCTGGTGTGGAAACTGATACCAATACAGCCAATGGTACTTATAGCGCTACTAATAGTTCAATTGGTACCTTAACCCCTGTGAACTTTAATCCCAACCCAGTTAAAACAAGACCTACAGCAACCATTGGCGCTTACTATGATATCGCCAAGAGTCAAAGACTGGGTATTACTGGTATCTATCGTCAAGAAGCCTATCAGGCAGTTTCAACAACCACCGTAATGGCGACTTATACAGTTGGTTTTTAAAACCTTGCTGTATGTAGCTCAATAAGAGACCTGCTTAGGCTGGTTTTTTGTTACATATGACCGACTGCTTTGGGTCGATAAGAGACCTTCAAATATCAACAGATTTAAACTTTTTTTGCTTGCCTCTGAAAACGCATCGCAGTGCCGTCTTCGCGAACGCGCTTCCATACAGAGGCCTTCTCTTCATCAGAGAGAAATACCCAATTACTGACCTCGCTCAATGTGCGACCGCAGCCTTGGCAAATCTCATCGTAAAGAGTAGTGCAGACCCCGATACAAGGAGAGTCAGATTCATCATCTCCAGTAGAGAGTGAATATGAGCCGTCTTGGATTTGTGGTTTGCTACTATCTGAATTCATAGCTGTACTTTAGTCGATTTCAGTGGGCTATGCTCACCAAGCTCGTCTACATATGCTCCAATTCCCTGGTGCTCACGCTCTAAAAAGTGTTTCACTGCCTGAGAAAACCGTGGATCGACGATGTAATGGGCTGATTGAATCGTCGTTGGTAAAAATCCCCGTGCCATTTTATGTTCACCCTGGGCGCCACCCTCAAAAGTTTGAATACCTTGCTCGATACAGTATTCAATAGCCTGGTAATACGCTGTTTCAAAGTGCAGGCAAGGTACATGTTCTATTGCACCCCAATATCTCCCATAGGCCTTGGAGGAGGATTTATCAACCACTAGTAGCGAGGCGGCAATAGGGGTTTGATCGCGCTGGGCAATGATGAGATGTAAATTGTCCGGCATACGCTGTGCCCATAGCTTAAAAAAAGCTTCATTTAAGTAGGGGCTAGATAGATGCTCTACATACGTATTTTGATAGCAGCGGTAAAAGAATTCCCAGTCTTGGTCAGTAGATAATTTTCCAGGAACATGTCTAAAAGTAATCTGCTCTCTAGATACTTGTTCCCGTTCACGCCGAATATTTTTACGCCGTTTCATAGTGAGGGCAGATAAAAAATGCTCAAAACTTTGGAAGGCTTGGTTGTGCCAGTGAAACTGAACTGAATCGCGCAGCATAAATCCTTGATCCTTAAATGCCTGCACCTCAGAGGCCAATGGAAAAAGGATATGCGCAGAAGAGAGCTCATTAGCTGCTAATAAGGATTTGAGTCCTGTAATTAAGCTCGCATGAATATCTTTTACATTTTTACCGGGAGCGCATAAGATGCGAGCCCCTTGAACGGGAGTGAAGGGGATAGCACAAAGTGCTTTTGGATAGTAGTTCATACCCTGTTGTTCATAAGCTTGTGCCCATGACCAATCGAAGACAAACTCTCCATAAGAATGTCGCTTTAAGTAGAGTGGTAGCGCTCCAATTAACGTAGATTGGTCTTTTAAACCAAGATGGGCAACCTGCCAGCCAGTATTGCCGCCTACGCAGCCGGTTTCTTCAAGTGCAGATAAGAATGCATGATTTAGAAAAGGCCCCGCAGCTTCCGGTAAAAGTGTATTCCACTCGGTTGCAGGTATTGCAGCAAGACTGTCAATAATTTCTAGCTGATATTGCTCGGGGCTTTTTGCCATTAACGCTGAATAAGTTCTATCTTGTAACCATCTGGATCGGTTACAAAGGCAATAATGGTATCGCCACCAGCTACTGGACCAGCCTCGCGGGTGACATTCCCGCCGGCAGCTTTAATCTTTGCGCAAGCAGCATAAGCATCTGGCACACCAAGCGCAATATGCCCATAAGCAGTACCTAAGTCGTAAGAAGAGACTCCGTGGTTATAAGTGAGCTCAATTTCAGCTTGGCCATCTGCATTGCCTTTCCCGAAAGCCACAAAGGCTAAGGAGTATTTCTGCGCAGGCCGCTCAGTGGTGCGAAGTAAATTCATCCCCAAAACTTTGGTGTAAAAATCAATCGAGCGATTCAGATCGCCGACGCGAAGCATAGTGTGAAGCATCATCATGATTACATTCCTGCGTAGTTAGGGCCACCACCACCTTCTGGCGTGATCCAGATGATATTTTGGCTAGGGTCTTTAATGTCACAGGTTTTACAATGCACGCAGTTCTGAGCATTAATCTGTAGACGTGGTTTGCCGTCGGTTTCTACATATTCATAAACACCAGCAGGGCAGTAGCGTTGCTCTGGACCTGCATACGTTTTGAGATTGACATCCACTGGCACAGAATCATTCTTCAGAGTTAAATGAATGGGTTGATTCTCAGCATGGTTGGTATTGGAGATAAATACCGAAGACAGACGATCAAAACTAATCTTGCCATCTGGTTTCGGATAATTGATCGGCTGATGTTGTGCTGCAGGTTCTAGACACTCATGATCTGCATGTTTGATATGAACTGTCCATGGCGGATTGCCACCCAAGAGCTTCTGCTCTAAGCCAACCATCAAGGTGCCAAGATAGAGCCCTTTGGACATCCAAGGTTTAAAGTTACGCGCTTGATTTAGTTCAGTATGTAGCCAGCTATTTTGGAACGCTGCTGGATATGCAGAGAGAACATCAGCAGAGCGATTTTCATGAATCGCAGCAACGGCAGCTTGGGCAGCGAGCATACCAGTCTTAATAGCGGCATGACTGCCTTTAATGCGTGAGGCATTGAGAAAGCCTGCATCACAACCAATGAGTGCGCCACCTGGAAAGACTGTCTTAGGTAAACTATTTAATCCACCAGCAGTCAGTGCACGTGCGCCGTAAGCAATTCGCTTGCCACCCTCAAACGTGCCACGAATCTTCGGGTGTAATTTATAGCGTTGGAACTCTTCAAAAGGAGAGAGGTAAGGGTTTTTATAAGAAAGCCCAACTACCAAGCCAACGGCAACCTTGTTATCCCCTAAGTGATAGAGAAATGAACCGCCATAGGTATCGCTCTCCAATGGCCAACCAGCAGTGTGAACCACTAGACCAGGTTTGCTTTTAGAGGGCTCAACTTCCCAGAGCTCTTTAATGCCAATGCCATAGCTTTGTGGATCAGCATCTTTATCTAAGGCAAATTTTGAGATAAGTTGCTTGCCAAGATGCCCACGAGATCCTTCAGCAAATAGGGTGTACTTAGCGCGTAGTTCCATCCCTAGCTGGAACTGATCAGTTGGCTTACCTTCTTTATCGAGACCCATTGAGCCTGTAATGACGCCACATACTGCGCCTTGCGCGTTATACAAAATTTCTGCTGCAGCAAAGCCAGGAAAAATTTCTACGCCAAGGCTTTCAGCTTGCTGACCTAACCAGCGAGTGACGTTAGCTAAGCTAACAATATAGTTACCTTCATTTTTAAAGCAGTGAGGCAGTATCCAATTGGGAACTTGATAAGAGCTATCGGAGGTTAAGAATAGAAATTGATCTTGAGTTACTTCGGTTTCTAGCGGGGCACCCATTTCTTTCCAATTAGGAAAGAGCTCAGTCAGCGCCTTGGGATCCATGACGGCGCCAGACAGAATGTGGGCGCCAATCTCAGAGCCTTTTTCCAAAACGCAGACGCTGATCCCTTTGCCAGAGGACTGTGCTAATTGTTTGGCCTTAATGGCTGCTGATAGACCAGCAGGACCGCCGCCAACGATGACTAAGTCATAGTCCATCGACTCTCTAGGCCCAAATTGCTCTACTAGTTCTGCAGCGTTCATTCCAATTCCTCAAAAATAAGCTTTTCAGCCCCCTTTAGTTTAGTGCGAATAGCCAAAAACCAATTTAGCGCCTAAGCAGTACCTAAGCAAGCTAGGCTTGGGAGCCTAAAGCGTTATGATTGCGTTTCACCCATTTTGGCAATATTAGGACAAATGTTATGAATAAAACCTACCCATCGGCAGCAGATGCCTTGAGGGATATCTTAAAAGATGGACAAAGACTCGGTGTTGGCGGTTTTGGTCTCTGCGGTATTCCTGAGGCCTTAATTGAGGCAGTGAAAGAACTTGGCGCGCAAAACTTGACCGCTGTATCTAATAATGCTGGCGTGGATGGTTTCGGCTTAGGTATTTTGCTCAATTCTCGTCAAGTAAAGAAAATGGTTGCATCTTACGTAGGCGAGAACAAAGAGTTTGAACGTCAATACCTTGCGGGCGAGCTGGAGTTAGAGTTCACCCCACAAGGCACTCTGGCAGAAAAATTACGCGCTGGTGGTTGTGGCATTCCTGCCTTCTACACAAAAACGGGTGTTGGTACTTTGGTAGCTGAGGGTAAAGAGGTAAAAGAGTTTGATGGTGAAAAATACATCATGGAGCGCTCGATTGTCACTGATATTTCTCTAGTAAAAGCTTGGAAGGCCGACCGATCAGGTAATTTAATTTATCGACATACTGCACGTAACTTCAACCCAGTAGTAGCAATGGCAGGAAAGATTACTGTTGCTGAAGTGGAAGAGATTGTTGAGAACGGCGCTTTAGATCCTGCTGAGATTCATACCCCAAGTATCTACGTACATCGCCTTGTGATTAATAGTAGTCCTGAGAAGCGCATTGAACAGCGCACTATCTCGGCTGCACGCTAATTACCCCAAAGAACACTGAAAAGAATTTAGGAAGATCAAAATGCCTTGGACAAGAGATGAGATGGCGGCACGTGCTGCCAAAGAGTTAAAAGATGGTTATTACGTAAATCTGGGAATCGGTATTCCTACCTTAGTAGCCAATCATGTGCCTGCAGGCATAGAAGTGTGGCTGCAATCTGAAAATGGTTTGCTAGGTATCGGACCATTTCCAACGGAAGATCAGATCGATGCTGATTTGATTAATGCCGGAAAACAAACGATTACCACTTTGCCTGGTTCCTCCATTTTTTCATCAGCTGATGCCTTTGGCATGATTCGCGGTGGGAAAATTAACATTGCATTTTTAGGCGCAATGCAAGTGAGCGAGCAGGGTGATATTGCCAATTGGATGATTCCTGGCAAGATGGTTAAAGGTATGGGTGGTGCAATGGATTTAGTTGCAGGCGTAAAGCACGTAGTTGTCTTAATGGAACATGTTGCTAAAAAGAAAGATGGCTCAGAAGAGCTCAAGATTCTGCCTAAATGCAACTTGCCATTAACTGGCGTGGGCGTCATTAGTCAGATCATCACTGACCTGTGCGTGCTCGATATCACTCCTAAAGGTCTGAAATTGACTCAATTAGCCCCTGGTGTCACCAAAGAAGAGGTGATCGCTAAAACAGGTGCCCCTGTTGATACAACGGGTTTCTAACCGTAGTCATTATTTAATGAAATAATGGGATCACCATGTCGGGATCCCATTATTCGCCTTCAACAAAACCCAGAGCTCAGATGAGTTCTGAGCTTGATACTTCACTGCACGCTCATAAAAAAGGCGATGCTCAGCATGCTCATAGCAAGCAAGTCTCAAACCAAAACCTCCTTTTAATTGCTCTCATTCTTACCCTTGGTTTTGCAGGGGTTGAGGGCGCTGCCGCTTATTTTGCCAATTCATTAGCATTGATCTCCGATGCTGGTCACATGGTCACTGATGCGGCTGCCTTAGGCTTGGCACTCCTAGCGCAAATTATTTCTCGTCGTCCGCCTTCACCAAAACATTCTTTTGGTTTCGGTAGAGCAGAAGCCTTAGCTGCTTTTGTAAATAGTATTGCGATGTTAGCTTTAGTCGTATGGATTGTGTTTGAGGCAATTAGTCGTTTCTATGATCCACATAAAGTCGATGGCTTTACAGTCACTGTTGTGGCTAGTATCGGCCTTCTCATGAATATTGTGGTTGCCTGGGTTCTATCACGCGACAAGAAAAGCGTAAATACTCGCGCTGCCCTTGTTCATGTGATGGGTGACTTACTGGGGTCAATCGCCGCTTTGATTGCCGGTGTGGTTATTCAGTTGACTGGATGGATGCCAATTGATGCAATTCTTTCTATCTTAGTATCTCTATTGATTCTTAAATCAACCATCTCCATTCTGCATGAGTCTTATCACTTCCTCATGGAGGGAGTACCACTACACATTGATTATTTGCAAGTCGGAAAAGATTTGCGAGGGGTTCCCGGCGTATTGGCGGTGCATGATCTCCACGTTTGGGAGATGACCCCCAGCTTTCCAGCACTGATTGGCCATATTGAAATTGCGGAAATGCAAGAGTGGCCACAAATCATGTCTCGTATCAACACCATGCTTTTAGATCAACATGGGATTGACCATGTGACTTTACAGCCCGAGGTATTTGGGAGTATGGATGACCCTACTCATGATGAGGACCTGCAAGATGAGGTGAGTTCAGCACCAGTCAATCACCAGGGTGATACTTTTTATGTCCAGTGTGTTGATGGCGATATTACTCATCGCATGGCTTATCACGCTTGGGGCAATCCCAGAAATCCAAAAGTATTACTATGCGTGCATGGCCTCACAAGGCGCGGTAGTGACTTTAAGACTTTGGCCGAAGCCATGTGTCAGGACTATTACGTAGTTTGCCCAGATGTCGTTGGCAGAGGAGACTCTGATCGCTTAAGCAATCCCATGCAATATGCCGTCCCTCAGTATGTAGCTGATATTGCCCAACTGGTAAAACACCTAGGTGTATCCCAAGTCGATTGGCTGGGAACTTCAATGGGCGGTCTCATTGGCATGGTTTATGCAGCGATGCCAAACTCTCCTATACGCAGAATGTTGATTAATGATGTGGGGCCAAAAATTGAGGCTGAAGCCATTCAGCGCCTAGGCTCTTACGTAGGCCAACCTTTTTCATTTGCGAGCCGTGCCGATGCCTTAAATCGACTTAACGCTATTTGCGCTACTTTTGGTGAGCACACACCAGATGAGTGGGAAACCTATAACAGCCCGATGTTGATTGAACGCAATGGTTTATGGATCATGCATTACGACCCCGATATTGCTGTGCCATTTGCCTCTGTCAATCCCATCATGGCTAAGGCAGGTGAGATGGCGATGTGGCACGCCTTCAAGCAAATTCGTATTCCGATCTTGATCGTGCGTGGCGCTCAATCTGATCTGCTCTCTGCAGCTACAGTTGCCCAGATGTGCAAAGTAAATCCACATGCTCACAGCATTGAGATTCCAAATGTGGGTCATGCCCCTGCATTTGTGAAACAAGAACAAATTGCTCTAGCACAAGAATTCTTCAGCTAAGGCTTAGCTGCCAATGGCAAATGTTTTCAGCAAACCAATTTTCATTGATGTTTGGTATGGCGAGCCAGCAGAAGCGCACGCCGCTGGCGCTTTGCAAATTCTGCAATCTCTCGGTTTAGATGAAGCTACATTAACTGCTGCCAGCAATATTGCTCGAACGCATGGCAAAGAAGCGCTCATCAAGCTGATTGGTGAAGAGTCAGCAAAGTTATTAATTGGCTACCGAGGCTTGCGCCAGGCACAAGCGAAATTGGTGCGTGATGATGGTGGCTTAAGTGTGGCAGGCCAAGAAGAGATGTTGCGCAAGATGCTCTTGGCTTTTGGTGATGACCTACGTGTCGTCCTGATCTATTTAGCCTCACGTCTACAAACACTGCGTTGGATCACTCAAGAGAATATATCTATGCCCGCCCCTTGGGCGTATGAGATTCTCAATATTGACGCCTCATTGGCCAACCGTTTGGGTATCTGGCAAATGAAGTGGGAGATGGAAGACTTGGCATTTAGAGTAATGTCCCCAGATACCTATCGCGATATTGCCAAGATGTTGGATGCCAAAAGAATGGAGCGTCAATCATTCATTGATCGAATTGTTTTGCAGCTCCAAGAAGAATTAAAGCTAGTACATGTCGAAGGCGAGGTAGTTGGTAGACCAAAACATATCTATAGTATCTGGAAGAAGATGCAAGGCAAGTCACTAGACTTTGCTGATCTTTATGATGTGAGAGCATTTCGTATCTTGGTTGCGGATGTGAAATCCTGCTATGCAGTCTTAGGCATCGTACATAACGTCTGGCAACCAGTACCGCGTGAGTTTGACGATTACATTGCACGTCCTAAACTAAACGGCTATCAATCTCTCCATACAGTGGTGATGAATGAGGATGGTACGGCCTTTGAGATTCAGATACGCACTCAAGAGATGCATCAACAAGCAGAGTATGGTTTGGCGGCTCACTGGCGTTATAAAGAGGGCGCTTATATTGGCATGTCTAAACCGCCTAATTCTTCCCATCAAGCTGGAACCGATAGTGCAGAAGTGGCCTATGAAAGACAGATTGCTTGGGCAAGGCAGTTAATTTCTTGGAAGGAAGACGCTTGGGAACAGCTCAAACATCACGAGATTGATGATCACATCTATGTGCTCACGCCATTAGGTAAAGTGATTTCCCTAGAAAAAGGCTCCACACCAGTGGACTTTGCCTACGCTGTTCATACGAACTTAGGCCATCGTTGTAGAGGTGCGCGTGTTGATGGCGCAATGGTTCCTTTAGAGACTGCATTACAAAATGGTCAGACTATTGAGATTATTGCTGTCAAGCATGGTGGCCCTTCGCGCGATTGGATTAGTCCCGATAAAAACTATTTGCGCTCACAAAGAGCACGCTCGAGAGTGCGTGCCTGGTTCAATGCTCTCGATGATGAAGAGACCGGTCTTACAGCAAAGCCTGTAGAACCTAAAGTCGAAGCAGGTCCTGAAGCCAAAGTAGCCACACCGGAAATTGTTTTGCGTAATAGCGCTCGCAAAACGGGGCAGAGCGGTGATGTCTTGGTAGTTGGTGTAGATTCTTTATTGACACAATTGGCGCGTTGCTGCCGGCCAGTGCCACCAGACATGATTGCAGGATTTGTGACTCAGGGTAGAGGTATTTCTATACATCGCCGTTCCTGTAGAACCTTTAGAGGACTTTTAGAAAGGGCTCCCGAACGCGTTATTCAAACTACTTGGACTGCTACAGCCAATTCAATTACAGACAAGGACCCAAAGCGGGTGTTCCCAGCGGATTTGGTGGTGACTGGCTTAGATCGTCAAGACCTAATGCGTGAGCTCTTTGAAATTCTGACTCGGCAAGGTGTTCATGTCATTGATTTACGTAAATCTGCTAAAAAGGGCCTAGCCCAGATCCTTTTAACAGTTGAGGTCAAGGATTCTGAAGTGTTGCGCCTTGTTCAAAATAGCCTAGAAGAAGTTAAAGGGGTCACCCAAGTGCGTCGCCGGTGATAAACTCTATGGCTGTATAGGCTCGTAGCTCAGCTGGTTAGAGCACCACCTTGACATGGTGGGGGTCGTTGGTTCGAGTCCAATCGAGCCTACCAACGAATAAGACCCAGTGGGGAAACCCAAGGCGCGGATGCCCATAAGCTGCCGCGCTTTATTTTTAGGTCACAGTAGTAAAACAGAAGTTCAGTAATTAAGATGGAGTCATGATGCTTGTAGTTACTCTGCCCGATGGATCAAAACGTGAGTTTGAGGCCCCCGTTCGCGTAGCGGATGTTGCTCAAAGTATCGGTAGTGGTCTTGCAAAAGCAGCCTTAGGTGGCATCGTTGATGGCAAGATGGTTGATACGAGTTTTCTGATCGACAAAGATAGTCAGCTCGCGATCATTACTGACAAGAGTCCTGAAGCACTTGAGATTGTGCGCCACTCAACAGCCCATTTATTGGCATACGCTGTAAAAGAATTATTCCCTGAAGCGCAGGTGACGATTGGTCCAGTGATAGAGAACGGTTTTTATTATGACTTCTCCTATCACCGTCCATTTACACCCGATGATTTGCTAGCCATTGAAAAGAAAATGGCTGAGCTTGCTAAAAAAGATGAGCTAGTAGTGCGCACTGTGATGCCACGTGACCAAGCAGTGAAATTTTTCAAAGATCAGGGCGAAAACTACAAAGCAGAGCTTATTGCTAGTATCCCGCAAGGTGAAGATGTTTCCCTTTATGTAGAAGGTAAGTTCACTGATTTGTGTCGTGGCCCTCATGTACCTTCCACTGGCAAGTTAAAAGTATTTAAGTTACAAAGTGTTGCTGGCGCTTATTGGCGTGGCGATAGTAAGAATGAGATGTTACAGCGTATCTATGGCACAGCCTGGTTACGTAAAGAAGATCAAGATGCCTATTTGCATATGCTTGAAGAGGCGGAAAAACGTGATCACCGACGTCTTGGAAAATTACTTGACCTCTTTCATTTTCAGTCTGAGGCTCCCGGTCTAGTTTTCTGGCATCCCAAAGGTTGGTCGATCTGGCAAGAAGTTGAGCAGTACATGCGACGCGTGTATCAGCAAGAAGGCTACCAAGAAGTAAAGGCCCCGCAAATTTTGGATCGTGGTCTTTGGGAAAAATCAGGCCACTGGGAAAACTATAAAGAAAATATGTTCACGACTGAGTCGGAGAATCGTGCCTATGCATTAAAGCCGATGAACTGCCCTGGCCATGTGCAAATTTATAACTCTGGCCTGCATAGCTATCGCGAGTTGCCATTGCGCTTTGGTGAGTTTGGTCAATGCCACCGTAATGAACCATCCGGTGCATTGCATGGTTTGATGCGCGTTCGTGGTTTCACACAAGACGATGGCCATATTTTCTGCACTGAAGATCAAATTCAATCCGAAGTAGCCAGCTTTGATAAAGCGGTCCGCGACGTCTATCAAGATTTTGGTTTTACTGAAGTGGCTGTGAAGTTGGCCTTACGTCCTGCCAAGCGGGTTGGCGATGATGCCATCTGGGACAAAGCGGAAGAGGCCCTGCGCGGCGCCTTGAAGGCTTCTGGCCAAGAATGGGAAGAGCTACCAGGCGAGGGCGCTTTTTATGGTCCTAAGATTGAATATCACCTAAAAGACTCCATTGGGCGGACTTGGCAGTGCGGCACGATTCAGGTGGATTTCTCGATGCCAGAGCGTTTAGGCGCTGAATATGTGGCTGAAGACAATAGCCGCAAGACCCCAGTCATGCTTCATAGAGCAATTGTCGGCTCTTTAGAGCGTTTTATCGGCATTTTGATCGAAAACCATGCTGGAAATATGCCAGTTTGGCTTGCCCCAACCCAGGCTGTGGTTCTCAATATCTCCGGAAATTCAGCTGCATACGCACAACAAGTCCAGCAATCGCTGAAAAAACAAGGGTTTAGAGTTGAATCTGATTTGCGGAATGAGAAAATAACGTATAAAATACGCGAGCACGCATTACAGAAGATCCCATTTTTGTTAGTTGTCGGGGATAAAGAATCTGAAAGTAATACGGTGGCCGTTCGTGCCCGTGGCGGAGTGGATTTAGGCGTAATGCCTCTTGATGCCTTCGTTGCCCGACTCCAGCAGGATATATCCCAGAAAGTCGGACCCGAGCCTAGCTAGGGGTAGAGCGGTTTTTATTGTTTTTTTAAAGGAATTAAGAAGATCGCTACTGAAAAATTGCAGCGCATTAACCGGGAAATTACTGCTCCTGAAGTGCGTTTGATTGGAATTGATGGAGAGCCCATCGGTGTAGTTAAGTTGAGTGAAGCCCTGGCTGCAGCAGAAGAGAAAGAGACCGATCTGGTTGAAATTGCTCCGACAGCTGAACCACCTGTAGTTCGTATCATGGACTTCGGCAAATTCAAGTACCAAGAAGCCAAGCGGATGCATGAAGCAAAGCTGAAGCAAAAAGTGATTCAGGTGAAGGAAGTGAAATTCCGACCCGGCACAGATGATGGTGACTACGGTGTAAAGCTACGCAATCTAATCCGCTTTTTGGAAGACGGCGATAAGACAAAGATTACGTTACGGTTTCGGGGTCGTGAAATGGCCCACCAAGAAATCGGAGCAAGAATGTTGGAGCGTTTGAAGTTGGACCTTGTTGAGCATGGCCAAGTTGAACAGTTTCCAAAAATGGAAGGCCGCCAGATGGTGATGGTATTGGCCCCCATTCGTAAGGCTAAGTAATCAGGTTCTACCTGGTTCTTGTGTAGGGAGGCACTGAAAAGTGCTGGTAGTTAGAAGTGCTTCTGGGTACAGGAAGAGTAACCGTCGGTTACCACCTATGTTGCACAAGTAAATGAAGGGGTGCTTTATGCCCAAGATGAAGACCAAGAGTAGCGCTAAAAAGCGCTTCACGGTTCGCGCAGGCGGAACGATCAAACGAGGCCAGGCCTTTAAACGCCACATCCTCACTAAGAAGACTACCAAGAATAAGCGTCACTTGCGTGGTACGACAGAAGTTGCGAAAGCTGATGTTAAGTCAATTCGCTCCATGCTTCCTTACGCTTAACCTCAGACTAGATTAGGAGAATCAAATGCCAAGAGTCAAACGTGGGGTTACAGCAAGAGCCCGTCATAAGAAAATCACTGATGCCGCAACAGGTTATCGCGGTCGTCGTAAAAACGTATTCCGGATTGCTAAGCAAGCGGTTATGCGTGCTGGTCAATATGCCTATCGTGACCGTCGCAATAAGAAACGGGTATTCCGCGCTTTGTGGATTGCCCGTATCAATGCGGCAGTACGTGAGCATGACATGACCTATAGCGTATTCATGAATGGTATGAAGAAAGCCTCAATCGATCTCGATCGTAAAGTACTTTCAGATATGGCCATTGCTGACAAGCCGGCTTTTGCCGCTTTGGTTACTCGGATTAAATCCGTAGTAAGCGCTGCAGCTTAATTTTTTACTAAAAAACTAAGCTGCAATGGTTTCTCTCGACCAAATTGTCGAGGATGCTAAACGTGATTTCCTCGGAGCTGCTGATGGAGCAGCTCTTGAGGACGCGAAAGCCAAGTATCTCGGTAAATCAGGTGTTCTCACCGAGCGTTTAAAAGCGCTTGGTGGAATGTCGCCTGAGGAGCGCAAGAGTGCTGGCGCCCAAATTAATCAAATCAAAACTCAAGTAGAAGATGCATTACAAGAGCGTCGTCAGGCCTTGTCTGATGCCGTGATGATGCAACGTTTGGCAGCTGAGTCAATCGATGTCTCTATGCCTGGTCGTGGCCAAGCAGTAGGTAGTTTGCACCCGGTAATGCGCACTTGGGAGCGTGTAGAAGAAATCTTTAGCTCCATTGGTTTTGATGTTGCAGATGGTCCTGAAATTGAAACCGATTGGTTTAATTTCACAGCCTTAAATAGCCCTGAGAATCATCCTGCCCGCTCTATGCAGGACACTTTTTACATTGACGGCAAAGATTCTCAAGGTAAACCCCTGTTATTGCGCACCCATACCAGCCCGATTCAGGTGCGTTATGCAAGCGAGCATGTGAAGAAATACGCCAAGGCAGATGTGATGCCTCCAATTAAAGTGATTGCACCCGGAAGAACCTATCGTGTAGATAGCGATGCAACGCATTCGCCAATGTTTCATCAGGTTGAAGGTTTGTGGATCGCAGAAAAAGTTTCCTTTGCTGATTTGAAGGGTGTGTATACCGATTTCTTAAGAACTTTCTTTGAAACAAACGAATTACAAGTTCGTTTTCGTCCATCCTACTTCCCATTTACAGAGCCTTCTGCAGAAATTGATATGGCCTTTGGTAGCGGTAAACTTGCTGGCCGTTGGTTAGAGATTTCTGGAGCAGGGCAGGTTCATCCAAACGTCCTGCGCAATATGGGTATTGACCCTGAGCGTTATACCGGCTTTGCTTTTGGTTCTGGTTTAGAGCGTTTATCTATGTTGCGTTATGGCATAGATGATTTACGCCTCTTCTTTGAAAATGATTTACGTTTCTTAGCGCAGTTCCCTGCATAAGAAAGAATATAGAGCGCTATGCAATTTTCTGAATCTTGGCTCCGTCAATATGTAAATCCATCGCAGGATAGCGATGGATTGGCGCATGCCATGACAATGGCAGGTTTAGAAGTAGAAGACCGCCATTCAGTAGCTCCCGCATTTACGAAGATTGTGATTGCACAGATTCTGTCTGCTGAGCAACATCCTGATGCCGATCGTTTACGTGTTTGTAAGGTTGATGCTGGAACGGGTCAAGAACTCCAAATTGTTTGTGGCGCACCCAATGCGCGTGCTGGCATTAAAATTCCCTGTGCCTTAGTAGGTGCAGAATTACCTCCAGCAGAAGTGGGCGGCAAGCCTTTCATAATTAAGGTAGGCAAGCTACGCGGCGTTGAAAGCCAGGGCATGCTGTGCTCAGGACGGGAACTTGGTCTTGGTGATGATCATGAAGGCATCCTAGAGTTACCCGTAGATGCACCCCTTGGAAAAGATATCCGCGAGTATCTAGACCTAGATGATCAAATCTTTACTATTAAGTTGACGCCCAATAAAGCGGATTGCCTCTCCCTCATGGGCATTGCGCGCGAAGTATCGGCGATCACCGGCGCTGCATTATCTGCTCCCCAATGGAATCCACTACAAGCATCAATACAAGACAAACGCAAAGTGACGATTGCAAACCCCGATTTATGTGGTCGCTTTGCGGGTCGCGTTATTCGTGGCGTTAATCCCAAGGCAAAAACTCCTGATTGGATCGTGCAACGTTTAGCTCGTGCTGGGCAAAGAAGTATTTCTGCATTAGTTGATCTTTCTAACTACGTCATGTTAGAAATGGGTCAGCCCACCCATGTATTTGATATTGATAAGTTAGAGGGCGATATTACCGTTCGCTGGGCGAAATCTGGTGAAACTCTTGAGCTATTGAATGGCCAGACAGTCGCTTTGCAAGGCAAGGATTCTTCAGGCAAGACGCAAGAAGCTGGTGTCGTTGCAGATCAAAAAGGTCCAGTAGCGCTTGCAGGGATCATGGGCGGTAATCACTGCGCCGTTAGCGATGACACTAAAAATATCTACGTAGAGGCTGCTTATTGGTTGCCATCCGCGATTCAGGGGCGTGCCCGCCGTTTTAATTTCAGCACCGATGCTGCACACCGTTTTGAACGTGGCGTTGATCCACAAGCCACGGTCTCTTGCCTTGAGTACCTCTCAGCCATGATTCTAGAGACCTGTGGAGGTCAAGCAGGCCCAGTAGATGACCAGATTCTCAATGTACCAGTCCGCAAACCCGTGCGTATGCGCTTGGCGCGTGCAATGCAGGTCATCGGTATTCCATTGACTAATGACATTGTTGCTGATGTCTTTAAGCGTCTTGGCTTTGAATTTAAGCAAGAGGGTGATGTATTTGTTGTAAGCCCTCCAAGCTATCGCTTTGATATTGAAATCGAAGAAGATTTGATTGAAGAAGTTGCACGAATGTACGGCTTTGAAAACATTCCTGATCAACCGCCAGTTGCTTTACTAAAAATGAGTGCCAAAGCCGAAGCTAAGCGGGGCATTCATTTATTACGTCAGCGTTTAGCATTGCAAGGCTATCAAGAGGCTATTAATTTTGGCTTTACTGATCTTGAAAGTGAACAGCGTCTGGCTGGCGCTACTGAGAAAGAGGTAATTGCCGTTTTGAATCCGATTGCTAGTCAATACGGTGTCATGCGCAGCACTCTATGGGGTGGCTTACTCAATAATCTCAAAGCCAATTTAAATCGTGGTGCAGGACGTGTACGTCTTTTCGAGGCGGGTCGCGTATTTAAGCGTGATTCCAGTATTCAAGAAGAGCCTGGCATGGTTGCTGGCTTTACTCAAGCGCAAAAGCTAGGGGGCTTAGCTTACGGCTCCTTTGTTCCAGAACAATGGTCAAGCGCTAATCGTGCGGTTGATTTCTTTGATGTAAAGGGTGATCTCGAAAGCGTTCTAGATCCAATCCACTTCATTACAGAAGCCGCTCAGCACCCAGCTTTACATCCAGGCCGTTCTGCACAGATATTCTTAAAAACAAATGCAGGAAAAACTGCAGTTGGCTGGATAGGCGAATTACACCCAAGTTTGCAACAAGCTTATGAGCTGCCACAAGTACCTGTTTTGTTTGAATTCGATTTAGAACCGATTAGAGAACTTGGTTTACCGCAGCCCGAAGAGTTAAGTAAGTTTCAAGCGGCTCAACGTGATTTAGCATTAGTGGTTAAGCAAACTGTTTCTGCACAATCTTTGTTAGATGCGATGATAGCTAGCAAGCAGAATTTTGTTCGAACCATTGAGCTATTTGATGAGTTCAGACCGAAGGCAGGATCAAGCAGTATGGCTGACGATGAAAAGAGTTTGGCTTTCCGTGTGATCCTGTTAAACCCTAATGAAACATTGCAAGATCCCCAAATTGATGCAGTTATGGCTGCTTTATTGACGGCCGTAGAAAAAAAGTGCGCAGCCCGTCTGCGCTAGGTTTAATATTACTTAAATATCAAAAAGCTATAGAAGAGACTGGCAATGAGCGAATTCAATATCAATGACACCGTTACTAAAAATGAACTATCAGAGGCGCTGTTTGATCAAGTTGGATTAAATAAACGCGAAGCAAAAGACATGATTGATGCTTTTTTTGATCGCATTGGCCACTCTCTTGAGTCTGGTGTTGAGGTGAAGATCTCTGGCTTTGGTAACTTCCAGTTACGTAATAAATCGGCTCGTCCTGGCCGAAATCCAAAAACAGGTCAAATGATTCCGATAGCAGCAAGACGTGTAGTGACATTTCATGCAAGTCAAAAGCTTAAAGATGTAGTGGAGTCATATGCTCGAGAAAACCGAGTTTGATGCTAGCTTGGCACTGCCGAGCTCTCAACTTCCCCCGATACCATCTAAACGTTATTTCACGATTGGTGAAGTAGCAGAATTATGTGGCGTGCGTTCTCATGTTTTGCGCTATTGGGAGCAGGAATTTTCGCAGCTTAGTCCTCAGAAACGCCGTGGTAATCGTCGTTACTATCAGCACCATGAAGTGGTGTTGATTCGTAAAATCAGAGCACTTCTCTATGAAGAGGGCTTTACCATCAGTGGCGCTAGAAATCGCCTTGATGAAGTGCGTGGCGAAGTACGCCTACGCGATGAATTGCAAGCGGTTCTGCAAATTCTGTCTAAATAGTTACTGATACAATTTTGTCTCTTGTCGGGGCGTAGCGCAGCCTGGTAGCGTACATGCATGGGGTGCATGTGGTCGGAGGTTCAAATCCTCTCGCCCCGACCATTTATCTTTAGTGTTTTAATTGATCACAATATGAGCCCAACAATCCCCCATCCCCAGAGTGAAGAGCGAACCAGCTTCTTTGGTCTAGATATTCCTTTCCTGCATCACCTCGGTGTTGTCCCAGAATATGCACGCGATGGTAAGTCTCGCGTTAGTCTCGAACTCAAACCTGAATTTACCAATAGCTTTCAGGTTGCTCAGGGCGGCGTGATTATGACTTTGCTCGATTTTGCGATGGCCTCGGCAACAAGAAGTGCCCATAATCATCCTTTGGGTGTGATTACGATTGATATGACTACGAGTTTCTTGCGTCCCAGTATCGGTAAAATCGTGGTCGAGGGCAGTGTTCTCAAAGCTGGTAAGACCATCAATTACTGTGAAGCAGTGGTTTTAAATGATGCTGGAGAGATTACTGCTAAAGCGAGCGGTACATTTACCCTGAGAAAATAGTAATTACTATAAATTCACCATAATCGATCATAATATTTATAACGATTATATTGATTATTGCAAATATTAATTCAGATAAACCTTTAAATGAAAGGTTTATAATATAAATTTCTGCTTAATTTCTATTTGTATATATAATCAATACTTAAATAGTTTAATTACAAGTTAATTTAACTACTTTAAATAACCCACTATTCGGAGAAAAATATACATGTCTTCTTATAAAGACCTCATAGCTCAGCGCGAGCACTTAGATAAACAGATTAAAGAGGCGATTGCCCATGAAAAGGCTGATGGCATTGCTAAAGCTAAAGCGATTATTGAGCAATATGGTTTAAGCGCTTCAGACTTGTTTAGCCGTAAAGCAGGCGTTAAAAGTGGTGGCGGCAAGGTAGCCCCTAAATACCGCAATTCCTCTACAGGTGAGACCTGGACAGGCCGTGGTAAGGCTCCAAAGTGGATTGATGGCAAAGACCGTAGCAGCTACTTGATCTAAACCCTACTCAATACATCAAAAAAGGCCGCAGATGCGGCCTTTTTATCTCCCAGCGTTTTTAGATACATTTCTTTCCTAGAGCTTCTATAAAGATAGACTCTAATAGTTCATAGCGGCTTACCTGAGCCCATGATTGATCTGACTCGATATTGGTAGCAGGGTATCCAATAATGAGGGGGTTAAGATCAATCAGACCATTTTCTAGCTCTGCTTTGATGTTTTCTGTGAATGGTGGTTTATGACCATGATTTTCATCTGCTAGAGCTACTACGCCAGGGTGAAGTTTGATAAAACCTTCATCTACTAGAATAGGAATTCTCTGTGTATCCTTGTTTTTACTCAAATAATGGATCAGATGAACCTGTTCTACTGGTGGTATTAAGGCATCCAAAAAGATTAAATCAGGCACAATAGATACTGCCTTCATTAGACCCTCTAGGCTATCAATAGCCACCTCCATTTCCACCTTGAGTTGCCATTCTTGAATCGATTCTAGGAGATCTTGGCTATTTTCAGCCCGGCGGAAAATACCCATGGCAATACAGTTTTGACTGGTTTTTTGTCGCATGGCTCTTTTTCGACGCTGGAGCTGTTGCTCTAGAGAGCTTGCCAATATGCGCCTATGTCCGCCACGAGTCTTCCAGGCGATTAATTCGCCTAATTCCACCATTTTTTGAACCGTTCCAAGCGATACCTGCAAAATCTTGGCACTTTGTCTAGTACTGAGGTACTCCATATCTGGGGTGATGGTTTTCATATTTCCCTTAATTTCATTAATTCATTTGAAGATTTAGAGAATAAAAATCAAAGCCAAGGGAATCTGTCAGGAGATCTTTAAAGCCAGGTAGGAAAGTTCTTATTAATTTCATCTCGCTAGATAAATGCCCCTAAATCACAACAGATAGGGAAAGTCCTTTTGTAGAAAATGGTCAATCGTGTTAAATTAACAAGGTAGTAGCAGTTTTTGCACAGATCAATTCGTGAAACGGTGAAGCCGCGTAACGAATGGTTATAACCACAGTTGTAGTCGGGAAACCCGATGAAAGGTGAGCATCATGATGCAGGAATCAAGAGATAACTCTTATCTCTTTGGCGGTAACGCACCCTATGTAGAGGATCTCTACGAGTCCTATTTGCACGATCCAGCTTCTGTAGCAGATCATTGGCGAGCGTATTTTGATAATGTGAAGCAAGTCCCAGCTGTCGACGGTTCATCTCGAACTGACATTGCTCACGGACCCATTGTTGCTTCTTTTGCTGAGCGCGCCAAACAAGGCCCCATCAGAACGATTTCTGATTCAGCTAACTCCGACATGGGACGTAAACGTGTCGCAGTGCAGCAGTTAATAGCGGCGTATCGAAACGTTGGCAATCGTTGGGCAGACATTGATCCCTTGAAGCGCACTGAGCGTCAGGACATTCCTGAGTTAGATCCAGCCTTCTACGGATTTACTGATGGCGATATGGATATCGTCTTCAATATTAGCAATACATTCTTCGGCAGAAACGAAATGAGCTTGCGGGACTTGCTGCAAGCATTGCGTGAAACATACTGCGGCACGATTGGTGCTGAATATATGTTCATTGCTGACCAAAAGATTAAGAAGTGGTGGCAAGAGAAGTTGGAATCCATCCGCTCAAGACCTTCATTTGATGTGGATAAAAAGCGTCAAATTTTAGATCGCGTTACTGCGGCAGAAGGCTTAGAACGTTATCTGCAAGCCAAGTATGTTGGTCAAAAACGCTTCTCTCTCGAGGGTGGCGATAGTTTCATTGCTTGCATGGATGAATTAATTCATGAAGCTGGTGCCAAAGGGGTGCAAGAGATCGTCATTGGTATGGCGCACCGCGGTCGTCTCAATGTTCTTGTAAATACTTTAGGCAAAATGCCGAAAGATTTATTTGCAGAGTTTGAGCACAAAGGCCCTGAGACTTTACCTGCTGGTGATGTGAAATACCACCAAGGTTTTTCTAGCGACATTTCTACGCCAACCGGACCCGTTCATGTTTCTTTAGCATTTAATCCTTCTCATCTCGAGATCGTTAATCCAGTAGTGGAAGGTTCAGCTCGAGCCCGCATGGATCGTCGTGGGGATCTGTTGGGACAGCAGGTATTGCCGGTGCTAGTGCATGGCGATGCTGCAATTGCTGGCCAAGGTGTGATGCAAGAGACTTTGTCTTTGGCAGAGGTACGTGGCTATTCCACCGGCGGTACAGTTCACATTGTGATCAATAACCAAATTGGTTTTACTACTTCAGACCCGCGAGACTTGCGTTCGAGTTTGTACTGCACAGACATCATGAAGATTATTGATGCGCCAGTATTGCATGTTAATGGCGATGATCCTGAAGCAGTGGTATTGGCAACTCAACTGGCTATAGAGTTTCGTACACAGTTCCATAAAGATGTAGCAATCGATATTGTTTGCTTCAGAAAGCTAGGTCATAACGAGCAAGATACGCCCTCGATGACCCAGCCCTTGATGTATAAAATAATTGCTGAGCATCCTGGCACACGAAAGCTTTATGCAGATAGGCTTGAAGCAGAAGGTACATTGCCTGTCGGTACGGGAGACCAGATGGTCAAAGACTTCCGAGCTGCGATGGATGCCGGTATTCAGACCTCTGATCCAGTTCTCAGCAATTACAAGGGCAAGTTCGCAGTCGATTGGGCGCCGTTTTTGAATAAGAAATGGACCGATGAAGCTGATACAGCTATTCCTTTAACAGAATGGAAGCGTTTGGCTGAGCGCGTTTCTACTGCACGCGAAGGCTTTAAAGTTCACCCCTTGGTTGAAAAGGTATTAAATGATCGCGCAGCAATGGGGCGTGGTGAAACCAATATTGACTGGGGTATGGGCGAACATATGGCATTCGCATCCTTGGTGGCGAGTGGTTATCCAGTTCGCTTATCAGGCGAGGACAGTGGTCGCGGAACCTTTACACATCGTCATGCGGTTTTGCACAATCAAAATCGCGAGAAATGGGATACCGGTGTTTACATTCCTTTGCGTCATATTGCTAAAGATCAAGCACCATTTTTAGTCATTGACTCTATTTTGTCCGAAGAGGCTGTGCTTGGGTTTGAGTATGGCTACGCTTCAGCTGAACCCAATACGCTAACGATCTGGGAAGCCCAATTTGGTGACTTTGCCAATGGTGCCCAAGTGGTCATTGATCAATTTATCGCCTCGGGTGAGGTGAAGTGGGGTCGTGTCAATGGCTTAGTCATGATGTTGCCCCATGGATATGAGGGTCAAGGCCCAGAACATTCATCAGCCCGTCTTGAGCGCTTCATGCAGCTATGTGCTGATACCAATATGCAAGTGATTCAGCCAACTACTGCATCGCAGATCTTCCACGTATTACGCCGTCAGATGATTCGTCAGTTCCGCAAGCCACTGATCTTGCTCACTCCCAAATCATTACTTCGCAATAAAGAAGCAGCATCTCCTTTATCAGAATTTACCAAAGGCAAATTCCACACAATATTGCCTGAGCGTGATGAGACTATCGATGCTAAGCAAGTAAGCCGTTTGGTGATGTGTTCAGGCAAGGTTTATTACGACCTTGTGAAACAGCGCACAGAGAAGAAGATCACTGACGTTGCCGTCATTCGCTTGGAACAGCTCTATCCGTTCCCGCATAAAGCACTTGCTGCTGAGTTGAAGAAGTATCCAAAAGTACAAGAGGTTGTGTGGTGTCAAGATGAGCCTCAGAATCAAGGTGCTTGGTTCTTCGTACAACATAATATTTTGGAAAACATGTCGGATGGCATGAAGTTGGCTTATGCAGGACGTCCTGCATCTGCTTCGCCTGCTTGTGGATATGCTCATCTACACCAAGAACAGCAGAAGTCTTTATTGAATGCGGCATTTGCCAATCTAAAAGGTTACGTGATTACGAAATAATCGTATCCATAACTCAACATACATATAACTAGGATTAATCATGGCTATTTTTGAAGTTAAAGTTCCACAACTCTCTGAATCTGTTGCTGAAGCAACTTTATTGCAGTGGAAAAAGAAAGTCGGCGATGCTATTGGTCAAGACGAAATCTTGATTGAAATTGAAACTGACAAAGTGGTTCTCGAAGTGCCATCACCTTCTGCTGGCGTGCTTACTGAAATCGTAGTTGCCGATGGCGGTACTGTTATTGCTGAACAATTGATCGCTAAAATTGATAGCACTGCAGTGGCTGCTAAGTCTGCTCCTGTAGCAGCCCCAGCCGCAGCTCCAGTAAAAGCTGCTCCAGCGGCTAAAGCTTCAACTGTAGCTGCAGCCCCTTCAGCAGCAAAAATTATGGCAGAAAATAATCTGAGTACTAGTCAAGTTGCCGGCTCTGGTCGTGACGGCCGAATTACTAAGGGTGATGCCTTAAATGCCACTGCTGGTGGTGCAAAATCTGCTGCTCTTCCAAGTGCATCCATTCCAATGGGTGATCGTCCAGAGGAGCGTGTTCCCATGAGCCGCTTGCGCGCTCGGATTGCCGAACGCTTGCTGGAGTCCCAAGCAAACAACGCAATTTTGACTACATTTAATGAAGTCAATATGGGTCCAGTGATTGCGCTTCGTAATAAATACAAAGATCAGTTTGAGAAAACTCATGGTGTGAAGTTGGGCTTTATGTCTTTCTTTGTCAAAGCGGCAACCCATGCTTTGAAGAAATTCCCATTACTTAATGCCTCTGTAGATGGCAATGACATCGTTTATCACGGTTACTTTGATATTGGTATTGCTGTCAGCTCACCACGGGGCTTGGTAGTTCCGATTCTGCGTGATGTTGATCAAATGAATTTAGCTGATATTGAGAAGAAGATTGCTGAGTTTGGTGTAAAGGCCCGCGAAGGCAAGTTATCAATTGAAGAGTTGACTGGCGGTACATTCTCTATCTCTAATGGAGGTGTATTTGGTTCTATGCTCTCTACGCCGATCATCAACCCACCACAATCTGCTATTTTGGGTATCCATGCTACTAAGGACCGCGCTGTTGTTGAAAACGGCCAAGTAGTAGTTCGTCCAATTAACTACCTTGCTTTGTCATATGACCATCGCATCATTGATGGTCGTGAGGCTGTACTTGGTTTAGTTGCCATGAAGGATGCTTTAGAAGATCCAGCACGTCTTCTTCTTGATTTATAAAAAGGGAAGATCATGAGCCAAGCTTTTGATGTAGTGGTAATTGGTGGTGGCCCTGGCGGCTACATTGCCGCAATTCGTGCAGCGCAACTTGGTTTTAAGGTTGCCTGTGCAGAATCTAGCTCTTATGATGATCCTAAGGGTGAGCCTCGCTTAGGAGGCACTTGCTTAAACGTGGGTTGTATACCTTCTAAGGCTTTATTGGCCTCTTCCGAGGAGTTTGAGAAGATTGGTCACCAGGCTGCTGATCATGGGATCCAGGTTGGCTCTGTCAGCATTGATTCTAAAAAGATGGTTGCTCGTAAAGACGATATCGTGACGAAGATGACTGGTGGTATTCAGTATCTCTTCCGTAAGAACAAAATCACCTTATTAAGAGGCCATGCTTCTTTCGAAGCTAAAGGTACTGATGGTTATCAAATTAAGATTGAGGGCAAAGATAAAGAAACTGTTACCGCGAAGAACGTCATCATTGCAACTGGTTCTAAAGCGCGCCATTTGCCTGGTTTGCTAGTCGATAACATCTTGATCTGCGATAACGAAGGCGCACTGAAGTTTGATTCAGTTCCCAAGAAGCTCGGTGTCATTGGTGCAGGTGTGATTGGCCTAGAGCTTGGCTCTGTATGGCGTCGTTTAGGCTCTGAAGTGACTGTGCTCGAAGCATTACCTTCTTTTTTGGCGGCATGCGATACAGGTATTGCAAAGGAAGCACAAAAACTTTTTCTGAAGCAGGGTCTGAACATCAATATGGGCGTGAAGATTGGTGATGTGAAGGCTGATAAGAAGGGTATTGTTGTTAACTACACTGATAGTGCTGGTAAGACTGCCAAGCTAGAGTGTGATCGCTTGATCGTTTCAGTTGGTCGTGTACCAAATACCGATAAATTGGGTTTAGACAAGATTGGCCTGAAAGTGGATGAACGTGGTTTCATTCCCGTTGATGATCACACTTGTGCCACAGCCGCACCTGGCGTGTACGCTGTCGGTGATGTTGTACGCGGCCCGATGTTGGCGCATAAAGCGGAAGATGAGGGTGTATTGGTAGCAGAAGTGATCGCTGGCCAAAAGCCACATATTGATTACAACTGCATTCCTTGGGTGATTTATACCGATCCTGAAATTGCCTGGGTTGGTAAGACTGAGCAAGCCTTGAAAGAGGCTGGCATTGCTTATAAGGCTGGTCAATTTCCATTTGGAGCTAATGGCCGTGCATTGGGTATGGGCCGTACTGATGGTTTTGTCAAAATCTTGGCTGATGCTAAGACTGATGAAATCCTCGGTGTTCATATCATTGGACCAAATGCTTCTGATTTAATTGCGGAAGCTGCTGTGGCGATGGAATTTAAAGCAGCGGCCGAGGATATTGCTCGTATCTGTCATCCGCATCCAAGTCTGTCAGAAGTCATGCGCGAAGCAGCGTTGGCAACTGATCAACGCGCATTAAATATGTAATTGAAAACAATTGAGTACTACCAACAAGAATTAAAAACGCGCGGATATCATACCGATTCCGCGCAGCTTCGTGCTGTAGAGCGTTTACAGCAGTGCGAAGATGAATGGATTGCGTATAAAGAGATTCGTAGTAACAATCTCAAGAAAGCGCTCTTCAAACCGGCCCTGCCTCAGGGTTTGTATATATGGGGTGGAGTAGGGCGTGGAAAGTCCTTTGTGATGGACTGCTTTTATGCGGCCTCCCCAGTAGAAAAAAAGATTCGTATTCATTTTCATGAGTTCATGCGGGAAGTTCACCGCGAATTACATGAGCTATCAGGCATGGCCGACCCTTTGGATGAGCTTGCTAAAAGAATATCGCAGCGCTTTCGCTTGATCTGCTTTGATGAGTTCCACATCAATGACATTGCTGATGCGATGATTTTATATCGTCTCTTGAGTGCATTATTTGAGGACCGTGTGCAATTTGTGATGACGTCAAACTATCGTCCAGATCAGCTATACCCCAATGGCTTGCATCGTGATCGATTGATTCCAGCGATTCAATTACTTGAAGAAAAGCTCGATATCTTAAATTTGGATGCAGGCAATGACTATCGTCGTGTGCAGATGGCGCAAGTACAAGCGTATTTAACTCCAGCCAGCGCAGAAACGCAGGTCAAGCTAGGTCAGATGTTTCAAACATTAATTGGTAATCGCAAAGAGGTTGCGATGCCTGTCTTAAATATTGAGTCTCGTGAGCTCAGGCCTTTACATTTGGCTAATGGAGTCGTTTGGTTTGATTTTCAAACTTTGTGCTGTGGCCCGCGCTCCCAAAATGACTACCTTGAGATTGCTAAGCAATTTCATACTGTGATTCTCTCTGGGGTGCCCTATATGCCTCCTAGGATGACCAATGAGGCACGCCGCTTTATCTGGCTGATTGACGTCTTATATGACCATAAGATCAAATTAATCATCTCTGCTGAGGTTCCAGCTACAGAGCTGTATACCGAGGGCCAAATTACCTCAGAATTCTCCAGAACAGTGTCTCGGCTTATCGAGATGCAGTCCCGTGACTACCTTGATGCACCTCGCCGGGTAATTGATACCAGCTTGACCTAAAATAGGTTCATGAGCAGCTTTTCCCCCATTAACGCCGATTTACATTGCCACTCAGTAGTCTCTGATGGCACTTTGACGCCTGAACAACTTGCAGAGCGAGCGAAAGCGAATGGTGTTCATTTGTGGGCGCTAACGGATCATGATGAGTTGGGTGGTCAACAGCGTGCAAAAGATGCAGCCAGCGCTTTAAATATGGACTACCTAGCTGGCGTAGAAATTTCAGTGACTTGGATGGGGGTCACCATCCACATTGTTGGACTTGGTATTGATGCTAAGCATGTTGGCATTCTAGAAGGTCTACGTCGCACGCGCGAAGGTCGCGGGGATCGTGCTCAACTCATGGCTGATCAATTAGCAAAAGTAGGAATTCCTGGTGCGTATGAAGGTGCATTGCATTACGCGGGTAATGACCAACTGATTTCACGAACACACTTTGCGCGCTTTTTAGTAGAGCAGGGTATTTGCCGTGATACTGAACACGTATTCAAAAATTATCTAGTGGAAGATAAGCCTGGCTTTGTTCCACATATGTGGGCAACTTTGGATGATGCGGTCGCCTGGATTAAAGCTGCTGGTGGGGTTGCAGTCATTGCCCATCCGGGACGCTATAGCAGACTGAATGCGATACAGATGGATGAGCTCTATAAGCACTTTAAAGACATCGGTGGCTTGGCGATTGAGGTCATTACTGGAAGTCATAGTCCAGATCAATATCAAACCTTTGGGAAGATTGCCCAGCAATATGGTTTCTTGGCATCTCGAGGATCCGATTTTCATGATCCGAATGAAAGCCATATCGACTTAGGAAATTTGCCACATTTACCAGACCACCTCACACCAGTATGGTCTGCATTTCATTGATTCATTAACAATAAAGATAAAGAATAAAGATGTTTGCTGAACGTGTTCTCTCTGGTATGCGACCTACGGGTAATTTGCATCTTGGCCACTATCATGGCGTGCTCAAGAATTGGGTACGCTTGCAATCTGAGTATCCCTGCTTTTTCTTCGTGGCAGATTGGCATGCACTAACTACTCACTACGAAACCCCAGATGTGATTGAGCAATCTGTTTGGGATATGGTGATTGATTGGTTGGCAGCAGGCGTTGATCCAAATCAAGCTACTTTGTTTATTCAGAGCAAGGTGCCAGAGCACGCAGAACTCTTTTTACTGCTATCTATGGGAACCCCATTGGGCTGGCTTGAGCGGGTTCCAACCTACAAAGACCAGATTGAAAAGTTAAAAGAAAAAGACCTACAAACTTATGGCTTTTTAGGCTATCCATTGCTACAAGCTGCCGATATTCTGATTTATCGTGCTCAACATGTGCCAGTAGGCGAAGATCAAGTACCTCACGTAGAGATGACACGTGAAGTCGCGCGCCGCTTTAATTATTTGTATGGTCGTGAGCCGGGTTTTGAAGAAAAAGCCTTAGAGGCTGTAAAAAAACTGGGCAGTAAACGCGCCAAGATGTATACGGAGTTGCGTGTAGCATTTCAGGAGCGTGGTAATGATGAGGCGTTGGAACAAGCTAAAGCATTACTGCATGAAGCGCAAAGTTTATCAATGGCTGATCGGGAGAGATTATTTGGTTTCTTAGAAGGCTCGCGTAAAATTATTCTCCCTGAGCCACAGGCATTGTTAACTTCAGCATCACGTATGCCAGGCATTGATGGTCAAAAGATGTCCAAGTCTTATGGCAACACGATTAGTATTCGCGAAGAGCCTGAAGAGGTCATTAAAAAAATCCGTACCATGCCAACTGACCCAGCTCGTGTTCGCCGAACAGATGCTGGTGACCCCGTGCGTTGTCCAGTATGGCAGTTGCATACCGTCTACTCCAATGAAGTAACCAAGCAGTGGGTTGAAAAGGGCTGTAAATCAGCAGGTATTGGTTGCCTTGAGTGCAAGCAGCCAGTAATTGATGCCATTCTTCTAGAACAGCAGCCCATGTTTGAGCGTGCTCAGAAATATTTGGATGATCCGAGTCTTTTGCGTTCAATCATTGCTGATGGCGGCGATAAAGCGCGCAAAGTTGCTCAAGAAACGATGCGTGAGGTCCGCGAAGCAATGGGCCTTCATTACGACTAAGGTTCTTAGTTTGACTAATCTGCACGATGTGATTGTGAAGCCATCCTCTTGGGTAGTGCGTTTTGCACCACTCATTCCCAAGGGTGGTGTGGTTCTTGATCTTGCTTGCGGTTCAGGACGTCATTCTCAATTGTTGGCTAATCTGGGTTATTCAGTTTTAGCTGTAGATCAGGATATCTCTGCAATCGAGGCCTTAAATTCTTCTTCTATTATTCCAAAATGCCTAAATCTTGAGCAAGATACTTGGCCGCTGGCTGAGTTAAGGTTTGGGGGTATTGTGGTGACGAATTACCTATATCGACCTTATCTCGATCGTTTGCCTGAGTTGTTAGCGGAAGGCGGAATTTTAATCTATGAAACCTTTGCTCAGGGCAATGGGGAATTCGGTAAGCCATCTAACCCTAATTTCCTCTTAAATCCAGGTGAATTATTGGCTTTTGCTGCTCGCCATAGCCTCAAAGTCGTGGCGTATCAGGATATTTATGTGGATCAGCCCAAACCAGCCATGGTTCAAGGCCTTTGTGCTGTAAAAGGCGGGCTAAAAGACTGCATTCCGTTACAATTTCAAGGTTAAGACAGTCCATATCGGTGCATATTCGGTGACAAATACAGTTCAATCTAAAGGTAGCAAAAAGCCCATTTCTGGCAGCATGCCCGCCATTGTTACGCCGATGCACGAGGATGGCAGTTTGGATTACACGGGCCTGCGGTCATTGCTAGATTGGCATGTAGCACAAGGTTCTGATGGCATCGTCATTGTTGGTACTAGCGGTGAATCTCCAACGGTCTCTGTAGAAGAGCATTGTGAATTAATTCGAGTGACGGTAGAACAGATCGCTGGGCGCATTCCTGTGATTGCAGGAACAGGTGGAAATTCCACGACCGAAGCGATTGAATTAACGCAGTTTGCTAAAAAAGTCGGAGCTGACGCTAGCTTGCAGGTGGTTCCTTATTACAACAAGCCAACGCAAGAGGGTATGTACGCCCACTTCAAAAAAATTGCAGAATCTGTTGATCTGCCAGTAATTTTATATAACGTTCCTGGCCGCACAGTAGCCGATTTAGCTGGCGATACAGTTGTACGTCTAGCAGGTGTTCCTGGCATCATTGCCATTAAGGATGCGACAGGAAATTTAGAGCGCGGTACCTTGTTAATGGCCGACCTCAAGCGGGCTGGGCATAGCGATTTTTCAGTATTTTCTGGTGATGATTTAACTGCTGCAATGTTGATGCTTATGGGTGGCAAGGGAAATATTTCTGTAACAGCCAACGTTGCGCCTCGCTTGATGCATGAATTATGTGTTGCTGCGATGTCTGATGATGTAAAAAAAACCCGCGAGATTCAATACAAATTGCTAGCGGTTCACAAGGCAATGTTTACGGAAGCAAATCCAATCCCTGTGAAATGGGCCCTTCATGAAATGGGTAAGATTACTGCTGGCATTCGCTTGCCATTAACGCCATTAAGCGTTTCCTTACGCGAACCCTTGAAGGCAGCATTAAAGCAGGCTGACTTGATATGATGAATTTGATGCGAATACTCAGCCGATATATAGCGATACTTGGCCTTACCATCACTGCCGCAATTATCTTGACGGCATGCAAATCGGTCACTAGCAACGATACGGTAGATTACAAATCCACTGGAGCAGTGCGTGGCCCTAATTTGTCTTATCCGCCGGATTTGATTACCGCTCAGGCTGACCGTCGTTATATCGTTCAAGACGGTACTGCAACCATGTCTGAATACAACGCTGCTATGAAAAAATCAGTACAGATGCGTACTAACGTCATGACTGGGATTCCGGGCATGCGGATTGAGCGAGATGGCGAGCGTCGTTGGTTAGTGGTTGAAAAACCCGCTACTGAGCTATATCCACAGGTGAAAGATTTCTGGCAAGAAAATGGTTTCTTATTGATCGTTGATTCGCCTTCAACCGGCATCATGGAAACCGACTGGGTAGAAAACCGCGGCAAGATTGCTCAAGATTGGATTCGATCAAGTATTGGTGGTGCATTAGATTCTATGTACGATACTGGCGAGCGTGATAAATATAAAACGCGACTAGAAGTGCCAAAGCCTGATGAAACTGAGATTTATATCACCCAAAAAGGCGCGCTTGAAAAGTGCGTATCCGATACAACGGGCGCGTGTATTTCCACTATTTGGACTAGTCGCCCAAATGATCCTCAGCTAGAGGCGGTATTCTTAGCGCGTCTGATGGAGCGTCTTGGTATGACTCAGGAGCAGGCTAAAGCAATGGTGGCAGTGCCCTTAGTTCAGAAAACTGCAAAAGCAAAATTTGTACAAGAGACTGGCAACCAAGGCTATATCGAGTTGAGCTCTAGCTTTGATCGTTCATGGCGCGATGTAGGCTTGGCCTTGGATCGTTCTAACTTTACCGTTGAAGATCGGAACCGTTCTAACGGTATCTACTATGTACGTTATATCAATGCTAAGGATGTAGGTGATAGCAAAGGCTTCTTCGCAAATCTCTTTAGCAGCAAAGATGTTTCGAAGCTACAAGCTAAGAAATATCAAGTGATCGTTAAGAGCACCGGTGAAAATTCAGCGAATGTCTACGTGCAGGATGCTGATGGTAAGCCAGAAAATACGCCGGCTGGCATGCAATTGCTAACTTTGCTAACCGATCAGTTAGCTAAATAAATAAATTGAAGCAATAAAAAAGCCGCTATTAAGCGGCTTTTTTTCTTCAAGAAGAAGATTACTTCTTAGCGTCAGCAGCAGGAGCAGCAGGAGCAGCAGGAGCAGCAGCGTCAGCAGCAGGAGCAGCAGGAGCAGCAGCAGGAGCTTCCGCAGGTTTTGCTTCTTCTTTTTTACCGCAAGCGGCCAAAGCGATAGCTAACATTGCAACGAATACGAGTGACTTCTTCATTTGTAATTTCCTCTAAAAAAAATGTAACAACAATTACCGGCAATTGTGTTGAAAAGTCCTAGGGATTGCCCTTAGGTGATTTCCAGCATTTATTATATCCATCCTTGCCTTTAACTCTCAAAAACCAGCCAGCCAGCCAGGTAGGCCACATAAAGACTGCTCTGGGCGGTAGTCTGAATTTTTTGTCCTAAGAGCCCTTTCTTGCTTGAGAGGGTTCTCCAGGCTTGGGCAATATCCTTTGCCTGATCTTTGCTCATATTCTCGCCATTGCAAAAGACCTCATTGCCAAGACTAAGAATGCGGGTTTGGCGGCTAGTAAGAAGCTTCTTTGAGCCAAGCTGTTTGCTAAATCGGCTAGGGTTTAAGGGTTTGATCGGGCCATCAAACAAGGCCTGTTGTTTGGGCTCAGATAGATATGCGGTGATCCCAGGTAAAAAACGATCTATCTGATTCAATTTCAGCTCACGTAGCTTGAGCGTGAGTTGCTTAACCAACTCCTCTGGCAATTGTTCTGCATTCGTAGTTGCCTTTTGCATTGGATCAGCAAATTTACGCTCAAGTTCCGGAATATCTTCTAGCGATTCAGCTAAGCGCCACAAGCCCTCTTGGAGCAGTTCTTTAAAACTGGGAGACCGAAATCCAACTGACCACGTTTGGCAACCAGCATCTAGGGCAAGGCCATGATGGGCAACATGGGGCGGCAAGTACAGCATATCGCCTGGCTCTAAGACCCAATCATGTTCAGCTTTAAAGTGCTGCAAAATTTTGAGGGGCAAATTATGACTGAGGCTTAAATTCTTTTGCTTGGATATCTGCCACTGCCTTCTACCAGACATCTGAATTAAAAAGACATCGTAAGAGTCAAAGTGAGGCCCAACGCCACCTCCAATTCCGGCAATGCTAATCATTAAATCATCAAGACGTGCATCTGGAATAAAGCGAAACCAGGATAGGATTTTTGCAGCGGCCTGGTGGTGCGCTTCCATTCCTTGAAGTAGTAAGGTCCAATTCGGTTTGCCCAATGCTGGGATCGCTTTTTTAGAAAACGGTCCAGTATCAAAGCTCCATGGATTTGCTTTTATCAGACGTGATTCAACACTGTCTTTACTGGCTAGTTTGACCAGATCATTTGCTGAAATTGGGCTTTCTAGACCTTCACCGCTTTGCTTAGCGAGGGTAAATGCAGGAATGGCTCCACGGATTAATAAGGGTTTTTTATGCCAATACTGCTTCATAAAGCTATCTGGGCTAATGCCCCCAAATAATGCCCAGGGCGCATTTAAGGGCAGATTTTGAGGAGCCTGAGGAGGCTCATAGGGTTTGCTCAAGTAAAATGAAGTCATAAAGTAAAAGCTTAGTAAAAACTCATTAAAAACGAATGTTCGACAGATTTCGCATGAAGATTGAAAAAAATACCATCGTATCCCTTCGCTATAAGTTAACCGATGCGCAAAATAATGTCATCGAAGAACCAGATTCTCCGATGGTATACCTGCACGGTGGCTATGAGGGCACTTTCCCAAAAATAGAAACCCTTTTGGACGGCCAAGACATTGGCTATGAAGCTAGCATTCAGCTTGAGCCAAGTGAGGCTTTCGGTGAGTATGACCCAGAGCTTCTTAAGATTGAGCCACGCACGCGTTTTCCAGAGCCACTTGAAGTGGGAATGCAGTTTGAAGGCATACCAGATGCTGATGAAGAATCAGCATCTGCGCAAGAGCCGGATTCTGATGATGAGCCGCTCATTTATACCGTTACTGATGTTGCTGATAGTCAAGTGGTGCTTGATGGCAATCATCCATTAGCGGGTATGGCCTTACGTTTTTGGGTTCAGGTTGAAGATATTCGTGCTGCTAGTGAAGGAGAGATTCAAAATCGTCATCCTGAAGGCGGAGAGAGTTTCACTTTTGGAATGCCTAATGATGATGGGGATGATGGTGATGAGGAAGAGTTTCCGAGCGCTGCTTTAGGTTCAAGCAACGCCAATCCACGAACACTACATTAACAGTAGGGATTCCCTACTTACTCCTTGAGCCATTCTTTGATGGCATCCAGGTCCCGCTTGGTATCGCTGCTACCTACAGTGTTAGTAGGGGTGTTACTCAACTTAGCCAATGCTTTTTCTAGCATAGCAATCTTCGCTTCTTGTTCAATCGTTGCATCAATTAAACCTTTGAGTGCCATCGATACAGGATCATCGACATTTGGCGTTACGCCATAAGCAGAGAAGTATTCTTTTGTTTTGCTATCTGCACTTTGTGGTAGATCTGGATGTAAGACACGTGCAGGTATACCAACAGCGGTAGCACCTGCTGGAATTTCTTTTAAGACTACTGCGTTTGATCCAACGCGTGCACCGTCACCAACAGTAAAGCCACCGAGCACTTTTGCACCGGCGCTGATAACCACGCCTTTACCAAGAGTGGGATGACGTTTAACGCCTTTGTAAAGTGAAGTGCCGCCTAAGGTCACACCCTGATAGATCGTGCAATCGTCACCGATTTCAGTAGTCTCCCCAATGACGATACCAAGACCGTGATCTAAAAATACTCGGCGACCAATCTTTGCCCCAGGATGAATTTCAATTCCGGTAATAAAGCGAGCAAACATAGAAAGCACGCGCGCAATCCATTTGAGACCTAGATTCCATAAAAAGTGAGAGATGCGATGGAGCCAAACAGCATGCAAGCCCGGATAGCAAGTAATGACCTCAAGACGATTTCTTGCAGCAGGGTCTCTGGCAATAATGGAGTCGACTTGGTCGAATAGTGAACTAAACATATTTTGATTTTAACGGGATGTGCTTATTTTCTCAGGAGCATCTGTTTTGCAATGCCACGCAAGAGATCAATTTCTTCTTTATGCAGTCGGCTGCGGGCAAATAGGGCCTGTAAGCGAGGCATCAGCTTTTTTGGATTCTCGGGGTCTAGGTAGCCAATAGCCTCAAGGCCCTCGCGCCAATGATTCAGCATCGCTGCAATTGCTGCTGGATCGGCTAACTGGGCTATTTCCTCACGATTAACCATCCATTCTGGCTCGTCTGAGGCTTCTTTGAGTGTCTGTCGCAGCGTATAAGCGCAGACCATCAGGGCTTGGGCTAGATTGAGGGAGGGATAGGCTGGGTTAGCCTCTAACCAAACCCTATGAGTACATAAGGCCAGGTGTTCATTATCAAGGCCTGTTCTCTCAGGCCCAAAGACAATGGCAATGTGTCCCTCATTAGCAGCTGTTTCCCCAATGAGTGCACGGGCTGATTCCCAATCTAAGACTGGAGGGCCAAATTCTCGATCCCGGCTTGTTAGGCCGAGCACTAGGGAGCATCCCTCAACAGCCAAAAATAATGAGTCTGACTCCTGGGAAGATTCCAGGACGTCGATTGCGCCGCTCGCTAAGGCAATAGCCTCCGATTCTTTGGCAACATTCTTGATCTTGGGATTAATCAAACGCAGATCGCCAAATCCCATCGTTTTGAGGGCTCGCGCTGCTGAGCCTACATTTCCAGGGTGGCTGGTTTCAACCAGAACCCAGCGTAGTAATTGGGATATTTCGGTATTCATGGCTTGCTTATGGGGGTCTAGTGAGGGCTCAGAGCGCCAATCGTTTAGAATCAGTGTATTAGCTTCATATTGTCACGCAGTTTTGGCAATGTTACAGGCTCGTTCTTATTTAATTTGTCCATCAATACTTATGCATCCCATGTTAAATGTGGCCGTAAAGGCTGCCCGTCGTGCTGGAACTGTGATTAATCGAGCCTCTCTCAATTTAGAGCGCTTGCAGGTTGATCGTAAACAGCACAATGATTTCGTAACCGAGGTGGACAAAGCCGCAGAGTCGGCAATCATTGAAACGCTCAGTGAGGCTTATCCAACCCATGGATTTTTGGCTGAAGAAACGGGCGAACACAATATTGATGCAGAAAACGTATGGATCATTGATCCATTAGATGGCACAACCAATTTCATTCACGGCTTTCCGCAATATGCTGTATCTATTGCATTGTCAGTCAATGGCGTAACCCAGCAAGCAGTAGTCTATGACCCAACTCGCGATGAGTTGTTCACGGCTACCCGTGGTGCGGGCGCTTATTTAGATCGCCGTCGCTTGCGAGTGGCTTCTCAAGATCGTTTAGTAAGTTGTTTGATTGGCACCGGGTTTCCGTATCGTGAAGATCAGGATCTGGAAAAGTATTTAAAAATATTTGCAGAGATGACGCGTCAGTGCGCCGGCTTACGCCGTCCTGGTGCTGCATCTTTAGATTTAGCTTATGTAGCTGCCGGTCGTTATGACGGCTTCTTTGAGAGCGATCTCAAGCCTTGGGATATGGCGGCAGGTGCCCTATTGATTACCGAGTCTGGTGGCTTGGTTGGCAATTACCGTGGCGAAGAAGGCTTTCTCAAGAGTGGTGAGGTCATGGCGGCAAACCCCAAAATCTTTGCACAGATGGTGCAATGTTTATCCAAGCACTCCAATACCTAAGATATAAATCAGTAGAACTGATTAAGATTTACTTAGATCAATATAACGTACGCCCTCGCCATTAATTGATAGCGCACTCGCTCTTGGAGCAGTACTTTCAGGATGGTCTAGATCCCAGTCTGATAGCACCCAGCGTTGCCAGCTTTGCTCATGCAATTGCTCGTGATGATGGGCGGGTAAGTGGGTATGACCGTGGATGAGTTTGTCAACAGATTGGCTTCTAAGGACTGAGGCGCAAGCCTGTAGAGTGACATTGCTCCTCATATTATTTTGCGCAGATGATTTATTTTCTGCACGTTGGTATTGAGTGCGACTATTGCTACGTAGGCTATTGGCAATAGAGCGGCGCCAAGTGAGCGGCATCTTTAAGAATAATGTTTGAACCCAAGGCTTTCTAACGAAACTGCGAAATACTTGATAGCCCACATCCGCGGTGCATAAAGAGTCACCATGACAAACCACATATTTTTCACTCGCGATTTGAATCAGAGACGGATCAAGCAATAAAGTCAATCCTGTCTTTTTCAAAAAGCCTGTACCAATGAGGAAATCACGGTTACCGTGAACATAATAGGTCTTCGTTTTTGCCGATAAGGTAGCAAGTGCGCGCACGACTTCTTGTTGAAATGGCGAGCTCGCAGATGTGTCATCTCCAACCCAATATTCAAACAAGTCTCCTAGAATAAATACAGACTCTGCCTTAGGAGCTTCTTTTTCGCAGAAGTCAAAAAAACATTGCGCCGTCAAAGGCATTGACGGCGTTAGGTGAATATCTGAGATGAGCAGCGCGCTCGCGTATTGCGGAATCATTCCTCGAGTACAGTCGCTTTCTCAATAACAACATCTACTGAAGGTACGTCCTGATGAAAGCCTGAGCTAGCAGTTTTGACTTTGCGAATGGCGTTTACCACATCCATGCCGTCGGTAACTTTACCGAATACAGCATAACCCCAACCTTGCGCATTAGGCGCCGTGTGATTTAAGAAATCATTGTCATTGACGTTGATGAAAAATTGCGCAGTCGCTGAATGGGGGTCGCTAGTGCGAGCCATTGCAACGGTACCAAGATTATTCTTGAGGCCATTGTTGGCTTCATTCTCAATTTGTTTACCAGCAGACTTCTCTTTCATGCCAGGAGTCATGCCACCACCTTGAATCATGAAGTTATCAATCACGCGATGAAAGATAGTGCCATCATAGTGGCCGCTCTTAACGTATTGCAAAAAATTAGCAACACTCTTAGGTGCCTTGGCGGAATCAAGACTGAGGGTGATATCACCCTGATTCGTTTTTAACAGTACTTTAGCCATTATTTAGATCTGCTTTCTGAAGGGTTAGTGGATGGAATGGTTGTTGGTGCTTTATTTGGTTGGTTGATGAGATTCATTAATGCTTTAGCCCGATTTGAGTATTGACGTTGATTTAATTGGGCCGATAAGGCAGCGTCTTCATAGGCTCTTGCCCCAAGACGAACATAGAGCTCACCTAAATTGGCGGAAGCAATGGAGTAGCTTGGGCGCAGTTTTAGAGCCAGCTCTAAATAATCTCTCGCTTCAATCCATTTTTCTTGGCTGGCAGCAATTGCCGCAAGATTGTTATAAGGCTCAGGCAACTCTGGAAATTGTTGGGTTATTAGAATTAAGGTTTTCTTGGCTTGCTCCAGCTCACGCATTTCAATTTGAAGGCGGGCTTTTAAGAAACGTAATTGCACATTTTTGGGAGATTTTTTTAAACGGGCATCAATCAGTGTGATGGCGTCTGGGAACTGACGTGCTTTGACTAATTTTTCAATATCAGAGGGCACTGCATTTTTGCTTACAGGCTCTGGCTCAATAATGAGGAAAGACAAGAGTGGTAATGCTACGGTCTCAGAAAGCACTGGATTAAGTGCGTCATACGGTGTATCAGATGAGAGTCTTGGCGGATCATTTGGGCTATAGCCGCCTAAATAAGGGGTATTTGGTCCGCATTTCAATTCTTGTGCGTTTGCCGCTTGAATTTCTCCGTCTGCACGCTGTTGAGCAGGGGTGCTACAGCCTGAAATGAATGCTGCAGCCAATATCGCGGCAAGGATATTTAGAAGGGCGGGGCGTGGTGCTGGGATGGTTACAGGCATAGGGGGAGGGGTATAAAACTGGCTCATTCGATATACTCAGCGCTCAGTCTAACAAATTGGCGCTACTTGCCCCACCTTTATAGCCATATGCTGCACATATATAACACCCTTAGCCGCTCAAAAGAGGTATTTAAGCCCATCGTACCGGGTCAGGCGAAGATGTATGTCTGCGGCATGACGGTCTATGATTTCTGCCACATTGGGCATGCTAGGGTCATGATTGTTTTTGACATGGTTGCTCGCTGGCTGCGAGCCAATGCTTATGAGGTTATTTACGTCCGTAATATCACCGATATAGACGACAAGATTATTAATCGTGCCATTGAAAACGGCGAATCCATCTCTGCTCTGACCAAGCGCTTTATTGATGCCATGCATGCCGACTCTGATGAGTTAGGTTTAATACATCCTGATCAAGAGCCTCGGGCTACAGATTACATCAAGCAAATGCAAGGCATGATCGGTAAGCTCATTGACAATCAATTGGCATACCAGGCAGATGATGGTGATGTTAATTTTGCAGTACGCTTGCTTCCAGGGTACGGTCAACTTTCTGGCAAATCATTAGATGAACTCAATGCGGGTGAACGTGTTGCGATTGTTGGTAGCAAGCGCGATCCTTTAGATTTCGTGCTCTGGAAAACTGCTAAGCCTGAAGAGCCAGCAGATACACGCTGGGCCTCCCCATGGGGCGAAGGGCGCCCAGGATGGCATATCGAGTGCTCTGCTATGGCTTGCGATTTACTGGGTGAGCATTTTGATATTCATGGTGGTGGTGCTGACTTGCAGTTTCCTCATCATGAAAATGAAATTGCGCAAAGTGAAGGCGCTTTATATGGTCAAGGTCGTAAAGACAACGATGTCCCCTTTGTAAATTATTGGATGCACAATGGTCATATTCGGGTGAATGAAGAGAAGATGTCTAAGTCTTTAGGCAATTTCTTTTTGATTCGAGATGTTCTTAAAAGCTTTGATCCTGAGGTAGTACGCTTCTTCATGCTTAAAGCCCATTACCGAAGCCCAGTCAATTACAGCGATACTCAGCTTGAAGAGGCCCGCGCTGGATTATTAAGGCTCTATACAGCCTTAGCTCAAGTAGAACTTCAATCCAATGCTCTGGATCCACGCAACCCATGGGCCAAGCGTTTTGCTGACGCCATGAATGATGATTTCAATACGCCTGAGGCAATTGCTGTGCTCTTTGATTTGGCAAGTGAGGTAAATCGTACCCAAGGGACTGAAAAACAAATGCTAGCTAGCACCCTAAAGTCCTTGGGGGCAATGCTCAATTTCTTACAGCGCGATCCAACGGCATTTCTACAGGCGGGCTCAAAGCAAGAAGGCGATGTGAGCGCGGCTCATATTGAAGAGAAAATTGCTGAGCGTGTTGCAGCTAAACAAGCAAAAGATTTTGCTAAGGCAGATTTGATTCGTAAGGCACTTTTAGATCAAGGCGTAGTCCTAGAAGACAAGTCCGGCGGCCTGACAGAATGGCGAAAAAACTAGTGGCAGCAGTAAAAGATAAATCCATTTTGCAAGAAGTCGCCCCAGAGTATTGGGAGCAAGCTTGTCGCGAACTCATGAAGCAGGATCGCATTCTCAAAAAATTGATTCCTAAATATGGATCTGGTTTTTTGGTCACTCGTGGTGACCCTTTCACAACCTTGGCTAGAGCAATCGTAGGGCAGCAAATTTCGGTAGCTGCAGCACAAGCAGTTTGGGATAGGGTGGTGATTGCTAGCAAGAAAAAAATCAATCCTAAAAATATCTTGGTGCTATCGGTTGAAGAGCTGAGAGCTGCTGGCTTATCTGGGCGTAAAGTGGAATACATCCAAGACTTGGCTGATCATTTTGATGCTGGACGATTACATGCCAATCAATGGAAAGACATGGACGATGAGAGTGTCATCAAGGAATTAAGTGCAATTCGGGGAATTGGACGCTGGACAGCAGAAATGTTCTTGATTTTCAATATGGTTCGGCCTAATATCCTCCCCCTAGACGATGTCGGCCTAATTAAGGCTATTTCCCTCAATTACTTCAGTGGAGAGCCAGTAAGCCGCCATGAAGCCCGTGAGGTGGCTGCTAATTGGGCCCCCTGGCGCACGGTTGCTACCTGGTATATGTGGAGAAGTATCGACCCCATTCCGGTTGAATATTAAAATCAGACTATGAAAACGACTTTCCTAGATTTTGAGCAGCAAATCGCCGAATTAGAAACAAAGATCGAAGAACTGCGTTTTGTACAAGATGAGTCATCGGTAGATATTTCGGATGAGATTAAAACGCTTGCCGAAAAAAGTCAGCAGCTCACGAAAGATGTTTACGCTAACCTAACACCTTGGCAGGTCTCGCAAGTAGCACGTCATCCACAACGTCCATACACTTTGGATTACGTGAACTCATTATTTACTGATTTTCATGAACTGCATGGTGATCGCACATTTGCAGATGATCAATCCATCATTGGAGGCCTAGCGCGCTTTGATAATCAACCCTGCATAATCATTGGCCATCAAAAGGGTCGCGATACTAAGGAGCGTGCTCTGCGCAATTTCGGTATGAGTCGTCCTGAAGGTTATCGCAAAGCAATGCGCCTCATGCGCCTAGCTGAAAAGTTTGGAATTCCGGTTTTTACTTTTGTAGATACCCCAGGAGCATTCCCTGGCATTGATGCAGAAGAGCGTAATCAATCCGAGGCGATTGGACGTAATCTGTATGTTCAGGCCGAATTAGAAGTGCCAATCATCGCAACGATTATTGGCGAAGGTGGCTCAGGTGGAGCTTTAGCAATTGCGATGGGTGACGTAGTGATGATGTTGCAAAACTCCACATACTCCGTTATTTCCCCAGAGGGATGTGCTTCTATTCTGTGGAAGACTGCTGACAAGGCCCCTGAGGCAGCGGAGCAGCTCGGCTTAACTGCCCAAAGACTAAAAGTATTGGGCCTGATCGACAAGATTGTGGCTGAACCAGTTGGAGGCGCACATCGCGACTACGACACCATGATGGCCAATATGCGTAAGGCTTTAAGTGAATCAATCAAGACTTTTGATGACATGAAGGTAGACGCACTCCTTGAACGTCGTCATGAACGTCTAATGAGTTATGGCAAGTTCAAGGAAATCACAGCCAAGCCTTAAATCAGCAAATCGAATTGCGGTTGCCTTAAGTGGTGGCCTCGATTCGGTTGTGCTGCTCGATACTGTTTGCAAAGCGCAGGCAAGAAATAAGCAAAGTCAAATTTATGCTTTTCATATTCATCATGGCCTTCAAAAACAGGCTGATGATTGGCTCATCTTTTGCGAGAAGCTTGCTAAAAAATATAAAATTCATTTTGATTTCAGGCTACTGCATTTAACTGGTAATCAAGAGCAGGGTAATCTTGAGGCAAGAGCAAGAGCAGGGCGTTACGAGGCGCTCACTGATCTCTGTGCTGAATATGGTATCAATGACTTGCTCCTGGCGCACCACCAAAATGATCAAGCGGAAACGGTGCTCTTGCAACTTCTGCGGGGTGCTGGTGTGGCAGGTACGGCTGGTATGCCTGGTAGCCGTGAGCTTAAGATCAAAGAGGGCAAGATCACACTCTGGCGCCCTTTACTAGAACAAAGCAAACAAGAGCTCGAAGTCTATGCTAAAGAGTACAAGCTCAAGTGGATTGATGACCCCAGCAATCAAGATTCTAAGTACCGCCGTAATGCCATTCGTAAAACAATTATTCCAGCCTTAGAAAAGCTTCAACCAGAAGCTATTGCCAATCTTGCCCGCAGCGCAGGATTGCTGGGTGAGGCGCAAACCTTGCTTGACCGATTAGCCATGCAGGATGCAAAAACTATTTTCATTAAAGATGGGATTCAATTAAAGCAATTACTTGAGCTTTCAAAAAAAGATTTACCTGCCGCCAATAATGTTCTGAGATATTGGTTAAAGATGAACGAGTTGACGATGCCATCGCAAGAGCGTCTTGCCGCCTGGTGGCGTGACCTGAATACAGTCAAAGCAGGTGCCCAATTGGAGTGGACCCATGACGAGAAAAGTATTCGGCTTTGGCGCGGCATCTTACAGATTGAAGAGCTAAAGCTGGGTGAGTGGGTTTTTAAAACAATTCCGAGTGCCAGTAAGACCCCAGGACTTCCGAGTCAATGGTTCAAAGAGGCCCAGAAAAATGGACTGATTAGTCAAAAAGATAGATCTGGTTCAGAAAAAATTCAAATCAAAGTCAATACACCGCGTAAGACTCTGAAAAATCTCTTTCAAGAGGGTGACATTCCTCCGTGGCAGAGAAATGCACCTCTGCTGTTTATCAATGGAGAGTTGATTGCAGTAGCGGGGGTGGGCTTAAGTCATCCCCATCTGGTTCATTCAGGACCCAGGGTGCGGCCCGAGTGGGTTCAAAACCCTGTAAAATAAGGCTCTTTTGATCCTCAGGAAATTCATTTCCTGCTATAGATAGTTAACTAGACGGTTTTTATGGCTCTTATCGTTCATAAATATGGTGGTACCTCAATGGGCTCAACAGAGCGCATTGGGAATGTCGCCAAACGCGTTGCCAAATGGATGCGTGCTGGCCACCAAGTGGTCGTAGTACCTTCGGCCATGTCAGGCGAAACTAACCGCTTGCTGAGTTTGGCAAAAGAAATTAATGCTGATGCAAATCCCCGTGAGTTAGATCAGATTGCCTCTACTGGCGAACAAGTCAGCTCCGGTCTTCTAGCCTTAGCGTTGATGCGCGAAGGTGTTGACGCAGTCAGTTACGCTGGCTGGCAGGTGACTGTTCATACAGATTCTTCTTTTACTAAAGCACGTATTAAAAGTATTGATGACAAAAAAATTCTGAATGACTTAAATGCCGGAAAAGTAGTTGTGGTGACTGGTTTTCAAGGCGTTGATCCAGAAGGCAACATTACGACCTTAGGTCGGGGTGGCTCAGATACTTCTGCAGTAGCGATGGCTGCTGCACTGAAAGCAGATGAGTGCTTGATCTACACTGATGTTGACGGTGTTTACACCACCGACCCCCGTGTTTGTGAAGATGCACGTCGTTTAGATAAGATTACCTTTGAAGAGATGCTAGAAATGGCTAGCTTAGGTTCAAAGGTATTGCAGATTCGTTCAGTGGAGTTTGCTGGTAAGTACAAAGTTAAAACCCGGGTGCTGTCTTCCTTGACAGACCCTTTGATGCCTTTAGACATCGAGATGAAGTCGGGTACCTTGATTACATTTGAAGAGGACAGCACTATGGAAGCCGCAGTTATTTCCGGCATCGCCTTTGCGCGTGATGAAGCGAAGATTACCGTCTTGGGGGTTCCTGACCGCCCAGGTATTGCATATCAAATTCTGGGGCCAATCGCTGACGCTAATGTCGATGTCGATATGATTATTCAGAACCAATCCGTAGACGGTAAGACTGACTTTACTTTTACAGTACCTCGCGCTGAGTATCAAAAAGCATTAGACCTACTCAAGAACACAGTGCAAGCCCACATCGGAGCGAAAGAAATCTCTGGCGATCCCAAGGTCTCTAAAGTTTCCGTGGTTGGTGTAGGCATGCGCTCGCACGTTGGTGTTGCTAGCAAAATGTTCCGCACCTTGTCAGAAGAGGGTATCAATATCCTCATGATCTCTACTAGTGAAATCAAGATTTCAGTAGTGATTGATGAGAAATATATGGAGCTAGCAGTACGTGCACTTCATAAGGCATTTGAGCTTGACCAGAAGTAAGTAACACCAAAAGGGTAGCAAAACCGCTTTAAAACCCTAGTAAGACAGTAATCCGTTAAACTGTGGGTCGTTGTAAAGACTTAGAAATACGGAGACGTGGCCGAGCTGGTCGAAGGCACTCCCCTGCTAAGGGAGCATCGGGGCTAAAACTCTGATCGGAGGTTCGAATCCTCTCGTCTCCGCCAAGTCAATAGGCGGAATAAGGGTTTGTAGAGATACAACACCCTTGTTACCAAAATCGTTACCAAAGCCATCCTACGGGGTGGCTTTTTTTTGGTTCTGACATTGCTCACAACCAGATACGTTCATTAAGGGCTCATAGTTAGGTTAGTTAAGTCGGGGAACTTATCATCAGAGAACCTAGGCTTTACCTAAAATTCGCAAAATCATTGTTGCTTGATAGAAGTGATCGTTTATCTCGGCTGAGAGTGCCTTAGGTCACGCTTGCTGAACTATCTTATATAAACCTCGAAATTAATTGCTCCAATTGTGCTGGGGATAGTGCCCCTGAAATTCTTTCAACCTCATCACCAGCCTTAAATATTGCTAAGGTTGGAATTGAGCGAATGTTGTACTGTTGGCTAATTGCTGGATTGGCTTCCGTGTCGAGTTTGACATGGAGTATTTGTTCTCCATATTTAGCGGCGCTAGCTTGAAAGGTAGGTGCAAACATTTTGCAGGGTCCGCACCAAGGCGCCCAAAAATCTACTAGGACTGGCAACTTACTCTGAGTAAAGATTTCTTTTAGGCTTGCCTGGTCAGCTTCTATAGCTCCTAAGGCTAAGCTTGATTTGCAAGCCCCGCAAATAGGTTTTTGATTTATCCGCTCAAGCGGCAGTCGATTAAATTTCTGACAATTTGGGCATTTAATAAGCATTACCAATCCCCTTTGCACTCTATTGGATCTAAGTTAATTCATTTATATCACTTCCATTATCCGCTCAATTTGAGGCACATTCAGCGTGCTATGGCAGTAAAGAGGATAATAAAAATACATCAAAAATAAGGAGTAATTAGATGTTGGACACACTCATTATGAGCAGAATCCAGTTTGGTGCAAATATTTCCTTCCATATTTTGTTCCCGACTATTTCGATTGCCTTAGGCTGGTTCCTCTTTTACTTCAAGATTCAACACAATAGAACTGGATTAGATTCCTGGAAGGAGGCGTATCAGTTCTGGATAAAAATCTTTGCCCTAACATTTGCCTTAGGTGTTGTGAGTGGTATCACGATGAGTTTTCAGTTTGGAACAAACTGGCCCGGATACATGGAGACCGTTGGCAATATTGCCGGTCCATTATTGGCCTATGAAGTCCTAACAGCCTTTTTCCTTGAGGCAACTTTCTTAGGCGTCATGCTATTTGGTGCAAAGCGTGTTTCGCAAAGAGTGCATACATTAGCTACTTTTTTGGTGGCTTTTGGGACTAGCCTTTCAGCCTTTTGGATTATTGCTTTAAATTCATGGATGCAAACTCCGCAGGGTTTCACCATGATTGATGGCAGGGCGCATGCCGTTGATTGGATAGCCATCATCTTTAATCCATCGATGCCTTATCGTCTGGGGCACATGATGTTAGCCTCTTTTTTAACGGTATCGTTTTTCTTAGCTGGTATTTCTGCATACCGCTACTTACGCAATAGCCGCTCGGAAGCAAATTTAATGGTGATGAAAATGGCGCTCACTGCTGCCATGGTTTTAACGCCTATTCAAATTATGCTTGGAGATCTACATGGCCTAAATACCCTTCATCATCAACCTGCAAAGCTAGCCGCTATGGAGGGAATTTGGAATGGCGGTACTGGTGTGCCTGCAGTGATCTTTGGGATACCCAATAAACAAACTCGTACCAACGACTATGAGATCAGTATTCCTAAGTTGGCGTCTTTTTACTTAACCCATAGTTGGGATGGTGAGGTCAAGGGATTGAATGACTTTGGAGATAAGATTCCGCCTGTTGCCCCTGTATTTTTTGCTTTTAGAGTGATGGTTGGCGTTGGTGTCTTAATGCTCTTATTTTCATGGTTGGGACGTTGGCAGATGCGTCAAAATCGACCTCTCCCAAAGTTGATAGCCAAAGGCTTGGTGCTGATGACCTTTTCAGGCTGGGTTGCCGTGTTGGCTGGTTGGTATGTAACCGAAATTGGGCGACAACCTTATTTGGTGACTGGAGTGCTCACCACTGCACAAGCTGCAACCACTTTACCAACTAGCATGGTCTTTTCTACTCTTTTTGCATACTTAACTCTATATGTGGGTTTGCTAGCTGCTTACATTTGGGTGGTCTTCTATCTGGCTCGTCAGGCTGACGATAAAGAAAGTCCCAAAACTCAAGTTAAAAAGCAATCTGAAACTTCTTGGAGTCTTTTTAGGACTTAAGTTATGACCTCAATTGACTATACCCAAGCATCTGTCTGGCTCCCGCTATTTTTCTTTGTTGCCATGGGATTTGCCATGCTGTCTTATGTAGTTCTGGACGGTTACGACTTAGGAATTGGAATGCTGCTCAATCGAGCATCAGACCATGACAAAGATATGATGATTGCATCGATTGGCCCTTTTTGGGATGCCAACGAAACCTGGATTGTTTTAGGTGTTGGCCTATTACTTGTCGCGTTTCCATTGGCTCATGGGCCGATACTAACTGAGCTCTACTTGCCTGTAGCGGCGATGTTGATGGGGTTAATTCTTCGAGGCGTGTCATTTGACTTTAGGGTTAAGGTCAATATTGAACAAAAGCCGCTTTGGAATTTATTGTTTTATATCGGTAGTCTGATTGCTTCAGTCTCTCAGGGCATCATGATCGGCCGCCTGATTGTGGGGTTTGATTCAGGAATTTTAGGCTGGGGTTTTTCACTGCTGGTTGGAATATGTTTACCAGCCGGTTACGTGCTGCTTGGGTCAACATGGCTGATTTTAAAAACAGAAGGACAACTTCAGCAGCAATCATTTCGATGGGCTAAAACCAGTTTATGGCTCACTGGATTTGGCATTGCATTGGTCTCGGCTGCCACGCCATACTTTAGTCCTGAAATCATGCATAAATGGTTTGCATGGCCACAAATTCTTTGGCTCTCACCGATACCACTCGCAACCGCTATTTTATTTCTGCTCACAAATCACTCTATCCAATCCCTAGAGCGGGGTGCTAGTAAGCTAGAGTGGTTACCATTTGCCTGTGTCGTTGCGATTTTTTGGCTCGCATTTTTTGGCATTGCTTATAGTATTTTTCCATATGTCATCATTGGTAAAATGACTTTATGGCAGGCTGCTGCAGCCACTGAGTCTCTATGGGTAATTTTTTGGGGAGCAATCATCGTGCTCCCAACTATTTTGGGGTATACGCTTTTTTCATATCGAATATTTAAGGGTAAGGCTAGTGCGCTTACTTACTATTAAACCTGTTCACACCGTTTATTATTCATCTTATATATGACTTTGTACATATATATGTATGCGTATATACGAATATACGCATACAACTGTGTAAAGTAATTTGAAGATAAATCCATGATGAAGCCTGTAGATATAAAGATTGCGTGGCAAGGTCAGAGTGACTGTGGGTCATGCTCTATCAGAAACTCTGCTTTATTTGCAGAGTTAAATGAGGAAGACTTTTCGAAAATACACGCCCCTATTGACGATCTAAAGTATGAAGCAAATTCATTAATTTATTCCCAGAATGATTCAGCATCACATCTATATACTCTGCGGGAGGGGTATATAAAGTTACTCCATCTCAATCCAGATGGCTCCACGAGGATTGTTCGCGTTGTGACTCCTGGCGATTTATTTGGGATGGAAGCTTTATTAGGTGATCTTTACTCTCACTCTGCGACAGCTCTAACCAATATTCGTCTTTGCAGAATCCCTAAAAATATTATTTCTACCCTTGGTGAAGAATCTCCACGCCTTCATCGTCAAATCGTTAAAAAATGGGGGGAGGCTTTATCGCAATCGGAGTCATGGTTCTCTGAGATTAATACCGGTAGGATCGAAGTTAGGCTTGCACGGTTTTTTCTGAAGCTAGCAAAGCCATCTGGTAATTCCGCAGTTGCGCCATTGTTTAGGCGCGAAGATATGGGGTTGATGATGGATGTAAAGTTTGAAACCATTAGTAGGGCCTTAGCATCTATGTCAGAGCAGGGACTAATATCAAATATTAGTAGGCTTACAGTCCAAGTCCCCAGTATTGATACACTTCGTGCTTTTTCAGAGCGCGGCCTTTAATTTTTGTGAAAAAGAAAGGCTGCCGAAGCAGCCTTGTAATGGCATTAATGCGTATGCAGCAATTAAGCCTTCTTAGCGTAAGCAGAGCACCAGCCTTTGCCAGCAACTTGCTTACCGGCAAACAGTGAGCAACCACCAGCAGCCGCACCAACTTTACCTTGGAACAATGCGCAGTTATCGCACTCTTGACCAGCAGCGTACTTAGCGTACTTAGCTTTATCTACAGCAGTAGCATTTGCTTTGTAACCCAAAGCAGCAGCCTGTGGATCAGTTTCAGCAACCATTGCTTGGGCTTGAACTTTACCATTCAAAGCCAAGGTGCAAGCACCAGCAGCAGACAAAATCATAAATTGGCGACGACTATTTTTCATGCGGACTCCGAGATTAAATATAAAAAATTTCAAAAAACATCCTTAAACGCATATTAAAGGCAGTAACGTCACCAGCAATAGGGGTTTGTCAGCATTCAGTTTAGCAATTCTTGCGTTCACACTACCAATATATGCATAAATGCGTATATATGCATTTAAATAGCCGTTTACTTACTCAAAATATAAAAAAGAGGGGTTTTATGAATAAGATTTTTTCTCTTGGTCTAATGTTGTTTTCAGGCCTCGCTTTCGCACAATCGGCCGCACCAGCTAATCCGGAGTTGCTACAAATAATTGATAAGTCCACCAACTTTATCGTCAAAACTTCAAAAGGGCCAATTGAAATTACTCGCGTAATGACACCTTGCGCTAAAAACAAAGGATGGTTGCAGCCATTGATTCCAATTAAGGGTGTTGTCCCTGTTGATGAGATTGATGTTCTCAATGCTTTAAACGATAAAGATTCATTGGTGGTGGATATGCGGGTCGTTGATGACCGCATAAAAGGCACTATTCCCGGCTCAGTTGGTATTCCATACACTGAAGTGGCAATGCGTATGGATGAGTTAGGTTGCAAAAAGCCTGCTGCTGGTACAACTAAGTGGGATTGCTCCAAAGCTAAGAAGGTTTATGCTTTTTGTAATGGCCCGGTATGCCCTCAAAGTCCAATGGCGATGGCTGCGATGACTAGAGATGGCTTCCCCGCAACTAAAATTTACTACTATCGTGGTGGCATGCTCGACTGGGATGCATTAGGTTTGACAACCATCAAAGGCGAGTTCTAGTAGTGCTTCTTTAGGTAATTGCTAATAAATGGGAGCTTAGGCTCCCATTTTTATGATCTAGATCAAAAACTTTAGAGTTACATCGGTTTTACTTGAATCTAAGTATTGACTTTCTATATCAACTTTAATATTTAATGAATTAATATATTATTAATTCATTAAATGAGGTTAATTGAGATGGTTGAAAACGCTAAGCTAGATAGGCCGGCGCCCTATATGAATCCCCTGTTAGCCGGAATTCTACTGGGTATGGTTCTGCTAATCACCTTTGTGGTCACGGGTCATGGCCTTGGGGCTACAGGTTTTACTACACGCCTTACTGCGTGGATCGGTATGTATGTTGTTCCAGTAGCTACCAATTCAAATGATTACTTAGGTGGAATGGTAGAAGAGGGTAAGCCACTAAATGCTTGGATTACTTGGCAAGTGATTGGTGTCACCATCGGCGCATTGCTATCGGCATTTTTAGCTAAAAGAATTCATATTCAATTAGATGGGAAAAAATTTCTAGGTGGCTCTAAGCGTCCAATGACTGCTTTAGTTGGCGGCATCTTGGCGGGCTTTGGAGCACGAGTAGCTGCAGGTTGTACTAGCGGTCTTGGTTTGTCTGGGGCAGCGGTACTGAGTTTGGCGGGATTTACCTTTTTGGGGACATTCTTCGCAGTAGGTTTAATAGCTAGTCGATTCTTGAAAGAGGAGAAATGAGATGAGTGAAATTCTATCGGGCCTTCTTTTAGGTGCAGGCTTTGGGTTTGTGTTAGAACGTGCTGGATTTGGTAACCCCAATAAATTAACTGGCCAGTTCCGTTTAACAGATTGGTCGGTATTTAAGGTGATGTTCACAGCCATTGTGTTTGCTGCAGTTGGCCTATTAATTCTAGAAAATGTTGGACTGGTAGATGCAGGTAGCTTATTTGTGCCGCCAGCATTTTTAGGTGCAGCAGCACTAGGCGGGGCTTTAGTCGGTGCTGGCTTTGCGATTGGCGGATATTGCCCAGGTACATCAGTAGTGGGCTTGATGTCTGGGCGTATTGATGCGGCTATATTCTTGCTCGGCTTAATGCTTGGCACAGTATTGTTTGCGGGCATTTATCCCAGTATTGAATTCTTAACCACCTTAGGTGAATACGCAAAAGCCGACGCATTACCAGAGGCTTTCAATATCTCAGGTTTATCAATCGATATTGGCATGGTCATTGCAGCAGTTGGTGTATTTGTATTGGGCTCTTGGATGGAAAGTAAATCCAAAGGCCCTGTGAGTTCACAAGTTTAATTATTTAAAAGGAAATATATGTCTAAGAAATCTACTGTAGCAGCCTTAGCAATGGCCTTGGCTGGTTTAGCTGCAGCTCCGCTAGCACACTCTGCTGACGCACCGACAACACCAGCAGGTTCTGAGCAAAAAAATCCTTGCGGACCAAAAAAAGAATCGGCTAACCCATGCGGTCCTGCAAAGAAAAAAGCAGCTAACCCATGCGGTCCAGCCAATCCTTGTGGCCCTAAAAAGCGTAAAGCTGCAGAGTAATTATAAAAATGCTAATTCAATCTAATCTTTGGTTGGCCGCTCAAGAGCTGGCAAGCATTCAGATGCGATATGCCGAAACCGGCCGTACTTTGAATGAGGCCGCATTATGCGGTGCCAAAGATTTTGTTGAATGGCAACATTACCCCGCTAATGACTTGGTAGATGAAGTGAGTGGTTATGAGTTTTATTACCACGCGCATTCTGCTGATGAAATGCCCAATGGAGAGCACGGTCATTTCCATGTGATTAAGCGTAATGCAAAAGGCTTTCATCATCTGATTGGGATTGCATTAAACCAAAAGGGACTGCCAACCCGTCTGTTTACTACAAATCAGTGGGTGACAGGTGAAGAGATGGCAGATTCACAAATGGTGATTAAGTCCATTCAGGGATTTGAAATGGTGACAAAAGGGCGCATGGCTCTAGTGACTAAGTGGATTAGCGCTTTAATCAAATTATTTGCTACAGAGATTGAAGGTTTGATTTTGGAGCGAGATCAAAAAATTGCACAACTAGTAGCAAAGCAGGGCAATCGAGAGTTTGTACTGAATTCAAAAAAGCATCATGTATTGACCGAATCCAAAATTGATCTGATGGGACGTCTATCAGACCATTTGTTAGTTGTAAATTCATAGGGGATTAGAAATGAAAAAGATTCAATGGCTTTTGGCATTTGCCTTAACCGGCTTGGTGAGCCTAGTTCAAGCAATCACTTTGCCTGGTCCTGTAGTCAGCGCTGATTGGTTGTCCAATAATCTATCTGATGTTCAAGTAATTGAAGTGAGAACAGATTTGGCAAGTTATCTTAGAAGCCCAGAATTTGATACAGATAAAAAAACTGGTAAGAAATTCCTAGTAGAAGTAGGCGGCCATATTGCTAATTCAACACTTCTAGATTTTAAGAAAGTTCGTGTTGAGCGCTTAGTAGATGGTAAAAAGATTAAATTTTTGATTCCTGAAAAAGCAGATTTTGAGAAGTTAGTTCAATCTTTAGGAATTAATTCTGATAAACCAATCGTTCTCGTTCCTGTTGGACAGGATATGTCTGATATAGATGAAGCATTACGAACTTATTGGTCATTCAAAGTATATGGCGAGGATCAAGTAGCAGTATTGGACGGCGGAATTGCTGGCTGGCTGAGTGAGGGCCGTGAATTCACAATTGCCAATTCTCCAAAGGCCGCAGGTAATTGGGCTGCAAAAGCTGAGCGTAAGGAGCTAGTCGCTAGTTCTGATGATGTAGCTGCAGCATCAAAAAGCGGCAAGCCACAGTTATTGGATGCTCGCCAGCCTTCTCAATACTTAGGTCTTGCAAAACGTCCTGATGTTCTGACCTTTGGCCATATTGCTGGTTCAAAAGAGTTGGCCCCAGAGTTGTTAGCAAAGCCAAGTAATGGCGCTTTGTATTTCTGGCAAAAGAAGACTTATGACGCACTTCTAGCTGCTAATGGTTTAAGTAACAAAGGCCCAACAATCGCCTATTGCAATACTGGACATTTGGCTGCTGGTGGTTGGTTTGTGATGTCAGAGCTAGTAGGCAATAAATCTACTAAGTTATACGATGGCTCTTTATATCTTTGGACACTTGAAGGTCGCCCATTGGTCGGCGTTCCACTGAACTAAGAGCTCAAATCATGCCAGTTCTTAAGGACAGTATTAATCTAGAGAAGATGCAGTCATCAGCAGACGACGCTTGTCGTTTGATGAAGGTGCTCTCAAATAGAGATCGTATGCTGTTGCTGTGCCAGATAAGTCAGGGGGAGATGTGCGTTGGTGAGCTCGAGGAATGTCTTGATATTCATCAGCCTACCTTATCTCAGCAACTCACCGTTCTTAGAAATGAAGAGCTGGTTCAAACCAGAAGAGATGGTAAGCAAATCTACTATTCACTTTCTAATCGGATTGCTTTAGAGGTGATGAATGTGCTTTATCAAAATTACTGCAGTAAATAACCAAAAGGGATCTTAATATGAAATGCAATGTCGGTGGTGTTGATCGTATGTTACGTATGGTGGTTGGCTTGGTATTAATTGGCCTAGCCGTAACCGGAACTGTTGGTATATGGGGTTGGATTGGTGTTGTGCCGCTAGCAACTGGGTTATTTAAATTCTGCCCGGCTTACACATTGTTAGGAGTAAATACCGGAACAAATTGCAGTTAAGATCAATTACTCTAGTTTCAATATGCTAATGGGAATTTTGTATTAAATACGTATATATGCAAACATACAGATATTTAATTAATCCTGGTTTGTATTGTTAGTGGTTTAACTGAAAATAAAAAAACCAACCCGAAAAGGTTGGTTTTTTTATGCCCAATATAAGAGCCGGGTTCATTGATCATTTAGGCAGAAGAATTATCTCTCCTACGCCAGAATGATCATGTTTATCCCCATAACTACGACTAAATTCAGCCTGAGCAAATTCTCCAGAGCAGTGACCAGCAGCAACCCTTTCAATACCCCATTTGTTTTTGAAGTTTGAAACAATCTGAGTGATTTGTTGGTCGCTTACGTCTACAAGATGTAGTCCACCAGCTAGGGTGTAAATTTTTGGATCAATTTCGGCAGCAGCGGCTAATATCTTTTCAACGCCAGGGTGAGAGCAGCCAACGATAACAGCGAGACCTTTAGGAGTCTTAATGGCTAACGAAAGCTCATTTAATTCCATTGTCCCTTTATTCTCAGATATGGTTTTAAATAGATAAAACCCAGGCAATACTTCTGTAGGCTTATCAATTAATGTGATGTTTGCGGTTGGCCAAGCCGAGTCAACTTTGTACTTATCTTCATACTTACCATCAAAGTAATGCAGATCCTGCGGAACATCATCTACTTTTCTGGAGATCAATTTTCCAAGTGGGCTTGCCCCATGAATAGGATTTCCAAATGAGCCTGGTTCAGTGGGGGCATAGAACTGAACTTTGGGGTTTTGCTCTAAAACAAACTGCAGTCCTGATGTATGGTCACCATGACGGTGTGAAAGTACAACAAAGTCTAAGTTCTTAAGGTTAATTTTTAGCTTTTTAACGTTGTCTGCAAAGACCTTATATTGCCCGCCTGTATCAAAAAGTATTCGTTTTCCACCATACTCAATTAATGCGGCATAACCCCAGCCGCGACCCAGATCGGAGGGTTTTCCGAACGCATCATAAATAATTGTGATTTGTGCTGGTTTGCTATTTTGTGCAAACAAAAAACTTGGCACTCCAATTACGCTTGAGGCAGCTAGAGCCTTGAGAATTAGCCGACGATTCACGATTTCTCCTTGTTTTACAGCAGTCTAATTACATTTAATTTTTTTAGTAGAAACCCCTAGCCAATAGGATGATTGCCATATTTAGCATTTAAGTTATGCACGTGCTGATGGATGGAGTTAATTGAGCTGATTGGATATAGGGAGGTATCGTCCGCCTACACGCCAATCGCTATAAGGGGTTATGCCCCAACTGAATTGAGTTACCAAAGTTTGTTACCAAATATAGCGCTGTGTATTTGAGATTCTTTTGGGTGCTGCTTAGTATCGTCCTGTTAAGAGCCCTACTAATTTTTTAAAAAACTACCGGGTACCCCCATATGAATTTTCTGAGAGCCAACCCCTACCCACCCGGCACGGCCCGTTTTTGAAATGGGTCCCATCTAGGTCACCCTTGCACATTAATCTGCGCAAACGATTGGTAATTTTTTCAAAATCTGTCTAATCGCCTAGGGTTTTTATGATTGCTATGGCAAGTTGAGCCTCATCTTGGAGATTTAGCCGTAAGTAGGACTTTGGCCGACGCCCACGAGTTTTGGATCCAGTAAATAAGTTTACGTGGTCGCCAATATCCCTTAGGTAGAGTAGAACGGCACTACGCTTACTTCGCTCTTCGCGTTCCTGTCTAGACTCGCCTTTATTTCTATATTGCGGATGGTCCGCGCCTCGTAGAACTTTACGTTTTCTAATAACCCCACCGTGTAGACGACACCGGCCTGCTTTGCTAGTTTTCATTGGCATGTTCATGCAAGGTAATCCAGACCTCTTACTTTTTGCCCCACACAGAGGACGCTTGGAATACTTAAATGATGGAAGTGGCATGTCTAATTCTTTACAGTGGTTTGCACTGTAATAAGCCCCTCAAGGAAAGCTGAGCTGAAATAAATCCCTGGACCTCTTGCAAACGAATTATTAATTTTGCCCAGACGCACCTATTTCGCACGTCAAGCGGGGTAAATCTGTGGGTTACTAAACCCCGATGGCTTGAGCTTTGGCGGGTATCACACACATCGCACACTTTATTTATATATAAATAAATAATAAAAAAGAAGGATAGGTGTATTGGTGTAAGAATCGCTTTCGTAAGATTTGCATATTGTGTGTGCGAACCGTGCGAATTTTTGTAAGGTACTGGTTTCATTAAAAAATTCATCACACACATTCTCAAAAGATTGTTTCTTTGTAGTGTCTTGCTATTTCAGTTTCGCTCATAAAGCTATACATATTGAATTTCGCAGCTGTTGAAAAGAGCCCCTTACGTGTACCGTTGTCAAACTTAGCCTTCTTGGCCAGTTTTTTGTACCCCATTCTTTTGAGGATTGTCGCAACTGTTTTCCCAGAGCACTTTGTTGGACGCGAGCCGAAGTTATAGTGCGCCGCCAGGTCTTCTGTACTGATCAGGTCATGATTCTTCGCCTGCGCTTTAAGTAGGGCATTTTCAACCCATTGCTCAAGGTCGGATTTATTGCTATCGAGCATACCCATCTTAGATTGGCTCATCGGCGCTGGGGCGGTGGGGTCAAACTGTGATGTATCTTGGCTCAAAAGGTAGTCCAATAACGCTGCTTTACCACCGGATTTGACCCAATTAACGAAGTTCTTTCGGATTTCATCTGGTAACTTCTTATCTGGTGCTTCAGCAACAAAAAAACGTCTATCTTTATCGTTCAGATATACCGCGTCAGGGTGGTTACTCAGGAAGACGTACTTAATGAGGTTTTGCTCAGAGTATTTCGCGGTATTTTTAACATTTATATTGTTCTCGGTCGCTGTTATCCAACCTTTAATTCGATCGGCGGTGCTGCGTTTGTCCGCACTTGAAACCTCATCGGCGATCACAAATATCTTTTGGGATTGCCATTCAGTAAATTGGTCATTAAATACCTCATTGCCGACCACCTTGAAGTGTCGTTGGTGTAGTAGGCTGCCAACTGTCTCAAACAGTAACCCTTTGCCAACACCTTCCTCAATAGACCAAACCACTAATGAGACTAAAAACTTCGTTCCAGGCTCTTGAATCATCTTTGCCAGCCACTTGACACAGTACTCCCGCTCAGCTTTATTTGGCAGCACAAAGTTGATGAGGTCAATAAATGGTGTTACGTCTCCTGGCGCTGGTTCTACGGTAAAGCCTCGCCAGGTATTAAGCGAGCCGTCTTTCAACGTAGTTGGCTTACCAGGCGCTAGGACTAATTGCTTTACGCAGCGCCGCTTTGGGCTTTTTACCCAACCTCTACCCAGGGTCGTAGCCTTGGCGTCTTCACTGGGTTTATAGGACACATTGTCATAGTGCATGTAAAACTTAGGGGCAGGGACGTACAAACCATTTTTGATGTCATAGATCTCTCTCGTGAGGTTATCCCAGACATACTCCTGGTTTATAAGATCAATTGCATCTGGTGGCTCTACCAATTCATCGGAAGTTGGTTCGGTAAAGTCCAGTTTTACTTTGCCTAACGGATTGCCTTTGACTTGCGCCCAAAACTCATCAATCTTTTCTTGAGTAATCTCTTCATCTCGAGCGTAAGAGTTTTGGCGGATGTTAGCCCAGTAACGATCTTGGGTACGGTCATTATTCTTTGAGCCAAATTGCCAGTCTAGCAAGAGGGCTCTGATTTGATCGATGTTAAATCCCCCGCGGATCATTGAAGTAGCCATACCCATATCCATCGCTGAGCCTGACTTATCAACCAGACCTTGGGTGCTACCTAGGTAGCGAGCCCTGGCACTTGGGTTTGACTCTAGGAACTGCTCGAATCGATCCCTGAGCTGCTCAGTAATATCTATTTTGGTAATTGGCTGGAATGTTTTGGGGCCTTTGGATTTGGCAAAGTAATCAGCTCTAGCTTGCTCTATCAGTTCGGGTGATATTTCTAAGGCCGCTTGGATCGATTCTAGGGTGTATTCCATGGCAGAGCAATAAATGATCTTTGCTATCGAAGGGGTGCTTGGATAGCCCTTATCAACCTTTGCCTGGCTTGGGTAGTTAAGTGTTCCAGGAAGCCTGAGGATGCGGCTGCAGTCTTGAGTTGAGTCTGCATTCCAGCACTTAGCTACGGCGCGGTTCACGATTTCATATTGCTCCTTAGGCTCCTGGTTGCGAATATCTAGCATGGGTACTAGCCGATAAAGAGCTTGCAGCCCATTACCAGAGTCAATGATGATTGACGCATGCTCCATTAAGCTTGGTATGAGTGAGTTTAGGTAGCTCCTAGCTTTTTCATAAGAACCGAATTGCTTGATATCAGGATCAATATCCGCCCAGACAAAACGCGCTGCTTTTACATCTAGTTTTGACAGTCTTCTATTAGTGGCGTCACTTACGTTGGTGTGGAAATAGCAGTTCCGCCTCTGGGCATTGGCTTCGGAAACCCAGGCTTCCGCCTGGGCTGCCTGCTGAGGCATCACAAATGTCTTGCAAGGTACTGAGCTTTGCTTGTCCAAAGGATCAATTGTTGCTGCTGTTAGTTGACCTTCTGGAATGAGCTCAGCTATCTGCATAGAAAGAGTAGGGGTGTCTGCAAGCATATTCATACGCTAGCCTCCTGATCGCCCGTATTAAACTCTGTAATCGCTGGAAAAGTTGCCTCTAGGTCTTTCAGTAGCTGATCTAGCTCAACCAAAACAGGGTGCCACTCGCCGGATGAGTAAGTCGTGTACAAGTTTGGATTTACAGATAGTGAGCTGTAATTAAGCCATCCTTTACTACTCGTCGGCTCTAATAGGCATACTTGTGTGGAGCCTCTTGCACGAAGTGCAATTACGGACAGACAGGCAAGAGTGTTGTCGGATCTAACGGGTTGAAGCATTGTGAATTCATCAAGATCAATCTCGCCCTTTGGCGATATGTATTTGGTCTCAGTTATTAGATCGACGCCATCGGAGTTACGATAGCTTTGCTCGTAAGTATTTATCTTTATAGCGACGACTGGAATTGGCTGAATCATTTTGCATATGCTGGGGTCAGTCCCTTTGTCCTGCCAATACTCAATTGCGACTAGTTCAATGGGCTCTGCGGGTGTAATGAGTGTAGATTGTTGAAGGGTTCTCATGCTGCAACCCCTTTCTCTGCTTGGAAGTGGCTTTCGATCCAATCATCTACGTCCGATTCCTTCCACACGCAAATGCCGCCAATCCTCGTAGGAGATACGAACTCTTGTCTGGCTACTTTTAGCCAAATTGTGCTTTTAGCAAGCGTTGTCTTTTTTGATACCTCGGCTATCCGAAGCAGTTGTACAAAGCGTTTCATTTGTGTTCCTTTCTTAATGTTTAAACACAAATGAATTTTTTCAGTCAATCAATGGACTGTCGATTCAAGACTTAAGTCATGAAGATTTTTTTTGATCTGGCTGATTTTCCTGTAGCTTCTTTAAAGAATGCGCGCTCACTTTGATCCAACCAATTACCATCACGCTCAGCTGCCTTCTCCTCAAGAATCTTCTTTTGTTTTGCTTTGCTAAGCTTTTTCTCTTCAGCAGTAAGACGTGGGTTTGGGACGTGCAACGGTTTGGGGTAACGCCTTTTCAGTTCATTAAAGTACTTATGGTATTCATATCCAGTAATGGTTGTTACGCCCTTGAGCGCTATTTTTAAACACTCATGCCTCCGAGCATTATCTTTATCCTTATTATTCAGAACAGCTGCCTGTCTTTTCCTGCTGTTTGCGCCTCTAGCGTATTCAACTCCCTCAATATAGTTCTCTAAATAGCTAATTAGCCTTTGATTGATAGAGGCATATCCCTTTTCAATCATCAAATCAACCTCAACTTTTGCTAACTGGTTGCGAAGCGTGCTGGCACTTTTCTTTGAGTGTATTTTTTCTTGCTCAACAATTAATTTTGCCATCCGTTTAGGTGAAAGATATTGCCCAAATTCTGCAAGCCCTTCATCTACATCAAAGTTGACAATTTTTAAGTATTCAAGTCTTTTCAGTTGAATATCCGTATCAAGATTATTGCCCGATGGATTATTTGTCTTGGCAGTAAGATCTTTTTCCAGTTTCCTGAGGAATTTTCTTGCCTCTATAGCAGCTTTCAAATTTATGGGTTTCGTGCTCATCATCAACTCCTCATGCTGCTTTAAGTTCAATTAGATTGCTCGATATGGGGCAGCTGCAGTAGCTATTCCAATCGCTTAATAGTAAACGTCTCTTTTCAAGAAGATCTTTTCGTCGATACGCTCTTTCTACGGTATTGGTTATTGTGTGGGCCAGGGCCATTTCAGCCACTTCGGAAGGGTGATTTGTTTCCTCGGATACCCAATCCCTAAACGAGGACCTGAAGCCATGTACCGTTGCGTCAACTTTTGCGCGACGAAGCATCATCGGCATTGCCATGTTGGTAAGCTTTTTCCCTTTAACTGAGAATAGATACTTACTTTCACCATCCATTGCTTTTGCAATAGCCAATATATCTAGAGATCTTTGGCATAGTGGGACGCGATGCTCCTTACGAGCTTTCATTCTTGAGGCTGGGATAGTCCAGATATCACCCATTACCTCTGTCCTCAGCCCGTCAATTACCTCGCCAGTCCTTGATGCGTTGAGTATTGTGAACTCTAGGGCTAGAGAGGCCATTGCGGTCATTTCGCGAAGATTGGCTATTAGCTCAGGTACTTGGCGGTAAGGTAGCGCTTTGTGGTGGACAACCTTTTTGACCTTATTGGGCGCAGGCAAAATAGTCTGAAGGAAGTTTTTCCATTGGGCAGGGTTGATTCCATACCGAAGTTTACGGGTTGTCGCAGCGGCTAAAACCCACTCAAGCCGTCCCCTCAGCCTAGAGGCCGTCTCAGTCTTTGTTGTCCATATTGGCGTAAGAATCTCAAGTACGTCTTCCATGGTTATTTCATCAAGATGCTTATCTCCAATAATAGGGTAGGCAAATTCCTCCAGCGTGTATTCCCATTGGTCTCCATGCTTTTGGTTCGTCCATTCTGCACGCTTTGTTTTGATGCATTCAGCAGCAAATTCTCTGAAGGTTATTTTTTTGGCCTGAAGCTGCTTAGACTGCTTCTTAGCATCGTTTTTAATATCCATCGGATTGATACCGCTGTCTATCTGGTCGCGATACTGTTGTGCCTTAATCCTTGCCTCTGATATGGATAGCGAAGGGAAGGAGCCTAGGCTCATGTTGTGCTGATTATTATTAAAGTTGTATCTAAAGATCGCATATTTCGTGCCGTTTGGTTTTACCCAAATATGGAGGCCCTTTACTAGTGCGTCCGTATAGCGCCCTGGGGTCTTGAGATTTTTGACTGTCTGGTAGTCGAGCTTAATTGTCATATTGTCACCTTTGGTTACCAAAGTTTGTTACCAAAATCCGCCCTTGGAATGGGGCAGATCACCTTAGACTTCAATGTATGACTTCAGACTCTTTTCACGAATTCATGACTTAAGTTATGAATATTTATGTTTTTTAGATCAACCAGTTAGCGCTTCCATAGGTATCTAGGACAAGCTATTGGCGTCCAAAGCCGTACATAGCCAGGATAAGTTCTCGTCTCCGCCATAATGCTATATAAATCAAGGACTTATAGTCCTTTTTTTATTTCTGTACCATCCCATGTACCTAAAAGATAAGTTCTTCTGCGACTTCAATGCCTGCTCTTGCACCGAATCCAGACATTCAAAAAAGGGTATTTTCAGGGTTCTGACGGGCAGAGAACGGCCAATAGCTGTCCTTCGCTAATATCCAAAAATTAGCCCCGCTATGAGTA
>Ga0194041_10000020_pt1 | contig 58238 bp, 64 predicted proteins | sample JunL449m_MetaG_FD_160082 | JGI IMG/M metagenome (GOLD analysis project Ga0194041, IMG submission 160082) | Anoxic zone freshwater microbial communities from boreal shield lake in IISD Experimental Lakes Area, Ontario, Canada - Jun2016-L442-9m | ecosystem: Environmental > Aquatic > Freshwater >...
TTTCATCAATATCACCAGTACAAGGCTAATGGCCACGTAAAACTCTTTGGTGAATATGGTGGTTATGGCCCAGGCGAGCAAAGCCGTGACTTTGTCTCAATTGAAGATGTAGTGAAAGTAAATCTCTTTTTCTTAGATCATCCAGAAATCAGCGGCATCTTCAACTTAGGTAGTGGTCGCGCACAGCCATTTAATGATGTTGCGCATGCCGTTGCAAATGCCATGCGTAAGCTGGATAAAGTCAAACCAGCGACTCTGCAAGAGTTGGTAAAAGAAAAAGCGATTGAGTACATCCCTTTTCCGGATGCACTCAGAGGTAAATATCAGTGCTTTACTCAAGCAGACCTCACAAAACTTCGTGCTGCTGGCTATACAGAACCCTTCCTCGATGTTGAACACGGTGTGGGTCGCTATATTGAGTGGCTAGAGGCGAATTCAGGATTCTTGGCTAATCCCCTTTAGGCTATAAAAGCATCTTTTTAGATGCTAATTCGCAGGGGTAACTAGGCATCTCGACTAAGTACCCACTTATTCTTTTTGGGCTACCATATTGCTTATAAAAACTAGGGGATTTCTATGCGCAAATTTTCTATTGTCATCACATTGATGCTGTGCTGCAGCACTCTATTGGGGACTAATGTTTGCTTTGCGATCTCAACCAAGGATGAGCTTAATACTGAGAATATCAAAGCACCTCCAAGGGATATAAAGGACATCCTCAAACTGGTAGAGCAAACCAAACCAGACTTAGCGATTGTTGAACGTGCGCAAAAGGTAGTGGCAATGCCGTTACCTGCCTCACAAGATAATGAAGTTCTAAACCATTTTTATACTAGGCGTTCAGCAGCTTTTGAGGATCTTGGAAATACTGGCGAGGCTTTGAAAAACCTTGAAATAGCAGTTAATAAACACCCATCCACCAATCCTCGGCTTCATCTAAATGACTTGATTAATTTAAGCGTATTGGAAAATTCTGCTGGTATACAGTCTGCCGCGATTGCGCACATTAAAAAAGCGCAAGCATATCAACTATCTGCTTTGCCTAATTTAAACGGCTTTCAAATAACGATGGGTAGGCTGCTGACTTCGTTTTATGTTAATTCAGGAAACTTTGAGCAGGCAAAAAAAGAGCTTGATACTATGGAGAGCACTTTAAGTGGCTTGAAAAGATCTCGTGGCTATATGGAGTATGGCCCTGTATGGGAGAGTGGGTACGAGAGCGCTCGCGGCATTTATTTTTCGGGCCAAGGGCAGTGGCTAGAGAGTGAACGCTCCCTTAGAAAAACACTCTATTTGCTTGAAACTCAGTATCAAAAAGTAATTCTAATAAAGTTGATATTGTCGGAGACGAAATTAGATCTGCTACTGATGCCACTAATAATACACGTGGTTATGTCACGCAGATCTCTAATCGAGAATTAAATTTAGCCAATGTTTTGCTGCGACAAAGAAAATTAATTGATGCTGAGTACTATACTCGAAAATCAATCACTCTTTCTCTATCAAGCTTTGGTTCAAATTCAATCGAAGTTGCTCGTGGCCTAAGAAGTCTAGCTACCATCGTTAATGAGCAAGGAAGGTACTCTGAGGCAGTTCTTCTATCTAAGTTAGCTGTGAGTACCGTTAAAGCTGCTGGTGCAGCAGGTGCCAATAACACTTTAGCCTTAGCCCAGCGATCATTGGGCTCTGCACTTGTGGCTGACGGGAAGTACGCTGAGGCCAATCAAGTTTTTGAGGAGATGGCTGCTGCCATCAAAACAGATCCAGAGATGGCAAAAAGCTATCAATTTGGTGACCTCGATTGGGTTTTGGCTATGCTGAAAATCGGTAAAGCTAATCAAGCGAATGAGATGGTGAGTGGAATGCTTAAAAGGCAGGAGCTTTCCTCTGATAAAAACTCCCCTCGATTGGCTATGATTCGGGCATTTGATGCCGCAAGCCTACAGGCTGATAACAAGTGGGCTGAGGCAGATGCTGCATATAAGTTATCGATGCCTATCTTGATTGATCAGGCTCGAAATGATGCGGAGAACGATACAACAAGTATTAAGCAACAACAACGCATGACCTTTCTTTTAGAAAATTATTTAGCCTCATTGGCAATTACTGCAAAAACTGATCCTAATCAAGCGACAACTGCTGCGGCGCAGGCCTTTCAGGTTGCTGATATTGCTAGGGGTAGCGGTGTTCAGAGAGCGCTTACTGCTAGTGCTGCTCGAGCAAGTATTAAGGATCCACAATTGGCTGCTCTTGCGAGGCAGGAGCAGGATTTACAGAGAAGAATTAATACACTTTCAGAATTATTAACTGGGCTACGTTCAGCATCCCCCGATCAGCAATTACCAGCAGTACAAGTCCAGATTCGATCTGATCTTGAGGTATTCAAATCTCAGCGTGAAGCGCTTAAAAAAGAGATTGAGAAAAAATTTCCGGAATATGCAGAGCTCGTTGAGCCTAAGCCTGCTTCAATCGAGCGAACCCAGAAACTATTAAAGGCTGATGAGGTGCTTGTATCTTGGTATTTTTCTGAGAATACTGGATACGTTTGGGCTATTAGTAAGCAAGGGGCACAATTTTCACAATTATCGATTGGTCGGAAACAAATGGCCAAGCAAGTAGCTCAATTACGTAAATCTCTTGATCCCGGCGTATCAACAATCGATGAAATTCCTCCCTTTGATGTAGTGTTGGCATATAAGCTTTATGAGGAGATTTTGGCGCCAGTAGAGGCGGGGTTTAAAGGTAAAAAAGTCATGTTGGTTGTGCCTCATGCAGAGCTTGGCCAATTGCCAATATCACTCCTAGTTACTAAAGCAACAGTCCAGCCTGCAAAGGGAGGGGCAATATCTTTTGCTGGTTATAGGTCCGTGCCATGGCTTACAAGGGATATCGCCGTTGCTCAAGTTCCCTCTGTGACAGCCTTAACGGCGCTCAGAAGTCTGCCTGAAGGTAATCCCAATCGAAAGAACTTTATTGGCTTTGGGGATCCATATTTTAGTAGCGCTCAAGAAAAAAGCGCTCAAAAAAGTACATCAATACAGCTTGCTACAAGAGGGATACCGTTGAAATTAAGAAGTGCTCCTAAGATTGCAGGTGTTAGCTCTGCTGAATTAGCTTTGCTTCCGCGTTTACCAGATACCAGTATAGAAATTGAAGAAATTGGCAAGGTAGTCGGAGCTCAGCCAGGCGATATTTTTTTGCATAAGCAAGCTAGCGTGAAGCAGGTAACTTCTATGGATTTATCGGATCGCAAGGTCATTATGTTCTCCACGCACGGCTTAGTTCCTGGAGAACTCAATGGCCTGACTCAACCTGCGCTGGCAATGTCATCACCCGATGTCACTGGTGATCAGGATGATGGTTTATTAACGATGGATAAAGTAATCGCATTAAAATTAGATGCTGACTGGGTAGTGCTCTCTGCTTGTAATACTGCAGCTGGAGAGGGCGCTGGCTCTGAAGCAGTCTCTGGTTTGGGTAGAGCATTCTTCTTTGCTGGTGCTAGAGCCCTCTTGGTATCTAACTGGCCAGTAGACTCTGTCGCCTCTAAAACTATGATGACTGATCTTTTTAAGAATCAGCAAAAGGCCCAAGGCACTAGCAAGGCTGAGCTCCTCAGGCAAGCAATGCTCAACCAAATTGACCAAGGCGGCATGAAAGAGGGGGCTAATATGAAGTACGCCTATGCCCACCCCTTGTTCTGGGCCCCCTTTGTTGTAGTGGGGGATTGATTTAAGATCTACTTATCCATCGTTTTTAATTATTTGGGGTTTTTATGAAATTGAGCCATATATTGCTTGCCGCATCACTGCTTGCTTCTTCCCAGTGGAGTATTGCTGCCGCTTTGATTAGCGCAAAAGAAGCTGCTTTGCCACCAGCAGCTGGCGCTCTCGCCACCCGGGGAATTTCTCGTGGACCAGGGGTTAAGTTGGCCTCACCTGAAGCAGATATACCGGTAGCTTCTCCATTCGATTTCAAGGTGAATTTTGAGCCACGCGGTGATGCAAAGATTGATCCAAGTTCTGTCAAAGTGGTTTATATGAAATCACCGTTTGTAGATTTAACTCCTCGTTTGAAGAGTGCTATTTCTGCTAATGGTATTGATTTTGCAAAAGCAGATGTACCTCCAGGAACCCATACGATCCGTGTAACGGTCAAAGATACTGAGGGACGCGAAACAAATTCAGTATTGAATTTGGTTGTTAATAAATAATGAATTGTCCATATTGCCTATCTGAGGTTTCAGAAGAGGCTTACGTCTGCAAGACTTGCAGTCGTGACCTTTATCTTTTGAAACCGATGATGACTAAGATTGCTAGCCTAGAAGGGCAATTGGCTGCAGCTCCTAACCAAGAAGTCAATGAGCTCAGAATTGCTGAGCTTGAATACTTGCTGGATGAACAAAATCGGAAACTCGCTCATAGGTCTTCATTCACCTGGATAAAAGATATTGCTCTTTATCTGATCGTGCCATTGCTTTTGTTACTACTAGCGCATTGGTTAATTGCAATTGTTTATGACACCAAGATGATTTATCTGCGCATCATCTCCATCATTCTACCGCTACCCTTTGCTTATTTCTTATTTAAGTCCCATGCGCATAAGCTTTTCCATTGGTTTATTGGCGTAGTCTTTTTGGCTATTAGTTCAGTGATTGGTATGAGTTGGATTACGAGCTTGGTTGACCGCTCGCCCGTGTGGCCGCAGAATTTTTTCGAATGGAAAGAGGTTTTAGAGTACTCCGCTAGTATCGCCTTTAGTTTCTTAACGGGAATGCTACTTGGTGGAGTTGCTTATGCAAGCAAGCAGAGACGTCGTCAAGTCGGCATTATCAATGCGCTGATCAAGATAGCATCAACTCAATCTAAAGGTGGTGTCTCCATTCAAGGAGTGCATGGGCTTATGAAAGTCCTCCACGAATATGGTGGCACATTAGTTGCATTGGGAACCACAGCTGTATCCATCTATACAGGCCTTAAAGGAATTCTTGGCGGCTAGATTTTTATTGGCATTGTGTTTATGTCAAGTTACCCTAGGCATTCAGGCGCAGGTATTTGATGTTCCGCATCAGCAAGATGCCCCTACACGTACATTTTTGCTTGGTGCACAAAATCCAAAAGCGCTAGTTTTATTATTTCCTGGCGGCGGCGGCATGTTGCATCTTAAGGATGATGGTTCAACACGCAATCTACATACCTTTATCCGCTCGCTTGATCAATGGGAACAATATCAGATTGATGCCGTACTAGTCGATACCCCGTATGACTTAGGTGATCTAAGAAGGGGTGACCACAGAAGCGAAGAGGATCATCTCAAGAGGGTGGGTGAAGTAGTGAGTTTTTATAAAAGTAAAACTGACTTACCTATCTGGATTTTTGGCCACAGCATGGGCACATCCACCGCAACGTATTTTGTAAATCAGTTAAACGAAGATTCTAAAAAACTGATGGGCATCATTATTGCTGGAACTGTCAGAACTGCATCACTTGACGATAAAGTGATGCTACCTGTTGAGGCAATACATCATAAGCAAGACGAATGTGGTGGAACACATCCTTCGGCTTCCAAAGATATTATTTCAGGTAGACCTAAAAATACTATTTCACAACTTGAGATGATTGAAGGTGGAATCACTGAAGGTAATGTTTGTGATTCATTTGCCTATCACGGCTTTAATCAAACTGAGTCAGAATTTATCAAACGTGCTGCCCAATTTATTTTGAGTCAGAAATAGAGCGCCCTATCAGAATTTACTGATTAGTTTGTATCCCACGTAATTGGGTCAACAGTATTAACTTCCATTCGTTATAAACGTTCCACGTGCACTTTGTGTCCGTGGATTTTTTATTCACTTTTGGAGAATCAATGATGAAACATTTCAATAAATTAATAAGAGCTGCAGCCCTTTCAGCAACTTTAGCATTCACATCCCTTGGGGTTTGTGCATCCCCGATTAATGTGAATACCGCCTCGCAATCCGAGTTGGAGAGCATTAAGGGGATTGGGCCTTCTAAGGCAAAAACGATTATTGCTGAGCGCTTGGATGGCGGCCATTTTCAAGATGCGAATGATTTACAGAAACGGGTCCGAGGCATTGGCATGAAATCAGTGGAAAAGATGGTGGATAACGGTTTAACTATTGAGGCTCCTAGCTCCTTTCGGGAGCCGAACGGCAGGACTAAGAAAGAGGGCGCAGCCTCTAGCAGACGCAATTCTCGTGCTCAAACTAGTAATCGCCATCAGCCAGAGCGTTCGGGAGCAGGTCGCAGAAATTAAGCCCTTACGCATATAGGTTTGCTTATGGCTAAAATGGCTGAATGAGCAAATCTTCTTACCTGACTATTTCACAAACTGTAGGCAATACACCTTTAGTACAGTTGCAAAGGATTCCGGGTCTCGAGAACTCGACTCGTAATAACGTGATTTTGGGTAAGCTAGAGGGTAACAATCCAGCCGGGTCGGTGAAAGACCGACCTGCGCTGTCGATGATCATGCGCGCACAAGAGCGTGGCGAAATTAAACCTGGCGATACCTTAATTGAAGCAACGAGTGGTAATACTGGCATTGCTTTAGCTATGACAGCCGCTATGTTGGGCTATAAGATGGTATTGGTGATGCCAGAAAATCAAAGTATTGAGCGCCGTCAAAGTATGGCTGCCTATGGGGCTGAACTCATTTTGACCGCCGCGACTGGCGGCATGGAGTTTGCCCGAGACTATGCTCTCCAGCTGCAACGAGAAGGACGCGGTAGATTGCTAGATCAGTTTGCCAATCCTGATAATCCACGAGCGCATATTGAAACTACTGGGCCTGAGATTTGGCGCGATACCGATGGACAAATTACCCATTTTATTTCTGCGATGGGTACTACGGGAACGATTACTGGTGTCTCGACTTATCTGAAGTCTATGAATCCAGCTATTCAGATTATTGGTGCGCAGCCTGAAGAGGGTTCACAAATTCCGGGAATCCGTAAATGGGCTCCCGAGTATCTCCCGAAGATTTACCAAGGCGATAAAGTAGATCTGATTGAATACGTTACGCAAGCGGATGCTGAAGAGATGGCACGTCGTTTAGCGGCAGAAGAAGGCATCTTCTGCGGTATTTCCGCGGGGGGTGGTTTAGTTGTGGCCCTGCGCATTGCGCGTCAAGTTGAGAATGCCACGATTGTCTTTATTGTCTGCGACCGTGGCGACCGCTACTTATCTACCGGGGTGTTTCCAGCTTAATTTACTTTAGGCTTCTTCTTTGCTTTTGATTTCTTAGGCTTGGATTTTTCACTGGCGCTTTTGCTATCTACTGCTTTGCTAGTATTTTCTACTGGCACTACGCTTTGATTCTTATATCCTAGAGCTTCCGCAAACTCAGCAACGCTTTGTGCATAGAAGTAACTCCGGTTGTATTGCACTATCGAAAGAAAGTTATTTAAACCCACAAAGTATTGAACTTGGTCTGTACCATCTTTATCAGGGTAGGGTAGATCCACAATAAAGGCTTTACTGTTGGGTTCAACACCACCACTTTGCAGGTCACCTTGTTGTTTAGTCAAGATCCCTTTTTCAATGAGTTCTTGAACAGTGTGTTTTAGCTCTGGCTGTCCATCAGCTAGGTCCTTAGCGGCTAATATAGCGTTATCTTGCACAGGAAAAGAAATTGGCATGCCAGCCTGCCAACCATGTTTTTTCATGAAGTTACCAACACTAGCAATGGCATCTTTTGAGTTTTGCTTCAAATCGATTCTGCCATCGCCATCACCATCGATTGCAAAGCTACGAATACTACTGGGCATGAACTGGGGAAGACCAATTGCGCCAGCGTAGGAGCTATTTTGATTTAGGCAGGCACTAAAGCGAGCACTATTGACGCCTTGCGCATTATTCTTTGCAGGCAACTTACCGCCAGCTTCAGTCCAGCATAAGAGGATGAGTTCTTTAAGTTGATCTTTAAAAAGTTGCTCACGTGCGGGCTTATTTGGCGTCTCGGGGTAGCTAAAGGCTAGGGTAGATAAGACATCCTTGACGCGGAAATTACCAGTTTGGCGTCCATATATAGTCTCAATGCCAATAATGGCAACAATGATCTCAGATGGAACCCCGGAGTCTTGCTCAACTTGGCTTAAAAAGGCCTGATTTTCTTCCCAAAAGGCCTTTCCAGCCTTCATGCGTATAGGTTCAATAAATCGCTTACGGTAGGCAAGCCAATTTTTCTTAAAAGTGCCTGATGGGGGTAATACCAATTTGCGTATTGAGGGAATCGTTTTAGCATCTAGAAAGGCCGATTCTAGGCTTTGCAGTGGGATTTCTTGGGTCTGGGAAACTTGGCTAAGCAATTCATTGAGGTTTTGACTGACTCGCGCTTCAGTGGCTACATCATCAGCTTGGTTTACGATGGATTGCTCTGGCTTGGTAGGCGGCGTTGGTGTGCTGGAGCAGGCTGCCAGAAGCAGGGCTAGCAGTGTGTAAGAGATGCCAAGATGCATGCGTGCTGGGATGGATGTTTGAGAAATAAACACGTTTACTAAGATTATAAAAATAAGAGTTTTGCTATTAAGGATTTAGAGTAATGACAACAGGATACATAACTCATCCAGACTTTCTGAAACATGAGATGGGAAGTCATCATCCAGAATGCCCTGAGCGAATTCAGGCGATCAATGATCAATTGATCCGTAGTGGCGTAGATCGCTTCCTTCATCATTTGGATGCCCCCTTAGCAACCGAAGATCAATTGGAATTAGTGCATAGTCCAGACCATATTGCATTTGTCAAAGATAGCGCTCCAGAGAGCGGTTACTTCATGCTTGATGGTGACACCATTATGAACCCTCATACTTATAGGGCTTCATTGCGTGCAGCAGGCGCTGCAATAGCAGGCGTTGATGCGGTGATGAAAGGTGAAGTCGATAACGTTTTTTGTGCTGTCAGACCTCCCGGACATCATGCTGAGCCAACCCGCTCTATGGGTTTTTGTGTGTTTGATAACGTTGCAGTTGCAGCCCGTTATGCTCAGGAAGCCTATGGCATTAAGCGTGTTGCGATTATTGATTTTGATGTACATCATGGCAATGGTACCGAGGCTGCGTTTTTCAATGACCCCAGTGTCATGATGTGTAGCTTTTTTCAGCACCCTTTTTATCCATACAGCGGACTAGATCCTTCAGACAATATGGTGAATGTACCTTTGCCTGCATCTACTCGCGGTGATGTAGTGCGCTCGATTGTGGAAGAGCGCTGGTTACCAGCCTTGCGTAACTTCGAGCCAGAGCTCATCATTATTTCTGCAGGATTTGATGCACATCGTGAAGATGACTTAGGTCAAATGGGTTTAGTGGAAGACGATTATGTTTGGATTACTCAGCGCCTTAAGGAAATTGCGAAAGATTATGCGCAAGGTCGTATCGTGAGCTGCTTAGAAGGGGGTTATAACCTTTCTGCCTTAGGCCGAAGCGTAGTGGCTCATGTCAAGGCGCTAGCAGACATTTAAGTCGTCCCAATAGAATTAAAGAACTGTTATTGAAAGTGCATGATGGCAAATATTTATGAACAAGGTTTGGATCGAAATTCGGCGAACTTTACTCCGATTACCCCACTGCTATTTTTAGAGCGTTCAGCGCAGACCTATCCCAATAAGACTGCCATTATTCATGGGAAGCTACGACAAACGTGGCAGCAAACAGATGCGCGTTGCCGCCGTCTTGCGAGTGCTTTGCAAAAGCATGGCATTGGCTTGGGAGATACGGTTGCAGTGATGTTGCCTAATACACCGCCGATGGTAGAAGCCCATTTTGGTATTCCGATGTCAGGCGCCGTATTAAATGCCTTGAATACCCGCCTAGATGCAGATTCGATTGCCTTCATGCTCAATCATGGCGAAGCCAAAGTGGTGATTGTTGATCCAGAATTTTCAGCGGTAATGAAAAAAGCACTAGAGATCGCTCAAAAAGAAAGTGGCCGTGACATTTTGGTCATCGACGTTGAAGAAACAGAATTTGATGTGGCGGGCGAGAAGCTCGGCAAACTCACTTATGAAAAACTACTTTCTGAGGGTGACCCAAACTTTGCATGGCAGATGCCTGCAGATGAATGGCAGGCAATTTGCTTGAACTACACCTCGGGCACTACAGGTAACCCTAAAGGGGTTGTCTATCACCATCGTGGTGCTGCAATTAATGCAGTATCAAATATATTAGATTGGGACATTAATAAGCATCCGGTGTATTTATGGACACTGCCCATGTTTCATTGCAATGGCTGGTGCTTTCCGTGGACCATCGCAGCGCGTGCGGGTATTAATGTTTGTATGCGCCGCGTGGATGCGCCTAATATATTTGCCGCAATTAAAAAGTATGGAGTGACTCACTACTGTGCCGCGCCGATTGTTCATAACCTCTTGGTCAATGCTCCTGATGAGCTAAAGATAGGCGTCCCTGCAGGCGTAAAAGGTTTGATTGCAGGAGCTGCACCGCCAGCCTCAATCATTGAGGGCATGGAAAAACTGGGCTTTGATTTAACCCATGTTTATGGTTTAACTGAGACTTATGGTCCTGCCGCAATTTGTGTGAGACAAGATGAGTGGGATGATTTGGATATTGGTGAGCGCGCTCGCTTGAACGCACGTCAAGGTATGCGTTATCACCTGCAACAAGCAATTGATGTGCTGAATCCAGAAACCATGCAGCCTGTTCCTGCCGATGGTGAAACGATGGGTGAGATTATGTTCAAAGGGAACATCACCATGAAGGGCTATCTGAAGAATGAGAAAGCTACTCAAGAAGCTTTCGAGGGGGGCTGGTTTCATTCGGGTGACCTAGCGGTGATGAACCCGGATGGTTACGTCAAGATTAAAGACCGTAGTAAGGACATCATCATCTCTGGCGGAGAAAATATTTCTTCTATTGAGGTAGAGGATGTTCTATACCGTCACCCTGCGGTAATGGCTGCTGCAGTAGTTGCTAAACCTGATCCAAAGTGGGGTGAGACCCCATGTGCTTTCTTAGAAATCAAGCCTGGCGTTGAGGTAACCCCGGCTGACATCATTGCGCACTGCAAGCAGCATTTGGCTGGCTTTAAAGTACCCAAGGCTATTGTGTTTGGGGAGCTGCCAAAGACCTCAACTGGAAAAATCCAGAAGTTTGAACTGCGCAAGCAAGCTGGGTCTGCCACCGCTATTGATGTCTAGTTCTTAGGGCTTGATGCGGATAAAATAAGAAGTTAAGCAAATACTTGTAAATTTTTGTCAATATTGAGAATTCCAAATGAAGATCTTAGTTGCAGTAAAACGCGTCGTTGATTACAACGTCAAAATTCGAGTGAAGTCTGATGGTTCTGGTGTAGATCTTGCCAACGTCAAAATGAGTATGAATCCTTTTGATGAAATTGCTGTTGAAGAGGCAGTGCGCTTAAAAGAAGCGGGCATTGCAACTGAAGTAGTGGTGGTTAGTGCAGGTTCAACGCAATGCCAAGAAACATTACGGACCGCTTTAGCGATTGGGGCTGATCGCGCCATCTTAGTAGAGTCTGATGCTGACTTGCAGCCCCTCGCAGTCGCCAAGATTCTCAAGGCGCTCTCTGAAAAAGAATCTGCTCAAATCATCATCCTTGGTAAGCAAGCGATTGATGATGATAGTAATCAAACAGGCCAAATGTTAGCTAGTCTCTTAGATATCCCACAAGCAACTTTCGCATCCAAAGTGGTAGTGGCCGACGGCAGGGCTACTGTGACGCGCGAAGTCGATGGTGGTTTAGAAACGATCGCTCTCACATTGCCCGCAGTGATTACTACTGACTTACGTCTGAACGAACCTCGTTATGTCACTCTGCCCAATATCATGAAGGCGAAGAAAAAAATTATTGATATTGTGAAGCCTGAGGATCTTGGCGTCGATATTGCTCCACGTCTTAAAACTCTGAAAGTCGAAGAGCCGCCTAAGCGGAGCGCTGGCGTCATGGTGGCTGATGTAGCGGCTTTGGTAGACAAACTTAAAAATGAAGCGAAGGTAATTTAAATGACTACTCTTGCCTCTCTCGTGATTGCTGAACACGATAATCAATCCTTAAAAGCGGCAACCTTAAATGCTGTAGCGGCTGCCTTGCAATGCTCTGCCGATATAGATGTGCTAGTTGCTGGAAGTAGTACTGATGCTGTGGCAACTGCTGCAGCTCAAATTGTAGGTGTGCGCAAGGTGATTCAAGTAGATGCCCCCAATCTTGCTGATCAATTAGCCGAGCCTTTAGCAGCACAGATTCTGTCGATTGCAAATCAGTACAGTCATATTTTGGCTCCAGCAACAGCTAATGGTAAGAATGTGTTGCCACGTGTCGCTGCTAAGTTAGATGTTGCTCAGCTATCCGATATCACTAAGGTTCTCAGTAGCGATACTTTCGAGCGCCCTATCTACGCTGGTAATGCGATTGCTACTGTGCAAACAAATGACCCAGTAAAAGTGATCACAGTTCGTACCACGGGTTTTGATCCTGTAGCGGCTACCGGTGGCTCTGCAGCGATTGAAAAACAAGCTCCCGTTGAAAGTAAACCTTCATCGTCTTTTGTGGGTCGTCAACTGACAAAGTCTGATCGTCCAGAACTGACTGCTGCCAAGATTATTGTTTCTGGTGGTCGCGGTTTGGGTTCTGGTGAGAAGTACCAGGAGCTCATTGCTCCATTGGCTGACAAGCTGGGCGCTGCTCTAGGTGCTTCGCGTGCGGCGGTGGATGCAGGTTATGTGCCCAACGATTATCAAGTGGGCCAAACTGGCAAGATTGTGGCTCCCGAGCTCTATATCGCGATTGGTATCTCTGGTGCGATTCAGCACTTAGCAGGAATGAAGGACTCCAAAGTGATTGTTGCTATCAATAAGGATCCTGAGGCCCCAATCTTTAGCGTTGCTGATTATGGTTTAGTAGCTGATCTGAATACTGCAGTACCAGAGCTGACTAAAGCGCTTGGCTAAAAGTGATTGCATTATTTGATTTGAATCTAGAGGAGCGGTAATGCCATACGTAGCACCAGTAAAAGACATGCTATTTGCAATGAATGAGTTAGCTGGACTAGCAAATGTGGTGGCTTATCCTGCTTATGTACAAGCAGGTGCTGATGTTGATTTGGCTCCAGCAATTCTTGAAGAGTCTGCAAAGTTCAATCAAGACGTTGTTGCACCACTCAATTGGCCCGGTGATCAAAATCCAAGTTCATGGAAGGATGGTGTTGTTACTACAACGCCTGGTTTTAAAGAAGCGTTTGCGCAATTTGCTGCTGCTGGTTGGCAGGGTGTTATGCATCCGGCAGAGTTTGGCGGCCAAGGCCTGCCAAAATTAATCGCTGCTGCTTGTTTTGAGATGGTTCACTCAGCCAGTTTGTCCTTTGCTTTATGCCCCATGTTGACTGATGGTGCAATTGAAGCCTTGTTAACTGCAGCTAGCCCAGAAATCCAAGAACAATATGTGCCGAATATGATTTCTGGCGAGTGGACTGGCTCCATGTGCTTAACCGAGTCGCAGGCAGGCTCTGATTTATCGATGGTCCGCTCTAAAGCTATGCCTGAAGGTGATGGCACCTACAAAATATTTGGTACCAAAATCTATATCACCTATGGTGAGCACGATATGGCCAAGAATATTATCCATTTAGTATTGGCTAGAACACCTGATGCACCTGAGGGCGTTAAGGGGATTTCATTATTTGTAGTACCTAAGTTTTTAGTCAATACTGATGGCTCTTTGGGCGAGCGTAACGATGTTCACTGTGTATCGATTGAGCACAAGCTGGGCATTAAGGCGAGCCCAACTGCTGTTCTGCAGTTCGGCGATCACGGCGGTGCTATCGGCTACCTTGTTGGCGAAGAGAATCGTGGTCTAGAGTACATGTTTGTAATGATGAATGCCGCTCGCTTTGCGGTAGGTATGCAAGGCATTGCAGTGGCTGAGCGTGCTTATCAAAAAGCGGTGCAATATGCCAAAGATCGTGTGCAAAGTCGTGACTTAGCGGGATCTGATGGGCCGGTAGCGATTATTCATCAGCCAGATGTCAAGCGCATGCTCATGACAATGCGTGCTTATACAGAAGCTTCTCGAGCATTGGCGTATTACGCTGCTTCTGCCTACGACTCCCAGCATGCATCACCTAGTGAGACTGAGCGCAAAGCGAGCCAAGCTGTTTATGAATTCTTGGTGCCGATTGTGAAAGGCTTCTCAACAGAGATGTCAATCGAGGTCGCTAGCTTAGGCATCCAAGTGCATGGTGGTATGGGCTTTATAGAAGAAACGGGTGCAGCTCAACACTATCGTGATGCTCGCATCTTGACGATCTATGAAGGTACTACTGCCATTCAAGCAAATGATTTGCTTGGTAGAAAAACAGTACGAGACGGTGGCACTACTGCAAAAGTATTTTCACAAAAAATAGCCCAAACAGAAACAGAATTAGCAGCGAGTGCATCAGCAGATGCGCAGGCAGTACTCAAGCAGTTGACTGCAGGACGCATAGCATTTGAAGAAGCGGTGGCTTATATTTTGACAAATGCGAAGAGCGATGCCAAAGCAGTCTATGCCGGTAGCTTTGCTTATTTACGCTTGTCTGGCTTAGTGCTGGGTGGTTGGCAAATGGCCCGTAGTCTTTTGGCTGCAGAGCACTTACGCGACAGTGATCCCGCTTTTTATAGTGCCAAGATTGCTACAGCGCGTTTCTTTGCAGAGAATTTATTGCCACAAGCTAGCGCCTTAGCGACTTCGATTGTTGAGAGTGGCCACTCTACGAATGCTTTAGAGGTAGAGCAATTCTAAAGTTATTGGGATAGCTTTCTGGCTTCGTGAAGTTGAGAGATGAAGAATTGCTCAAAAGAGACGGCTAAAAAGGTCATCATCACAGCAGCACCAAGCACGAGTGAGAAGATCACGGTCAGAATCACTGGCCAGCCAGAGCGGGTACGATGGCGATCTTCAATGCCAGGATTAAATTGCGCATCCCACTTCTCATCAAGGCGAAGACCGAAGGTAATCGTAGTTAACCAACTAGCTTCTATAGCAATAAAACCAAAAGTGATGAGAACCCATCCGGGTGCAGAGTGAAAGTGGGCATCCTTTAAAATTGTCCAACCAGCAATACCGCCAATCAGAGAAAATAATTGAGCCCAGGCCCAAAAAGATTTGAGGCATTGTAAGTAAAAGCAGTTCAGTCCACTACCTGGGAAAAAAAATCCGAGGGCGCAAAAAATGAGTTTGGAGTTTTTCATTAATCTTTTATCTTTTGATTGACTTACTTATTTATTGATATTGGGACGCTGAGTAAAGCTTAATACTTCGCGATCAGCTCCAATCATCAGCAATTGATCGCCATTACGAACGATGCTGCGATAGTCGTTGAGCTCATACAGGAAGTCATTTTCTAATTCTTGACGTTGTGGTGCGCATGTCATTCTGGTGCTCACAATCTTAGTGAAGGTAAAGCCACGATTATCTTCATCCAACTGTGCAGTAAATCGATTGCAGCCAGAAGAGCCACTTACGCGCTGACCAGCAGCATCAAAGCTCATTTGAATGGGATTACTTATATCGCCTTGTGGAATTTGGCGAGTACGTACCTCACCACTACTATTAGGAGCTAAGTTCCAGCGGGTGAGTTCCCACTTCGTGTTCCTAAGTTCGCTGCTAGGAGGGCTCGTTTTGGCATTGCAGGGCGGAATGACATTGGCGCACCCAGTCAAAAGAATAATACCTAGAGATGAAAACACCACAAATAGGCTATTTGAGAAGCTCCTGGAGCGCTCTTTTGAGAGGGTATGGGTCGCTATATTTGTGGGCATATTTATATAAGTTATTGTTTTATATGTATTTTTTATTTACTAAAGGGTTCTATTCTACTGGCTTAGACTCTTAAATAGGTGGAAGAAGTAGGGGTTTTCGTCTAGAATATGAGGTTTTCCGCTCTACCACGCGTTACTTTGGTGGGCCGGAGCCCAAGATTTTTTCATTTTAGATTTTTTAAGGAATAAGTATGGTCGTCATTCGACTGGCACGCGGCGGTTCTAAGAAGCGCCCTTTTTACAGCATCGTTGCTACTGATAAGCGCAACCGTCGTGACTCGAACTTTATCGAGCGCATTGGCTATTTCAATCCACAAGCAGTTGCAACTGAGCAAGCTATGCGCATCGCTCAAGATCGTTTGACTTATTGGACTGGTGTTGGTGCACAAATCTCTCCAACTGTAGTTCGTTTGATCAAAAACAATCCTGCTGTTTAAATCACTTTGCTAAAAACTTCATCTTTCCGGTGGAGTTTTTGGTGGCAGGATTTCAGTAGTTTTATTTCGGGAAAATAGGGTGTCTTTCAAATGAATACACCTACCCTAAATGATTTGATTGAACTTGGTGCCGTTTCTGAGGCCCAAGGGTTACAGGGTCAAGTGAAGGTTAGGCCTCACTCATCAGAGCCGGTAGCGCTTCTATCTTCTAAAGCTGTTTGGCTATCTTTGATCCCGCGCAGGGATGCAGGTGTCTCTGCGTCTGTAGAGCAGGCTTCTTTGACTCAATATAAAGTGAAGAGCGCCAAGATGCATAGCGGGAATGTCGTGATGGCATTAGAGGGCGTGAGCAATCGCGATCAAGCGCTCGCATTAAAAGGCGCCAGAATATTAGTAGCGCGTGATGTATTTCCAAAAGCAGATAGTGAATCTTATTATTGGGTTGACCTGATTGGCTGTCATGCAGTCAATCTGCAAAATGAAGAGCTTGGTGAGGTTATTAATGTCACTGAGAACGGTGCGCACGGTGTGATCGCGCTTGGCGATGCATCTAGCAAAACGACTAAACAATTAGTACCATTTGTAAAAGAAGTGGTGAAAAACGTAGACTTGGCTAATAAAAAAATTACTCTTGATTGGCAGAGTGATTGGTGATGAACAAATAAAAAATAAACCGACGAATATAGATATGCGCTTTGATGTTGTGACTTTATTCCCAGAAATGTTCTCTGCTTTAACGCAGTGGGGCGTGACTGGTCGCGCATGTGAGCAATCACTAGCTAGCGTTCATCTATGGAATCCGAGAGATTTCTGTTCTGATTCTCGCAAGACAGTAGATGATCGCGCTTATGGCGGTGGCCCAGGGATGGTCATGATGGCCAAACCCTTGGAAGATACTGTTACGCAAATCAAAGTAGCCCATCAGGCTGCTAATCTCAAATCAGGCCCCATTTGCCTATTAGCGCCTCAAGGTGAGCGTTTTTCCCAGAAAATAGCAGCTGATATCCTGCATTACGGCAATTTGAGCTTGATTTGTGGTCGATATGAGGCGGTAGACCAACGTTTTGTTGATCGAAATGTGGATTTACAGCTCTCTATCGGTGATTTTGTGCTTTCTGGGGGTGAAATCCCGGCTATGGCGATGATGGATGCAGTGATTAGGCTGATCCCAGGAGCTCTTGGTGATGGCGAATCTGCCGCCCAGGATAGCTTTATGAACGGTCTTTTGGACTATCCGCACTACACCCGCCCTGAAATATATGAAAATTTGTCAGTACCAGACGTGCTTTTAGGCGGACATCACGCTAAAATAGCAGATTGGCGTCGGCAGAAGTCTTTAGAGCTGACGTTTAGGTTCCGGCCGGATTTAATTGAATCGGCTAGAGCCAATGGGTTGCTAACCCGAGAAGATGAACAATTTCTTCGCTCGCTGTGAATACTTTCAGTAGTGCGCAGTTGTGAATGAGTGGTTTTGTTTTTGGTTTAGTGAAATTGTTTTAACTGCATCCTCTGTTAAGTCCGTTGATAAGTATCTCGGGATTAAACGTTAACAAGATGTTTAAGGATTGAAAATGAATTTAATTGAAAAAATTGAGCAAGAAGAAATTGCTCGCTTAACTGCTAACAAAGTGTTGCCAAGTTTTGCGCCTGGTGACACTGTAGTTGTTGGCGTAAACGTTGTTGAAGGTACACGTAAGCGTACCCAGGCCTTTGAAGGCGTTGTGATTGCGAAGCGTAATCGCGGACTCAATTCCAGCTTTATCGTGCGTAAGATTTCTTCTGGTGAAGGCGTTGAGCGTACTTTCCAAACATACTCACCATTGATTGCTAGCATTGAAGTGAAGCGTCGCGGTGATGTACGTCGTGCAAAGTTGTACTACTTGCGTGACCGTTCTGGTAAGTCAGCACGTATTAAAGAAAAGCTCCAAGCTCGCACTAAGGCAGTAGCTACTCCAGCTGCTGAATAACTGCTGCTTTGATGCAAATTAAAAAGGCGGCCTAGGCCGCCTTTTTTGTAGCCTTAAAATATGAATATGCCCAAGATCCCTGAGACTGAAGAAGACGCAATCAATGTGGCCACACGGCCAGGATTTGACGCGCAAGCTATTCCGATTCATAAGGTTTGTAGTAATCAGAGAAAAGTGCCTAAAGAGCATCTTGAGCCAGCAAGCTTAAGGGCCCGTTTTGAGTCTCCTCCAGCATGGCAGCCAGAAATTACTGATGAGAATCGTCATGTGATTGCATCTGACATCATTGCCAAACGCAATGCTGCCGGCAAGGTGACTAAAGCAGCGGTACTGATTCCTTTGGTATTAAAGGAAGATGGCCTATGGGTTTTATTGACACAGCGTACAAATCATTTGCGCGATCATGCTGGGCAAATTAGCTTCCCCGGAGGTCGGATGGATTTAGATGATCAGAGCCCTCACGAGACCGCGCTGCGGGAGAGCGAAGAAGAGATTGGCTTGGACCGCAAGCGGGTTGAGATTATTGGGCATTTACCGCAATATTTAACCGTTTCTGGCTATAGCGTTACTCCAGTAGTAGGGTTGGTGCAAGCTCAGGCAGAATACGTCTTAGATGAATTTGAAGTGGCAGATGTATTTGAAGTGCCCTTACGTTTTTTGTTAGACCCAGCAAACCATCAGGTTAGAGTGTGGCAAAGTGAGCAGGGTAGCCGTCGTTTTTATGCAATGCCTTATGAGAACCGCTTTATTTGGGGTGCTACTGCGGGAATGTTGCGTAACCTATATCATTTATTAAAAGTATGACTTTCTTTTCTATTCTCTTCGCCCTCATTGCTGAGCAATATCGCCCAGTAACTGCCAGCCATTGGATTGTGCGGACTAGTACCCGTTGGTTAGATTGGGTCGCTGGAGAATTCGGTGGCAAGACTGAAGAAGGTGCAAGCCCAGTTGGCGCTCGCTTGGCCTGCTTAGTCGCCTTTATTCTGCCAACCTTTTTAGTATTCTTGGTTTATGTCATTTGTATGGTGACCTACCCAATCTTAGGTTTCTTGTGGAACATTGTGATTGCCTATTTGTTTTTTGGCTTTCGTCAGTTCAGTCATTCTTTTACTCTGGTACATGAGGCCATTGAAGCTCATGATTTGCCAGCAGCGCGCTCTGCATTGGGTGAGTGGTATGGCCCAGATTTAGACACTTCGAATTTGACAGAAACTCAAGTCATCTCTTTAGCGCTTGAGCGTGCCATCATTGGCTCACATCGCCACGTGTTTGGTGTGCTGTTCTGGTTCATTATGCCAATGGGCCCTGCAGGTGTTGTACTCTATCGTTTGGCTGATATTGCTGCACAGCGTTGGTCTGAGCGCGGTGACTTTAATTTGAGCGAAGCCGCACGTCATTTCTTCTTCGTGCTCGATTGGATTCCCTCACGTATCACTGCAATGGGCTTTGCGATTGTTGGTAATTTTGAAGGCGCCGTTTATGCATGGCGCTATCTCACTCAAAAATGGGCTGACTCTTTATCGGCAGTCATATTAGCTGCAGGTGGTGGTGCCTTAGGTGTGCGTCTAGGCGAGCCTTTAAGTGAGCCCGATAGCGATGAAGCATTACGGATGGCAGAAGCTGGTGAGCCGCTAATCTATGAAGTAGGTCTTGAGCCTACCGAACGTACCATGCGCTCTGCAGTAGGCTTGGTGTGGCGCTTGGTTATCGCTTGGATGGCTTTGTTGCTAATGCTGACCATCGCTCTTTGGCTTGGCTAATTCCCTGAATTTGCGTATCTGCAGTTTTTGAGTCAGAGTGCAGCTGTCTAAATAGCGCTAGTCTTTCTGGTGCTATTTGATTTCTGTCAACTGCATCTCGTATTGCACACTCTGGCTCTGATTCATGAGCGCAATTATGAAAGCGACACTTACCTAATAAATCTTTAAATTCTCTAAAGGCATGTTGCAATTCACTGACTGACATGTGCGCTAAGCCAAATTCCTGAAATCCTGGAGAATCAATGAGCGCCCCAAGCTTGCCAGATTGATCTCTCCCCCAAGCTTCAGGCAATTCAAAATAACGACAAGCAGTAGTAGTGTGCTTTCCAGTGTCTAAACGCACTGAATATTCTTGTGTGAGGGCAGCAGCATTAGGAACCCAGGCGTTTAAAAGGCTCGACTTACCCATGCCTGATTGACCTACAAAGACGGAGACCTTGCCACAGAGTGCTGGCTGGAGTGCATCAATTGATGCAGAGTCAAACTTAGCCGAGACCTCGCTTACTGAATAGCCCATTCGTGCATACGGCGCAATAATTTTGCGAGCATGCTCTAAGTTATCTTTGAGGTCGCATTTATTTAAGAGAATATGCAAGCCAATTTGATTGGCTTCTGCAGCTACTACTGCTCTGCCCAAAAGATCGGGTGAGAAAGCAGGTTGCGTTGCGAGTACTACCAAAATTTGATCGACATTAGAGGCAATAATCTTGCTCTTAAATGCATCTGATCGATAGAGAATATTCTCGCGTGGTTCAATCTGGATAATGCGCGCTTGATCTACTGATGTCATCTCAAGCAGCATGCGATCACCAACCGCACCAACGTGCTGCTTAGCAGGCGTGCTCACTTGGATTAACGGCCCTTGAGGCGATTGCCTTCCTTGAGGATCTGCTACCAAACGCTGCGCTAGATAGTGCCTTCCGTAAGAGGCAGTGAGTAGCGCGTGGAACTGTTCCATGGATGATTCGTATTAGCTCAGGCGCTGTAGGTTAGCAATTCGTAGTGGAGCCGGTGGGTGTGAGCTATAGAATGCGGTATAAATCGGATCAGGAGTGAGCGTTGAAGCATTGTCTTGGTATAACTTGACCAAAGCAGAGATTAAATCTTTAGCAGAAGATTTTTCGGCAGCAAAGCCATCAGCTTCGTATTCATGTTTACGTGAAGCTAGACTGGCAAGCGGTGTGAAGAAAAAGCTAAATACTGGGGATACGAGCATGAATAGGGCTAGGGCTAGGCCACCGTTATAACCATTCGGGTTGGGCATGACGCCAAGATCAGCATAGAACCAGACTTTGGTGCTAATCCATCCCAGAAGAGCAAACATACCAAAACTCAGGGCAAAAGAAACCAATAGACGCTTACGAATATGCTTGCATTTAAAGTGGCCCAACTCATGAGCAAGCACCGCTTCCACTTCACCTGGGTTCAGTTTTTCAATTAAGGTATCAAAGAAGACAATGCGTTTTGCCTTGCCCATACCAGCAAAGAATGCATTACCATGCGCGCTACGCTTGCTGCCATCCATTACAAATAAACCTTGACTAGCAAAGTCACAGCGTTTCAATAGGGCTTCGATTTGGGTTTTTAAAGGACCATCTTCTAAAGCTTGAAACTTATTAAAGATCGGCGCAATGAAGGTAGGAAAGATCCACTGCATCAGCAAGCTAAATGCGGTCAATACTCCCCATGCCCACAGCCACCAAAGATCACCCGCTTGAGCCATGAGGGTCAGAATCACCCAAAGTAGTGGGATACCAATTGCACCACCCACTCCTAAACCCTTCATCATGTCGCTAAAGAATAATTTTTTACCCATGCGGTTAAAACCAAAGCGCTCCTCCAGATGAAACTGTTTGTACCAGGAGAAGGGGATGTCGATAATTCCGGAGATGATCACGATAGAGACTAGGAGGGCAATTTGTTGGGCAATGCCTTCGCCTAATAATTGCAACAGAGCCATATTGAGAATTTGCAAGCCACCCAATAAAGTGAAGGCAATTAAAATAATGGCGCTGACCCCATTTTCTAATATACCGAGGCGTAGTTTGGCGATAGTGTAGTCAGCTGCTTTTTGATGTTCAGCCAAGCTCACTTTTTCAGCAAATTCTGTAGGAACCCGATCGCGGTGCTGGGCAACATAGCGGATTTGACGTTGGGACAGCCAGTGGCGTAGGCCAAAACTGGCAATGAAAGCGATTAGAAAAACAATTGTGAATGTCATGAGATCATTATAGATATGAGCGAACAAACAAACACAGCCGAGAAAAAGGCCCCCCCCGCTAATGAGCACCTCATTTGGGTGGATATGGAAATGTCGGGTTTAAACCCCGAAACCGAGCGCATTCTAGAAATTGCCATCATTGTCACGGATGCCCACCTCAATACCATTGCAACTGCCCCTGTCTGGGTCGTTCATCAAGATGATGCCGTTTTAAGTGCTATGGATGCTTGGAATACAGGTACTCATGGCCGTTCTGGTCTGATCGATAAAGTCAAAGCATCCCCATTGGATGAGGCTACTGTCGAAGCGCAGTGCATTGCTTTTTTACAGAAATATATCAAGGCTGGTATTGCGCCGATGTGTGGCAACACGATTGGTCAAGATCGTCGCTTTATGGCTAAGTACATGCCAAAGTTAGAAGCTTATTTTCATTATCGAAGTATTGATGTCTCGACTCTCAAGGAGCTGTGTAAGCGTTGGCATCCAGAGCTGGTGAAGGGCTTTACTAAAAATCAGGCCCATACTGCCTTAGCAGATATCGAAGAATCTATTGAAGAGCTCAAGTACTATCGTGATAAATTTATCGTACCGCTGCCTTAGTGTTGAGGCTCAAAATGAAAAAGGTCTGCCGCAGCAGACCTTTTTGTATTTAAAGCGAGTTTAATTACTTGGCGTTAGCAACCGCTTTTTCAGCTTTATCTACCAATGCAGCACCAATTTGGTTTTTCCACTTGTTGTATACATCACGAGTGGCGGCTACAAAGAGTTTGCGATCTTCAGGCGTGAGGTAAGTCACTTTAACGCCATATTGCTCCATATCTTTCCAGGCCGGCTGGCTTGGCTCTACTAGACCTTTACGAGCAATAGCTACCTCTTGTTTGCCAGCATCAATTGCTGCCTGCTGGACGATCTCGCGATCTTGTGGAGTCCAACTTTCCCAGACTTGTTTATTCACAACAAAGATCAATGGATCAGCAACATAACGCCATACCGTAACGTATTTTTGTCCCACCGTATAGAGTTTTGCTGAGGCATAAACGGACTCAGGATTTTCTTGGCCATCTACTGCGCCAGAAGCTAGTGCAGCTTGCGTATCGGCCCAGCTCATCTGAGTTGGGTTTGCGCCTAATGCTGAAAAAGTTTCGTTATAAATCGGCGATCCCACTACGCGGAACTTCATGCCCTTAAGATCCTCTGGTTTCTTAATTTCTTTCTTAGAGTTGGTGATTTCTCTAAAACCATTTTCACCCCAAGCCAATGGCACAACGCCTTGCTTCTCAATGATGTCTAGCAAATCTTTGCCTACAGGGCCTTTCACTAGGGCATCAATCGATTGATAGTTGGTCATCAAGAAAGGCAGCGAGAATAAATTAAGCTCTTTGACCTGTGGCGACCAGTTAATAGTGGAGCCAATTGACATATCAATCACGCCTTGACGGATTGCCGTGAACTCACGAGTCTGATCGCCACCAACTAAAGAGGCGCCTGGATAAAGCTTGATATTGATACGCCCATTGGTGCGCTCCCGTACGAGATCGGCCCAAATTTCTCCACCTTTCCCCCAAGGGAAGGCGGTGCCAAGTACCAGTGACATTTTGTATTCTGATTTATATTCCGCAGCCAATGCTAAGTTCGAGTGCAATGACGCTGTGAGACCCACTACTGCAAGCAATGAAGCTAGTGTACTTGTCAGGAAAGAGCGCTTATTCATTTGAAACCCCTTTTTTGCTTTTGATAAAGTTTTTTGATTCTATATGAGAACTCAAGGCACGCTCTTCTGGTGCGATGCACAAATTTTTAGTAGCCTAAATAACGCGGCAACCAAGTAGCAATTGGCGGGAATATCAAGACTAGAACCATCGCCATGAAGAATGCCCCAAGCAGCCAAATAACCCAAGGGATGGTTTCTTCCATTTTGACGCCTGCAATTTTGCAGGCCACCATCAGATTGACTGCGAGTGGTGGCGTAAATTGTCCCAGGGCAACTTTCAGTGTGAGGATGACACCAAACCACACTAGATCCCATTGATAGGCTTGGGCAATTGGTAAAAGTAATGGCACAAAGATGAGGAATATCGAAATGCCATCTAGAAACATTCCTAGGGTCATGAGTAGTAAGACGATGAGAGCTAAGACCCCTGCCTCACCAATGCCTGAGTTCGCAATCGCATTGGCCATTGGATCGATAACTCCTAAGGTGGAGAGTGCATAGGCAAAGATGCCAGCCAAGGCGATGACCATTAAGATCACTGATGAGGTTTCTCCAGCCTCCAGAAGGATTACATAAAGGTCACGAATTTTGATGGTGCGATAAATCACCATGCCGACAAATAAACCATAAAATACTGCAACGACAGCGGCTTCCGTTGGAGTGAACCAGCCCGCGCGCATGCCGCCCAAAATAATGAAGGGCGCACTTAAGCCCCAGAGTGCTTCTTTGCAACTTTTCCAAAAAGGCGGGCGCGGTAAGTCTGCCTCCAGGGCGCCCATCTTATGTTTGCGTGCAAGCCACACTGCAGGAACAATAAGAGCGATGCCAGCAAGTAGGCCCGGAAACATTCCCGCAGCAAAAAGTGCTGGTACAGATGCGCCTGGCACGAGAACACTATAAACAACAAAGGCAACGGATGGAGGAATCAAAATATCGGTTGCCGCAGCTGCACCAACAATACTGGCTGCAAAAGCACGAGGGTAGCCAGCGTTAGCCATCGCTGCAATCATGACGCCACCAACTGCCGCTGCATTTGCTGGGCCTGACCCAGAGATACCCCCTAGAAACATGGCTACCAAGATTGCAACTAAGGGCAGCATGCCAGGACCACGACCCACAATCGATACTGCAAAATTGACTAAACGCTCCGCAACGCCGGAACGATCAAAAATGGAGCCTACCAACACAAACATCGGGATGGCTAGCAGCGGGTACTTAGCAATACCCGCATAAAAATTTTGTGGGACAGCCAGTAATCCATAGTTTGCGGTATCGAGGTTTGATAGGGTGATAGCAACAATGCCTCCAATACCAAGAGCCGCACCAATTGGCACACCGATGAGCATTAGCGTAATAAAAATCACAAAAAGAATAATGGCGATCGTAATCATTTAGTTCGCCATTGTTTGATCAGTAGGACTCCAGAACGAGCCGCAATTAAGATGGAGAGTAGCGGTAGCCAGATGGTGTACCACCATTTAGGAACTCCGATTCCAGGAGATGTTTCTCCAAAGCGGTATTCATCCCAGGCCAGTAATGAGCCGAGATAGGCTAGTAGTAAGTAAAGTAAAAACGTTGCAGCGCCAGAAGCAATTGCGAGATTGCGACGACGCTGTGGTGAACCTTTATCAGAAAAAATTTCAATCCGAATATTGCGATCTCTTGCAGCGGCAGCGCTACCGGCAATTAGAGTCAAAGCCATCATTAAGAAGATTGAAAACTCTTCAGTCCAGGCAAATGATTGATTCGTAAAATAGCGAGTAAGTACATTGCCAAAAGTAATTAATGCTAAAAAGCCCATTACTATGACAGTGATCCAATCTTCAACACGCAAGCCTAGCTGCTCTAAAGACTCTGTCTGCTGATTTTCAACTTCTGTGATGTTTAATTTGTCGCTCATAGGAAGTGCATCCCAATGACTCTCATCGGGAGAAAAGGATAAATTTATTTCTTGAGCGCGCTTTTGGGCCTAAAGACCTTGATGATCTTTTCATCGGTCTCGATATAAGGCCCGCCGATTAAATCAATGCAGTAAGGAACCGCAGCAAAGATGCCAGGAACGAGTACTTTGCCATTCTCATCTTTGAGGCCTTCAAGCGTTTCTGCAATCGCTTTGGGTTGACCGGGTAAGTTGATGACAAGCGCAGCATGTTCCTCAATTTCTCTGAGTACGGCAACTTGCCTAGATAAAATTGCAGTTGGAACAAACTGCAGGCTAATTTGACGCATTTGTTCGCCAAAGCCGGGCATTTCACGAGTTCCAGCTTCTAGGGTGGCCTCAGGGGTGACATCTCTGCGGGAAGGGCCTGTACCTCCTGTAGTGAGCACCAGATCGCATCTCATATCGTCTACCAGTTCCACAATGGCTTCGGTGATGATTTCACTGTCATCGGCAATCAGACGCTCATGAAAGACGCAAGGATTGTTAATGGCTTTCATAAGCCAAGTCTGCAGGGCAGGGATACCCTCATCTTGATATACCCCTTTACTGGCTCGATCAGAGACTGAGATCAGGCCAATTATGACTTCATTTGGAGAACTGCGCTTTTGGTCTTCGGTATGCTTCATGTTTCTATTCTAGCTATTATTAGGGCATGTTTACATATACATCCAGTCAGTTTCAAGAAATCGTCGATTTCTTGCTTAAAGAAGCCAAAAGAAGGGGGGCTTCGGACGCCGTTGCCGAGGTTTCTGAGGGTCAGGGCCTATCTGTAACGGTCCGTAAAGGCGAGGTTGAAACGATTGAGGAAAGCTTAGACAAGCAGGTCGGAGTCACTGTATTTTTAGGGCATCACCGTGGCAATGCCAGCACAAGCGATTTTTCTAAAGCATCCTTGAAGGCAACCGTTGATGCTGCATATCATATTGCCGAGCACACTGCTGAAGATACTTGTGCAGGACCGGCCGAACGTGGGCTCTTAGAAAAAAATCCTCGTGATTTAGATTTGTTTCATCCGTGGAATATTGATGCAGCACATGCGGTGGAAATTGCCCGCATTGCAGAAGGTGCTGCATTTTCAGTGAGTAAGCAAATTCAGAATAGCGATGGCGCTTCTGTATCTGCACACCATGCACATTTCATGATGGGCACCAGTCATGGCTTTATGGGTGGCTACCCATTTTCTCGCCATTACATTTCTTGTGCACCCATTGCAAGTGAGGGTGGCAAGCAGTCAAATATGCAACGTGATGATTGGTACTCCACTTCGCGCATTCCAGAGCAATTAGCTGAGCCTGCCTTAATTGGCCAATATGCAGCCCAGCGTGCGCTATCACGTTTAAAGGCGCGCTCATTGACAACGCGCCGTTGTCCTGTCATTTTTGAAGCGCCATTGGCTGCTGGGCTCTTAGGCGGATTAGTGCAAGCAGTGTCGGGTGGAGCGCTCTATCGACGTTCAAGCTTTTTACTCGATAGCCTGGGTAAGCAAGTACTGCCAAAACATATCAGCCTCTTTGAAAATCCTCATCTAAAGTCAATGACAGGTAGCGCTCCTTTCGACGAAGAGGGTGTGAAAACTGCTGCACGTACTGTTGTGGATAAAGGGATTTTAGAAGGCTATTTTTTATCTACTTACTCAGCCCGTAAATTGGGGATGAAGACTACTGGTAATGCTGGTGGTGCGCATCATTTGACGCTACAGAGTAAAAAAACGCCCAAAGGTGGATTACCAGCTTTGCTAAAAGAGATGGGTACAGGCCTCCTGGTTACTGAATTAATGGGGCAGGGCGTGAACTATGTCACTGGGGATTATTCACGAGGCGCCTTTGGCTATTGGGTTGAAAATGGTGAAATCCAATATCCAGTTGAAGAACTCACGATTGCAGGTAATTTACGCGATATGCTTCTAGATATTGCCATGATTGGTAGTGATACTTTGATACGAGGAACCAAAGAAACCGGCTCAATTTTGATTGGCTCGATGACTGTTGGTGGAAAATAAATACTGAAAGGGGATGGAAATGCAAAGACGTTCATTTTTAAAGAAAGCTACTATTGGAGCTGGAGTCGCCGCCATCGGCGCACCGGCGATTGCGCAAAGTTTGCCAACTCTCAATTGGCGTCTGGTGTCTAGTTTCCCCAAATCCTTGGATACCTTATACGGTACGCCTGAACTATTTGCTAATTCCTTACGCAAAGCTACTGATGGAAAGTTTAATGTCAAAGTATTCGCTGCTGGCGAAGTCGTTCCTGCTTTGCAAGTATTAGATGCAGTTCAGAACGGCACTGTTGAATGCGGTCATACAGCGGGCTATTACTACTTAGGCAAGAATAGTGCATTTATATTCGATACTGCAGCGCCGTTTGGCATGACTGCGCGTCAACAATCAGCATGGATGCTTCATGGTAATGGCATGAAGCTGATGCGCGAGCTCTATGCAAGTTACAACATTGTTAATTTCCTGGGTGGACAAACTGGTACTCAGATGGGTGGCTGGTTCCGTAAAGAAATTAAATCCCCTGAAGATCTTAAAGGGTTGAAATTCCGTATCGCAGGTTTTGCAGGCCAGGTATTGGCAAAGTTGGGAGTGGTGCCACAGCAATTGCCTGCCGGTGAAATCTATTCAGCGCTTGAAAAGGGTACGATTGATGCTGCTGAATTTGTTGGGCCTTACGATGATGAAAAACTCGGCTTAGCAAAAGTAGCTAAGAATTATTACTATCCTGCATTTTGGGAGGGTGCCGCAGGCCTTTCTTTCTTGGTCAATAAAAAGCAATGGGATTCCTTGCCGCCCTCTTATCAAGAAGCTTGGGAGGCAGCCTGCTTTGAAGCTCACACTGATATGTGCGCTAAGTATGATGCTTTAAATCCACCCGCACTGCAGCGCTTACTCGAGAATGGCGCAGTCTTACGTAAGTTCAACACCTCTGTAATGGACGCTTGTTTTAAAGCTAGTCAAGAAACCTATGCAGAGGAATCTGCCAAGAATCCTCAGTTCAAAAAGATTTTTGACGACTATCGCGTATTTAGAAACATGGAAGCGCAATGGTTCAATGTGGCTGAGCAAGCTTTTGCCCAATATAGCTTCAATAAGAAACTCTAAGTCCATCAATCACCCAAGAGAAGGACTGCAAAGCCCTTTTCTTTTTTCTACTTAATCTCACAGGGCTTATTAGTATCGCATCGTGTAGTTTTTTTGCTAGTAGCTAGCGTCAAGCTCATTGCTGACGGCTTGATGTAATTATTTATTGAGAACCAAGAACCTGTCGTAAGAAGCGCGAGATATCAATGAGCTCTTCACGGTTGACTGAGTGTTCCATTGGATACTCATTCCACTCTACTGAATATCCCATTTTTTCAAGCAAAGCATATGAGGCTTGGGCGCGGTCTAGTGCAACCACTGGATCATATTCTCCATGAGCCATGAAGATAGGTGTATTTTGGTTTGCTGAGTGCTTTTCAATTGGAATAGTTGTTGCTAATGGCAAATATCCTGAGAGCGCCATAATGCCAGCAAGTTTATGTGGAAAGCGCAGGCCGATATGTAAGACCATTGCGCAGCCTTGTGAGAAACCAGCCAAAACGATGTTTTCATAAGCAATGCCACGACTTGCCTCACGCTCGATTAATTGAACAATAGCTGCAGCTGATTTCAAAATACCAGCAGCATCTTCTTGATCTATTAAGCTGCGCCCAATAATGTCATACCAAGCAGGCATGACATAACCACCATTTAAAGTGACCGGCATACTTGGCGCACTTGGAAAGACAAAGCGAATCCCCTGGCAGCCAGCAAGATTAAGTTCGGAGATGATAGGAACGAAGTCATTACCATCAGCTCCCAGGCCATGCAGCCAAATGACCGCAGCTGTTGGGTTTGGGGTAGTTTCCAGTTCGATGCAAGGTAGTAATTCCATGGAGTGTCCAGTAAGTATTGGAGTGTTTTGATGTGTCATTTTAATAGAGTATCTCAAAAGAGCCTCATGTTAGCGGGTTGAGACTATTGGGGTGTAAGATGTTTTCATCGGTAGCAAGTACCCTGGAGATTACGGATGAAGCCCTTCTATATTGACTACCCTCAGGAAAAAATCGAGGAACATCAACATGCTTATCGCTGTCAGTACTGCAAGATCCCAACAACGGTCATCTTCGGTTTACTAGAAAACCATGCAGAAAATTGCCAATATAGAAAACAGCAAAGTAAATGGACGCAGTTAGAAGCAAAACTAAAGCCCCATAAAGAACATTTTGATGAACTCCATGCCGACGAGGTTGATTAAATGAAACACTATCCCATTGCTCTTGAATTAACTGTTTGGTTTGATCTTGGATTAAATCAATATGAGGTGGTAATTGATGGAGCCTCTAAGATTTCAATTAAGAGAACAGATGATGTATTGCATAGCAGGGAGCTTACTGCCTCTGAGATAGCAATTCTGATCGACGCGATTGAGGCAGTCAAAGTGCCTATCACTGAGGAGTTGCAGGCTAAGTCTAGCAATAAAGCTTCCTCAAGCTATGAGCTGATTATTGAGTCAGCTCATTTCTCCTTGGAATTTAATTGGGAAAATTTAGATGTAGAGGCGAGTAGCTCTAATGCCTTTGAGTCTGTTATCAAGCTTGCCAGCTTAATTCAGAGTTTGGACTTAGAGCACTAAGTCAGTCTAACTTTCTACGACAACAAATTCACCTAGAGAGATTTTTTCTCGGAATTGAGAAAAAGAAAATCGTGCCTTAATTTTCTTGGTATTTATCACTTCAATCTTTCCTTCAGAGGTGAGATTGGCAAGATACTCCCCTTCCGGAAAGAGGGCTTCAGGAACGGTTTCAGACTCTTGTATCTGAGCTGCGACTACAAGGCTTTTAGTAATTTTGATACGCATACCGTATCTTAGGTTATAGAAATTAGTAGTAATTAAAGGGCTGCACCATTTCTGGGTTTTTAAGATGAATGCAAATCAAGGCCTTGCAAACAGGTCTTTTTGAGTTTTAGTGCTTAGGTTCAATTGCTTCTCGCACTTAAGTAGTGCAAGTCACCAATCTGTCATAAAAAACGATCCTTTTTAAAGAAGCTCACAGTTGCTCGTATTGTTAGAATGCCGTGAAAAGTACTCACCATCCAGCCTACTTCTGCATGAGTATTGTTGATCTATTGTGGCCATTAATCAGGAGCTAAAGCCCGTATTTTGTGGGTCTCTAGGCAGTCCAGAGGAATGCTACAAGGGGGTGAGCAGAAAGGATTAAAATTACCTATTCTTTAGCTATAAAAAGCCTTAACTTTCAATAAATGATTGAGCGTAAACAATATGAGTAACTTATCTTTCCAGTTCGAAAAAGCCTACATTAATGGCCAATGGGTTGAGGCCGATAACAAAGCGACTATTCCCGTTACTAATCCCGCTACAGGTCAATTGATTGGTACGGTCCCCAATATGGGCGCAGCTGAAACCCGCAGAGCAATTGATTTTGCCAATCAAGCCTTACCTGCTTGGCGCTCTAAAACTGCTAAAGAGCGCTCCAGAATCTTGCGCAAGTGGTTTGATCTCATCATGCAAAATCAAGAGGTGCTCGCGCAACTCATGACAGCTGAGCAGGGCAAGCCTCTTGAAGAAAGTAGAGGTGAAATTGCTTACGGCGCTTCCTTTATTGAGTGGTTTGGTGAAGAGGCGAAACGCTTGTACGGCGAGACTATTCCTGGCCATGCCGCTGATAAAAGATTAATTGTGATTAAGCAAGCTATTGGTGTATGCGCCGCTATCACCCCTTGGAACTTTCCATCGGCAATGATTACCCGTAAAGTTGGCCCTGCCTTAGCAGCTGGTTGCACGATTGTTTTAAAGCCTGCAAGTCAAACACCATTTAGTGCTTTAGCTCTATGTCAATTGGCTGAAGAGGCTGGTATTCCTCCTGGAGTGTTTTCTTGTGTAACGGGGTCTGCGGTAGCAATCGGTGGTGAGCTTTCTTCAAATCCCATTGTCAAAAAACTCAGCTTTACTGGATCAACTGAAATTGGTAAGTTGCTATTAGCCCAATGTGCAACGACAGTGAAAAAGGTTTCCATGGAGTTGGGCGGTAATGCGCCATTTATTGTCTTTGATGATGCTGATATTGACGCGGCTGTTAAAGGGGCAATTATTTCTAAATATAGAAACGCTGGCCAAACTTGTGTTTGCGCTAATCGCATCATGGTCCAAGACTCTATATACGACACATTTGTTGAAAAATTTACTAAAGCAGTTGGCGCCCTTAAAGTCGGTAATGGCTCTGAGCTTGGCACCGTTATCGGGCCCTTGATTGATGATAAAGCCCTTACAAAGGTTGAAGATCAAGTGAACGATGCTGTGAAAAAAGGTGGAAAAATTGTGATTGGTGGTAAGCGCCATGCTTTGGGCGGTACTTTCTATGAGCCTACTGTGGTTTCTGGTGCGACTAAAGATATGCTTGCATTCAGAGAAGAAACATTTGGACCTTTGGCGCCGATATTCAAATTCTCAAGCGAAGCTGAGGCCATAGTGATGGCTAACGATACGCAATTTGGTTTAGCTGCCTACTTCTATAGTCAGAACATCGGGCGTATCTGGCGTGTAGCAGAAGCATTGGAATATGGCATGGTTGGTATTAATGAGGGCATTATTTCAACTGAAGTTGCTCCTTTTGGAGGAGTCAAGGAAAGCGGTCTAGGTCGTGAGGGCTCACAGCACGGCATCGAAGACTATTTAGAGCTCAAGTATCTTTGTATGGGTGGTATTAAGGCCGCAGAATAAAAAGATAAATAGAAGAGCTAAAAAATGGAGTCCATCACTGTAGAAGATGCCATCACTTCCCGGAAATCTGTGCGGGCATTTACAAAAGATCCAGTATCAAAGGAGACTATCAATAAGCTCTTGAGTATTTCTGCGAGAGCACCCTCTGGCACCAATACCCAACCTTGGAAAGTTTATGTATTGGAAGGTAAAGCGCTGCAAGATCTTTGCACTAAGGTATGCGCTGCTTATGACAGCATTGCTGCCAACCCAGAGCTAGCAAAAGAATATCAAGAAAGCTATGACTATTACCCCATTAAATGGTTTAGTCCATACATTGATAGACGTCGCGAAAATGGCTGGAGCTTGTACGGTCTTCTTGGTATTGCCAAGGGCGAGAAAGACAAAATGCATGTACAGCACCGTAAGAATTTTCAAGCTTTTGGTGCGCCAGTCTGTATTTTTTACACAATTGATAAAGAGTTAGGTAAGGGGTCCATGCTTGACTATGGCATGTTCTTACAAAGCTTCATGATTGCAGCCAGAGGGGAAAGTTTAGATACTTGTCCACAAGCTGCTTGGAACCACTACTCCAAAATCATCTTGCCTTTCATAGGCGCAAAAGACAATGAGATGTTGGTATGCGGCATGGCGCTAGGCTATGTCGACAAGGCTGATATTGTGAATACTTTTCATACACCTAGAGTAAGTGCAGAAGAATTTACTACTTGGCTTAGTTAAGGTCTGCCCTTATTTCAGCAGAGCGATCCCAAAGATTGAAAACTTACAATCTTAAGCTAAGGCACTTTCTGGCTCTACTACTGATGAGCGGATCAGGTAATCGAATGCTGCCAAGGAAACTTTTGCGCCATCACCCATAGCGATAATGATTTGCTTGTATGGCACAGTAGTGCAGTCACCTGCTGCAAATACACCAGGCATCGAGGTTGCGCCTTTATGGTCAACCATGATTTCACCATGTTTTGACAGCTCAAGCGTACCCTTTAGCCAATCAGTATTAGGTAACAAGCCAATTTGCACAAAGATGCCTTCAAGTTCAAGAGTATGTTCAGCATTATCTGTACGATCTTGGTAGCGCAATCCATGGACCTTAGCACCATCTCCTAATACTTCTTTAGTAAGAGCGCTCTTAATGACAGTGATATTTGAAAGGCTATTAAGTTTGGTTTGCAAAACAGCATCTGCGCGTAATTTGCTATCAAACTCAATCAAAGTCACATGACTGACGATTCCTGCCAAGTCAATCGCTGCCTCTACGCCAGAGTTACCACCGCCAATGACTGCAACACGCTTACCCTTAAATAATGGACCATCGCAATGCGGGCAGTAGGCTACGCCTTTGTTACGATATTCCTGCTCACCAGGTACTTTCATTTCTTTCCAGCGCGCTCCAGTACTTAAAATAATTGACTTACTCTTTAGTACTGCACCATTGACTAATTCAACTTCAAAGCCAGCATCGGTTTTGCGTAATCCATTAGCGCGCTGTAAATTCATAATGTCTACATCATAGCTTTTTACATGTTGTTCAAGAGCTTGAACTAACTTAGGTCCTTGAGTCTCTTCCACGGAGATAAAGTTCTCGATACCCATAGTGTCCATCACTTGACCGCCAAAACGTTCTGAAAGAATACCAGTCCGAATGCCCTTGCGGGCTGCGTAGATCGACGCAGCCGCGCCAGCAGGGCCACCACCAATAATCAACATATCAAAACCATCTTTAGCATTGAGTTTCGCAGCATCTTTCTGTGGACTATTAGTATCGAGTTTAGTAACGATCTCTTCAACCGTCATCCGGCCTTGACCAAAGACTGCTCCATTCATAATGACTGTAGGTACCGCCATGATTTCGTATTGATCTACTAGGCCTTGGAAAAGAGCGCCATCAATCATCTCGTGCTCGATGTTTGGATTGAGTACGGCCATGAGGTTTAATGCCTGGACTACGTCTGGGCAGTTATGACATGACAAAGAAATAAAAGTCTGAAAATGCAGTTTTCCTTCGATACCACGGATGCTCTCAATGATGTCTTGCTCAACTTTAGGTGGGTAGCCGCTAGATTGCAAAATTGCCAAGATAAAAGAAGTCATCTCATGACCCATAGGCAAGCCAGAGAATGCAATACGTGAAACCTCACCGACTTTGCCAACAGTAAAGCTTGGGATGTTCGTAGATTGCCCATTGGTAGACATAGTGATTTTGTCAGATAGTTCAGCGACTTCATTTAAGAGCTCAAGCATTTGTGCCGAGTTTTCACTATTGTCTACAGTTGCTGTTAAAACGATTGGGCTAACAATTTTCTCAAAGTAAGCCTGCAGTTGAGTTTTGATATTGTTATCTAACATGATGATTCCTTAATATAAATTAGGTGAGTCTATTGGGCAGGATCTAGTCCTCTCCAATAGACTCTCCGAAGAGAGTCTATTTGGTTAAAGCGTATCGCTGATTTAGATCTTGCCTACGAGGTCTAAAGATGGAGTCAAAGTTGCTGCACCTTCTTTCCATTTAGCTGGGCAAACCTCACCTGGGTGAGCAGCTGTGTACTGAGCAGCTTTTAGTTTGCGCAAGGTCTCGCTAACGTCACGAGCGATTTCATTAGAATGAATTTCTGCAGTCTTGATGATGCCCTCTGGATTAATGATGAAGGTACCGCGAAGTGCTAAGCCTGCCTCTGGAATATGGACACCAAATGCATTTGTCAAGGTATGGGTTGGGTCTCCAACTAATGGGAACTTTGCTTTACCTACAGCTGGTGAAGTTTCATGCCAAACTTTGTGGGAGAAATGCGTATCGGTTGTGACGATGTACACTTCGGCACCGATTTTTTGAAATTCAGCATAGTTATTAGCTGCATCTTCAATTTCGGTAGGGCAGTTAAAAGTAAAGGCTGCTGGCATAAAAATGAGCACAGACCATTTGCCTTTGAGGGTTTCATCAGTAATAGTGACAAACTTACCGTTATGGAAAGCTTCGGTTTTAAATGGCTGTACTGCTGTATTAATAATAGACATCATGTTCCTTTCAGGGGTTGAAAAATTTAACAACTGAATGAATTATGGCCCTATTGCTTATATCGTTCAAATGAATTAATATGATCTTATCAATCTATTTAATAGATAACAGAAAGGGCTCCATATGGCGGCATTACCTACTATTAAGCAATTACGTTATTTAATTGCGCTTAGTGAAACCCTGAGCTTCACGAAAGCAGCCCAAATCTGCTTTGTTGGCCAGTCTACATTGAGCGCTGGCCTCAAGGAATTAGAAGACAGCTTAGGTGTTCAATTGGTAGAGCGCGATAAACACTCGGTTTCTGTCACTCCAATTGGGCGTGGGGTGGTCGAGCGGGCGCAACGCTTAATTGTGCAGGCGGATGATTTAGTAGACTTTGTGGAAGGCTCTGCTGGGTCAATGGTGGGCGTGATTAAACTAGGTGTGATTCCAACGATAGCCCCTTTTTTACTACCAACACTATTACCCAAGATGCGAGAGCAGTTTCCTAAACTCAAGGTTGTATTAAGGGAGGACTTATCGGCCAATCTGATTGATAAGTTAAATCGCCACGAATTGGACTTTGCTTTAATTGCACTGCCGTACGATACCGAGGGCTTTCTCACCAAAGAATTATTTGATGATGAGTTTTGGGTGGTGGGTAGCCAAAATGACCCTGCCCTTAAAGGTAAAGAGGTGCAGTTAAACAATAAATTAACAGATCGTATTTTGTTATTGGAAGAAGGCAATTGCTTGCGTGACCACACTGTGAAGGCTTGCAAGAGAAGTGCAGTTGCTAATCACTATGGGATCGAGGCTACAAGCTTACTTACCTTGCTGCAAATGGTCGAATCTGACTTAGGCATTGCACTTTTGCCCGCAATGGCTGTGAAGTCAGGTCTATTAAAGCAGACGAAGTTAATCGCAAAGCCTTTAACTGCACCAGCTCCCAAGAGAAGAATCGCCTTAATTGCGAGACCATCAACCGCTAGGATTGAGGAATTTAATGCCCTAGTGAAGGTGATGAAGGCTTAAAGAAACAGCCATCTGAAACGCTGTGTTCTTAACTATGATCAGATGAGTAACTATTTACTCTTTTAGATTGAGCAGTCTGGCAGCATTACCTCCAAGAATGCCGACTCGATCAGCGTTACTCAAGCCTTTGGTGGCCATAACACGCTCTACAGGAAACTCTTCCCAAGGTATGGGGTGGTCTGTTCCTATAACAACTTGACTTGCGCCAACCTGTGAAACTAAATAAGCTAGCGCCTCCGGAGTGAAGACTAGCGAATCAAAATATAGTTGTTTAAGGTATTCAGATGGCTTCTTTTGAAGCACTATTTTAGGGTCGCAATTTTGTGGCGAGACAAAGCAACTGTGATCCATACGAGGGGCATAAGAACCTAGAAAGCCTCCGCCATGAGCAGCCAGTATCTTCAACTGAGGATATTTATCGAGTACACCCTCATAAATAAGATGCTGTAATGCGATTGTTGTATCAAGAGGATTGCCGATAACATTTGACATCCAGCCATTTCCTTTGAAGCGCTGCGCAAGCTGTGGTGTACTTTGGGGATGAATAAATAAGGGTACATTAAGCTCTTGAGCTTTTGCCAATATTGGATGAAATTTTGGATCTGAGAAATCTTGCCCTAGAACGCTGCCACCAATAGCGGCACCCCGCAGCCCTTGATTTTTTACCGCATATACCAGTTGCTCAACAGCTAAATCTGGATACTGCATTGTTAGTGAAGCGAAGGCGGCAAACTTATCCGGCCTCATTGCGCATAGCTCAGCCAAATGGAAATTGTTGAGGCGACATATTTCAGTAGCGGTATCTTTATCTTGGCGATACCAGTACGGATTAATGCTCAGCACTTGCATATCAATGCCCTGGGCTTCCATGGCCTTAATACGCCCATTGATTTTGATGAAATGCTCCGGAACTCCCTTAGTTGGCGGAGGAACCGATTTAGCCTCATCTCCCATTAAATCAATAGCGTCTTGGAAAAGGCAGTGGGCATGCACATCAATCGTCTTAATGCGCTTCCCGTTAATGAATGCCGGAGTAATTCTTTTTGGAGCTCCGTCTTTTAGGTCGGTCGAGTGGGCCAATCCACAACCGCAGAAAAATAATCCACCCAGCGCTTTGCCAGTTGTTTTTAAAAATGATCGGCGATTATGCATAAATATTTCTTGCCTTTATTGTGATCGAATGACATTCATGCCGCTATTTTTGATGGGCCCTACTGCAATGGGCGAGCTTAAATATTCAATTAACTTTTTAGCCGCATCTAGATTTGATGCATTTGTAGTGATTGCGGCAGCAAAAGTTTGAATGAGCTGAAGGCTGCTGGGTATTGGGCCAACATAATCAATGCCCGCTACATTGATCAGTTCGCTACTGGGTTGGATAGCAATATTCGCGTTACGATTAGCCAATATTGTTGTAGCTTGCGCACCTCGCTCAGTTATTTGAACTGAGATTTGATCGCTGATGCCAAGTTTAGGAAAAACTTCCTTAGTTAAGTAAATTCCACTGGTGCTACCTGGAACAACTATTTTTTTAGCCTTGACGAGAGCATCTATAAAGGTATTCGTAGTCAAGATATCGGGCTTTGCATCTCCCGTTGGGATAGCTAAACCTATAGGGACTTGCGCCAAATCAACATCTGAATTTGGAAGAATTTTATTCATTGCAATGAGCTCAGTAAGTCCTTCACGTGAAAGAATCACTACATCTGCGCTTGTGCCAGCGAGAAGTTGGGCTTTGATGGTCTTAGGACCAGAACCTTGAGATGCCCCAGATTTGGTGATCACCTTAATGCCAGTCATCCTTTCAAAGGAGGGTAGCATTTGTGTGTAGGGCCCTTGAAAACCGCCCGAGATTATGACTTCAAGTTGGGCGATTGCAGGAGTGCTAAGCATGAAAAAGAGTGCGTATGCAAAAAAATATTTCAAGTAACAGCCTATTTATTTTGACTTAATAAATTTTTGAGCTCGTTTTCCAGTATCAACTTCTGTGGTGTAGACGCTGCCTTCAGAATCAACTGCAATATTGTGGACCCAGTGAAAGTCACCTGCATTTCTGCCGCTTCTACCAAAATATCCTACTTTTTGGCCGGTGTCACGAACGAGTACAGTGACTTCATTATTAGTGCCATCCGCAATCAAAATATACTTTTGACTTACATCTGAAGGAATCAAATCCCATACCGATCCGGAACCCCGAGTATCAGTCTCATATGCCATTTCACGTATAAATTTCCCATTTTTTTCGAATACTTGGATTCGATTATTTGCTCTATCGCAAACATATAGGGTGTTGTCTTTCATAAGGCGAACACAATGAACTGGATTGGCAAATTGCGTTGAGGCCGGATTAAAATTAGGCATCTTTTCATCGGTAGGAATGTTTCCATAAGCACCCCAATGGCGTTTGTATGTTCCAGTATTCGAATCAAACACAATTACGCGTTTATTCAAATAGCCATCGGCAATATAGACTTCATTTGCAATCGGATCGACATTCATGTGGGCAGGACGACCAAGCTGAGTAGGGTCATTACTACCGAGGCTTGAACCAGGAGAACCAATCTGCAGAAGAAATTTTCCTTGTTTGGTAAATTTTAGAATCATGTGATCAGTTTGATCATTACCGCCAATCCAAACATTGTCATTTGGGTCAATATAAATTCCATGTTCATTTTTAGGCCAGTTGTAACCGTTACCTGCGCCACCCCATGCTTGTAATAGATTTCCGTTTTTATCGAACTCAAGAACAGGTGGGGCAGGGATACAGCATTTTGATCTTTTGGGGTTTAGCGTGGCACCCTTCTCATCGTCTGTAATAGTTAGCGGGCGATGAATAATCCATACGTGATCATTTTTATCAGTCGCTACTCCTGCTACTTGCCCCAATATCCAATTATTGGGCAATGCTTTTGGCCAATAAGGATCAACTTTGTATTGTGGCGCCTTGGCACTTGATTGGTTCTGTGCAAATGCACTGCAACTCACAGCCACTAATACGATGAGAAGACCACGTTGAATCATTTTTTTCACAGAATTCTCCTTAGCGGCTTGCTGGTTTTGATAAATAGTTGAGTGACTGAGCTTCACTCTTTAACGGCGTAACCTTATCTGGATCAAACCGTATCATGAGGTAATTAATATGGTCTGGAATCTCAGTAAACCAATGTCCTGTTCCTGCTGGGATTACTACGACATCTCCTGGCTGCAGATTGCGTGAAATGCCATTCAGAATTTCGCTACCATTATTTCCTGGACCATTAAATTCAACCACTGTTTTTTGCGTTGCTGGTCTGCGTTGACGTTTGGTGATATCGGGCCCAAGTACCAATGTTCCAGAGCCAGAAATAATGTGATAGACCTCACTAATTTGATCATGTTCCGCTACTGAATCTGGATTTGGAGCGTCAAGCTTACCGCGGTAGACCATACCGATGCCTACTCTTGCTTTGCCAATGTCAATATCTCGCACTTGTTGGTCAATGTGACCTTCTTGAATCGCTTTTTTGGTATAGGCATTTAGTTCATCTATGGGTATAAATGTTCCTGGGCACATATAGCAAGTTGGCTGAGGGTCGGTAGGATTCACTTTTGGTTGGGCCGCTAGCGAAGTATAAATAAAAAACGAGGCGATGCCATATAGGTATCTCATTCTCTCTCCAGATTTTTTAGTTACTTTTTTAAATAGCTTACTCTCAAATATCGGCTCAGATATTCAATTGTCGGGTTATCCCTTAGAGTAGTTACTGAGTTGCTTAATGTTTCATGTTGCTGTCGCAATTCATTTTGATAGCACCTAAAAAAGTGGAAGATAAATACGAATGATTGATGTGAGTCCCTCGTCTAATGCCAGCGTTTATCGTAATTAAGAGAGGTTCGGTGCTCCTCGTAAACTTAATTAAATATTAATTCCCTATATCCCATTAAGAAATAGGATCAAATTTTGGAGATTAATCCAATAGAGTTTAAGATTCAGTTATTCTGTTTGCTTAATCTTTCCTAAGGCCATTATGCTCAGGTACTTTTGGGGAGCCAGGCGTTGAGCAGGCAATCTAAATTTTGTAAATGCAACAATGCTTTATTAAAGTTCTTTTTGGGTAAATCATGAATAAAACTATCTTAACTTGTGCAGTGACAGGCAATCTCACTAAACCTGAGATGACCCCCTACCTACCAATTACCCCAGCTCAGATTGCAGAATCTTGCTTAGGCGCAGCTGAGGCGGGGGCTGCAGTGGTACATATTCATGTGCGAGATCCTGATACGGGTAAGCCATCCATGGATTTAAACCATTACGCGGAAGTGATGCGTTTAATCAAAGCTAAAAATCAAGAGCTCATTATTAATTTAACTACGGGTCCTGGCGGCAGGTATATTCCGAGCGAAGATGATCCCAAGGTATTTGCGCCAGGTACCACTTTGTGCCATCCGCTGAAAAGGGTAGAACACGTTGCCCAGTTAAAGCCGGATATTTGCTCTTTAGATTTAAATACCATGAACTCAGGTGGCGATGTCGTAATGAATACGCCATCTAACGTGCGTAAGATGGCGAAGGTGATTCGGGATTCAGGAGTCATGCCTGAATTGGAAATCTTTGATACTGGCGATCTCAATTTGGCTAAAGATTTATTACAGGATGGAACGATTGATGGCCCCGGGCTTTTCACCTTTGTGATGGGCGTGAAGTATGGCTTAAATACTGATCCTGCTACTTTGTTATACATGCGTGATCAGCTACCTCAGAGTGCAAATTGGGCTGCTTTTGGTATTAGTCGCGCGGAGTATCCAATTGTTGCTCAAGCTTGGTTATACGGTGGTCATGTGCGGGTTGGCATGGAAGACAATATCTACCTCAGTAAGGGCGTGCTTTGCAAAACCAATGCTGAGTTAGTTCTTAAAGCAAAGGCTTTAATCGAAAGCATGGGTGGCGAGTTAGCCTCTTCACGTGAAGCACGTGCGATGCTAGGTTTAAGATCTGCGCAGTAAATGACTCTGTGGTTTACTCGCGTGGGATCTTTGCCTGCACGGCGACGTCTTCCCATTTTTTCTTTTCAGCTGCCACAAATAGATCGGTATTAGCTGGGGTATCACCAATTCCCCAGCCACCTAAATCTTTCCATTTCGCTTTGGTTTCAGGCGAATTTAAAACTTTTTTCAGTGCAGCATAAATCTTGTCAACTACAGGCTGAGGTGTTTTAGCTGGCACAAACAGACCAAACCAGGCAATGACTTCAAAGTTTGGGTAGCCCGCTTCTTGCATGGTGGGCACATCTGGTAGATCAGGGTTGCGGGTTTTACTGGTAACCGCTAAGGCACGAAGTTTTCCACTACGAATATGTTCCATTGAACTTGGTAAGTTATCAACCATCATGGTTACTTGCCCAGCTAATAAGTCAATCAGGGCAGGGCCTGCGCCTTTATAAGGTACATGCACAATATCAATTCCAGCCATGTTTTTAAATAATTCACCCGACATGTGAATAGACTGTCCTCTACCAGAGGATGCGAATGAGTATTTACCGGGATTTGCCTTAGCCATCGCTACAAACTCAGCTACGGTCTTGGCGGGGAAGGCTGAGTTCACCACCATTACATTGGGGGTAGCTAAAACCACGCTAATGGCTCGCATGTCTTCTGATTTATATGGCAAGCTTTTGTACAAAGCATAGTTAATAGCATTGGTGCCAATATTACCCATCGCCATGGTGTAGCCATCTGCTGGACTAGCAATTAATGCTTGCAGGGCAATAATTCCGGCAGCTCCCGCTTTATTTTCAACTAATACTGATTGCCCTAGTTCTCTTCCGAGCTGATCTGCAAGTGCTCGAGATGCAATATCGGTAGTTCCTCCAGGAGCAGCCGTAACAATAATTTTAAGGGGCTTGGATGGAAATACATCAGCTGCTTGGGAAAATGTTGTCAAGGCAATCAGGCTGAAAAGAATGCTGGCGAATGTTTTTAAACTGGCTTGATAGCGCACGGTAGCCCCCTTGAAAGTGGAAGTGAATTTACCAAATCATTATAGGGTTGGCAGCATTGCTTTAATAGAGGATGATTCATTGGTAAAAGCCCTAGGTTTTGAGCATAAATCGGCTGAAAAGAGCCCTCTGTAACAAGACATTACAAATCCTGGAAATTCGTACCAGAGTGGAGCTCTGAGCTTGTAGGATCAAGATTCACAAAAGATCACCTAGGTTATGATTTCTGTAGTCGCTCAGGTAAGATGTTTTTAAATCAGCTAAGCTTGATTTCAATAGGGCAAAAAATGCAATTTGATTTTCACTCAACACACTCCATCATCGTAGAGCGGGGTGGGTCTGCTAATTTAGCTAAACGCATTGTTGAGCGTGGTGGTAAATCCGCACTCATTGTGACTGATCCCGGCGTCTTGTCAGCTGGATTATTAAATAAGGCACTTCCTCAGTTCAAGGAGCTTGGACTTTCTCTGCAAGTTTTTTCAGATGTAGAGGCTGATCCACCAGTTTCTGTGATTGATAGCGCTGTAAAGCTTGCGCAGGAATGTAAAGCAGATTTCATTGTTGGATTTGGTGGCGGTAGCTCAATGGATGTTGCCAAGCTGGTAGCGCTCTTAGCATCTGGAAAAGAGAAATTAGGCGATGTCTATGGCATTGGCATGGCTAAGGGCCCACGACTACCTCTCATCTTAGTTCCCACCACAGCAGGAACGGGCTCTGAGGTCACCACTATTTCTATAGTCACAGTTAGTGAGAGCGAAAAGAAAGGCGTTGTATCTCCTAAGCTCTTGCCCGATGTTGCATTGCTAGATGCTGAACTGACCTTAGGCTTGCCGTCACACGTTACAGCAGCAACGGGCATTGATGCAATGGTGCATGCGATTGAAGCCTTTACTACTAAGCGCTTAAAAAACCCAATTTCTGATTGCTTAGCAAAAGAGGCGCTCAGATTATTAGCTGGCAATCTTCATGCGGCAGTAAATGCTGGTAATGACATCGTGGTCCGTGAGAATATGCTCCTAGGTGCTTGCCTGGCCGGTATGGCATTTACGAACGCGCCAGTAGCAGGAGTACATGCATTAGCCTATCCGATTGGAGCTCGATTTTATGTCTCTCATGGGCTATCCAATTCTTTAATGTTAGGCCCTGTGATGCGCTTTAATATTGCACAAGCGCATGCAATGTATGCGCAGCTTGGACAAATCATCAAGCCCGGATTACAAGGCTCTACTGCAGAGCAAGCTGCCCAGCTAGCAGATTATTTGGGTAGTCTAGCTGGTGACTTGGGGCTGCCAAAACGATTACTAGAAGTCGGTATTACCTCAGATGATGTTGACCAATTAGCAAGAGATGCCATGCTCCAAACCCGCTTGCTACAAAACAGTCCCCGTGAAATTACTTTAGCTGATGCTACTGCTCTTTATAAAGAAGCCTTATGAGTAAAAAATCCTCCCTACCCACTCGTGCAGATTTTGTGGCGTTTGAAGAAGTCCATTCGAGATGGAATGACAATGATGTGTATGGACATATTAATAATGCTGTGTACTATTCATTTTTTGATACAGCAGTCAATCGCTATTTAATTGAGCACAATGTATTAGATATCCATCATGATCAAGAAATAGGCTTGGTAGTTGAAACCCAATGCCAATACTTTGCACCAATTGTTTATCCTGATTTAATTCAGGTGGGATTAAGAATTGTTCATTTAGGAAAAAGCAGCATTCGTTACGAGGTTGCCATCTTCAAAAATAATGAGGATGTTGCCTGCGCACTCGGGTACTTTGTGCATGTGTACGTCAATCGATTGAGCAATACATCCACGCCAATTCCACAAAACGTCCGAGTAGCATTACAAGAGCTTGTCAAAGTCAGTTGAATTCGCTGCCGATTTTGTATTCTTACCGAAGGTGTCCCTATGCCATGAGGGCGCGGATGGCATTGCAATATGCTGGCGTTCAAGTTGAGCATAGAGAAATTGAGCTCAGAAATAAGCCACAATCGATGTTGCAGGCATCACCCAAAGGCACTGTTCCAGTTTTATGTATAGATGGGCTTGTTCTGGATCAAAGCATCGATATCATGCAATGGGTACTAAGGGTCTCTGATCCAGATGGTTGGGCCGTGTTGGATGAGAGTGTTGCTCAGGCTTGGATTAAGAAAAATGATGAGCTCTTCAAGGGTTTATTAGATCAATACAAATATCCCAATCGACATTCCGAATTAGATCAAGCGGCAGTTTTGGTAGACGCCATAGAGCTGATGCTAAAACCGATGGAAGCTGCACTGGAATCAAGCCAATATTTACTCGGCGACAAAATGACATGGGTGGATGTGGCCATTTTTCCATTTATTCGACAGTTCATGATGGTTGATCAGCAAAGATTCGAAGCATTGCCATTCCCTCATATTCAAAGGTGGTTGCGCCAACATATTGAGTCTGAGCTATTTATTGCAGTGATGGCTAAACATCCCACCTGGAGGGGCTGAATTAGCACATGAGATTTTTGCATCTTTAGCCCACTAAATGCTTAGAATATGGGAAAGTTTTAGAAAAGCAGGCATCCATACAATCAATTGATTCATTCTTAACCTTAGGAGTTTTATATGAAGCGCCTTTTTTTAGTATTGTTAGCTAGTATCTTGAGCCTTGGAATCATTGCCTGCTCCAAGGGAACAAATTCAAAAGAGATTAAGGTGGCAGTATCGCCATCTTCACCCCCAATGCTATTTGATCAAAATGGCCAGAGTGTTGGTGCCGATATGGATATTTTTCAAGGCTATTGTCAGGCTCGTGGTTGCACTCTAAAAGTGACTGCATATGATTGGCAGGGGATGCTTGGAGCAGTATCAAGTGGTCAAGCTGATGTTGCTTTTTCTGGCATCTCCATTACCGATAAGCGCAAAGAGGCAATGGATTTTTCTAAGCCGTATTACGATAATTCTTGGCATTTAGTAAGTCTGAAAAGCAAAAATATTCAGATTACAGACTTAAACCAGCTTAAGAAATACTCCATTGGCTATCCACGCGGCATGGCTTATGATGATTTGATCAAAAACGAGCTCGAGCCCAAGGGTTATTACTCTTTAAGCAAGGTCAAGCTTTACCCTTCTTATGCTGAAGTGGTAACAGACCTGCAGAATGGCAATATTGATTTAGCCTTCATTGAAGAGCCTGTCCTCTTGAACTACCAAAATAAGCTCAAGCTGCCGCTACAAAGTACTTATGTATTTAGCGGTAATGATCAATTAGGATTTGCCTTTGCTAAGGGTTCAAAGTTACGCGATGATTTTGATAAATATCTCGTTGAACTGGGCCCTGAAAAAATTAAAGCCATCTTAGATAAATGGATGAATTAAGCTTTCGGCAAATTTAGCCATGGATCTTCTAGATATTCTGTTGCAGCTAGGAAAAGGTATTGTCTATACCGTCGTAGTCACTCTGGTTTGTAGTATGACTGGCCTTGTGGTTGGTCTACTGCTCTCTAGTTTGCATAGATTGTCAATCAAAAGTATTTCTTTTTTAATCGATATCTATACCTATGTCTTTCGAGGTGTGCCAGTACTAGTTCTGCTATTTATGGTGTACTTTGGCCTGCCTGGCATCGGTATTAAACCACCGCCATTGTTGGCGATGGCTCTGAGTCTAGGTTTAGTTGCTGGCGCCTATTTAACCGAGGTATTTCGTGGGGCGTTTAATTCAGTTGACCCTGCAGAAATTATTGCCGCACAGGCCATGGGCATGAGTCGCATTAAAGTGCTCAGATATATTGAAATTCCTCAGATGCTCCGTTTTGCTATCCCTGGTATGGTCAATGAATTTACTTCTGTCTTAAAGTACTCACCGTTTGCCTATACCGTTGGCATCCCAGAGATTACTAAGGAGGCGATGACTTTGACTGCTACTACCCTAAAGGGAGTTGAGATCTATCTTGCAGTTGGAATTTTGTATTTTGCAATTTATCGAATTTTATTGATAGGCGTTCAACTCATTCAAAAGCATTATGAAATTCCGAATATGCAAGAGGCTGCAGTATGACAGTTATCACCATTCAGGATCTTGCTAAAAACTTTGGCGATCAAGTAGTGCTCTCTGGGGTTAATTTAGAGCTAGCCCAAGGGGAAGTCAAAGTTTTAATGGGTTCTTCTGGCAGTGGTAAATCTACTTTATTGAGATGCCTTAATAGATTGGTGGAGCCTACATCTGGATCGATTCAGTTTCAAGGAAAAGAAATTCTAGGCCCAGATGTAGATGTTAGGAAACTGCGCAAACAGATTGGATTTGTATTTCAGCAATTTGCTTTGTATAGCCATCTGACTGTTTTAGAAAATGTCACATTAGCCTTACGCAAATTAGAAGGTATGGGGCTCAAAGAGGCAAATGAGAAAGCGCTATATGAATTGTCTCAATTTGAGATGACACCTCACCAAAGTAAATATCCTTCTCAATTATCAGGCGGTCAAAAGCAGCGCGTTGCTATTGCAAGGGCTTTGGCGATGGATCCCGCCGTTCTCTTATTAGATGAGCCAACCTCAGCATTAGATCCAGTAATGTCACGAGATGTGGGTGATATGATTAATCGCTTACATCACAATGGAATCACCATGATTTGCGTGACACATGATTTGGGTTTAGCCAGCGTCATTTCTGACAGGGTGCTTTTTCTAGATAGGGGCGTGATTCGGGCAGATGAGCGCATTGATGTCCTAGCGAATGATCATTCTGATCCAGAGTTGCAAGCCTTCTTCGGCAAGAGAGAGGCTGTCTGATGGGTTCTTGGAGTTCCTTCGAGCGCGACCTGCTGCAGCAAATACCGCTGATACTGGCCGGGCTTGTGAATACTCTGCAATTGGCGGTCATTATTAGCATCACTGGATTTTTATTAGGTATTTTTGTTTTCTATTTAACAACCAGTAAAAACAAACTTGTACGCAATGCAATTAATGCTTATATTTCGTTCTTTATTGGCATGCCGCTGATCGTGCTCTTATTTTTGATGTACTACGGACTTCCTCAGTGGGGAATCCGTTTAAACCCATTTACGGTTGCTGTGATTGGGTTTACTTTAAATGTGGCTGCCTACAATGCTGCCTATCTAAAGACTGCATTTAATGGTTTGGATATGAGTCAGATTGAGGCAGCGACAGCGCAAGGCTTTCGGCCCGCACAAATATTTCGTTTGATTACCTTGCCACAGGTATTGCGTTCCTCTGTGCCGGCACTCACAAATCAAGTGATTGCCAATCTCAAAGATAGTTCCGTCACGTTTTTAATCCAGTACACAGAGTTTTTTGCCAGGATGCAAGAGCTAGCTGCTACTAATTTCCAGTTTTTTAAAGCCTATCTTCTTGCCGCATTGGTATATTTAGCACTAGTTTCGGTGATTGTATTGCTTGCCAGAAGTATCGAAAAACGATTGCTAATACCAAGCACCTGAACCTGTATTCTTATTTATAATTATTGCTTTTGGTAAAAGACGCTGATGGATGCTAAAACAGAATTACACCCTGGCTTATTAGCATTACTTTTCTCTTTGGCGGCAGCATTCCCCTTAGCTGCAAAAGCAGAAACGTCTGCTCAGGCAGGGCAATATTTAGCTACAGCCGGCGATTGCACTTCTTGCCATACTGCACCTGGCGGAAAACCCTTTGCTGGTGGACTCAAAATGGCCAATCAGTTTGGGTATTTACTAACGCCAAACATTACACCAGATGTCGCCACAGGTATTGGCGCATATAGCAAAGATGATTTTTTTCGTGTGCTACATAATGGGGTAAATAAAAAAGACCAAGATCTCTATCCTTTTATGCCTTATGTTGCCTATACCAAAGTGACTAGAGAAGATTCGGATAAGATTTATGATTATTTGAGAACGGTTCCAGCTGTTTCTAACCCGATTGAAGTCAATCATTTAGATTTCCCATTCAATATTCGTAGCAGCATGATTGTGTGGCGAGAATTGTTTTTCAAAGTGGGTTCCTATAAACCAGATCCCACTCAATCTGATGTTTGGAATCGTGGTGCATATTTAGTAGAGGGTCTGGGGCACTGTAGCGCTTGTCATTCCCCCCGTAACTTAATGGGAGCGATTGAAAATTCTAAGGCCTATACAGGCTCTGTGATTGATGGCTGGTACGCTCTGAATCTCACCTCAAATCCACTGACAGGTCTTGGAAAGTGGTCAGCCCAAGATATTGCAACTTATCTTAAAACGGGTTCTTATAAGGGTAAGACAACTGTATTGGGCCCGATGGAAGAAGTCGTGCACAACAGCACTGGAAAATTGACTGATACCGATTTATTGGCAATGGCTACTTATCTCAAATCCATACCCGCTAACTCAAGCTTATCGAATGATCGTAAAAAAGTGGATGCAAGCTATCTTGCTGGCAGTAAACTGTATATTGAGAACTGTAGTGGCTGTCATCAGTCCTCCGGCAGGGGTATTACGGGTGTTATTCCACCTTTAGCAGGTAACCCCGTAGTCATAGCGGCTCAGCCTAACGATATTATTAAGGTGATGATTCGTGGCATCCAGCGGCGAGATGGTTATATTGCGATGCCAGCATTTGCCTCTAGATTGAATGATCAAGAGATTTTGGATCTTGCTAATTACGTCAGATCTAGTTGGGGAAATGCTGCTAACCCAAATGCCACTCTATCTTTAGTAAAAAATATTCGGGTTAATCCAGGAATTTAAGCAAACCTTTGCTCTGAGTTTCATCCAGTGAATTAACGCCATTCAAGCTAATGAGAAAAGCCACCTGAGGGTGGATTTCTATTACTAGTAGGTCGAGCAAGATTAGCTTAATTTTTTATATTAAGCTTAGAAGGCTTGGCGGGACTGATGTCAGCATGAGAAACGATTTGCCAACCTGAAGAGTTGTTTTGCCATACATCAAGGCGCCCAGGCGGCTTATTAGACTGTTCAACTCCATAAACAGCTTCATTTGCGATGGTGGTGATATAAGAAATAACTAAAACATTATCGGACTGTAGTACTTTGAAATCACTCAAAGCATATTTTCCCAAGGTTAAGTTTTTAACTATTGAAATAAATTTTTCACGACCAACTATTCCTGAGCTTCCAATACTTTGAAAGCTTGGTGAGATAACCTTTTCTACCGCGTTCATATTTTTAGATTGCATATTCTCCCACCATAAGCGGGTGAGTTTTTCCCCTTGCATTTGAGAGCTCTCTTTTTGTTGGGCTAAGACTAAATTTGAGGTCAGCAATCCAATAACAGCAATCAAGCAACTAAATAGAATCTTGAGAAATGAATTTTTCATTATTACTACTCCTCGTGTATCCCAGTATGAGATCGATTAGAAAGAATATTCTTTCAACTAAAATCTTACTCTCTTATCTAGGGTTTTAAACCGCCATATAACTTCATGCCGATCAATTCAAAATAAGCAGCCCACATCCTCAATTCAAGCCCCCACTATTACTAGTGAAGGTTTGTACTATTGGTAGCTTGGGCGATTGATGGAAAGCACGCTAGAATCGGCCATCAGCTAAATATTATTTTTCATGTATGTCTAATCAACTCTATATTTCTTCTCCAGTAAATGCCTTGGTGCAAGGTATCTTGCGAGAAGATGAAACGCTCAAAGAAATCCTTGGGCATGGTGACTTTGGCTTAGGCACATTCAATGATCTTGATGGGGAGATGGTCCTGGTCGATGGTATTTTTTATCAACTTAAGTCAGATGGTTCAGTAATCATTTCTGAAACATCCAATAGCACACCTTATGCTTGTGTAACTCATTTTGTATCAAACCAGTCAATACACTTAAACGAGCTATCCAGTTTTAAAGATTTGCAAAATAGCATATCTAAGGCAATGCTCTCGCCCAACTTGATTTATGCAATTCGACTTGAGGGATTATTTTCAACTGTTCGGGTTAGATCTGTTCCAAAGCAAGATACTTATCGACCCTTAGTTGAGGTCGCGGGTGAACAGGTTGAATTTAGCTTTAATTCAATACATGGAGAGCTAGTTGGTTTTTGGACACCCGATTTTATGGGTTCAGTAACCGTGCCAGGGTTTCATTTACACTTTCTGAGTACAGATAAATCTCATGGCGGCCATCTATTGGACTGTTCCCTTGATTCTAGAACCCTATGGCTGCAACCCATTGATCAGCTCGTATTGGATTTGCCACATAGCATCGAGTACTTAAAGGCTGACCTAAGAAAAGATACGCTTGCAGACCTTAATAAGGCTGAGCATTAGCTTCTTCGCTTGATACCTATGCGTATTTAATCATTTAAATGATCCTTATTGAGGGTAAGCGCTTGCTATGTCATTTAAACGACATTGCTAATGATTTTTAGTATTATCAAGTTCATGGAAGTCGCCAATCAAATCTTTTTTACTGTTTTCGGTCTAATTACCTTAGCTATCGTGCTTAGTTCAATTCCGCAATTTCAGTCTTCGAGGGAAGACTGGCCTAGTATCTATTGGCCATTAAGTACCAGCTTTTATGCTATTAGTGCCTTAAGTTTTGGTTTTGCCTTATTGGTCAATAAGTTTCTCCTAACGATAGGCAATACTTCATTATTGATGTCGTCTATAGCCCTCATTTGTTTGTATCGGTCTTGGAGCGGAAAACCGTTTAACAAAATACAAACCCTATTAATTTGGCTACTACCTCTGGGAATTGCGATCCTTTATGAGCCGTTAAGAACAGCGCCAAATACATTCCATCAACGCGTTGCTTTGATCACTCTTACTCAAGAAGTACTCATAGCCTGGCAATTATTGGAATTAATAAAATTTTATAAAAAAGAGGGCTCAAGGATTGTTGCTTGGCTTGCCTTGATAACTTTATTCACGCTGATGGGCAATGTTTTAAGGACCTATCAGATTTTGACTGGAGACGGACCAAAAAATATTTTCCTTTACACCGAAGAACCTTTTGGTTTGGCTCTGCGATGGCTTACTTATGCCACTAACATTATTGCCTTTGTCGCATTGGGTGTCTTTTATCTGCAAAAACAGATCAGCAAAGAAAATAAAATTGCCTATGCTTTAAGAAGTTCCAAAGATGAGAATATAAAAATTTCTGAGCTCTTAAAAGAGAAGGAGCGCTTGATCTATGGCCTGATGAAAGCGAACAAAACATCAGCTACTGGCGCCTTATCAGCATCGATTGCTCACGAGCTCAATCAACCCCTGGGAGCATCAAACCTGAATATCCAGTTTCTCAAAATGAAATTAGAAAAAGGGGTCATCAGTCCTGAATTCGGTAAAGAGATTTTAGATTCTTTAGAGGAAGATAATAAGAGAGCGGCAACGATTGTCAAATCTTTAAGGTCAATCTTTACTGACGGTGAAGTGAATACGCAAGAGGCTCAATTGGGCGATTTGATATCAAAAGTTCTAAATATTGTTAAGCCAGAACTCAAGAGTAAGAATATTCAAATTCAGTTACGAGTTGATGATGACTTGGTAATTAAGGTCAATCCAGCAGAAATTGAACAACTCATATTAAATTTGCTCAATAACGCGATCCAGGCTTTGGCTAACTCAGGAACACTTCAGCGTCGCATTGCTATAGAGGCTATGAAAGCTGGCAACTCAGTTCAATTCAGTATTTCTGATAATGGTACAGGCGTACCTGTGGACTTCAAATCCCACCTCTTTGAGCTGTTGAGTACTACCAAGCAGACTGGCATGGGGCTTGGTTTGTGGCTTTGTAAGCATATTATTACTAGATATGGTGGTTCGATCTATTACGAAGATGCTATTGGTGGTGGCGCTAGGTTTGTGATTGAATTCCCCCCCCCACTAATTGGCTCTACAGCTAATTGACTGGGGCCCTGATGGGGCAGACTATAGAAACCTATATATCGTAGGGTTCTTATGAACTTAGCAGAAATACAATCCTTTAGGAAAATTGGTAGACGTCTTCGTAAAGCGCGAGAGATGCAGTGCCTTACTTTGCCTGCGATTTCTGGTGCCTGTGGATTAGCGATTTATGAATTGGTTCGAATTAAAAATGGCGAATTACTAGGATTTAAACAAGTATCACAAGATACTTTAAGTAACGCTGAGGTTTATGCCAAAGCCTTAGATATTGAGTTAGATAGCTTAGATAGACATTCTGAAGTTACAAAAATAAATGCTCAAAACGATGATGTCTTTATCCCAATCTTTTTAATAAAAAATAATTAGTACGGCTTTCCTGCTCCTGCAGGTTTAACCACTTTTCGTGAAAACTTAAGGTGGTTTTTTATTGCTAAAACTCTTAATCACTATATTTTTGAACTCGCGCCCAAGGGATTTAAAGACGCAAGAATTGTGTTTTTACAGTATCTAAGAAATGAGCCTAAACTCAGCTGGTCTGTGTTTGATGCATTTAAGTTGTTTTTAAGATGGAATGCTGTTTAAGTGCCGATTAACCTAACTTAGACGTATCTAACTAGTCAATATACAATTTATATTACTAAAATTTGACTGTTGGAGGCTGAACTGATGATGACCCCTGAAGAGATTGCAAGACTCATTCCGGCAGAAAAAGCACAATTTCGCTCACCAATCCCAACCCAGGCAATTTCAAGTGACGAGTTTTTTCCTGAGTCACAGACTGCTAAGCAAAAAGAATTCGAGAGCCGCGTCAAAGACATTGGTACAAAGCTTGCTAAGCATCAAGGTATACCTCGCCGCCGGTTTTTTCAAAGTGCTGCTGGGATGGCAGCCGCTTTTCTTGCAATGAATGACACTTTTGGTCCGCTCTATAGCGTTAGTCATGCAGAGGCAGCAACACCAGAGATGGCCAATGACAGAGCTGCTGGATTAAAAAATCAGTTCATTATGGATATGCACACCCATTTTCTACGTGACGATACTCGGCTTGAAGGTTTTGTTAGATCCCGTGAAGCCGTAGGTAAGGCCTCATGGAATCCTACATTAGTCAATAAGCCACAAACTTTGGATGACTTGAAGTTTGCCAATTACTTTAAAGAGATCTATTTAGATAGTGATACTAAAGTAGCATTGATTTCTGGTTCTGGATCTGAGGATCCTCGCGATTGGTTTTTAACTAATGAAATGAAAGCACAAGCACGCCAAACAGTGAATCAAGAGTCCGGCACTAAAAGAATGTTCTCGCATGCCATTTTTATGCCAGGAATGCCAGGCTGGCTAGAAAAGGCCGAAGCCGATTATGAAAATTTAAAGCCAGATTCGTTTAAGGGTTACACCATTGGTGATAACACCAATAAGCAGCTTTCTAAGCACCCCTGGCGTCTTGATGATGAAAAATTGCTATATCCATTCTATGAGAAGTTAGCTAAATGGAGCAAGACTAAGCCAAGCTTAGCGAATGTTTGTGTGCACAAAGGCCTCTATCCACCGTCCGTCACGCAGCAATATCCCCACTTATTGGCTTATGCGAATGTAGATGATGTTGCTAAGGCTGCTAAAGATTGGCCTCAACTCAACTTCGTGATCTATCACTCTGCTTTTCGTTATACAGGCGGAACTTGGGATATCGGTTGGGAGCAATTTAGACAAACTGGCCGGATTGATTGGGTAACTGATTTAGCCCAGATCCCACAAAAAACCGGCGTTAATAATGTTTACGGAGATTTAGGACAAATTTTTGCTCAAAGCACGATTTCTGAGCCAAGACTATGTGCCGCGATGTTGGGTCAGCTCATTCAAGGTCTAGGAGCAGATCATGTTGTCTGGGGTACTGATGCCATTTGGACGGGCTCTCCCCAATGGCAAATTGAAGCCTTGCGCAGATTAGAGATTCCTGAGGATATGCAGAAAAAATATGGTTTTAATCCTTTAGGGGCTGCAGATGGACCAGTAAAGCGTGCAATTTTTGGTGAAAATTCTGCGCGGCTTTATAACTTCACTGCTGCACAACGAGCAGGCTTAGCGAACGATAAGATCACCGTGGCAAAAATTCATTATGACGAGTTTGGGGATGGTAGAACAAATTTAAGATATGGGTATATGCAAGCTTAAGTTTGTTCGGGAGGATCGGTGGATCAGGCCAGATTGGCTGCACTGAAACTTTTTTTCTAACTCCCGGCAAGGAGTTAACAAACACTATTTTTTGATGAGATCTACCGTTATCTAAGATAAAGTTTATCATATTTATAAAAGATACAGTGATGGAGCAATATATGGTAAATCAACCAATGACAACTATTCCTGAATTTCTTATCCGACGCTTTCATGAGGTAGGGGTAGACGAGGGCTTTGGGATAGTAGGTGATTTTGCTCTGAAGTTGTTTGATCGCCTATCTCATTTTGGCTTTCCCATTTTGGTTACCGCCGATGAGCAGGGTAGTGCATTTGCAGCAGAGGCATATGCAAGATTGCGTGGTTTTGGGGTTTGTGCAGTGACCTACTCTGTTGGTGGATTTAAAGTTGTTAATGCAACTGCTGGCGCATGGGCGGAGAATGTTCCTCTTTTAATATTGAGTGGATCTCCTGGTCTTGCCGAAAGAAAAGGCGATCCTCTGATTCACCATAAAGTTAAAAACTTTGAAACCCAGCTCGAGGTTTTCAAAGACATTACTATTGCTCAGGCTGTGTTATCCAATCCTTTAACAATTACTCAAGAAATTGATCGAGTTCTCAGTGAGATGATCGCCCATCAACGTCCAGGTTATCTTGAAATTCCTAGAGATATGGTTGATGTGCCAGTGCTTGATCGTATTGAGAGCCTCTCTATTAACTTACCTAAGGTCCATGAAAAACGCTTAGAACTCGCTGTTGCTGAGGCTTTATCTTTATTAGAGGCCGTTGGTGATGCAGTTTCTATTGCAGGTGTCATGGCAGTGCGTCGCAGACTTGGGCCTGAGCTCTTAGCCTTTACTGAAAACTTTAATATTCCAATGGCCACAACCTCTCTTTCCAAAGGAGTAATACCTGAAACACATCCTTTGGCTTTAGGTGTTTATATGGGTGCAGTTAGTGCTCAGTCTGTCATTGACCAAGTTGAAAGTGCGAAGCCGCTGATTTCATTTGGAGTGCTGTTTGGAGATTTAGTCATGGGAGGATTTACAGATCACTTAGATCGGGGGCAGGTGATTGAGTGTACAGATACCCATGTCAATATTGGTTTTCATACTTATCATGATGTTCCTCTTTGGGCATTCTTACCGGCCTTGATTAAGGCTGGCAAGGAAAAGGGGTACAAAGAATCCGGACACGTTACTCATCGAAAAGTAAATTTTGTAGCAAAGGCAGAGAAAACTCTTGTTGTTGAAAGAGTGATGGAATGTATTGCAGGTTTTATGGATGACAAAACTAGGTTAATAGTAGATCCGGGTGACTGTCTGTTCGGGTCAGTAGATTTACCAGTTCATTGCCTTACTTTGGCAAGTGCCTATTACGCCACAATGGGATACGCTGTGCCTGCTGCTTTAGGAGCGGCGATAGCGGATCCAAGTATTAGGCCAATAGTATTGGTTGGAGATGGCGCCTTTTTAATGACAGGTTTAGAAGTGCTAAGCGCAGCTCATCATGGGGTTCATCCGATTGTGATTGTGGTAGATAACAAAGGCTATGGCACTCAGAGACCAATGATTGATGGACCGTTTAATGATATTCCTTCGCTACGAGCAGAAGAGCTTCCTAAAGCTTTTGGTCGTGGTGTTGGTATCTTGTGTGAGACAGAGGAAGAATTATTTAAAGCGTTGTCTCAAGCAAGCTCAACTGATGAGCTATTTATTATTCGTGCCTGCGTTCCTCCTGGAACGTACAGTCCTGGGCTAATGCGCTTAACCAATGCGCTCAAAACACGGGTCTAGTGTTTCTGAATAGAAACAAAACCCCCACTATTACTAGTGAGGGTTCGTTTGATACTGGTGGGTTGGGCCAGATTGACTTCGTCGAAACTTCGTTTTTAAGCTCGCGACCAACGGTACTTAGGTGGTAAGTTGGCGCTGTTTAATAAGCTCAGTAGCAGGGATCTGAACAATCTTGCCATCAACTGTAGTCACGATTGCCGTATTAGTTTGGATTGCCAAGTCGATTGCCGCTTGACCAGCTCGTTGCATAGCATAGTAAGATCCAGCAATATCAGGATCAGACGAATTACGTATCTCTTTGTTTAGAGTGGGCGCAGAGTACTCTTTTGAAGGATTATTTTTTTCCATAAGCCGCATCATGATCTGGCTCAATCAATAAGACCCTTTAAAAGTAGCCTTCTCTAAAGCCAATCCCACGAATCGACTTACTCACTCGAAACGAATAAAGTGCTTCAATCCCTTTGGGCGCCTGGATACTATGAATCTTTTCCCATTTCAAACCCTTGTCACGATAGACTTGGTTCCAGGTTAATTGCGTGATTTTTTCAAATGTAGAAATTACTTTTTCTTGTTCAATGAGTTCTAGGCTATTCCAAGTGGAATGAAAGGTTGGGCTATTGAGATCCAGTTCAACTAATAACTCAGGCTTTACATTTCGCGCCATGAGCTTTAGCCATTTTTAATTTAGAGAGATCGGTTGCTTTTGCAGGTGTTTTTTGTGCCCAAGCTAAGGCAGCTGTTAAATTCTTTTTAACCGCAGGTGTATGCATCCAATTTTCATTGTCTGGAATAACAGTGGCAGTGCGAATAACCCAAACTCCAGGCTCTGGGTTTTCAACTAAAACCTGACGACCCGCATGCTCTTTGCCAAGTGAGATTTGCCCACTGGATCCAATGGATTTAATAACCTGATGATCTATGACTGCGCCCATGGTGTTCTCCTATATTCATGCTGCATGATTGCATTATAGCATGATTTTTATGAAACAACACTGATTAGGGCGATGAACCCGAGGATTGAATTGGGTGGTTGGTCTTAAATTTCAACGAATCATTAGTCTCATGGTCCAATTGAATATACGGCTGTTTAATCGCTAAATGGAATATTTACTTCTATGAAGCTATTACTTGCCGACTGATTAATTGCGTCAATGATTTTGGATACATTCGGTTTAATTCTTGGCCAACTGGTAGTGCTGACTACCACAATTGAAATCTTTCTTTGGATGAGATTTTGTTGATAGCGAAGATTGGTATCGGTTGTAATAAAAACCTCAAAACCATTTGATTCCGCTGCACTTAAGAGTTCACCATTTTTTAGGGTTGACCACCCCAGTTCATAAGCGGTAGAGACGTCATGAGTAGGTAAAAATTCTTTTAAGGGCGCAGGTGTTCCCTGATCGAATAATATTTTCACGCAGCAGTAAGTGAATTCTTGGCTGCAAAATCTAAAACAGCACGAGCTTGCTCAAGTTTGATTCCTGGGAAGATTTCAATAAATTCTTTGATCGTAATTCCATCTTCTAAATTTTCAAAGAGGGCAGCGATAGGTACGCGGGATCCGGAAAATACCAAAGCTCCGCTAACGCGCTCTGGAGCGCTTTCTACAGCAGAGCAGTTTGACCAATTAATCATGGTTAGATATTAGCATTTTGATGTTTTAAAGTCATTAGTTCAAAGTATCCATATCGGAAAGTGGTTTTTATACGCCTTTAGTCTGGTTTTTAGAGCGTCAGTGCTAAAGTCCGTTGCTCTGAATTATTCACTTCTGTAATAGAAAAAGCCCTTGAACATGCATTCAAGGGCTTTATTTTTGGTGGGTCGGGCGAGATTCGAACTCGCGACCAACGGATTAAAAG
>Ga0194041_10000022_pt1 | contig 57037 bp, 47 predicted proteins | sample JunL449m_MetaG_FD_160082 | JGI IMG/M metagenome (GOLD analysis project Ga0194041, IMG submission 160082) | Anoxic zone freshwater microbial communities from boreal shield lake in IISD Experimental Lakes Area, Ontario, Canada - Jun2016-L442-9m | ecosystem: Environmental > Aquatic > Freshwater >...
GGTGTGCCGTGGCGAGGGCGGTGGCGTCTCGTGGCGTTAGGTCCGCATGGGCCCTGTAGCGCGCCGCCCAGTGGGCGGCTGCCCCGTCCCAGTTGCTGCGGCGTGCGGCTTCGGTGACAGGTGACAGGTGCTGGGTCGAGACCAGCGCCCTCATTGCGGAGCCGTGGCGACAGGCCACCTCGAGGTAGGCGCGCGTGGCGGCTCGCAGTTCGTCCTCGAAGGGCGCACCGGGCACCTCTGCTGCAGCGACATGCGCCCTGACCCGCGCAGCGTGGCGCTCGAGCAACGCGACCACCAGTCCGTCCCGGTCACCGAAGTGGTCGTAGACGACGGGCCTTGTCACGCCACCGGCTCGGGCCAGTGCGTCCATCCGCAACGCGTCGGAACCACCCTCGGCCAGCAGTCGCTCGGCGGCGTCCAGCAGTAGCTGCCGTCGCTGCGCCGGGGGCGTGCGTGGTGCTCTGGCGCGGCCGACGTGCCCGGTGTCCGCCATTCTCTGCGTCGCCTGCTTCATCCCAGTCACTGTACCTACATCTCGTAGGTAGTCAAGGAAAGGGGATGAGTCCGGGATCGAGGGCGCCCCGGGCATCCACCAGGCCGCAACCGCAAGACGCGAGCATCAGTGGAGTGTTTGACCCGCGAGGAGCCGAGAAAGCCGGTTTTAGGCCTCAGTCATCTCACCTTGCTGCCGAACTCACCCTGTTCTGAGCCTCGGGAGCGCCACACAGGCTGATCCTGTGAATGTTGTTGGGTCTTGCCGCGAGTAGCCGAGCAAAATGCGCGAACCTTGACGGGTGACTAAGGCCCACAAGATCATCCTGCTCGTGGTTGCTACACCGCTAATCCTGATTGCCACGATCTCAGCCCTGTGGGCACTGGACCAGTGGCATACCAGCGACAATGTTGCGCGAAACGTCACCGTTGCAGGAGTCGAGGTTGGCGGAAGTACTCCAAGCGAACTGAACGCTCAGTTACAAAAACTTGCCAAGCAACTTCCACAGACAGAAGTGAAGATCCAGTCCAATACTGAAACAATGACCACGACCGCGGGCAAGCTCGCAATGACCATGGACGTCGAGGCCACGGCAAAGGAGGTCAACAGCATCGGTCGATCAGACCCGCTGCCCACGCGACCCATCCGCTGGCTCAAGTCATTATTTGGAGGGCGTTCTGCAGATGTCACCGTGAGCGTAGATAGCGAGCAACTCACCCCCGCACTCGCAGCAATACAGGGGGAGCGGCGCACCCTTCCGGTAGAGCCGACTCTTGCCGCCACACCCGAAGCAGTGACCCTGGTACCCGGCACTCCTGGCAAAGAGGAGACCGTTGCAGATGTGGTTCGCGCTCTCCCGCAATCACTTCCTGATGTCTCTCAACCCATCACCATCAAAGTTGACCCAACGATCACTCAGCCTCTGGTGAGCAACGCATCTGTGCAAACTCTGGCAGATCAGGCCAACTCCGTCACAGCGGGGACCATCACCCTGAACGCTGGCGGCACAAAGATCGAGGTAGAGGGCAAAGAGTTTCGGCCGGCATTTGCTCTCAACATCGAAGGGTCGACCCCCAAGCTGATCATGAAGCCAGAGGCGGTCTCGCTGATTCTTGAGTCCAAGAATCCATCGAAGCCAAACCCAACGAACGTGCGCTTCGACATCGTTGACGGCGTTCCCACCCCAGTTGGCGGCGAAGATGCGCAAGTCTGCTGCACAGCGGAGGCCCCGCAGAAGATTGTCGATGGCCTGCTCGCGGGAAAGAACGCGATTGATCTGCCCACCAGAGTTGAGACTGCCCAACAAGGCCGAGATTGGGCTGGCGGACTTGGCGTCAACGAAGTCATCGGCTCGTTCACCACGAATCACAAGTGTTGCGAGTCTCGGGTCACCAATATTCATAAGATTTCAGACATCCTCCGCGGCACGCTCATCCCTCCTGGTGCCACCTTCTCGGTGAATGACACGGTTGGTCGTCGAACCGTAGAAAAGGGTTTCGTCGAGGGTGGTGTGATTCAAGATGGAGAGTTCGCCACCGATATTGGCGGCGGGGTGAGCCAATTCGGAACCACCACTTTTAACGCGGCGTTCTTCGCTGGTCTCGACATCCCTGCTTACAAAGCCCATTCCAAATACATCAGCAGGTACCCATTTGGACGGGAAGCTACCTTGGCTTACCCGAGTGTTGACCTCAAGATCCGCAATGAGACTCCGTACGGCGTTGTGATCTGGCCGACCTATACCAATACCTCGCTTACGGTCAGCCTATGGTCGACCCCGTTTGCCAAAGGGGAACAGACGGCACAGAATCCAACCTCGGGCTGCGGAAAAGTCACGACCGAACGCACTCGGACCTTTGTGGATGGTCACACCGAGAAAGACAACTTCCATGCGAATTATGACTGTAACTCGGCACCGCATTAGCTACTCAGTGCTCAGAGCGGCCCTCGCGAAGCAGCACAGCTGCAGCATCCCTAGTATGTGTTGAAACTTCGAGGATCGCTGAGGCAGTGAAATGAGTACAGAAGGAACTTCATCTAGTCAGGCTCTGCCGGTGATCTTTGAGGACCGCATGAGCGATGCAGACGCGTTGATGTGGAATATCGAGAAGGATCCCATGCTCCGCTCGACCGTCACCACGTTGATGGTGCTCGACGGCGAGGTGCGTTCTGACCAACTGCACCACACTTTCGATCGAGCCAGCCGAGTTGTTCCACGACTGCGGCAACGAGTGCGCGGTAATCCGCTCTCACTCGCTCCCCCGCGTTGGGAGTTCGACCCTAACTTTGACCTTCGCTACCACCTTCGCTCTGCGCGAGTTCCTGGCGCAGGATCTATGGCAGACCTTCTTGAGATGGCCGGCCCGATTGCCATGCAAGGTTTCGACCGTGCTCGGCCACTCTGGGAGGCCACGATCGTAGAGGGTCTTGCGGGTGGCAAGTCCGCAATCGTGTTGAAGTTTCACCACTCGATCACTGACGGCGTAGGCGGGGTCGAGTTGATGTTGGAGATTTTTGAGCTCACCCCGGATGCTGCAGAGCGCAAGATGCCCCATGCTCCCGATGTTCATGTGCTGAACCAAGCGCAGCGCTTTATCAACGCATTGCAACACGAGTCTCGCCGGCAACTTGCTTTTGCGTTTCAGATGTCGGCCTCTGGTGCCAGCACAGTTCGAGACGCATTCTCTGATCCAAGTTCCTCGGTGAGTTCATCCGCAGAACTGATTGCGTCGGCGGGGCGCATTCTTCGTCCAGAGGGAACCCCGTTGTCGGCCATCATGACCCGCCGCACACTGTCCAATAGCCTTGATGTGCTGTCGATGCCGCTCGATCTTGCCAAGAAGGTTGGCCATCACATTGGTGGCACGATTAATGACACCTTCTTGTCTGGGATTGCAAGAGGGATGTCGCTATATCACCTGCACCATGGTGCCGAACAGGGTGCTCTTCGGATGGGAATGCCCATCAACATTCGCGGAGATGCTCCTTCGACTACCTCGGGCAATTCTTTTGTGCCTGCTCGCTTTGAGATTCAGATCGACTTTGAGGATCTCACCGAGCTCATGGAACATGTTCGTCAACGAGCCATTGCGGCTCGGGACGAGCCAGCGAATCAACTTGTGGAACCGCTGTCCGGAATCCTCAATAAGTTGCCAACCACCGTGGTCACTCAAATCTTTGGAAGCATGATGAAGGGATTGGACTTTCAGGCATCGAACGTGCCCGGGTCACCTATTCCAATTTACCTTCAGGGAATCCCGGTTAGCTCGGTATACCCATTCGGACCACTTGCGGGCGCTGCGGTCAACATCACGCTGCTGAGCTACCAGAATGAGCTCAACATCGGCGTGAACCTTGATCCTGCGGCGGTGCCAGACAAGGACGTCTTTATGGAATGCCTCCGAACTGCCTACGACGAACTTCTGGACCTAGTTTGAGTTTGGACCTCACGCACAAGCCTGATCGATTAGTCGAGGTTCTCATCGTTGGAGGCGGCCCAGCAGGATCGGCTGCGGCTATCACCTTGGCCCGAGCGGGCATTGAGGCAGTTGTTATAGACAAAGCAGAGTTCCCGCGAGACAAGATATGCGGAGATGGCCTGACTACGGGTGCGCTTCGATTGTTAGAAGAACTTGGCCTGCTCCCAGAGAGCGTGGAGTCTTGGCAAGTGGCGCAAGACTGCTGGGTGCGCTCGCCAAAGGGTACGACTCGTTTGTTCGAGCTACCTCGAACGGGCGGGACCTTTGCTGCAATCGCCACCCGCAAAGACTTAGATGAGGCGTTGTTGAACCTCGCCCAAAAAGAAGGTGCTGAGGTACTTGACGGTCATAGTTTAGTTGCTGCGCAAGAAGACTCCAGAGGCATTACCGCAGAAGTAGAGAACCTCGGTGTGATCCGAGCGAACTGGGTTATTGGAGCAGACGGCATGTGGTCGCCCTTGCGCAAGCAACTCGGCGTTTCTGCGCAGGGCTACTTGGGCGAATGGCATGCCTTTCGGCAGTACATCTCAGGAGTTGGTCCAGTTGCCGCTAAAGACCTGTTTATCTCCTTTGAAGCTGACCTACTGCCCGGCTATTTCTGGTCATTTCCCTTGCCAGGAGGCAGAGCCAATATTGGGTTTGGGATTCAGCGCGATGGGGTTCGCAAGACCAAAGAAATGAAGGCACTCTGGCCAGACCTGCTCGACCGACCACATATTCGAGCCGTACTTGGCCCAGACTTTGTGGCCGAAGAACCTCATCGCGCTTGGCCGATTCCGGCGCGTGTCGACAACATGGTTCCCACCACCCAGCGTGCGCTTTTTGTAGGCGATGCAGTTGCAGCCTGTGATGTGATGACTGGTGAAGGTATTGCCCAAGCACTTGTGACCGGACTGCGCGCCGCTGAAGCAATTCGAGATCATGGGCGCTTGAACAACGCAGCACGGGCCTACGCCGATGCACTCAAGTTCGAACTCGTTGCTGATCACCGCATGTCGAAGCTGTTGGTGCGAGGGCTGAGTTCTGTGTCGGGTGCAGATCGGGCGGTTCGTATCGCAGGAGCAAGCGCCTGGACTCGCAGGAACTTTGGGCGCTGGCTCTTTGAGGACTACCCAAGGGCGCTCATCGCTACTCCACGCCGGTGGGGACGCGGAGTCACCACACAGCCGGGTGCATACGCGTCGCACTGATGCGCGCTACAGCCCCTACTCTTGCGAGATGCAAACACGCCTCACCGAACTACTCCAAGTCGAACATCCAGTCATGCTTGCGGGCATGGGAGGGGTTTCGTATAGCCAGGTTGTAGCGGCAGTATCTGAGGCAGGCGGGTTTGGGTGTCTTGGGGCATCGGTTATGGGCAACGATGAGATGGTGAGCGAGATTGCCGCAACTGCAGCACTCACCCAGAAGCCATTTGGCGTTGACTTGCTGACTGCTGCACCACAAGACATGGCAGCCAAGGTCACTGCTATTGCCGATGGTGGCGCCACCGTGTTTGTGGCTGGGCTGGGAGTTCCACGTGAGGTGATCGACCTGTGCCATGAGCGCGGCCTACTCGTCATCAATATGTGCGGCAAGGTGTCTCATGCGATCGCTGCCGTGGACGCCGGATGCGACATTGTCGTGGCCCAAGGAACCGAGGCGGGTGGCCACACGGGCCAGGTGGCGACTCTGGCACTGGTGCCACAAGTGGTCGACGCCGTGGGCGCTCAAGTACCCGTGGTTGCTGCCGGAGGAATCGTTGACGGACGCGGCTTGGCCGCGGCCCTTGGTCTTGGAGCAGACGGAATCTGGGTCGGTACTCGCTTTATTGCCAGCCCCGAAGCACGCGCCGTTATGGGCTACAAAGAGGCAATCTTGGGCGGTACGGATGATGGCACCATGATCACGCGTGCTTATACGGGCAAGACCTGCCGCGTCATGCGCACGAGCTATGCCAGAGAGTTCGAAGCCTCGGGCGGTGTTGCAGAACCATTCCCCGGCCAAGTCATCAAATCCATGCAAGATGGTGCCAATCACCTTGGTGGCGACGAGCACACCCCTGGAGTTGACCCCAGCATTGAGTTCATGCCGGCCGGCCAAGGAATCGGAGCTATTCAGACTCTGGTTCCCGCAGGCCAGATGGTTCAGATGTTCATGGCCGAGGCCGCAGAGGTACTCGAGCGCCTAGCCGCGTATCGCTAGGAGCACATCTCTTTGACCTTGGCAATCACTTCTTTTTGGCCATCAAGGGTTCTTGCTACGGGACTCACATTCAAGATGGTCACGCCTGCCTCGGCAAACTGAGCAACGCGTTCACGCACGTATCCCTCTTCTCCGCACAGCGAAGTCTCTTCTAGGAAACTCGCCGGCACTGCTGCTGCGGCTTCCTGCTTTTTTCCTGCCAAGTAGAGGTCCTGAATCTCTTGAGCTTCGGCTTCGTAGCCGTAGCGAGTAAAGAGCGTGTTGTAGAAGTTCTTGCCTCGGGCACCCATACCACCCACGTAGAGCGCAACCATGGACCGGGAGAACTCACGGAACCCGCCAACCTCGGCCTCTGGACCAATGGCCAGCATTCCTCCGGCGATCACGTCCATCTCACCAAGTGCTGGGTCTCGCTTTGCAGCGCCAATGGCAAGGTCCTCTCCCCACACGGAGTCAGCGCGCTCAGGATGAAACAGGATTGGCAGCCAACCATTGGCCAACTCCGCAGTGAGTTGCACATTCTTCGGACCAAGAGAAGCAACGTGAATGGGAATATCAGACCGTCGTGGGTGCGTAATGATCTTGAGCGGCTTGCCAAGGCCAGTTCCCTTGTCTGCAGGGAGTGGCAGTTGGTAGTACTTGCCGTCATGCTCAATAGGAGCTTCACGCTTCCAGACATCACGACAGATCTGAATGATCTCTCGAGTGCGCCCGATGGGAGCGTCGTAGGGAACGCCGTGGAACCCTTCGATTACCTGAGGCCCAGATGCGCCAAGACCAAGGATTGCTCGACCATCAGAGAGATCATCAATGCCGGCGGCGGTCATGGCGAGCAATGTTGGAGTTCGCGTGTAGATCGGCAGAATGCCAGAAGCAATCTGAATGGTTGACGTCTTCGCCGCTAGGTAGCCCATCAGGCTGACAGCGTCGTAGCCGTAGGCCTCTGCCACATAGGCAATGTCCATGCCTACCGACTCAAGTGCTTGTACCTGTGCCACCGACTCGGCAAACCCGCCGGCATATCCGATTTGCATGCTGAGCTTCATGAATTTTCCCCCTGGGTCATCTCGGTTTGTTCGCTCGTACCGGTCCAGTCTTTGGCAAGCACCAAGTCGGATCGATTGATGGAGCCAAGGTCGGCGCCGTTGTCAAAATAGACGCGATAGCGAACCCAACGAAACCCGTTCACTAGCGAGACTTTGCCGCGGGTGCCAGCAGGAACTCCAAGAAGATCCACTGCTGCAACGACCTTGTCCTTGACCTGCAACTGATCACCAACTCGTTTCTTTGCCATTGGCGGTTACCGTACCAATCTCAGGGCTAGGCCGCAGCATTCAGAGTCTCTCACAGAGCCCGAACGTGTCGGAAACGAGCAGCAGCGGCCCTGCTCAGGTGGCGCTAGGCCTAGCTGAACGCTGAGTCTCGGACCAGGATTTTCCGACCTCGACGTCAACATCATGCGGAAGACCTAGCACCCGCTCGGAAATAATATTTCGCTGAACATCCCCAGTACCGCCGCCAATCGTGAGCGCTGGGGCGAACAAGTAGCCGTAGTGCCAGATGCCCACGTCGGTGCCGAGCGGGCCGCCATCAGTCAGCATTCCGCCTGCGCCCGCCAAATCCTTGGCTATCCCCATGATCTGTTGGCCATGTTCATCGGCGAGCACTTTGCGCACTGATGCCTCGGGGCCTGGCTCTCGACCAGCAATTGCCGCAGTCACAGTACGAAGTCGAATCAGCCGCAAAATCTCGGATTGCATGTACATGTCTACGAGTCGTTGACGCATGAACGGGTCGACTACTCCTCCAGCTGTTCGCACCAGATCCAACAGGTCCCCAGCGTCTGGACCCATTCCCCATAATGCGCCTGCAGCAGAAAGCGAGACCCGCTCGTTCGAGAGCGTCACCTTCGCAAGACGCCATCCATCATTCACTTCACCAACCAGATTCTCTGCGGGAATCCGTAGGTCTGTCATGAACACCTCGTTGAACGTGTGACCACCTGTCATCTCGGGGATTGGGCGGATGTCGATACCCGGGGAATCCATCTTGCAGATGAAGTACGAGATTCCCCGCTGCTTTGATTCCTCGGGGTCGGTGCGGGCTATCAAGATTCCGTACTTGGCTTGATGGCCAAGCGAGGTCCAGATCTTTTGGCCGTTTACCACCCACTCGTCACCGTCTTTGACTGCCCGAGTCGCCAGCGATGCAAGATCCGACCCAGACCCGGGTTCGGAGAACAACTGACACCAGATTTCTTCGCCACTGAGTAGTCCAAGCAGATATTTGTGTTGCTGTGCCTCGGTGCCAGCGGACAGCAGGGTTGGTCCTGCCCAACCTATGCCGATTGGATTATTTGGCCTGCGGACTCCGGCAGCTCGCAGTTCGTCGTCGATCACGAGTTGTTGAATCGGGTCGGCTGCAAGGCCAAAGGGCTTGGGCCAATGAGGGGCCACATATCCGGCCTCTGCAAGCTGGCGGGCAGTGGGGCTTGGATGTTCGTTGAGCCAAGACCGGATTTCTACTCGACGAGGGTCAGTCTCTGGAGGTAGTTCGAAGTCCACAGCAGCAGAGTAGGCGGCCGGGCGACTCGAAGTCTGATGCTGCTCTACACTCCGCTGCGTTAGGGGCCTGCGACGTGGTTGCATTGCAGCGGCCACGTGGTTTGCACAGTGGCGAGTCAAGTACGCAACAAGCTGAAGGGGGCAATATGCCCGGTTGGAATTTTGCTGAACTTTGGGAACAAGTAGCCGATCGCTTTCCCGAGTCAGATGCTCAGGTACAGGGAGCGCGCAGGACCTCTTGGAAAGAGTTCGACGCGAGAGCAGACGGTCTTGCTAGATATCTGCTCGACCAAGGAGCGGTGCACCAAGACAAGGTTGCGCTGTATTTGTATAACGCTCCTGAATACATGGAAGGCGCATTCGGCGCATTCAAGGCTGGCCTCGTACCCGTTAATACCAACTATCGCTATTTAGATGAAGAGCTTGCCTACCTATGGCAGAACGCTGACGCCGTTGCCGTGATCTTTCATGGGTGTTTCACCGAGCGCGTTGCAGCTGTTCGCGAGCGACTTCCGCTAGTGCGCGACTGGCTCTGGGTAGATGACGGCAGTGGCGACATCCCCGAATGGGCAACCGCCTATGAGTCAGTAGTGACAGTGCCCACCGAGCGCGTGGTGCCGGCATGGGGTAGATCTGGCGATGACATCTTGATGATCTACACCGGAGGCACGACTGGCATGCCGAAGGGTGTGATGTGGAGGCAAGACGACCTCATTCGAGCCGTCATCTCGGTCAGCAACCCCCTCTTCAACGAGGACCCCGAAACAATCGGTTTTACTGCAGCTATTGACTCCCTAGAGGCTCCCGGCATGCCCGGCATGCCGGCATGCCCACTGATGCACGGCACTGGTTGGTTCACTGCCAACTTGTACCTCACCGCCGGCGGATCTCTGGTGCTCCTTGAGGACCGTCACCTAGACATCGAAGAACTCCTCGACACCATTCAGCGTGAGAAGGTTGGCGCCCTGACCATTGTCGGAGATGCATTCGCCAAACCGATTCTGCGGGTGCTGGATGCTCAGCCAGATCGCTGGGATCTCTCGAGCCTGTTCTTGATCACCTCTTCTGGCGTGATGTGGTCCGAGGGTTCCAAGCAGGGACTGCTCAAGCACAATCCCAATATGTTCCTGATCGATTCGTTTTCAAGCTCCGAGGCAATCGGTCTTGGACAGTCCGTGTCATCTTCCGGTGCGGAAGAAAAGACTGCTCACTTCTCGCTCGGAAATGGAGCACAGGTCATCAGTGATGACGGGCACGCCGTTCAGGCGGGATCAGGTGAACGCGGTCGTGTTGCAGTGCCGGGCAATCAGCCATTGGGCTACTACAAAGACCCCGAAAAGTCGGCCGCCACCTTTATTGAGTTCGAGGGCGTTCGCTACTCCATGCCCGGTGACTACGCAACGATCGAGGCTGACGGCACCATCACGCTGCTGGGCCGGGGGTCAGTCTGCATCAACACAGGAGGAGAGAAAGTCTTTCCAGAAGAAGTCGAAGAGGCACTCAAGACTCAGGCTCAGGTCCACGATGCAGTCGTAGTGGGAGTTCCCGATGAGAAGTTCGGCGAGGCCATCACGGCAGTTGTAGAGATCGCACCAGGCGCCAGTGTTGAGTCCGCTGAACTGATTGAACATGTCAAGGGGCATCTCGCTGCATACAAGGCTCCAAAGACGATTCTGTTTGTAGACAGCATCGGTCGCGCACCAAATGGCAAGGTGGACTACAAGCGCCACAAGCAATACGCACTTGATCAACTCGGGATAGTCCCCGAATAGGGCAGGAGTTCCGCTCCCGACTACCAGTGCTGCGGATTCCTTCGGAAATGCCGAGCCCTAGGTTGCTTTCGATTTCTCCAGCGCCAGTGCTGTCGGTACCGTATGGAGATTCTTTGGAGCACAGCCGTGCCCGATGCAGCAGCAGTGCCTCTACGAGCACTCACGACGAAGACTGAATGAAGGCAACAGATGACTGATCTCGGATTTGACGGACAAGTAGCAATCATCACCGGAGCGGGTGGCGGACTTGGAAAATCACATGCCTTGGAATTGGCCCGACGCGGCGCACGCATCGTGGTCAACGACCTTGGCGGTTCGGTCAACGGGGTTGGAGACAACGCATCGGCAGCACAACTGGTAGTCGATGAGATCATCGCCGCCGGCGGCGAGGCAGTCGCAAACCATGACTCCGTAGCAACCCCAGAGGGCGGCCAAGCCATCGTGCAGACAGCCGTGGATGCATTCGGAACCGTTGACATTGTGATCAACAATGCCGGCATCCTGAAGGACAAGACCTTTCACAATCTCACCCCTGAATTGCTTGAGCCTGTGATCGCAGTGCATCTTCTCGGCGCCTTTTACGTCACGCAGCCCGCTTGGCTCATCATGCGAGAAAAAGGTTATGGACGCGTGGTCAATACCAGTTCCAACTCGGGCCTGCTCGGCAACTTTGGTCAGTCCAACTATGGAGCCGCAAAGCTCGGCATCGTCGGATTCACTCGCGTGCTCGCGAATGAGGGCAAGTCCAAGGGCATCAAGGTGAACGCTATTGCTCCGGTTGCAAAGACCCGCATGACCGAAGACTTGCTCGGGCCGCTCGGCGACAAGCTCGAGCCTGCCGAAGTGACACCCACCGTTGTCTACTTGGCGCATGAGGAATGCCCTGTGTCCGGCGAGGTGTTCTCCGTGGCTGGCGGCGTTGTCGCTCGCTACTTCATCGGTCTGACCCCAGGTTGGTACGGCGAAGGCCACAGCGTTGAAGACGTTCGCGATCACTTCGACGAGATCCGTGACGAGACCGGCTACATCGTGCCCGAGGATCCCTCTGGCGAACTGCAGAAGCTGCTCAAGACACTCAGCAGTTGATCGCTCTCTGGTAGTGCCATCTAGGGCGGCTCGGTGGCACAGCCACTAGGGCTGCGGGGAGCTCGGCGGAACATCACCTGTTTCTTCGGCTGCCAGCGTTCTATCGGGCGACTTGATCTGATCAACCTGGCCGGCCACGTTGACCTGAACCATCTTGCCAGTTCGCAGGTCGAGTACTTCTTTTTCGGATGAGTACTTGAGCTTCATGCGAAGCACGCGAAGCTCGACAAGGTAATACACGGGTAGCGACACAGCAAAGGCTGACGCAATGAGGATGGGAGTCCTGATGAGCTGAACTTTGAGTGAGGCATCAGCGCCACCCATGAGGGCGAAAATGAATATGTACGGCAGCGCATGCCAGATATAAAGCGTGTAGCTCAGCCGTCCGAGCCAACGGAATTGTGGCAGCGACCAGAATCTACTCAGCCACCAATCACTGCAGCGCACCAAACAGATCAAAATCAGAGCAAAGGCCAAAGCCCCGAGCGTGTGACCAAAGCGGAACCAGTACAAGGTGTCAAGCATCTGCGGACGGGTGAACTCCCTCGGGCCAGGAAGGTAGTCCACATATGGGCCACCTAGTTTGCGCACCAGTCCGCTTGACAGGTTGAGCATCACGAACCAAACCACTAGGCCAACGGTGCCGGCAAACAGAAATACCTTTCGCCAACGCACTAGGCGTTCCTCTGTCAGGTAGGCATTAAAGGTGGCCATTCCGACGCCCAACATGAGTGCATCGGGCCGCTGCAGAAGAGCCATGCGCACGCCCGAAATCATGTGTACATCGTCTTGATAGAACCCCGTGTACGCATACCAGCGTGCAATGCCGATAGCTACGAAGAACACCGCCATGAGTGCTCCGAGCTGCTTGATCCAATGCTTTTTTACGCAGATCAGAACAGTGCCCGCAATGACGGCATAGAACCACTCCTCGACCGACAAGGTCCAGAGATGCCACATCACTCGGTTGCCCTGAATATCTGGCCGAATAACTGCCAGACCATTCGGGAAGAACAAGTGATACATGTACAGCAGTGCCGCAGCAGCGTCTTGGCCGACGTAGCGCAGACTCAGTGGTTTGAACCCGACCAGCGTGCAGATCGTTGAAATGACGAGCCAGACGCCAACGAACAGCCACAGCGAGGGCAGCAGCCGGATCCCCCTGCGGGAGTAGAACTTCTTCAGGCTAATGGTTCCAGTGGTCCGCGTCTCTTGCAGCAACAGCGTGGTAATGAGAAATCCGCTGAGTACAAAAAAGGTATCGACGATGGTTACCCAAGATTCCACGTACCGAAAAAGTGCGTGGCCGATGAGCACCATGCAGATGCCAATGCCGCGGATACCATCAAAACCGCCGACCAGACCAAGCTTGGGCGCCTTCGTCACAAACGCCTCAGACTGCTTGGGAGCGTTACCCGTCTCGGTACTGCTCACTTCAGGACTGCCCATCGGGGCCAGGGCTGTGTTCCTCAGGGCTGTGTTCCTCAGGCCTGTATTCCTCGGGACTGTACTCCTCGGGACTGTATTCCTCGGGACTGTATTCCTCAGGGCTCTCAACAGCCTCGGCGCTAAAGGTTCCCTTACCGACCGCACGCGCTGCTTCAACCGACATCATCTTGCCGGTGTTCAGGTCGAGTACTTCCTTTTCTGAAGCAAAGCGCAGTTTCACTCGAAGCATGCGCTGTTCAACTCCGTAGTAAATCGGCAGAGAGGCAACGATGGCAATGGTGGCAAGGAGGGGCGCACGCCATTTCTGACCCAGGACTCGATCCCCACCTAGGGCCTCGAGAATCACAAAGTAAAAGAAGGTGTGCCAGACGTAGACGGTGTACGACATACGCCCCAAAAATCTGAGTGGTTTCCAGGAGAGTGCGCGGTTTGCCCACCATTCGCCGCAGCGAGCCATGGCCAACAGCGCCGGCATGAACGCAACAGCTGTCAGGGTGTGGCCGTACTGCACCCAGACTTGGCCGTTATAGAGCACCCCTTTAGGAACCGCCATCGGCACATACGGGTAGGGTAGGCCGAGCTTGCCGGTGAACTCATATAAGAACTTGCTCGACATCAACATGGTGAATGAGGCCACAAGAAGACCTACGAAACCAACCCGAGGCAGCCACTTATGCCAGCTCGGTGGGAGCGGGTTGGGCAGCCTTGCATTGAACACCGCCAAGCCCACACCCCACATCAGTGAGTCATAGCGAGACAGCCACAACAAGCTCAGCCCACGTGCAGGAATGCTTGAGTTGGTGGGCACTCCCCCATTCCAAGGCCCGGTGTGACCCGTCCAGCGCTGCCAGCCAATCCACGCAGCCAGAATGCAGAGCAGAACTGCAAGTTGTGTCATCCAGCGGCGCTTCAGACAGACCAGCACCGTGATTGCAATCACCAGATAGAACTGCTCCTCAACGGCTAGCGACCAGAACTGATCGATCGAGCGGTGCGAGGCAGCTACGGGGTCTACATAGGCGAGCCCTACGGGAAACACCAAGTTGTAGATGTAGGTGACAGCAGCAGCAGCGTCTTGCAGCACGTAGATCAGGCGTTGCCGATCGAAGAGCAAACAGAACACAATCCACGCCAAAATGCACAGATAGGCCGAGGGCAACAAGCGCACTACGCGTCGCGCATAGAACTTGCGCATGCTGATGCCCGCATGATCTCGGTACTCCTGCATGAGCAGAGTGACAATCAAAAAGGCGCTCATCACAAAGAACACGTCGATGATTCCTGCAAAGGAGGGCGACAAGTCTGAGTAGGCGTGGTTGAGCAGAACCATCAGAATTCCGATGCCTCGCACTCCATCAAATCCGCCGACGAAGCCCAGTCTCGGTGCCCGAGAGACAAACCCCGATGGCGCTGCCCCTTGCATCGTCATCGGTTGAGATTACCCGAGGATTTCAGTTTTCGATGTCTGCCGGAACTGGTTCGGCTTGACCGCTCGGCATCTTGCGCTCACACAATCAGCTTTATGGGGCCTAGCATTTAGAACATGAGCAATCATGCTGCGATTCCACAGACTGTTAATCCCCTTGATTTTTTGGCGACGGACTCTCTCTTGTCAGAGACCGAGGTCATGCTTCGTGACACCGTCCGGCAGTTTGTGCGCAATCGGATCCTGCCCGAGGTAAGCGAATGGTTTGATCAGGGCATCTTCCCTAAGGAGATGGCCAAAGAGTTCGGCTCGCTCGGGCTGCTCGGGATGCACCTTGAGGGCTACGGCTGCGCTGGGACTTCGGCCACGGCCTACGGCTTGGCCTGCACGGAACTCGAAGCTGGCGACTCCGGCGCTCGAAGCTTTGTCTCTGTTCAGGGCTCACTCGCGATGTTTCCCATTCACGCGTTTGGTTCCGAGGATCAAAAGCAGCAGTGGTTGCCTGGCATGGCCGCTGGCGATTTGATTGGGTGCTTCGGCTTGACCGAACCCGACTCTGGGTCTGATCCCTCTTCCATGCGCACGAATGCACGCAAAGACTCCTCTGGGGATTGGATTCTCAACGGAGCCAAGATGTGGATTACCAATGGCTCGATTGCCGACGTTGCTGTGATCTGGGCAACCACCGACCCAGAAGGCCCCGACAAAGGAGCAGTTCGCGGCTTCTTAGTACCCACCGACGTTGCAGGGTTTTCTGCCCCCCTGATTCATCGCAAGGTTTCGCTGCGCGCCTCGGTCACATCTGAACTGATACTGCAAGATGTGCGGTTACCTGCAGACGCACTACTGCCAGAGGTGTCTGGCATGCGCGGCCCATTCTCCTGTCTCAACGAGGCGCGTTTTGGAATCTCCTTCGGAGCCGTCGGTGCTGCTCGGGCGTGTTACGAGGCCGCCTTGGAGTACTCACTCAACCGAGTTCAGTTCAATCAGCCAATTGCTGGGTTCCAGCTGACCCAGAAAAAACTGGTGGACATGATGGTCAAAGTGCAACACGCCATGTTGCTCGCCATTCACTTGGGGCGCATGAAAGACGCAGGAACGCTCGCTACACCGCAGATCAGCTTTGGCAAGATGGACAACGTGCGAACGGCCTTAGAGGTTGCCCGAGAGGCACGAAGCATTCTTGGGGCGAATGGCATCACAACGGAGTACCCCGTGATTCGCCATATGAACAATCTGGAATCGGTCTATACCTATGAGGGTACGAACGAGATCCACACGCTGATTTTAGGAAACGCCATCACCGGGATCCCAGCGTTCAGCTAACTACACTCACCTACTCGTTGATGCCCCCGAAGGAGAAAAGTTGTGACCGAGCCTGACGGACGAGTTCGAGCGAAGGGCGCGCCTATCAATCCTCGTTCAATTCTCTGGGCTACAGCCGCCGATCCGCGCAGCCTCCTTACTGGGATAGCAGCAGGGATTATGCAGTTGATGCTGCCCGGACTTGGCGCAGGGGTCACTGATCATTCCAACTTTTTCGATGACCCTTTCGACCGAATCGATCGTTCGCTGCCCTATATCTGGGGGAGCATCTTTACTGAGGATGAAAAAGAGGGGTCTGAGCGCGGCAAGCAAATCCGCGACTTTCACCCAACAATCAAGGGAGCTGATCACAACAGCGAGCCGTATCACGCGTTGGACCCCGAGGTGTTCTGGTGGGCACACGCCACGTTCACTTGGGAGTTTCTGCGTGCACGAGAACTCTTCTTTGCACTACCACTCGACCGGTCAGAACGTGAGCAGCTGTATGCAGAAAGCGTCACTTGGTATCGGCGCTATGGCCTAAGTGATCGTCCGGTCCCATTGACCTTGCGAGATTTTCGCATTCGTTTCGATCAGATCTGCCGCGAGGAACTTGAGCTCACCCCCGCAGCTCAGTGGGTGCTCGATCCACAGTCCGAGACTGGTGCAGGTGGCAACCTGCGACTCCCGGGGCCACTCTCTGCACTCAATGGGATAGCCAATCAACTTGGTGCTGACGTTTTGCGCATCGTGGTTTACGGCGTTATGCCAGATGTTCTGCGCAGGCGGTTCGGGTTTCGATGGTCGAACGCCGACCGAGCTGCTTTCGCAGGTGTCTGCACCACCCTACGAAGCATGGAACTAGCCATGCCCTATGGCGCCCTCGAGGGACTCTGGCCAGAGGGCACACCGCACGCTCAACCCGGAGACCTCAAGCGAATCGTCATTGCCGGACCGAACTTTCGGCAGCGACAACTTGCTCTCCAGGGTGCTCGCATGAACGAGGTTTCAGGAGAAACCGACTAACAGGAGTTGACCGGAGCAGGAGGGTCAGCAGCAAAGCGCTCCTTCACCCAAGTAAGTGCTTGTTGATATGCGGGAAGCGCTGCTGCGCCGTGGCCGCCCTCCGGGAGCACCCTTCGTTCGACCACTTGACCATTGGCACACATGCGACTCAGAAGCACTTCGCTAAAGAAGATCGGCACGGTCTCGTCCTTCTGACTGTGAATAATCAGAGTCGGAGCATCATTCGTTTTCTTCGTACCCGCAATATTCTCGGCTGCCAAGGATTTCCAAGGTTCTGTTGCTGGACCGTCCAAGCGGACCAACTCGGCTGGGTTGGTGGCCGAGAATCCCGCAATCAGTTCACCTGCGCAGCCAGTATCGACCTCATCAAGACGAGATAGGCCAAGCTCGGTCAGAAATAATGCAGGGTCAGCTTGTGGGTAAGCCGCTGCGTAGCCAGCAACCAGCATGTAGGCAAAGCCTGCAAGATTCGGAGCGGCAGCAAATACCACGTCGGTCTCGCTAGCTGGTGCGCCTGCGAAGGTTCCCACCACCTGCAACTGTGGGGTCCAGTCTGCTGCCACCTGCGAAGCCCAGAGTGCGCCATGGCCTCCTTGTGAATAGCCCAGAATTGCAACCCTCTTACCCGGGTCGGCATCTGGAAGTTGCCCTGCTGCAACGATGGCATCCATGGTCGAGCGACCTTCACTCTCGCCAACCAAGTAGGGGTGCCGACCGGGTGTGCCAAGCCCCTCATAGTCGGTTCCGGCAATAACAAACTCTGCGCCCAAAGTATTTATAGCCAAACCCATATCAAGACGTGTGAGTTCTTTGGATGGTGCGCACTCGTCAGCAATGCCAGTAGTTCCATGCGCAAGAGTCGCTAGGGGTCGTCCGCCGTTGGGAGCCGCTGCGGTGGGCACACTTGCAACTCCAGTTACTGCAATCGGCGCACCGGCAACCGACTCAGACAGGTACATAATGCGGTAACTGCTCGCTTGGCGGTCGGGATCAGCGCTACCTGCTTGATCAATGGGTTCGTAGCGGATCAGTTGGCCGTGGTCACCATCTGGCAACGGCGCAGGTACTTCATAAAAATTCGCGCCCCGGAATTCGCTTGGCGTTGCCGGTAGCGCAACGGCACTTGAGGGCTTATCTACTGCTGCGGTCGAACGAGTAGCTGACCCTGTGTCAGATTGGCTGCATGCAGAAAGAGAAACTGCAGCAACACAGAACACAATCGCAACCCGAGCAACCCTTGTGTGCAAACTCATCAGCGAAAGTTATCTCGCTCACCGCAACCACGTCTGAACGAGTCAGAAATTCAATCAAGCACCTTCAGCGTCAGTGACTTCATGAACTGAAGCCAGAACCCACTTCTGATGATGCTCAACTCGTCATTTTGATCGATGAATTTTAGCACTCAGATCGCTGCTGCGTACATGCTTTCCAGAATCTCTACGAGTCTGTCCTCGGCCACTGCAGGTGAGACCAAGTGTCCTGAACCAGCAACAAATCCGGTCTTTTGCAAAGCAATCAACTGCGATTCGCGCTCGATACCCCCAGCCACCAGTTTCAGACCGAGAGTGTCACTCAACTGTCCCATAACCGAGACAATGCCGAGCAGCGCAGTTCGGGTGATCGGGTCAGGGTCATCAATCTGACCCACCGTGGCCGATTCCATCTTGATTGCGTCCGCAGGCAACAAGTTTAGAGAGCGGATTGAGTTGTGACTGGCGTCAACCTCGGTGAGTGCAAGTCGAAACCCTTGTTCGCGAAGGTCTCGAAGGACCTTAAGTTTGGTGTCAAAAACTCCCTTCGAGGAGTCGGCTTCAATCTCGATACCTACTGAACCCGGCTTCAGACCCGCTGCAGCAGAGTCTGCGCTCAGCAGACCGAGGAACCCGTCATGCAACTCCCCAGCAGTGACCTTGAACCACACGACAAACTCTTCCTTCAGCCCCTCGGAAATAGTGGCTAAAATCCGATTCGTGGCAGCCATCCCATTCTGGCGCATCCACCGACCGAGAGGGACCATCAGCCCAGCATCCTCTGCGATAGACAGAAACTCCTCGGCCGCGAGCAGACCATGTTCAGGGTGATTCCATTTCACGAGTGCCTCCATGCCAACCGGTCGAAGGTTAGCGAGCAGGACTTGCGGCTGATAATAAACCTGCAACTCTCCTTGAGTAATTGCTCTCCTGAGCTCTCGAACGACCATGACCTCGCGCTCAACGCGCTGCCCAATCTCTTCGTCGAAAACAGCTACCTGATCTCGGCCCTGACGCTTGGCTTCATAGGCCGCACTATCGGCTTGATGGACGAGCAGGTTTGCGATGTCGATTGTTTCACTCGAGTTGGCATGACTAGAAGCGACACCAATGCTCGCAGAGATCGACACATCGCTCTCCCCGATCCGAAAGGGCACACGAAGCGCGTCAACTAGTTTGTCGATGATGGAGCGCACGCCTAAAGGGGAGGTGGATCCATCGAGGCAGATCACAAACTCGTCACCGCCAAATCGGGCAACCATGTCTTCGGCTCGAAGGAGTGAAGCCAATCGAGCTGCAATCTTCCGCAGGAGATCATCGCCGCCAGCGTGCCCAAACGTGTCATTGATCGCCTTAAACCGATCTAGGTCGACAAAGAGTACGGTGGTTGGGGACGTCCGGTCATGTCGTTCGAGGGAAGCACGGAGCCACTCAAGTGCAGCCCTCCGGTTCGGCAATTCGGTGAGTGGGTCTTGATGGGCCAAAGAGTGCAGGTCAGCCTCTGCGCGGCGGCGGTCGGTTATGTCGTGAGAAGTCACAGCAATCGCATCGCCGAGTGGAAGGATCTGCTGGCGAATCCATCGAGGTTGATCAGTGTCTGTATCAATCTCAATTTCCTCGAGCATTCCAACACCCGAGGCTAAGCACTCGGCCCACACAGCGATGAGTTGTGGTCCCGTTTTCGGAAAAACCTCAGAAATCGTATGACCGAGCAGCGCTACCAACGGCATTCGCAACACTTGTGAGGCAGAGACGTTGGTGACCACAAAGCGAAAGTCAACGATCTGACCCTGTTCATCAAACTCTGCGGTGAGGATTGACTCAGCGTCCATGCTTGCGAATGCGGCGCGACGAAGCAGTGAGTACTCCGTTTCCGCCTCAACCACAGGGGCCGTGAAGGGTGAAAAATCAGACATTTCAAACAACCCCTTGGGGTAGCACCTCCCCTGTATCCCGCTTAGCGTAGTGTCAACCTCACTGAGTGTAACTCACGCTCGCATCTTCGGGTAGGCGGCTCGATCAGGAGACGCGATGATGACAACCTGTAGCAGTGCCGAAGCAATCGCGAGTCCGAACCGCATATGAACCCCTTCCGCAACCGACCCACATAGCCTCGAGTTCGCGAGTAACTCTGGCAGGCTTCGATCTGGGAGGGCCTGACACGGCTGGGGTATCCGAGCCAACGATGCTTCTTGCCCACGCAACAGGTTTTTGCGCAGGGGTGTGGGCACCCCTAACAAATCTCCTCAGAAACTACCGGCGGGTATCGCTCGACTTTCGCGGCCACGGACTGTCGAGTATCCCCGCTGCAGGTATGGATTGGGCTGGTACCGCCGAGGACGTGCTCGCCGTGGTTGACGCATTCGGCCTGAAGCGACCTTTCGGTGTGGGTCATTCGATGGGAGGGGCTTCACTCGTCCTGGCCGAACAGATGCGCCCCGGAACGTTCAGCGGATTGTGGATCTTTGAGCCAATTATCTTTCCGAGCGACCATTCTGGACTGCTGGCCACTGGCCTTGAGGTTGAGGACTTCTCCGAGAAGAATCCACTGGTGGAATCCGCCCTTCGCCGAAGGGCCAGATTTGCGTCCTCAAGCGAGGCGGAACAGAACTTCGCATCCAAGCCACCGCTGAGCGACCTGTGCGCTGAGGCACTCCATGCCTATGTGGAGTATGGATTTGAACAACTTCCTGACGGCTCGGTTACGCTCCGTTGTCGGCCCGAAGTTGAAGCCGATACCTACAGAATGGGCGCACGCCACGACGCGTTTTCACACCTCAGCGAGATTCGCTGCCCCGTGACGGTAGCTCGCGGACACACCAAGTTCCCTGGACCAGCCTCGCTTGCACCCCTGATTGCTGATGCCCTTCCGTGTGCCACTCTTGAGGAGTTCCCCGATCTAGGTCACTTCGGCCCGCTACAAGATCCGCTCCTGATTGCTGCTGCAGTTCGCTCAGCGGTCACCGCTGCTAGTTCAGCGACCTAGCAGAACGGCCTAGCATAACGGCATGGAAGTCCCGCTCGTCTCCTCGACTTTACCATTGCGGCCCTCCCGATTCACCGTCTGGGTGTTCGAGCCTTTCTCCTGCCCGGGGAGTGGGAACAATTCTGATCTGGCCAGAGAACTCGGGGCGGCTACTCAGGGTCTGGGCGCTCTGTGAACACTCATCCGCGCGGCCTCGTCACCGCCGTTCTGCGCAGCCCACTAGTTAAGCGCTTCGATCAATCAGCCGATCTACTGGCAAAGGCCGCACACGGCTCTCAACCGGTTGACCGCATTCTGTATGGCCTTTCGCAGGCGGCGAACCACAGCTTGGTATGGCATGGCATCAATGCCATCGATGCCATGACCGCAAGCCCAAGCCGCCGTCGGCGCGCCCTGCGACGCAGTGTGATTATTGCTACGGAGCAAGCACTTATCAATGGCCCCATCAAACTCATAGCAAAACGTGACCGGCCCGAAGAGAAAGATCACCATCCGCACGTGCTCAGAGCGCCAAAGACTTCAAGTTTTCCGAGTGGCCACGCATCGGCTGCCGCATGCGCTGCCACGCTGCTCTCAGAAGACCTCGGAATGGCCCCTCTCTGGTGGACTCTGGCCGCAGGAATATCTTGGAGCAGAGTTCACGTTGGGGTTCACCATGCAAGCGATGTAGTGGGGGGCATGATCGCGGGGCGCACGATTGCTTTGACCGCTCAGCGATTCTGGCCGAGCCGCTAGGGCTGGGCTGAGCTCAACAGCCGAGAGCCAACCGTCTCGATTGGCTCCTGCACTGTCTGGAAGCTGCGGGCACAGCCCAGTGGTCAATCGAACCATTTCCTGCTCTTTGCGAGGGATCTGCTTGCTGATTGGTTAGCCTCAGGTTCATGTCTGAGACTCCTTCTGATCAACAACACATGACTGGCTTTGAATCCATCATGTGGGAGATGGAGCGAGACCCTCAACTCTCCTCGACATTCGCAAACCTCACGTTGTTCGACAAAGCGGTAGACAGGCGAGCATTCCGGCGGCGAATGGAACAGGCAATCATCAACGTTCCGCGACTTGGACAGCGCGTTGTAACCAGCATTACGCCATGGGAACTCCCAAAATGGGTGGATGACCCCGAGGTGGATCTTGACCATCACCTGCGTTGGATGGACTTGGGAGGCAACGCATCGCGGCGCGAACTCTACGATCTCGTGGCAACCCTCAGCCGACAACCTTTCGATCGGGAACGCCCGCTCTGGGAGTTCGTCATCATCGAAGGACTTGCCGATGGTCGATCGGCGATGTTGCAGCGACTTCACCACACCATCACCGACGGCGAGGGCGGGATCGTCCTTTCTATCGAGTTCCTTGACTTCGAGCGAGTCCCCACTTTGCGTGCTCACAGATCATCTTCAGCTGCAACAGAGCAATCTGAACAAACCCATACAGAAGCTTCACACGTATCGAATTCAGCGCAGGACTTCAGTTCCGATCTCGATGAAGTTGAATCAGGCCAGCCTTGGTGGTCAAAGGCTTCTGCTCCCTTCGTGTCGGTGGCTAGCGGGGCAGCCTCAATCCCCTCTCGTACCGCAGACATTGCGGGAGCAGTTCGCTCTGCAGCGCGTCAGGCACGAGTCGGGCATCGGCGCTCACCCCTGTGGACCGAGCGTTCCCTCGGTAGATGGTTCGGAACCACCACACTGAACTTGGAAGATGTCTTGTCTGCAGCTCACCTGCTCGGCGGAAGCGTGAATGACTTCTTTATCGCAGGGGCCGCCGATGCAGCTGGCGAGATTCACCATCGCGCCGGAAAACCAGTTGAGCACTTACGAGTCTCTATGCCGGTCAGTACCCGACACGACCGCTCAGCGGGCGGTAATGCATTTAGCCCGACCCAGATGCTGGTTCCGACCGGGAAGATGAACGCAGCGGATCGAATTACCGAGATTCACAAAGTCGTTGCCACCGTCCGCAGCGAGCGAGCGATCGAGTCGATGGACACCGCAGCCCAGGCTGCAGCGATGCTTCCCCCAGCGGCAATCCTGCGATCGGGGCAACATCTGGCGCACTCTGTGGACTTTGTCTGCTCAAACGTGCGCGCTGCACCGTTCGACTTGTTTATTGGCGGGGCATTTATGCAAGGGAATTACCCCATCGGGCCATTGGCTGGAACCGCCTTTAACCTCACCACGATGTCGTATCGCGGATGGCTCTTCATCGGTCTTGCCGCAGACCCTGCAGCGGTCGCCGATCCGGATCAGCTCCTCGATGAGTTAGACCAAGCCTATGACCGGCTGTTTGGTGCCGTTGCCTTAGGTCGTCGCAGACCAGACTCATTCTGAGGAGGGACCCACCATCACCCCGGACGTCTCTGCGCCGCAACCTCGTTGCGAGGTGGCCTTGCGCCGAGAGGTGAGGGCCACGGTAGGCGTTAGTTTCTGTGCGGGGAAGCTTCGAGGCGGACGAGAATGCTCCGGACATCAAGAAGCAAGTTGGTGAATTCTGTTGCGGAGACCAACGAACGGTCGGATGCATCACTCAAACCACGATCAATCAAATTGAGCGCTTGTTGCATAGTGACTTCCTCAGAAAGCGGCTCATCAAGTACTGACGCTTCAAGCACTGTTGTTTCAAGAACTTCCGTCATTCTGCCTCCTAAGTTGTGCCACCTCTGGGGAACCAAAGCCGACAATGTCTAGGTTATCAGCGCCCCAAGACAGTGAAGGTTCGCTTTACAGAGTGTTCACACAGTTCAACCGATTGGCAGCCCCGAACGGGGCTCCCAATCCCCCTTCAATTCCACGTTCGGGCTTGTTCGCTCAGGGGTTTGACTGCCCCGAGACTCGTCGTTGCGCGGTACCTTCTTGGCATGCAGAAAATGCCGCTCGTCACGGGAGTTACCTTCGCTAGCTTTCAGGGCCTCGGGATTCAGGTTGGTCTAGAAGTCGCAGAGACTGCCCGACTGATGGGGTATTCCTCGTACTGGACAGCAGAGACCCTCGGCCAGGAAGCCTTCGCAACATTGGCTGCCGTGGGAGCAAAACAGCCATCGCTTGATCTCGGTACCGGAGTCTTAGCGCTTCAGCTTCGCACGCCGATGCTGGCCGCAATGGGGGCAGCGACACTGCAAGACATCTCCCCCAATGCTCAGGTTCTTCTGGGGGTGGGTATCTCGTCGCCGGTGGTAGTTGGCCGCTGGCATGGCGCCGCTTACTCCGATCACCCCATTGCCCAGGTCCGTGAGTACTTGCAACTCACCCAAGCCTGCCTCAGCGGAGAGCCCGTCAGCCATAAGGGCGACTACTACCACTGCAACAAATTTCGTCTTGGCGTGCGGTTAGGCGATCGGAGACCGAAGTTGGTGCTCGGAGCACTGAACCAACGCATGTTGTCTCTAGCTGGAGAACTCGCTGATGGCGTGCTGCTCAATTATCTGCCCGCCTCGGCAGTGCCGTGGTGTATTGAACAGGTTCGAGCAGGAGAGCGCTCTGCAGGAAGAGCAGTCGGATCATGCAAGATCTATGCATACGTCCACGTTGCCGTCTGTGATCGCGAAGCAGCGCTGCCACATGCCCGCAAGGACATCTACTCATACGCGGTGGTTCCTGCCTATGCGCGAGCCTTTGCGCGAGCAGGATTCGCTAGCGAGATCGAAGCGCTACAGCTAGCACTGGCAGAAAAGAACCGCGATGCAGCCGTGGCGGCAATCTCGGACCGGATGGCCGATGCAATCGATATCTGCGGGTCGGCCTCCACTGTGGCGAAGGCGGTACAGGACTACCGAGATGCTGGAGTCGAGGTTCCCGTTATCATGCCCATGCCATGGGGGGATGACCGCCTTGGCGTCATTCACGCCACACTTCGCGCATCCCTCGGGCAGATTGACTAATCCGGCGCTGCGCTAGCTACTGCCTTCACAGCCCACCTGCTCAACAATCCCACCTGCTCAACAATCCCACCTGCTCAACAAGAAGGACGACGCATGGAACTGACTCAAGCAACCATTGTGGTTACGGGAGCAGGTAGTGGGATTGGTGCAGCGCTCTGTGAGCGCTTTGCAAAGCAACGCCCGCGAGCTATCGCCCTCGTCGATCAGGATGCTGCATCCGTCGAGCGAGTTTGCGCGAAGTTGGCTGGGATCTTCCCTGAAGTTGAGTTTAGTTCCTACCAAGTGGACGTCACCAACGAGACCGAGATCATTCAGTTGGTGAACACGATCACCACATCCATTGGGGTGATCGACCTTTTTTGTGGCAACGCTGGCATTGGGACAGCGCTCGGGATTGAAGCACCCGATGAGGTCTGGCAGCGAACACTCGAAGTCAACGTCATGGCACACGTGTACGCCACGCGAGCACTGATGCCAATCTGGCTGGATCGTGGCCGCGGCTACTACCTGCTGACTGCCTCGGCTGCCGGGTTGTTATCGAACCTTGGCGATGCCCCGTACAGCGTGAGCAAGCACGGAGCTGTAGCACTCGCGGAATGGCTGGCAATCACCTATGGAGATCGCGGTATTGGCATCTCTTGCCTCTGCCCGCAAGGGGTTCGAACCCCGTTGCTTTTTCCAGAGATGAAGACATCCAGAGACTCATCAGACTCTGGCGGTTCTGGGAACTCAGATGCCGGCCAGTCCGGCCCTGACTCGGATGCGGTTGCGCTGGCTGTAGTTCGAGCCCAGCGAATTCTTGAACCGGCAGAGGTTGCCGAATCGGTCATTGCAGCGCTCGCGTCCGAGCAGTTTCTGATTCTGCCTCATGAAGAGGTCACAGCCTATGAACAGGCCCGTGCCACAGACCGCGAGCGGTGGCTGAGATCTATGCGTCGTTTGCAGGCCCAGATCAGTGGGGAATAGCTCCGAGGTTCAGGCGAGCAGCGCTGCGATCCCGGAAGGCACAAAAGCACTTCCCTTTCCCCCTCTCCCCTACGAGCGACATTCACTCAGCAGTCTGAGGTTGGATGCCAGCTTCTTGGAGGTAAGTTCAGAGGAGCTACCGCTTCGGCTCTGGGATGTTCACCGGGTTCTTCAGTTCGGCGGAACTGCCAACCTCGGCACAGTCGATGCTTTGGCACCGAGCTCGAACAATGAATTCCTTGACAACCTTTTTTCTGGAGCCGGGTTCACCCCCAGCACAAAAGCCCAGTGGCTGGCGAACTCAGGATCCCTCTTCGTTAGGGCAGCAAATACGGGGCACAAGTCTCGGGAGCTGGTTCTGCGAAGCGAGCGGACCCTTGCCGACACCGTGGGTCCAAACATGCAGATTCTGCTGGTTGGACTCAACCCCTCATTACATGCAGCTGAAGCGGGAGTCGCTTTTTGCACCTCTGGGAATCGCGCTTGGCCAGCTCTAGCGGCTGCGGGCCTTGCCGACGCGGGCGTAGCCAACTCAACCCAAGACCCCGTTAGCTTGCTCGTAGCTCGCGGTATCGGCATGACGGACTTAGTGAAACGTGCCACAGCAAAAGCGGAGCAGGTCGCAGATCAGGAGTTTCAAACCGGGATCCTTCGCCTTCAGGCACTTTGCAGATTGCTGAAACCACGAGTTGTTTGCGTACTTGGATTGTCTGGCTGGCGCGCAGCAGTCAGCCCTCGGGCCACAGCTGGGGTGCAGCCGACCAAACTTGGGGGGCGACCGGTGTACCTCATGCCGAATCCGAGCGGTCTCAACACCCACTCAACGCTGGCATCGCTGACTCAACATTTGCAGTGCGCACGAGACCTTGCCCGGGCAACCGCGTGATTCAAGCTCGCAGATGCGCCCGCTGGCGACTAAGAACTCTCACGTGCTGATACACGAGATTCTTGAATTTGCAGCTGCTGAGGCTCCCGAGAGCCTGGCACTAGCTGCAGGTGAACTTCGGTTGACATTTACAGAACTCCTTCAGCAGGTTCAGCGCTTTGCGGCCGGCATTGTCGAACTCACTGACCTCGGCGACCGTGTTGCGGTCATCTCTGAGAACTGCCCGGTTCTGCTCACTGCCCTCTATGGCATTCCCGCCGGTGGCGCCATCGCGACCCTCGGAAATACTCGACACAGCAGTCGAGAACTCATCGAGATGATTCACACAACAGAGCCCAGCCTGCTGCTTGCTAGCGGGGAACTACTCGACCGGGTTGCTTCTGAGCTGCCAAGCTGCGCGTCACTTCGCGCCGTGATCTGCATGGACGGCGCACATCCGGCTGCAAGCCTGCAAGCCGCTCAGAAACTCGGCCTGAGTCAGGTGGCAGAAAACAATCGGGCGAGTGCTGCGAGTGAGCCAGTCAACTCAGAGCTGCCGCAGCAGGCCGAGCAATCGTTCCCCCGACTCGAACTCCAACCCTCGACTCCGGCCTGGCTCATCCATACCTCCGGCACAACCGGCACCGCCAAAGGTGCACTATTGAGTCACCGGAGCTTGATCGCAGCAATCCAAAACACTGCGCTCGCTCGACCAATTTCCGATGACGATGTCTACCTGTTTCCGTTTCCGCTCTTCCACATCGCCGCCTACAACGTGCTGCACGTTCATCTCCGCCGCAGGCCGGTCCTGCTTCTGCCTAGATTTGACGCCGGTGAGGCGCTGCGACTGATTCAGAGTCAGCGGATTACCACGTGTTCGCTTGCACCAACGATGTTGTCGATGATGCTTGATCACCCCGACCGACCAAGCACAGATTTATCCTCACTTCGCCAAATTTCTTACGGGGCATCCGCTATGCCTCTTGACTTGCTGCGCAGGGTGCTCCGTGAACTCCCAGACTGCGGTCTCGCCCAGGGGTATGGGATGACTGAACTCAGCGGGAACTTCACCTTTCTTGACCCCGAGGGCCATCGGCGCGCGGCGAGCACTCACCCGCAGTTGCTCGCCTCTGCGGGGCGACCTGGACCACTTGTGGCCTTGCGAATCGCAGATGATGACGGCCGTGAGGTACCCCTTGGAGAAGCGGGGGAAATACTCGTCCGCGGTGACCAAATCTGCGAGGGATATTTCCGGGCCGAAGCCGCTACTGCCGACTCGCGTCACGGTCCATGGTTCAAGACTGGAGATGTTGGCAGGATTGACGAGGAGGGGTACCTCTACATCGTCGACCGAAAGAAGGACATCATCATCTCGGGTGGCGAAAATATTGCTTCACGAGAGGTTGAAGACCTGCTGAGCACGCACCCCCAGGTGGCGCAGGTGGCCATTATTGGTCTGCCCGATGACCACTGGGGAGAAGTGGTCTGCGCAGTAGTCGTTGCTCGGCCAGAGAACACCATCGATACCGATGAGTTCATTCTTTGGACGAAGGACAAGATTGCCGGATACAAACGCCCACGTGTGGTGATTCTCCTGGATGAACTCCCCGTCAACGCTTCGGGAAAAATCGACAAGGCAGTACTTCGCTCCACACTCAATGCACGCACCTAACAGCGAGTTTTAGCGTGGGGCAAGATCGCGGATTCCCTGTCGCTGGTCATAGCCAAACGGTAGGAGTGCCAGTGCTGGGGTGGTGACGCCGTTCGCTACGTATCGATCAATCTGCTCGCGGCAATGCTCGGCGCTTCCCGAAATGATGAGTTCGTCCACGAGAGAATCCGGGATCGCTGCGAGTGCACCCTGACGATCCCCTTCCGCCCAGAGTCGCCACATCTCGCGGAGTTGCTCACCTCTCCCCATCCACTCATGAAACGCCGCGTAGACCGGAACGGTGAGGTATGCAGCAATCGCATACCGGCCCATGGCTAGGACCGAATCTCGGTCGGTGGTCGGTGCAACGAATATGCGCGCCACTACTTCCTTCGTGGGGGCTTCGATGGTGCCGTTGCCCGCCGCCTGCACAATCGGAGCCACCTTGGCAACATCCTCGGCGGATAGCCAGTTGATGATCGCCCCGTCGCCCTCGGTGCCAGCTAGGCGCAACATGCCTTCGCGTAAGGCCGCAATCAAAATCGGAGGCTGATTGGCAGGTCGGATCCCAAGACGAAAACCCGTGACCTCGGAGCTACCGAATCTACCCGTCATTTTCTCGCCCGACATGGCAGCTCGCAGAAAGCGCACCATGTCTTTGACCTGCCGATAGGGCTCGTCAAAGGGAACTCCGTTCCACCGCTCAACGATGACGTCAGAGGAGGTGCCGATTCCAAACACAAACCGTCCCGGTGCGGCATCTGCTAGCGAAGCCACCGACTGCGCAAGCAGCGCAGGGCCTCGGGTATAGGCCGGCACGATTGCTGTTCCAAGCCTCAACGATGGTGCCCATGCTGCGGCTAATGCCAGCGGCGTAAAAGCATCTGCACCGTTCGCCTCTGAGGACCACACATCGGTGTACCCCAAGTCTGCCAGTTCCAGAATCCAGTCTTTCTGTTCAGCGAGCGGTACGCCATCAAAGGGAATGGTCATTCCATAGCGTCGTCCCGGCGGCAAGGAAGGACCTGCTGATTCAGTGAGAGTGACAGCCTCGGTAGGTGTAGACATTGCTTCACCCTAGGCCGAAGCCAATAGCCGCACAGCACCAACTTTGTACAGCACCTAGTCTGCGATCGATTCTGTTCACCTACCCCGCAGCGTCTTAGCTGTGCGGGGTTAACCGTGCGGGTTGTGTAGGACGGCACTCTGGCTAGCCGTTGCCAAAAGAGTGCCGTCTTGGGCCCACAAAAACACTGACCCGTGACCAAACCCGTTACTCACTCCATCAACCCTGATGTCACAGAGAACCCACTCAGCGGGCTTGAGTCGTTGCACTCGAATCGTGTTATCCAAACTGTTGGATGGCACCCATCGACCCGTGGCCTGAGCAATTCCGAAGGGTAGGTAATCGCCCAAAATAGCCAGCCCTGCAGCAGACATTTCAATGTCGGGCGTCTGAACCCACAGAGCGGATCGTCCCCGCGGTGCCGGATGGCCATCAATCTCATCCCAAGGCGACCCGAGTGCCAATCGGATATTGAGCCGACCCATGATGGATTCGCTGTCCTGCACCATTGCGCTGCGAAGGGGACAATCCTCGGGGTGGGGAACCTCGGGCATCGTGCGCCACTGCTCATCAATCTTGATGTCTTTTGATCCAAGGGCCGCGTTCACCGTAAGAATCTCTCGGTCGCCCACTCGACCAACAGCCCGAGCCTGGCTGGTCCGCTTGCCAGCCACGGCCACGGTGACATCAAGATCCATGATCTCTCCGACCATGGCAAAAGACAGGTATTGCGCAGTGGCCCAGACCACGGGGCGTTCGCAAACTGCTTCCATAGCTGACACCGCTGCGCCAAGCCCGCAACCGCCAAACATGAATCTGTCCCGCGTCGCAATCCCATCGGTAATGGGTACGTACCAGCGGGAGGGATTGTGTGTTGGGGTGAGGCCCAAGAACTCAGCAGCATCCATTCCTACAGAGTACGGGTCAGAGAGGGGCTCCTAAACATCCGTGAACATGGCGGGACGGAGACGCAGGCACCCGCAATCTCTGGCCTCGGGGCGCTGAAGCAAGGCGGCCTATCAACTCGTCGTATTATGTGCCGAGCCCGGCTTGTTCAACAGAGCGCAGCAGCCCATGGGTGTAGTTCTGCAACCGTTGCTCTGATCGGGGATAGACATGACAGATAGCCCATGGCTCGGGGATGCGTGCTCGCTCGTAGATGCGTTTCGTGCTCGCCATCACTCACCCGCAGAAGAACTAGAAGCCACGCTTCACGCAATTGAGCAAAGTGAGACCAATTCATTTTCATACGTTGCGGCCGAGTCGGCTCGTGCCCATGCAGCTGTGGCGGATCTTGGCCAGCCATTCGGTGGCGTTCCCTTTGGCATCAAGGAGCTGAGCCACTACAAAGACTGGCCAAATACCGAGGCCTCACTGGTGTTCGCCGATCGTGTCGGTGAGCACACCGACACCATGCTCGAGCGAGCCGAAACCCAAGGCGGTCTCATTCCGGTTGGAATGACCACGGCCTCCGAATTTGGCGGCCTGAACGTGAGCGTCACCAAACTCAACGGCATCACGCGCAACCCGTGGCAACTCGACCGGACAGCCGGGGGTTCATCAGGAGGAAGTTCAGCCGCAGTGGCTGCTGGGCTGCTCACCATGGCATCGGGTGGCGACGGAGGCGGATCTATTCGCATCCCCGCTGGCTTCAACGGTCTGCCCGGCATGAAGGGCACTGCCGGTCGAATTCCCCGCGGGCCAAAGGCACTGATTCACCCCATGACTGTTGTGTTGGGAGTCATGTGCCGATCAATCCGAGACATCACTCGCTTCTACGACGTCGCCGCTGGTTATGACGCTCGCGATCCTTACTCTCTTCCCAAGGTCGCTGGATGGGAACATCACCTTGGGTCACACCTTCGAGCGTTGCGAGGACGCAAAGTTGCAATCGTCTCCGACCTTGGTTCCGCCGTGGTCAACCCTGCCGTGACCGAACTCGTGAACGAGGCGGGCCGTCTCTTGGCAGACGAGGTCGGGTTAGAGATCGTCCACGTTGACCTTGCGTTCCCGTCCATGGGTTTTGAATGGGCGCTGGGAAATCTGTCTGGACTCTATGCCGACCTTGAGGGCCTCTGGCCTGAATGTAAAGACCAACTCACTCCAGAGATTGCCTTTGGAATGAGTATCGCCGAGCGCAAGTACTCGCTTGCCATGATGGCGCGCTCAGAAACAGCACGGACTGCTGCGAACGAGGCAGTTGCCGATGCGTTCGATCGGGTTGATTTCATTTTCAGTGCCACCAACCCTGACGTCGCGTTTCCTGCCGAAACAACCCTGCATCTAGAAGTTGCTGGTCAGCCCGTAGGCCCAGAGAACAACGGAGCACTAACTATTCCGTACAACATTGTTGGTAACCCTTCGCTCTCGGTGCCAATTGGTCAGCTCCACGGATTACCCGTAGGCATGCAGATCGCTAGCCGACACCATCAAGATGCGCAGGTGTTGGACTTGGGCTTAGCCCTTGAACGAAGCCGCCCTTGGCCACTAGTTGCGCCTGCGGCTCCCTGCTAAAGATCTTTCGCTAGATCTGCTCAAATCTGACCGGGTTGTAATCCCCCTTGCTTCACTGTCCCACCCTGGCCTCATACTTGTTTCATGACCGAGCAGCTCACTTTGATGACGGGGGAACCCAGTCAATGCCCACCCCTTCCAGAAATTTCGGGCGCCACCAGCCCACCAGCTCAAGCACGCTGCATTTCTGATTCTTCAGCGAGCTCTGATGTGAGTCCACTCCGAGCAGAGCGGGGCCCTGTGCTGCGGATTGAAAATCACACCAAACAAAGCGCTCGGCTCGGACTGCAACAAGCGCGAGCTGCCCTCTCCGAAGCAAACCGGCGCGTGGCCGAGCGTGAGGCCCAGCGTCTCGCTCAGCGAGAGGAGCAACTGCTTCAACTGTCTGACGCAGCTCGCAAACTCGCCCTCGTCGCGTCCGCACCACAGCAGCCACGGCTGCCCCTAAGCAGCGAATCACCACCTGAAGCATCGCGAGCCGCTGCGTGATCTCGGCTCGGTGGCGTCTCACTGCTGCTACCGGAGCTGAACCTTGGCCTGCCATCACGAGTCAGTCGAACGATGGGCCCCTAGGCGGGAGATCTACGAGAAGCCCTGAGCGAACACTCGGCAGGTCAACAACGGTGGCACCTCGCTCAGGAGGATTGCTCAGTGGCTGTGTTTTGTGCGCATTCTGCGCACTGGTATTTGCCGGCTGTTCCCAGCAAATTGTTGGCTCAGCATCAGACAAACTCAAGGCAAACGCCACCCTTACGCGAGTCGTTGATGGAGACACCATTGTGGTTATGTCGGAGGGGGTCGAGGAGCGTGTGCGCCTAGTAGGCATCAACACGCCCGAGAGCGTTCACCCAACAAAACCGGTGATGTGTTTCGGCAAAGAAGCCTCCAAACATCTAGCGACCCTGCTCAAGCCCGGGACAGCTGTTCAACTTGTCAGAGACGTAGAACCTCGAGATAAATACGGACGCCTGCTTGCGTACGTGTACCGAGCTCAGGATGGGCTCTTCATTAACCTTGAGCTCGTCACCTCGGGCTTCGCAAATCAATACACCTTCCCACCAAACGTTGCACACGTAGAAGAGTTTCGAAATGCAGCCTCAACTGCCCGGGCCGACGGGATTGGTTTGTGGTCAGCCTGCCCTAGGCCGTTCGAGGAGTAGCACCGCTTCGTTGCAGGTCTCGCAGCTCGCGCCAGCCGATCAGGACTGCTCCAGATGCCGCAACTTTGTCTCGCATGCCTTGGTCCTCAGTGAGCAACGCCAAGTCATCAATCCTGCCAGCCGCATCCGGCGCGCATGCTCGCAGCTCGCCATGATCAGCAGCCGGGTGCATGTAGATTTCGGTCACGCCAACAGCTAGGCCAGCGAGAGCCTCTTCGAACGGAGCCCGGGCGCTGACCCCGGAATAAAACACCAGCGAGTCCACCGTTAGGATTCCGGCCTGCTCAGCGAGATCGCGAAAGGGAAACCCAACTAGTTCTTGAGTGTCAATTGAGGAAAGGCGAATGGGCAGGTCAAACTCCATTGCTAAGTTCAGGTAGACGTCGAAGAACTCAGGTCGTAGCTGCAGCGTGCCCATATGAGAGTCAAGGTGGGTCACATCAATCCCCCACTCGATCGCCCGTTCAATCTGCGCACGTAATTCGCGATGCGCCTCATCTAGGTCTGCATGATCCCAGACGTCAAGAATCGTTTGCGGAAATCCTCCGCCACCATCGAGTAGCGACGGCGCCTGCGTAATCGGTCCCCAGCGGTAGAACTCGAACTCGGCATTCAGGGTCAGATGGACACCAACGTCTTCACCTTCGTAGTGCGATGCCGCCGCTCGGGCCCAAGGACAGGGCACCATGAGCGTTGCAGAGGTTGCCATTCCTTGGCGAAGTGCTCGGTAGACCCCTTCATTCGCCGAGTGACACATTCCTAAGTCGTCACAGTTAATGATGAGGAGTCGGGCATCGGATTCGTAGCCGAGTTGTTCAACAAGCGAGCTCACTTTGGTGACGCTAGCCCTCTCTGAGCTTTCTGAGGTCTCGTGAGTAGATCTGCGAGACGCGACCCGTGCGCGCCTCGCAGGCAGCAACAAGTGAGGGGAACGACTTTGCATAAACAATTTCAGCAGTCTTGATGCCAGCTATGGACATGTCGGAGCGGATCAAATCGAGAAGTGGCGCCAGCACTGCAACCTGATCACGAGTGGCGCTCGGAGCATCACCGCGTACGTCCTGCTCCGCAGCGATTACTACAGGTGCGATTACACCGACGCGGAAAACAGAATGAACTGCAAGGCCCAGCATTCGCCTATCGGCTGCACCGATGGCAACTACTGCTGTTCCGGCTCGGGCAGCGCGCAAGATGCTGTCGAGATGTTCCGAAGCATTCCGCTCAGCAAAATTCATCGCTTCAGCAATCGCATCATCAGACTCGACACGTGCAATCTGGACACCCGGGGGGCATGGGATCCGACCCGTTTGCAATGTGGGGCAGAGGTAATCGAGTAGCAGTCCACGAGACTCGTAACCCATAGATTCAGCCAGGCAGAGTGCCGCAGTCCATCGCAGATCCACGCCGCTGAAAAGACCGAGTGGTACATGTCCACCCACACACATTTCGTGTGCGCCGTGACCTCGGGCCCATCCTTCAGCGGCCAGGAGGAGGCTGCGCGCGAGTCCTCGACGGCGACGGCTTGGGTGAGTAACAACAAGTTCGACCCGGCCAAGTGGAGCACTGTTTAATCTGCCTGAAGGTTGCGTCCCTATGCCCCGCAGAACGACACAGGCTGTGCCATCAGCAGTTCCGAGGACGGTCCGCAACGGGTCTTCAACTGTTGGAAAACACATCTCGAGGTCGTCCTCATTCAGCAAACCCCGAGCAAATCCAACATCACAAAGCGACACGAGTGCCGCGAGATCACTCAGCTCCCAAACTCGAACCTCGCTACCTAAGGGCTGCAGCCCAGCCGCTTCGGGTAGAGCTACCGAGTCCATTGGGTCACTGGCGTCCGGGGATGCCAGCGAACAAGTCGCTCTCGGGCAGTTCGGACTCAACAAGAGATTGCGCAAGGACGTAATCGTCGAACGGGTGCGCATCTCGTGCAACCTCTGTAGGCAACCCAAACCAGAACTTCTCGGTGGGGTCTACCTGAGTTGCATGAGCGAGCAGACTTTTTTCTCGCACCTCATAGAACTCCGAGATTTCAACGCGAGTGGTGATGCGGTCAGCTGATTCCATGGCCTCGATCTGTTCGATCCACTCGCCACCGAATGGGGATTCAAGGCCAAGTTCTAGATATTTGCTATGTAATGCTTGGATGCGTTCTTTTGACCACTCGGTGTAATACAACTTGAGTGGTTGCCAAGGTTCCCCCGCATTCTCATACCAAGCTGGGTCGCCCGCCCGGTCAAAAGCAGGCAAGGTGATCTCGTGTACCTTCAGATGATCGGGGTGAGCGTAGTGCTGCTGGTCATCGCCGTACGTGACGATTACTTGAGGGCGGTCACGGCGAATAATGCGAACCAGTCGCTCAACAGCCTCGTCAAGGGGTGCATTCCAAAAATTGTCTGGTCGGGCGTTGTCCTCGGTGTCGGGCATCCCAGAATCGTGATATCCCAGCATCTCGACATTCTCATAGCCAATAATTGCTGCCGAACTGTTCAGTTCTTGGACTCGCACCGTTGCCAGATTCTCTCGGACTTCTGGACGATCCATGGCCGGATTCAGAATGTCTCCGGCCTCACCGCCGGTGCAGCACACCAGAGTTGCAAAAATGCCCTCGGAGCGATACTTCGCGATGCTTGGTGCGCCCTTTGATGCTTCGTCATCTGGGTGAGCGTGAACAGTGAGCAGTCGAAGCGCAGGAGAAGCAGTCATCAACTTTCACTTTAGTAGTCCCTCAGCAGGTTCTTCAGACAGGCCAAGAACGGATGCCCCACGGGAAAAATCAGCGAGGCGCGCCGCTGCGTGATTTGGAAAGTGGCACCAAGCTGAACTCGCCGGTGGGATCATCCTCGTCCTCGACCACGGCCCAGCCACATAACTCGGCCAAACGGCTACGGCCCTCCTGCGGGCCTGATGCAATGAGTTCGTCAAGGGCTTCGATGACAACTGCACCTCGGGGTCGATAGATATACCGATTGTCTCGGCGAACTGCAAGGACGTGGAAGCCGGGTTCAATATCGAGTTGCAATTCCGCAAGGCTTCGGCCGGCCACAGAGGATTGTGTTGCGACTGGCACCTGTGTCGCTACAACATCGGCCTCACCAAGGGCGAGTTTCACAATCGGGTGAAACCCTCGATCATCCGTGATGAGCCAAACCATCTGCGCTGCCTGATCTCCGAGTTCCTCTGCGGCTGAAGCCAACTGCAGCAAGCCTCGCAAGGGAGCAGGGTCCACATCTTGCTTGGCTGCTCGAAGCACCCAGAGTTGCAGATGATCCTTCATCTCATCGAGTCGCTCGGCTAGGTGCCGTACCTCTGCAGCGAGACCGTTATCTCGCAACGCAAGCGCTGAGTATGCGAGTCCAACCGCTGCTTCAGATGTGTTTTTCATTTCCACGAGCACATCAACCGCACGGTCAAGATCAGTGAGCGCTCCAGCCGGGGCGCTCAGTGGTGGGTCCCAGGTTGGAGCTGCAGCGAGTTCGTGCAGGCGCACGATCCCAGCTGGTGAACCTCGCAGAAACAACACATCACCTGGCACGACGATGAGATCACCGTCGATCTCGTCGATCATCCACGATCGATCCCGACGAATCGCCACCACTCGCATGCCGCACTGAATCGTGATCTCAAGATCCTTCAGCGGGCGGTGTGCCATGTGCGACCCCTCGCGAATCCACACACGATGAGAGACCTCTTCAGCGTTTGACAAGTCACCGATCAACTCGTTCGGGATTCCCAAACGATGGGTGACAATTCGAGTCACATCCACCGCCGCGTTTGCAATGCTCTCGATGGCCGAAATGATCTGCAGAACCGAGGCCATACCCTCTGCCTCTGCAGGACGCCGAACCGCCATGAGGCTCACGGCCCTCATGTCTTGTACAAGGTCATTCATACGCTCTTCAAGTTCAGCAACCTCGTCGGCCATGCCGGGATCGTTGAAATAGACAGCCGCGTAGGCCAAGTCGACCATGATCTCCGAGGTGTCTTTTGCCTCGGCGATCATGGCCCGCAAACTTCGGGGTCGATCATCCATAAGAAGTTCTGTCAGGATAGGCCGTCCCGAGGCCTAGATGACTCTTTCTGTTGCATATCCGATGAATTGGATGAGTTAGATCACCACAGCGAGTTGCCGAGACTCGACAAGAAGGTGGCCATCCGCATCAAAGATCTGCCCATGCTCGACGAGATAACCATCTTGCGATAGCGGGCTTTCGAACAGTACAAAACAGAATGCATACGGGTCTGTAGGGACTGCTCTGAAGTGAACTGTTAGGTCAATCGTCGGAACCAACAGGGGTTCTCTGACCCGACTAAAGATGGGTGGTAGCCATGCATCGGCCATAGCAGTGAGTGCAATTGCGTCAATAGCCTCTCCACCGGTGGGCCGCAGCCAACCTCCCGTTCGAGCCACCGACTCTCCAGAAGGCAGCGGCTTGAAGGGATGCTCCCCGATTACCCACCGTTGCTCATAATGGCCGCGCATTGGCACATCGCGGTCGGGGTCGAGATCCTCAACCTCGACCTGTGCCGCAGACGGCACAGGAGTTCCGTCTGCGAGTCGCGGCAGTCCGGGAAGTTCATCAAAGCTCAGCGAAGACTCACGATCTTCAGCAAGTACTGCGAGTGCGATCACCATGGGTTTGCCATGCTGAGTCATCCGGGCGGAAACATTTGAAACCATTCGACCCGTGCGTTCGATTGTCACCTCGATCTCAACTGCACCCTCTTGCGGAACGCTCAGGAACTGTAGGTTGATCGACCTGGGTGTTCTCTGTGGATTCTCCACTTCGGCGCAGATTGCACGAAGGACAACAGCCGCCACATAGCCACCGTTCGGCCCAGAGATAATCCACCAACTTCGCTCCATCGTTGCGCTGTAGTGACCTGGCTCTGTTCGAATCACTGCAGTGTCAGTCGAGAACTTTTTCATGAGGCGGTATCCGCTATCGATGCTCGGGCAACAAATGGGGAGGTTTGCAGAACTTCAAGACCAGTTTGCATAGGTTCCCATTCTCTAGCACTTCCCCTTCATCACCGCGCAACCTGCCCGCAGGGCTCACTTCTGCAACACTGCTAGTACGTGCCGCAGGTGACAACGGGCGAAGAGCGAGGAGATCGGTTTGGGTATGAGCGAGCCAGAGGCCCACGATACCGTCAACCTTTCCACGCACCCCAACGCACCAACAGCAAGCCCTGCGCGTGCTTCAAACGCAGTAGTTACTGCTACCGATCCGAATCCACCTGCAGAATCGCGAGCGGCGGTAACAGCTTCCGCTCAGAGTCACCCAGCGCTGCAGATTCATCATCAGGCCCAACAGGAGTTTGCTCGTTTCATTCTGCAAAGCTCAACTGCTCCTGCTGGCAATCTGGCAGCCGATGCGGTGAGATGGGCGTGCAGTCAACTCGCCACTGGCGCCTCACCCCGAGCGCTGTGTGCTGCGGTGCTTGACGTAGCCGCTGAGATTCAGTCGGGTAGCACTCGCCTCGCAGGCCTGAAGAACAACCCGAGAACGACCGCAGCGTTGGTTACAGCGGTCAGTGCTGCCATCCAACTGTCTGAGCGCCAAGAGAACTCGATTCGCCCTGGCGCAGCAACGGATAGTGAGGCGGCGGTGATTGCTGCTGTCCTCGTCGTGGCCAGCGCAGCAGAAGCTTTGCAGCCGGCGGCGAACTCGCCTATCGAGAAGGCACCTCAACTGACTCCGAGCTCGAGTCCGCTCGCTGACTTTTGGCTTGCAACGAGTTCGGGTAGACCGGCTCAGGCAATGAGAAGCTGGCTGCAACTCGCCGAAGTGGATTCAATCGAAGCACGAGACGCCCTGAACTCGGCAGCTACTCTCCGATTCTCTGCCGAGGAACAGTTTCTGATTGTGCCAGCGGCGCTTGCGCTCGCAAGTCCTGCCACTCACACTCATCATCAACTGTTGTGTTGTGTCGTTGGACAGATTTCTTGTGTCGAGGTAGATGAAGAGTTTGCGACTGATTTTCGGATGCAAGCACAGATCCTTGCCGAGGATGCACTCGATCGATCCCCCGAGACTCACGGCAGATTTGAACGAGCAACTCATGAGCGCATGACTGCTCTTGCTACGGGGATTGCGCGAACTCCGCCCGAACGGTTGCCCCTATTGCTCCTGGCAAGCCTTGAAGACGGACTCACCCCTGAAGATCTTGTAGACACGTTGGCTCTGCTGAGAGCAGCCGCTTATTCAATAACGAGTTCTCGCGACACCTCCGAGCAGGATTCCCTCGCGGCGCTCACAGCATGCATCGCTGCAGATGCGGTTCAGCTGTGCATGACAAGAACCACATCGCTCAGCCTGAGATACGAACTCGCACTCGCGGCCCCGAGCAGTCCGTCCGCAACACAGCTCAGCAATCTTGCAGAGCTCTGCGTGCCACCCTCCGATAGCGGCGGATTGGCAGATATGTTGCTCGCCGTTGCAGAGGGAGATCCAGAATCTGCTTCTGACGCCGCGGCAGCCGTACCACCCGAGGATCACGCATCTACCGACACTGCCTGGTGCGCACTGCGCCGCGCTGTGGCGGGTGACTATTCCATGCAGATGCAGCGGCTCGTGCACGTGACAGCACTTGAACGAGGGTTTCGGAACACCGATCATCCCGCAAAGATCTGGTTCCTCGCGGCGGCCGCACGCTCAGCAGCCCAAGCGCGCTCGCAGCCACACCCACTTGCAACCCTGGCCACAGATATTCTCAGCTAGATCACCGTTGCGCTGGACAGAGATGCCCGATCGGGCCGTATTGCGAGTAAATTCTCTTTCAGTTTGCTCGCTCGTTCCATCGGGCAAAGTGAAAGGTAGCCATGTCACGCAACCCCGTGCTCTCCGACAAAGCTTTCGGTGAGACCCCCACTACTCAAAGCTCCAGCCCCGCACAAGAATGGCAGTCCGCCCAACAAGGCACTGGTACCGCTGCGTTAGAGGGTCAAACTCAGCCAGGCAACACCGCCGCGTCACCCACCTCACCGGGGCGCGTCATGACGCTCGGCGGAGTCTCTGCCGCCACACTGTTCATCTTCGCCTTCTTGCTCATCGGTGCGGCCTACGGTTGGACGTTGGTCACCCAGGGAGCCCCCGTGCTCCGCCAAGGGTCCTCAACAACCCCTGTGAAATTTGACAACCCTGGATTGCTGCTCGTCTGCATGTTCGGCGCTTTCGGAATTGCCATGCTCACGGTGTTCAAGCCCAAGTTCGCTCGGTTCACGGCCCTTCCTTACGGCCTGCTTGAAGGTGCGCTGCTTGGCATGATCTCGCACTATTACAACGCTCGATTCCAAGGCATTGTTGTGCAAGCAATCTTGGCCACCTTTGGCGTATTCCTAGCCATGTTGACGATGTATGGCCTACGGATTCTTCGAGCAACTCCAAAGTTCACCAAGGGTGTGATCGGGGCAACATTCGGCATCATGATTATGTACCTTCTCGGGTTTGTTCTGAGCCTGTTCACCAACCTTCAGCCACCTTGGCAAGGCGGCGGTCTGCTCAGCATCGGCATCAGCGTGGTAATTGTGATTGTGGCCGCACTCAACCTGATCCTCGACTTCGACTTCATTGAGCGAGGTTCGAAGAACAATCTTCCTGCCTATATGGATTGGTACGCAGCCTTCGGCCTGATCCTGACGCTGGTCTGGCTCTACCTTGAGATGTTGCGACTGCTGTCGAAAGTCCGTCAGTAACTCAGAACCAGCGAATCAATTGCCGTTTATTGACCAGTGCCACGGCTCTGAAAGCAAGTTCCGCAGTCCGAACCTGCCGGCGTTCTGACTCAGCCAAATAAATGCCGGGTTCGATCGAGAAGTAATCAACGCTCCACCCGAGGTGAAGTCGATCGCTAGACCTTGCTCGTGCATGGAGCGACCTGGGATTGCGGTTGGCGGACTGCACTGTGAGGCTGGCTTCTGATAAATCTCGTAGTAGCTCAATCCGCAGTTGGCTTGCCGAGTAGCAATCTGCGCAGCGGAACTGCGGTATCCCCCACCGCGAAGGCTGAGCCCAGCTGCGGTGGCTGCGTCGAGCAAACCCCGGACTTGGCTCGCGATGGCAACATTGACGGTGATACCACCGACAGAGGTGACGCTGACCGTGGCCACACCACCACCGGTTGGAACGGGAGGCGGTGGCGGAGGCGTTGTCCGGGGTGGCGAAGTGGCTGGTGTTCCCCCGGATGGATTTGCCCCAGGAGTGGTCTCTGTTGCAGGGGCGTTTCCTGGCACGGTACCTGCAGGTGTTGACCCCGCTGGCAACGCAACATCTTGTACGCGTGGCGAGGGCGTGTTCGCTGCTTTGCGAAGCGCAGTTTCTTGGGCGGCTAGCTCCGCTGCCATCTGCCGATCAATCTCTGCAAGCGCTGCTGCCTCTGCGAGTGCGGCGTTCAAGCGATTATCAAGTTCTGCTCCCAGAGATTCCTGCTCAGAGCGAATCCCCTCAAGAGTGTCAAGCTGAGCCTGCTGTGCTGCGACCTGATCGGCTGCAGCAGCGGCAGCGGCATCTGCGGTTGCGGATTCATCAGCCGCAATCTTGCGCTTACCGACCAAGGTGTCGACCACCTTATGACGGTCATCAGCCATGATCTTGATGACCTCATTTGCATAGGAGGCATCGTCGGACTGCCCGACTGACAAGACGCGGAGCGCATCTTGTGCAGGAGGGGTGATGTACGCCTCGACGGCATAGGCCCGCACGGTTTTTCGGGCGAGTTCCACCTCATTTTCGGCCAAGGTCACTCGAGCGCGAGCGCGTCCAACGGCCTCGTTTGCAAGTTCCACCGCAACCTCTGCAGTCGACACTGCTGTTTGTTGTTCCGCATATTGAGCGTCGAGCTGTTGAATCTTTTGAGTGACCTCTTCGCGAGTTGCAGTCAGGACATCGATCTGATTTGAGGACTTTCCAGAATTGGGACCACGTGTATGCGCGGAATCGCTGGCCTGTCGGGTCCCTGCTGGGTGAGTAGCTGCGTTGGCACTCGCGGGAAGTGCACTGGCGATGAGGACGGGAACCGAGACCGCTGCTGCAACCCAAAGAACAACCCGCGAGCGCAGGTTGATGGTGTGAAGCGAAGGGTCCGGTGCAGTAGTCATCCGTTATTCAACGTCCCAGTGGGGTTGCAGGTTGACATTCGGGCGCGCAGCACATTTACTCCTATCGGCCGCCCGCAGAGGAACTTGAGGTTACGCGAGAAGGCCACCGGTATGCACGGATACCTGCGAGAAGGGTGTGATCTCAGTCGCTGGCCCTTCGAGTGAGTCAGCGAAACTCACGCGAGCGCGCTGCAACTACAACGGGCAAAAGTTGAATCTTTTCTGCCAATACATTGATCACACCATCCACGCTGTGTTCTAAACGGCCACTCACGAGTAGCGCCGCAGCAGATGCCACTACCGGCCGGAATCGCGCCCAGCACCCCGGTGAGACCACCAGGTTGATCATTCCCGTCTCGTCTTCAAGACTGACAAAGGTGATACCGCCAGCAGCAATCGGTCGTTGGCGGTGAGTGACTACCCCGGCAACGAGCACCTTTGCTCGGTCAGCTAATTCGCTCAGCTCAATCGCAGTTACTGCTCCACGGCGATCTAAGTCTGCCCGAAGGAACTTTGTTGGGTGGCCCTCGGGGGCAATCCCCGTAGACCACAGATCTGCCACGGCCCGTTCCCAATCGTCCATACCGGGCAACTGCGGGGCATGAGCACCAAGCAGAATCCCGGGCAGTTGGCCCGGGCCGGATTGAGCAACTGCAGCAGCGGCCCAGATTGCGGATCGGCGATCATCTGAACCAAAAACTCCGGCAGTTGCGAGCGCCTCAAGTTGCGACTGATTCAGCGCGGACCGGCGCATCAGATCCTCCATATCTCTATACGGACGGCCTGCTGCAATCTGCTTGGCCAACTTCTGCCCAATTGATCGAACCGAAGAGAGACCCAAGCGGACTGAAGTTCCGGACTTCCCAACCTGTTCAGCCGAAGAAGCAGCACCGAGGACCGACTCGCGTTCTTCGAGTGTGGCGCACCAATCAGAATGATTCAGATCAGGGGTATGTACCTGTACCCCATGCCTACGAGCATCTTGGACTAGCGAGTGTGGCGAATAAAATCCCATGGGTTGGGCATTGAGTAAGGCTGCACAGAACGCTGCTGGATAATGCAGCTTGATCCAAGAAGATGAGTACACCAGATAGGCAAAGCTCACCGAGTGCGACTCGGGGAATCCGTAGTGAGCGAAGGCCGCAATCTTTTCCCAAATCTGCTGTGTCACCTGCACGCTCACGCCTCGCGCTGCGGTGCCGGCATCAAATCGCTCGCGAAGTACAGCCATCTTTTGACTTGACCTCTTCGAGCCCATTGCCTGGCGCAATTGGTCAGCTTCAGAGGGAGTAAAACCAGCAACATCGATTGCCATCTGCATGAGTTGTTCTTGGAAAAGCGGAACCCCAAGGGTCTTTGCAAGTGAGTTCTCGAGTAGCGGATGCAGATACGTGACCGGCTCCTCACCTTTGCGACGGCGGATATACGGGTGAACCGAACCGCCTTGGATCGGCCCCGGACGAATCAGTGCCACCTCAACAACTAGGTCATAGAAACACCGCGGCTGCAGACGCGGAAGCGTGGCCATCTGCGCACGCGACTCCACTTGAAATACCCCAATCGAGTCAGCTCTACACAACATTTCATAGACCGCATCCTCTTGAGGCAGCTCCGCAAGATCAATGGCAACTCCGTGGTGTTGCGCAATCAGATCTACTGCGAGATGCAATGCAGTAAGCATGCCGAGTCCCAGCAGATCAAACTTGACCAGACCTGCCGTGGCGCAATCCTCCTTATCCCACTGCAGAACAGAACGACCCTTCATGCGTGCCCACTCAACGGGGCAGACCTCACTCACTGGTCGGTCACAGATCACCATTCCACCGGAATGAATCCCAAGGTGACGCGGCACCTCCTCGAGCTGAGTGGCAAGGGAAAGAACTGTTTCTGGAATTTGAGGAGCTGTAGACGCAGCCTGCTGAGTCTCGCCAGGCTGCGGCACCTTGTTCCACCGATCGAGTTGTTTGGCCCACGCATCCTGATGCCCCGGAGAAAATCCCAAAGCACGAGCAGCATCGCGCACTGCGGAACGAGTGCGATAGGTGATCACATTTGCAACCTGCGCTGCATGAGACCTGCCATAACGCTCATAGACATACTGAATAACTTCTTCTCGTCTACCTGACTCAATATCAAGATCAATGTCGGGTGGGCCATCTCGTTCAGGAGACAAAAAACGCTCAAAGAGCAGACCGAGTCGGACCGCATCGGCCTTGGTGATTCCTAATGCGTAGCAAGCAGCCGAGTTCGCTGCCGAGCCACGACCTTGGCAATAAATATCGTTGCGAGAGCAGAACTCAACAATGTCCCAGACGATCAAGAAGTACCCCGGAAAGCCCAGCGCCGTGATCATGTCTAGCTCATGATCGATCTGCGCCCATGCGCCAACAAAGCGTTCGGCATGACGCGGCCCATATCGACGGGTAGCACCCTCCTCGACAAGCAGCGTTAAGTACTCAGACTCGGTGAGCGCTTGAGAGGTTGGCTCCTGCGGGTGCGGCGGGCATGGGTACGGGGGTAATTGCGGGGCGATGAGCGCAAGATCAAATGCGCACTGTTTTCCTAAGGCTGCAGAAGCGGCCACCACATGGGGGTAGCGGGAGAACCGCTGTGCTTGCTCTGCGCCCGAACGCAGGTGTGCCGCGCCAGCACCAGGCAACCATGCATTCATCTGATCCAAACTCCGACCTGCACGAATTGCGGCAAGCGCCGTACTCAGCACGCGATCTTGTGGAGTCGCGTAGTGAACATTGTTTGTAGCAATCGCACCGGCACCGACTCGACGAGCAATCTGATACAACGCATCGTTGCGATCCGAGTCGAGTGGATCTCCATGGTCCCAAAGCTCAACAAAGGTATTTTCAACTCCAAATGCAGCAACGAGCGCTCGGAGTTCTCGCTCAGCGGCTCGGACTCCTTGTTGGGCCAATGCCACGGGAACGGTGCCTTTACGACAAGCAGTGAGTACGGCCCAATGCCCTCGAGCTCGACCAGTTGCGGCCTCCGCCACTGCCGCAAACGAGATCTCTGGTCGGCCTTTCTCGCCCGCCATCTGCGCCTGAGAAAGCAGTGCTGCTAAACACCCATACCCAACGGGGTCTCGTGCCAACAGCAGTAGGTGGCAACCATCCGGATCTGCCGAACCCGTGCGCAACTCAGTGGCATTGAGCGTGATCTCCGCGCCAAACGCTGTTGGCAGGCCCACCGTTCGAGCAGCCTCAGCAAAGCGAACGACTCCATAGAAACCACCATGATCGGTAAGAGCGAGTGCTTCTAGGCCGAGTCGGTCTGCTTCATTGGCAAGCGCCGCTGGCGAGGAGGCCCCGTCAAGGAAACTGAACGTGGAGTGGCAATGAAGTTCTGCATATGGGACTGCGGGCCGAACAGATCCGATAGTCGACATCTGAACACTATAGCGAACACCTGTTCGATACTGCCTTTCCGGGCGCTTCACGCTGTGTCCGCGACGCACTGTCATCTCGACCCTCTACCCTTGACCCCGTGAACACCTCTTCTTCTTCAATCACCAACTCCGACCCAGCCGACGCAGATTTTGTACGCGCTGACCTGACCGCAGCCGATGTGGCTTGGGATCTCGACTCGCTGATCGCGGGAACCGACCTTGACTCCCTCTTGGATCAGTCCGATGCACTCGCTGATCAATTCGAAGGTTTCAGAGGCCAAGTCCACTCCATGACCCAAGCAGACCTAGCAAGGGCCATGACCATTCTGGCCGAGCTTCAAGAAGTCCAAGGCCGAGCAGGCAACTTTGCGATGCTGCGATTCTCCGAGAACACCGCCGACCCAGAGGGCGGTGCTCTCATGATGAAGGTTCAAGAACGCTCTGTCGCCCTCGTCACGCGTCTGGTGTTCTTTGAACTCGAATGGGCTGCACTCGATGAGGGAACCGCAGAGGCACTTCTCAACACACCCAGCCTGGACTTTTGCGCACATTATTTGCGATCCGCCCGCCGCTACCGCGACCACCTGCTCTCCGAGCCCGAGGAGAAGTTGCTGACCGAAAAGGGAGTGAGCGGCGCAAGTGCCTGGGTCCGACTCTTCGATGAACTCACCGCTTCGATCACTATCGACTTGCCCGTTGCAGTGAGCAGCGGTGGCGATGCGGGCGCGACCTCTGCGACTGAGACACAAACCGTAGGCCTGGAACAGGGTCTCTCACGGCTTCAACACCCCGACCGCGCAGTACGTCAGCAGGCTGCTGAGGCAGTCACGAAGGGCCTTGAGCCAGGATTGCGCACCCGCGCGTTCGTGTTCAACACCTTGCTCCTCGATAAAGCTACCGATGATCGCCTTCGTCGTTACCCCAGCTGGATCTCTGAGCGGAATTTGTCCAACGATGCAACGGATGAGTCCGTGCAAGCTCTCATTACTGCCGTCGTGGGTCGGTATGACCTTCCCCAGCGCTGGTATTCGCTCAAGGCCAAGGTTCTTGGCATCGATCGGCTCGCAGACTTCGATCGGATGGCTTCTGTTGCCGAAGATGAAACGGCGATTGGGTGGAGTGAAGCTCAAGGAATCGTGCTTGATGCCTATGGCAGTTTCTCACCCGAGCTCGCGAACATCGCCAAGCGGTTCTTTGATGAGAGTTGGATTGACGCTCCGACTCGCCCGGGTAAGCGGCCAGGCGCATTCTGTGCGTACACCGTGCCCTCACACCACCCCTACGTGTTTCTCAACTGGACGAGCCGGCCCCGAGATGTGGCAACGCTGGCGCATGAACTCGGTCACGGCCTACACGCCTACCTAGCGCGCGAACAGGGCGTGTTTCATCAGTCCACACCACTCACCTTGGCCGAAACAGCCTCGGTGTTTGGAGAGACCGTCACCAACAACGCCCTCCTGAGCCAACTCGAGGACCCCAATGCCCGCTTCGCACTGCTGAGTTCCACACTCGAAGACTCCATCGCTACGGTCTTTCGTCAAATCGCCATGAACCAATTCGAGCAATCTGTTCATACTGCTCGCAGAGAAGAGGGAGAACTCTCGGTTGATCGTTTTGGTGAACTCTGGGTCGGCTCGCAGACCGCCATGGTTGGCGACACCGTAGAACTCACCGAGGGCTACTCCACATGGTGGAGCTACATCCCTCATTTCATCGGCACACCCGGCTACGTCTACGCCTACGCGTACGGGCAACTCCTCGCCCTCTCTGTCTATGCCCGCTACTCAGAGCGAGGTGAAGAATTCGTGCCCGCCTACCTTGAACTGCTTCGCGCCGGCGGGTCCATGAGCCCGGGTGAACTCGGCAGAATCGTTGACTGCGATCTTGAAGACCCAGGATTTTGGGACGCAGGACTCAACATTGTTGAAGCTCAACTCGAGGCTGCGACTGCAGCGGCCGAAGATGCCGGACGTATCTAAAGCGCAGCACCTCGAGACCTGATTTGGTGAGCATCCACCGACCACGCTGGGCGCGAAAGTAGAACTAGGTTGAGAAATTCTTCCTTTTAGGAAGACTCTGGCCATTCGTTCTGCGTCGAAAGTGGGCCCACCGCCTCGCTCCTGGCGCTCCGAGAAAATAAAAGGAGGTAGCGATGTCTGAGGCCGAAGACCTCCTCGCGCTGCTCGTACATCACCTTCAAGACGGAGTGTGGCTCCTGGACTCTGACGACTCCTCAATTGTTGAAGTCAGTCGCTCAGGAGCGGTACACGCTGGATCTCGTCCAGAGTCCCTAGTCGGTGCCAGCTTCGCGAGTCTGATTGAGCCCCAGATCACCGAGCAGGCCTGGCAGCTCCTTCTTGCGCAGATTCCGGCCTCTGGAAGCCACGCCGTGCTCATTGGTCTTCGCTGCGAGCTTGGTCAGATCCAACCAGTTGAACTCACCCTGACGCGCGATGACTCTTGTGCGCCGGAACAGGAGCGCGTTCTAGCCATCACTCGGGCTCAGTTCCCCGACTCTCTGCCAAACGAGACAGGACTCGAAGTTGACGCTCTGTTAGATCGAGCGCTTGAGGCTCTCGGCGAGGGCGTGGTGATTCTTAATCACCTTGGTTGCGTCGAACGAGCCAACACTGCGTTTTTGCAACTTGTAGATTTACAACAGAGTTTGGTGCTTGATCACAGCGTGTTTGATCCCCCGTGGATCTGGCAATCCCTACAGGGGGATTTCTTAGAGATCGAGAACACGCCTCCAGTCCTAGCTCTGCGAACGGGTCAGGCCCAACACCTAGAGCACGTTCAATTGCGAGGCAACGGGCTGAACCGGGTGCTCGGGGAACTCGTCTCTGTGCGGGTCAGTTGTGAACCACTCATTGGAAAGGACCATTCCATTCGGGGGGCGGTGCTCGTCCTGAGTGACCTCACCGCGTTACTGCAGTCGGTGGGCCATCGCGAACAGATTGAGTCAACAGACCAACTCACCTCGCTTCGAAGTAGACACCACATCACCGCTCAGGTTGATGCAGCAGTTCGGTCTGCTCAAAGAAGCACAACGGGTTCAGATGATGCTCGCGTGGGTGTGCTCCATGTCGACCTTGACGATTTTCGGAGCGTCAATGACACCTTTGGAACTGCTTTTGGCGATGAGGTACTGATAGCTGTTGCAGACCGCCTTCGAGATCTCACGGAGCGGCATATCGAAATCGGCCGCGTCGGAGTCGACGAGTTCCTCGTGGTCATCACTGGCAACGACGCCAGCCTCTCCTTCGACACACGCTTAAGGCGCCTTGCCGAGGAACTCCAGCGACGAATTGAGCAACCGCTCGTGGTTGAAGGCCTCGAACTCCGCCTCACTGCCTCGGTTGGCATCTCTCGCTACCCTGCAAATGCAGAGACTGGCGCAAGCCTTGTTCGCGCAGCAGACACTGCACTTGCAGCGAGTCGTCGAGAAGGCCGCCACCAGGTTCGCTTCTTTGAAAGTTCACTCGAAAAGCGCGGCCGCACGGGCTTGGCATTAGACCGAGACCTGCGACTTGCAGCAGCGCAGCGCAACTTGCAGGTGTATTACCAGCCCATCATCGACCTGCAATCGGGAGCGGTTATGGGAGCCGAGGCCTTGGTCCGCTGGAACCACCCCGAACATGGCCCTATCCCGCCATCCGTCTTTATCCCTGACGCAGAAGCAACTGGGGCAATCTCTGCAATCAGTGACATGGTTGTCACCACCGTTGCCGAAGACCTAGCCGGATGGAACCAACAGAACCTGCTCAAAGCTGGATCTCGAATTGCCATCAATATTTCCGCTACCGAATTCGAACAACGGGGGTTTGTGCAGCGGCTCGCCGCCACGCTCGACAATGTTGGTGTTCTCCCCTCCCAACTAGAACTTGAGATAACTGAAACGTTGCTGATGCGGGATGTGGAAGTCACAGCACAGAGACTTGGAGACCTTCACGAGCTCGGCTTCTTGGTCTCACTCGATGACTTCGGAACGGGGTACTCCTCACTGTCACACCTTCACCGGTTACCGCTCCATACCCTGAAGGTGGACCGGTGCTTCGTCAGCGAACTCGGTGATGGAAGGTCCGAGACCATCACACGCGCCATCCTTAATCTTGCTCAGGGCCTCGGAATCCATACCGTGGGCGAGGGCGTCGAGACTGAGGAACAGCGCAGATTCCTCATCGATTCTGGATGCGACTCGGTTCAAGGATTCTTCTACGCTCCTCCGTTGCCACGGTTGGCATTCGAGAAGTTCATGCTGAACCACAGGCCGGTCAGCTCCGCTTCCACTACCACGAAGTTCTAAGCTGCAACCCGAATCTTCGGCGCACTCAGCAAAATCAATCCGCAGAATAAGCCGCAGCAACAGCTAGGTAATGGGATGGGGTGTGAGTTCAGAGACCCCCGTTGCGGGCAGCGATACAACAAAAAGCGCACCTCCGCTCTCGGCCGATTCAACGCGAATCGAGCCACCATGGCTCTCTACGATGCGCCTCGTAAGCGAAAGACCCAACCCGGTACCACCTTTATCTCGCTCTCGGCTCTCTTGCAGGCGAGCGAACCGCTCGAAGACCTGTTGGCGTTCATTCTCTGGCACTCCGGGCCCGTCATCGGCCACGGCAAGAACCACCCAAGGGCCGTGCTCCCCCACACTGACCTTGATGGTGGATCTGGCATAACGGGCGGCGTTATCTAACAAGTTGCGAATCACACTGGTGAGCTCATCTGGGTTTCCCCATACTCGCCCCGCTGAAACCGCCGACACATCCATGCGCACACCCGTCATGCGGTGCGTTTGCTCCATCACCAAGTCGTCGAGGTCCACCTCGCTGCGGCGACCCAACTGGCCCTCCTCTAGTCTGGCCATCGCCAGCAGGTTGTCCACAAGGTGCTCCAAGCGCTCATCCTCGGCCAAGACAATGCGCGCTACTGCGGGCCACTCAACATCGGTGGGGTACTGAAGGGCCGTCTCGAGTTGAGCTCGGATCGACGCGACAGGTGAACGGAGTTCGTGGCTGGCATCAGAGATGAACTGACGCTGTGTGACCGAAGATTTTTGCAGACGATCCAACATCTCATTGAGCATGTGACCCAACTGGGCAATCTCATCATTCGTGTTGGGCACGGGAACGCGTGCATCAAGGTTGTTGGCCGTGAGTTCTTGGACTCGGCCTGTCATGAGTGCCACCGGTGCCAGTGCCCGCCCCGTAATGATCCAGGTCATCAGGCCTGCGCCGGCAATCAATACGGGCAAGCTAATCAAGAGAGCAACACTCAATGCGCTCACGGAGCGGTTGATCTCATCCACCGGAGAAACCGCATGGAGTCGAAGGGTGCCATATTGAGTTGGCAGATCTTGGGTGACCTCGATGGCATTTTCCGCAGTGGGTCGTGGCGGTCCTTGACGGCCAAACAGCACCAGACGGCCCTGATTATCGACTTTGAAATTCAACTCTGAGAGTCCCTGACCATCAAGGTAGAAGTAGGTGCTCGAGAGCACCTGTTCTGCATTTGCAGTTCGACCAAAAAGGTCTGCCGAGGTCTGTTGATTCAGCTGACCCTCAAGATTGCTGACCGAGGAAAAGAGCTCAGCGGGTACTCGGCCCTTACTCAGCGAGTCGGCCATAAAGCTCACAATGCGTTCATTGCGGGCGCGTAAGTCGTTGGTGAGCGTCGCTTGAACCCACTCGCGAAGCAGCAGCCCGCCAAGGATCAAGGTGATCCCAACAACTGCAACCACGATGAGGGTGAGGCGAAGGCGAACCAACTCCCGCTTTCTCGGACGGGAATGGGGCGGTGCAGACTCAGTTCCGAGCGGCGAGGCGGTCTGAAGCCCCGGACCTTCAGGCACTTGCCCCTTCACCAATCCGGTAGCCAATTCCGCGAACGGTTTCGATATCTTGGCGATCGAAGGGTCGATCAATCTTGCGACGCAGGTAGCCCACGTAGACCTCGACCACGTTGGGGTCACCCTCAAAATCCTCGCCCCAGACATGCTCAAGCAGTGTTTGCTTGGGAACCACTTGCCCCGGTTTACGCATAAGCGCTTCAAGGAGTTCGTACTCACGAGTCGTGAGTGGAATATCAGTTTCGCCACGCCGACAAGTACGAGCAAGCGGGTCCAATAACAGGTCATCAATCACAATCGGTTGCGCTCGGCCATCGGCTGATCGACGCAGCAACGCTCGAACGCGTGCAACGAGAACCACGTAAGAGAACGGCTTCGTTAAGAAGTCGTCAGCTCCGGTATCGAGAGCTTCGGCCTCGTCGTATTCACCAGACTTCGCGGTGAGCATGAGTATTGGAGTGCCGACTCCCTCTTCGCGAAGCGTTCGACAGACCCGGTAGCCATTAAGTCCTGGCAACATGATGTCGAGCACAATGGCGTCGATGTCATCCTCGCGAGCTCGAGCAAGTCCGCTCAGGCCGTCATAGGTGATCTCGACTTCAAATCCCTCTGCTCTCAGGCCACGCGCTACGCCGTCAGCTAATGCGGCTTCATCCTCAACGAGCAGGATTCGCCCCGCTGATGCAACAGTCTCTTCTCCGGATGTCGTCATGTGCGCTCCTTTTGGCCTGTGTTTGTGCCGTTGGCTGAGTGTGTAAATGCCACAACGGCCGAGTGCATCTGACCGAACAGATCCTCTCAGGAACAGTCTCTCAGGTTTCTTCTCAGGAATGGGGCGCTCGGCATAATAAACCGTGCTTTCCTGAGGGTTTTGTGGGAATTCTCGGGTGCTGGCACTAGTCGTAACTAGCTTCTAGCCACCACTGACCGGCTTCAAGCGTAAGCAAATGCGCAGCGCCAGCAAACACCACCTGCATTCGAGCACGACGGCGGTGCCCAATGGCATCCCACCAGCGTTCCTCGGTACACCAAGGCCCTGCCCAGTGCTGAATCTGATGCCACTCCCCCACACCTACTCGACAACGCACTGGTGCCGCGCTCATCACACCCCGGCCGCTCACTCCAACGCTGCACCCAGCGTCATCAGTAAGTTCCGCTTCAAGTGGCCGAGACCAAATCACCGTGGGTGAAGGCAGCGGCAGGTGGCCCGGCCAAGGACCCTCGCCGAATCGGTCAGCTCTCTCCCTCCGGCGGCCACTCTTTGAAACGGCCCGAACAGATGGCTGATCATCAGCGAACAAGTCCACTGCATCGATTGGCACAAGCTGATACTGCTCAGAAACTGACCTCCCGCCGCGCAACTCGGGCAGCTTCACCGCATCTGCACCAAGCAACGCTTGCACCCGAGACAAGGCTTGAACAACGCGTTCTGTTGCGTTGTTTCTATCCCCCCAGAATCCAAGCTGCGTACCCGTATTGGCAATCACCTGATCGGGGATGAGTTCGAGTCGTTGGACACCACCAGAACAACGCCCCAAAGAACGGCCGGTACTCAACCATCCATCCAACTGCCAACGAACCCGACGAGCAATATCGGCTGCAGAAAGTGCACCTTCATGGCGCCAAAGCCGTTCAATGCGATCACCGGCATCTGTCTCGGCCACCACCAGAACACGCGAACACCCAAGGCCGCGGCTGCACAGTTCTGCATGAAGTTGACCAGCTAACGAAACCGCTACAAAGGCAACTCGATCTACTTGTTCTGCCGGAGGGTCTAGGTCGGCCTTCACAGAAAAATCTTCTGTTGGATCCGCAAGGTAGAGCGGTGTGGTCTCTGATCCAGTTGCTAGGCGATACGCCGACATACCTTGAGTACCGAAACGTGCACTCACATCTGGAAGAGGAAGCGCAGCAAAGCGACCCACTGTTCGAATTCCTAAACGCCGCAGCACATCAAACATCTCAGAATGAGCCGATTTCGCTGAAGACGGGGTCAACCTCGCCACAGCAAGGCGTTCGATTGGCAGCGGCGAAAGAAACTCAGCAGTCCTTCCTGCTGGCACGACCAGCGGATGTACAACACCCGGACGAAGCAGCGACTCTTCTGCAGCGATATATGCCCCGTGTGGACCATCGGCAATACCCACTCCCACAAGACACCCCAGAGAAGTCATGCTGTTCTGACCCAAACCTGCCGTCTGGGAGAGTGCTGTTTGAGAGAGTGCTGTTTGGACTTTAGCCAGCACGAGTTGGGCGAGAGCCCGGTCTCCGCCGTGATACCCCGATGGGCCGCGAGTTGGAAACGCACACCGACCAGGTTCAGTCACCTCAATCCGAGGCACGAGTTCCTCAACTGCTGCAAGCACCAACTCGAACGCCCTCGCGTCTCGTTGTTGATCATGTTCAATCACCTCTACGGCAGGGCAATATGCCTGCGCCTCACGCACCGTGAGTCCCCTAGCAATGCCATGCCTTCGCGCACCTTGACTAGCCGAGATGACTCTGTTTGCTTGGACTACCACGAGCGGTTTCTCGAATGGCCGAGCAGTTGCTACTGCTGGCCATTCATCACAGAACACAACCAACGTGCGCTCTGCACGAGTAGTAGGACCGGCACGAGTAGTAGGACCGGCACTCACCGCACGGCGATGGCTCTGAGGATCTGACATCTCACCCCGCCTCTACAAGGGGAATAGAAGGTGTTACTTCTGTAGATGTCTGGGCTTGAACTCCATCGGCTCGAAGTACCGCACCCGACAGGTCGGGCAGCCACAACTCCAGTCGCTGCGAACGACTCAGGCCGCGCCGGCCACCCACATCAAGACTCAGGCGACGTTGCCGCAAACGACCCGCACCTTGACCAATACCGAACCACTCGGTCTGCACCACACGAAGCTCAACATCGGCAACAGTGGGCCAAGGTCGAGCACCTTGAGCAACCCCTAGGGTTTCTCCACTGATCAGCATCACAACTGATCCACGTTCACGAGCGCGAGCAGCGAGGCGACGAGCATCTTGTGCCGAGGGCACATGCTGTGCCCCACAGAGCACAAGATCAAACGAGTCCACCAATGCAGCAGTCACAGCAGCCCAAGATTGATCAGGTGTTTGGATAACCGCCACACGCTGCAGATGAACCCCTAACTCGGCAGCAGCAGCCCACCCCATCCGATCAAGGCCCACGCAAGCTACCCAAGAACCTGTTTGCGTGAGCCCCGCTGCAAGTGCCAGTGCGACTGCGGTTGCTCCAACTGCTCCGCTGACGTGCACGATGGAACCCCGCTGTAACCCACCGTTTGGGAACACATCTTGAAAGACCTGCAGAACCGGAAGTGTCTGCTGCTCGGCAAGAACAACGGGTCTGGTATGAGCTAAAGCCGTGCGCAATTGGGCAATCGCAGCTGGGCTCTTCTTTGAATCAACAACACGCATCAAAGAAGTATCGAACACTTGTTCGATACTTACAAATGCTTATTCAGGTTCCACATATCCAAAGTCGGCATGCGTGGGCACTGCCACACCTTCTCCATAGAAGGTGTACAAGGATCCAATGATCTCCAGCAGACCCTCTGTAGTTGCCCCTGGCTCAAGAGTCACCGTAATCAGATTGGAGTTGATGTGGATTCCCTCAATTCCACCGCGGGCAAAGAGCCTGCGCGCCAACTCATCTGGGGGCCGATCACCCTCAATCGTCTGATTTGCTAGATAACGCTCATGGCCCATCCCGGTGAGCGTGCGGTTGATCTCAAAGCGGACAACCCCAACTTGGCTCGATGGTTTCTCAATGACAGTTACTGGCTGGCCCATAGACCCCAGACAGTACTGCCCAACTCCCCCAACGCACACTTAGACAGCCCACACCATCTGGCCCAAGCTCCCTGTTCACTGCCACCATGGTGTGGTGAACGACAGCGCTGAACCCAACCCCGACGAGGATCAGCAAGTAACGATCTATGAAGCCGTCGGCGGCCAAGGCTTCTTTGATGAATTAGTCCGGCAGTTTTATGAACAGGTTGCTCAGGATGACGTGCTGCTGCGGCTCTACCCGGATCAGCAGAATCTGCAACCCGCTCGCGAGCGCCTTGCGTTATTTCTTGGTCAATATTGGGGCGGTCCTGATACCTACTCTCAACAACGCGGACACCCCCGCTTACGCATGAGGCATGCCCCATATGCAATCGGTGCCACTCAACGCGATCACTGGGTACACGCAATGCTCATAGCGCTGGATTCCACCATGAGGAACACCCCGCTCGACGCCGAGGATCAAGGGGCTGTTCGCGATCGAATGCGTCAGTACTTTGAGATGTCTGCAGAGCATCTGCTCAACTCGCCGGATTCGCCATAGCTTGCACGAAATCAGTCACATGCACAGCAGTATCATCACCGCATGTCTTCACAGAATCCACGCACGGCCACTGTTGTTTGGGGTACCGGAAATATGGGACGAGCTGCCATTCGAGCAGTTGCTGCTCACCCTGACCTAGAACTCGTTGACGTGATCGTCAAGAACCCCGACAAGGTGGGCAAAGACGCCGGCGACCTCGCCGGCCTCGGCTACCAGCTTGGGGTTGCTGCAAGTGAAGATGTTGCCGCGGTGCTCGATCGATCGCCTGCGGCTTTGGTGTACACGGCCTCGGGAGATATCCGCCCCGATGATGCTCTCGCCGATATTCAACGAGCACTTGGGGCTGGAATCACTGTGGTCACCCCGTCGGTTTATCCGCTATACGACCCGCGCAATGCACCATCAGAACTCCTCGAACCACTCCTCACCACTGCCCGAGCCGGTGGTTCATCGTTGTTGGTCACGGGCATCGATCCGGGCTGGGGAAATGACATCCTTCCCGTGCTCATGACGGGCCTAGCAAGCACTGTGGACCAGATCAGATGCCAAGAGATCTTTGACTACTCAACCTATGACCAGCCCGATGCTGTCCGCTACCTAGTGGGTTTCGGCCAACCCATGGATGAGGTTCCACCCATGGTGGCACCCACCATTCCCACCATGGTCTGGGGTGGACAGATTCGCATGATTGCTCGGGCACTCGGAGTGACCCTGGACGAGGTCCGCGAAACTGTCGATCGGGTACCACTGCAAGAGACCGTGACAAACGCTATGGGAACCTTCGATGCAGGCACACAGGGCGGGCTGCGTTTCGAGGTGCAAGGAATCGTGGATGGGGAAGCACTCATCATCATCGAACACATCACGCGTATCGATGCTGGGGTTGCACCCGACTGGCCCTCGCCTCCAGACGGTGGAGCGGGAGCGCACAAGGTTGTTCTTGAGGGCCGGCCACGAATTGAAGTCAACATCGAAGCGACCGACGAAGGAGGCAATCGCGCTGCAGGTGGTAATGCAACGGCTGCTTCACGCCTCGTGAACGCAATCCCTTGGCTCCTTGCCGCGACCCCCGGCGTGTACGACGCCTTTGACGTGCCCCTCAGTCCAGCAGTCGGCCGACTCGGCCGTAGCGCTCAAATCCAAAGTCAGCAGGAACTCCAACAACTCACTACTCAAGAAAAGGGGTAAGGCTCATGATTATCGAGGTACCTGAAGGCAAACA
>Ga0194041_10000024_pt1 | contig 56448 bp, 36 predicted proteins | sample JunL449m_MetaG_FD_160082 | JGI IMG/M metagenome (GOLD analysis project Ga0194041, IMG submission 160082) | Anoxic zone freshwater microbial communities from boreal shield lake in IISD Experimental Lakes Area, Ontario, Canada - Jun2016-L442-9m | ecosystem: Environmental > Aquatic > Freshwater >...
GTGGGAACCAGCTCGGCTTCGACTTCGTCGGCGCTGAGGCTGTCTGCCGTACCCGATGCTCCCGCGCGCCCAGTGGCGGTCGCAGGCCTCACATCGGCCACGGTCACCTGGTCCGCACCGGCGGACAACGGTTCGGCCATCACCGGGTACACCGTGACTGACGGCTCGGCCCATGGCTGCACGCCGGTGGATTCGGCGACGTCCTGTGTCGTCTCGGGACTTTCGAACGGTGTCTCCTATGGCTTCACTGTGGCGGCGACCAACGGCGTCGGCACGGGAGCTGCGTCCATCGCTTCGACTCCGGTCCTGGTGGCCGACGTGCCCGGCGTGCCCACCTCGGTGGTGGCCACTGGTGGTCAGGGCTCCGCCCAGGTGACGTGGTCGCCTCCGACGGCCAACGGTTATCCGATCATCTCCTCTACGGTCACGGCGATCGACCTCGACCGGACCAGCCGGGGCGGACAGACTGTGTCCTCTTCGTCTGCCACCGCCCAGGTACTCGGCTTGACCAACGGCGATCGCTACCAGTTCGTGGTGAGCGCTACCAACGCCCTCGGATCGGGTGGTGAATCGGCACCGTCGAATTCGGTCGTGCCCGCCGGGGTCCCCGATGCGCCGGGCAACGTCGGTGTGGCTTCCGGAAACGGAGCGCTGACGGTCAGTTTCGACGTACCACCGGCCAACGGATCGGACATCACCGGATACGTGGTGACGGCCGTCGGTGGGGGAGCCACGACGTCGGTGTCGGGTGACTCGAGCCCGATCACCGTCTCGGGCCTTACCAACGGCGTCAGTTACGACGTGACCGTGGCGGCCGTCAACGGCGTGGGATCGAGTGCTGCATCGTCGGGACAAGGCGTACCGGTTACGGTTCCTGACGCACCCACCTCCGTTGTGGCAACCCCCCGCGACCACAGCGCCTTGGTCACCTGGGGCTCGGTGTCCAACGGTGGCTCAGCCATCACGGACATATGGGTCGTGGCAACCGACACGAGTGACGACTCCACCATCACCGTGGCCGGAGATGCTGCTACCGCCGCCACCAGTTACGGGGGCGTTCTGGTCTCTGGCCTCACCAACGGGCATCTGTACACCTTCGTCGTGACGGTGCGCACTGCGATCGGATCGGCTACGTCGGCACCTTCATCTGCGGTGACTCCACTCCCTGTGCCTGGCGTCCCGACCGGGGTGTCGGCTGTTGCGGGTATCGGATCCACCAAATACACCGGAACGGCCACGGTGTCCTTTACGGCCCCGCCGTCCAGCATCCCGCCGGTCACCTCCTACCAGGTGGTAGCAGTGGATCTAACTAACCCCCCCTACGGAGGCCAGACGGTGACGTCCGGGTCGACGTCGGTGGTAGTGCCGTATCTGCAGGTGGGACATAGCTACCTGTTTACCGTCACGGCCATCGACGGAGCGGGGTATGGCGGGGCTCCGGTCAGCACGCGTACGCCGGTGATCCCCTATGCCCTGCCCGGGTCCCCCAACTACGTAAATGTCGTCGCCGGTGATTCGTCGGCCACGGTCACCTTCGATCCAGCCTCGCCCAACGGTTCGGCCATCACCAGCTACATCGTGGTGGCTACTGATCGGACTGACGCGTCGCGCAGTGTCACGGTGACCGGTTCGGGCTCGCCGATCCGAGTTGCAGGCCTCACCAACGGTGATGCCTATTCGTTCAATGTGGCTGCCACCAATGCAGCCGGCACGGGGACTTGGTCGGGCGAGGGTGCCTGGCGTACGCCTGCTGGGCTGCCTGATGCCCCGACACAGGTAACGGCCCAACGCGACGACATGTCGGCTCACCTCACCTGGGTGCGACCGTCGCCCAACGGTTCGGCCATTACTGGCTACACCGCGACCGTCACCGACCTCGATAATCCGTCGGGTTCGAAGGTCGTGTCCATTGCGTTCCTCAACCGCTCCGACGGCTCTGCCGTTGGCGGTCTGGGCAACCTGATCAATGGTGATCGCTATACCTTTACCGTGGCGGCCTCCAACGGAGTGGGCATGGGACCGGCGTCACTGCCTTCCAATGTCGTGACGCCCGCATGGCTGCCGCATCCTGCTCGGCCGGTTGCGACCGGTGGGGTCGGCTCGGCCACCGTTGCCTTTGACCATGGCGACGACAACGGATCGCCCATCACCAGTTACACGGTGACGGCGCACGACTACACCGATCCCAGTCGGGGTGGCCAGGTCCTGGCCAGCTCGGCCAGCCCCGTCACGTTTACTGGGCTGACCAACGGTGACACCTACTACTTCGAACTCACGGCCACCAACGACGTGGGTTGCGGCAATCCGGTCCTCAACGATGACGGCAGCATCGGCTGCGTCGGCTCGACCAGCAATGAAGTAGTGCCGGCGACGGTGCCCGGAGCGCCATCGTCGCCCACCGCCGTGCGCGGCGATCACGCCGCCACGGTGTCCTTCAGTGCACCTGCCTCCGGTGGAGCGCCGGTCACTGGCTACACCGTGACCACCACCGACCTGACCACGAACACGGTTCTGTCGCCGCCGTTGAGGAACACCACCAGTCCGATCACTGTCGGTGGGCTGACGAACGGGGACCGCTACAGCTTTACAGCCACGGCTACCAACCGGGTCGGATCCGGGGCTGCTTCGAACGCCTCAAACGAGGTGACCCCGGCAGGTGTGCCGGGAGTTCCCACGTCGCTATCCGTGGAGCGAGGCGATGGATCGGTCGTCGTGTCGTTCAACGCACCGGCGGCCAATGGTTCGGCCATCACCGGCTACACAGTGGTGGCGTCTTCTGCTCCGTGCGCGACGTCGATTGACTGTGCCGACGTCGTGGCTCGGGCGGCGGTCCTCGGCGCACACGTGGCGACGGGAACGTCGAGCCCGATCACCATCGACGGGCTGGAGAACGGCCAGCGGTACTACTTCACCGTCTGGGCCTCCAATGCGGCCGGTGCGGGTTCGATCGTCTCTTCATCATCCGTCCTCATCGCCAAACTTCCTGGAGTGCCATATTCCGTCACTGCGTCCCCGGGTGACGGATCAGCCACTGTCCATCTCTTCTTGGGATCCTTGGGTGGTCTCAATCCGACAGCAGAGACGGTGACGGTGACGGACACCACGTTTGGCGATGCGGATACCAATCCGGCCCGGACCTCGACGTTCGATTACCCCGGTTCGACCTTCGCTGTGGGTGGCCCCGTTGTGATTCCCGGACTCATCAACGGTCACACCTACACCTTCGCCGGTGCGGTCACCAACGATGAGGGCACCGGTCCGACTTCGGAGCCCACGGCACCGATCACTCCGGCCGGAGTTCCAGACGCACCGACAGAAATAACGACCACGCCGGGCCATCAGTCCGTCTCGGTGGGCTTTACTGCGGAAGGGGCGAACGGCTCGGCCATTACTGGATACACCGTGGTCGCCACCGACCTGACAACGGAGTCACACGGAGGCCAGGTTGCCACGGGTCTCACCAGCCCGATCAGCCTGACCGGGCTTACCGACGGCGATACCTACTTCGTCACGGTCACAGCCACCAACGGCGGGGGTGATTCGCAAGCGAGCCAGTCGGGACTGTTCGTGGTGCGGTCCGCCCCGGACGCGCCTGCGTCGGTCACAGCGACCGCTGGCGACCAATCAGCCCTGGTCTTCTTCGCCCAACCCTCGGCTAATGGCGCCAGCATCATCAGCTATGCCGTGGCGGCCCACGATCTTGACTCGCCGGGCCCAGACGTGACAGTAACCGGCCTCGGCACCCCCATCTTCGTGCCCGGTCTGGTGAACGGAGACCACTACCGGTTCCGGGTGACTGCCACCAATGCGGTCGGCACCAGTGGCTCGTCGGATCCATCCGCCTCGGTTGTGCCAGCCGGCGTGCCGGGCGCACCGAGCGGTGTCTCGGCCACGCCCCATGACCGCTCGGTAGCGGTGCAGTTCGACGCACCGGACGTCAACGGCTCGCCGATCACCAGTTACACCGCGCTAGCGACCGACCTGAGTGATCTGGGTCAGGTAGGCATCGTGGGATCGGGGAGCCCCCTCACCATCGGTGGCCTCATCAATGGCCACCGGTACGCCATCTCGGTCACGGCCACCAACGGCGTGGGAACAGGGGCGGCCGGCACGGCCGTGGCCAGCGTGATGCCTCTCGGTGTCCCTGGTGCACCTGCAGCGGTCGACGTGCAAGTTGACGACTCAAGGGCGACGGTGTCCTTTGACGCCTCCGCTGCCAATGGCGCACGCGTGTCTTCGTACGCGGTGACGGCCCGGGACTTTACTCATGGGTCCAACGGTGGTCAGACCTGCGTGACGTTGAGTGGCGATCAGACGAGCTGTGTGGTGTCCGGGCTGACCTATGGGGACCACTATGTCTTCGACGTCCGGGCCACCAACTCGGTAGGCGATTCGGCTGTGACAACTTCGAGTTCGTTCCTGGTCGCTGCCGTCCCGAATGCCCCCACAGCGGTCACCGCTTCGGCAGTCGCCAATGAAAACGGATCAGCGCAGGTGACATTCGTAGAGCCTGCTGCCAATGGTTCTGCGATCAGCGGGTACATCGTTACGGCAACCGACGTTACCGATCTGCGTCAAGGGATCCAGGGCGTGTCGGTCGTTACCAGCCCTGCCCTCTATGCCGGCTTGGTGCCCGGTGACACCTACGTCTTCGCGGCCGTTGCGGTGAACGGCATCGGGAACAGCAACGAATCGGACAACTCTGATCCGTTCGTCGCCGGAGGCGTACCAGGTGCACCGTCCGGGATCAATGCGATTCCAGGTGACGGCACACTGTCGATCGGGTGGACCGCACCGGCCAATCATGGCCGACCCATCACCGGGTACACCGTGACGTTGGATCCGGGCGGCGCCACGTGTTCGACGAGTTCTGCCAGTTGTGAGATCACCGGTTTGACCAATGGTGTGAGCTACGTCCCCTCGGTGACGGCCACCAATGCCATCGGTACTGGACTCCCTGGTTACGGCGCAGGAACTGCCCCTGTCCCCGGTCGCTACGTGCCTGGAGCCCCCACTGACGTGGTGGCCACACCAGGTAATGGCGAGGTCAGTGTGGCATTTGTGGCGCCGGCTTCCGATGGAAACGACCAGATCCAGGGCTATGCGGTGACGACGCGTGCCGCTGGCGGCACCGTGGTCGGGAGCACCTCTGGCGAAAGGAGCCCCATCGTCGTCACCGGACTGACCCCGGGGGCTGGCTACACCTTCACCGTCACGGCTCACAACTCGATAGGCGCGGGACAGCCGTCTGCTGCCACTGATCTGGTCACCATGCCCGATCGGCCCGGCGCCCCGAGTTCCGTCGTGGCCACGCCTGGTCGGGGTTCGGCCTCGGTCGCCTTTGTGGCTCCGACGATCACCGGCGGACTGCCCGTCACGGGCTACACCGTGCTGGCCGTCGACACCACGCACGCCATCAGTGGCGGCCAGACAGCGACGGGTTCGACCAGTCCGATCCTCGTCACCGGACTGGCCAACGGGGACAGGTACACCTTCACCGTCCAGGCGACCAACCCTGTCGGCACGGGTCCTGCGTCGGATGCCTCGGCTGGCGCGACACCGATTACGGTTCCTGGCGCCCCAGGCGGCACCCAGGTTGCCAACACGCCGTCGACGTTCGCCCCATCGTTGTCGTATCCGACGGCGGTGGCCACTGATTCGTCCGGCAACGTCTATGTGCTGGCCGGCCATGTGAAGAAGTTCGCTCCGAACGGCGTCATCTCTGATCTGGGAACGGGATTCAACTCCATCGCCACCGATCCGTCCGGCAACGTCTACTTCGAGACGGGTAACTACTTCAGTCCGACCGTGGTCAGGATCGCCCCCGACGGCAGTCGGACGCCAGTAGGGAACGCCCCCTTCACGTATTCGAGTACCTCGATGGCCGCCGATTCTTCGGGAACTGTCTATCTGGCCACAGATAGCGGTGTCACCAAGATGGCCCCGGATGGCACGACGACCCCCCTGGGCACAGGGTGGTGTCAACCCGCGGGCGTGGCCGTCGATGCCGGAGGCACTGTCTATGTCACCGATGCATGCCTCGAGGGGATCCAAACCATCGCCTCTGACGGCACCCAGTCGGTGATCCACTCCGACCTGGTCGCCCTGGTCGGGATCACTGTGGACGCGTCGGGCAACCTGTACGCCACCAGAAGCCCGATCAACGCTGGGGAGACGACCTCGATAGTCAAGATCGCCCCGAATGGGACCGAAACATCGATCGGCTCGGGTCTCGTTGGCCAGCAGAGCCTGGCCGTCGACTCCTCCGGTGCGGTCTACGTCGCCGACTCCTTCACCACAGCCAACGCCCTCGTCTTCGCCACCGCTCCGACGGCAGTCGCGGGTGACGGTCGGGCGACGGTGTCGTTCACCTCGCCGATCTTCAACGGTGGATCGACTATCACCGGCTACACCGTCACGGCCACAGATGTCACGGATCCGGGCAGTGGTGGTCAGACAGCTCACGGAGCATCTGGCCCGATCATTGTGCAGGGTCTGGTCAACGGCGACACCTATACCTTCTCGGTCACGGCCACCAATGCCATCGGGGAGGGCCCATCCTCGGCCTCCACGAGCTCGCTGGTGCCAACCGGGTCGAGCACGTCAGTTCCCGGCTCTCCTTCATCTGTCGTCGCTACCCGAGGTGACCACTCCGCATCGGTTGCCTTTGGGGTGCCGGCGGCCCATGGGTCGCCGATCAGCGGCTACGCCGTCACTGCGGTGGATCAGACGAATGCAGCTCATGGCGGTCAGCACGTGACGGGCGCGGCCAGTCCGATCTCCATGACCGGCCTCACCAACGGTGACAGCTACACCTTCACCGTGACCGCCACCAATGGGATCGGCACCGGTCTGGCGTCGGCACCATCGTCGGCTGTCATTCCGGCCGGCCTCCCCTCGCAGCCCAGTTTGGTGATGCCTCTAGCCGGCGACGGTTCTGCCGTTGTCAGCTTCAGCCCGTCGTCGGGCAATGGCGCTGCTGTCAGCGGTTACACGGTGACGGTCTATGACGAGAGTGGGGCAGCAGTGACTTCTGCCGCCGGTGCCTCGAGTCCCATCACCGTGACCGGGTTGACCAATGGCGCGACCTACACGGTCGCCGTGGTGGCTACGAACTCCGTGGGTGCAAGCCTGGCAACACCGGGGGAGACCCCAGTGACGCCGTACAAGCCGAACACCGCCCCGGGCGTGCCGACTGCCGTGGTGGCCACGCCTGGCGTCGGGTCGGCATCGGTGGCCTTTGTGGCTCCGACCGACAATGGTGGATCAACGGTCACCGGTTACACCGTCTACTCCAGCGACACGACGTCGATGTCGTCGATTGCACCGCAATCGGGAACTTCGAGTCCAATCATCGTCTCGGGCCTCACCAATGGCCACGCCTATGCGTTTACCGTCACGGCCACCAACGACGTCGGCACCAGTGCGCCGTCCTCGGCGTCGGCCGCAGTAACTCCGGCGACACGGCCGGACCGCCCGACCGATGTCGTGGCCACGCCAGGCGACGTATCGGCCTCGGTGGCCTTCAGCGCTCCTGCTAACAACGGTGGATCGGCCGTGACTGGCTACACCATCCATGTGGAGAATCAGTCGTCGATGGAATCGATCGCCCCGCAGTCGGGATCGACCAGCCCCATCGTTGTCTCCGGTCTCACCAACGGCTATCGGTACCGCTTCTATGCAGTCGCCACCAATCGCGCCGGCAACAGCGGGTGGTCCGATGGTTCGAACTCAGTCGTGCCGGCCAAGCCCATCACGGCACCGGCCAAGCCGACCAGTGTGGTGGCCACGCCCGGGAATGGCGCAGCGTCGGTGGCCTTTACGGCACCGACGGACGATGGCGGATCGGCCATTACTGGCTACGCCATCCGGGCCATCGGGCCAGGGGGCCTGGTCGTCAAGTCGGTGACCGGTTTGCAGAGTCCCATCGAGCTCTCCGGTCTGACCAATGGACGCTCCTACCGGTTTACGGTTGCCGCCACCAATGCCATCGGCACCGGGGCCGTTTCTGATCCGTCGGCGAGCGTCACGCCCGCCGGTCTCCCAGGAGCTCCCGTCGGCACGTTGGTCGCCGGTCCGCAGACGGCCGTGGCCTCTGACCTGACCGATGTCTACGGCGTGGCTGTGGATGCCACCGGGAACGCCGTTGTCTCTTCGGGAGACTCGGTGGACACGGTGTCTTCGAGCGGCACACTGACGGTGCTGGGGTCGAGTTCGTTGTGGACCGGCACTGCGCACTACGGAGTGGCCACGGATCAGGCCGGCGCGGTCTATACCGCCGTGGTCGATCAGACGAGCTTCGAGGGAAGTGTGATCAAGGTAGCCACCGATGGCACCGTCTTGACGGTCGCCTCCGGCCTTTGTGCCGCCCAAGGCATCGCCGTCGATGGGGCGGGCAATGTCTATGTGACGTGCCCTGGCGACCAGTCGGTGATCAAGATCGCAGTAGACGGGACTCAGTCGCCGGTAGGCGCCAACTGGTCACTGCCGGTGGGTGTCGCCGTGGATGCGTCTGGAAACATCTACGTGGCCGATGGCCTGCGCACCTCGATCACCAAGATCACCCCCGCCGGAATCGAATCGGCGGTGGGTTCCGGGTTCACTCATGGCCCCCAGGGTGTGGCTGTCGATGGGTCGGGAGCGGTCTACGTGGCCCAGTTCGGCCAGAGCGTGATCACCAAGGTTGCCGCCGGTGGGACCCTGTCCGCTATCGGCAGTGGCCTGGCCAACCCGCAGAGCATCGCCCTCGATGAGGCCGACGCGGTGTACGTGGCCGACGCCGGTAGCGGACAGTTGATCAAGATCGCCGACCCACCGACAGTCGTGCCGGGTGATGGCCGCGCAACGGTCACCTTCGCCCGGCCGAACTCCGATGGCGGCTCGCCGATCACCGGATACCGAGTGACTGCACTCGACGCCAGTGGTGCAGTGGTCACCACAGTGACGGGCACAGCCAGCCCGATCACCGTCACCGGCCTCGTCAATGGGAGTGCCTATACGTTCACGGTGGCGGCCATCACTGCTATCGGCACTGGTTCGGAATCGGTTGAGACGGCATCGGCGGTGCCAGCCGTCGGTGGATCGAGTCCGACCGCACCTGGTGCACCAGCGGTCGTGTCAGCAGTCGGAGGCGACTCGTCGGCCTCGGTGTCCTTCACCACGCCGGCCAACCATGGCTCGCCTATCACGGGATACACGGTGAGTGCCCGCAATGGGGTGGGGTCCGTAGTGACGACGACGACCGGTGCATCGAGCCCGATCACCGTGACCGGTCTCGCCAATGGTCAGACCTACACGTTCTCCGTGCAGGCCACCAACGAGGTCGGAACCGGCCAGGCATCAGACCCGTCGGATCAAGTGACGCTCAAGGCCGATGCGTCAGCGCCGACCATCACCAATCTCCCAGCAGCGCCAGTCATCGGCTTGATGTACGTGCCCCAGGTGACGACCACCGGTGATGGGACCACACGGGTGACGTCGTCGACGCCTGATGTTTGCACGGCGACGGACGGCATCGTCATCTTCGTGGCCACGGGGGACTGCACCTTGACGCCTGAGGTCACCGCCGGTGCTGCCTACCAGGCAGCCACGGGCAGTCCGCAGACGTTGACCGTGACCAGGGCGCCGGCGTCAGCGCCGACCATCTCCAATCTGCCTGGAGCTGGCTACCTCGTCGGTACCTTCACGCCGACGGTGGCCACTGATGGCGACGGGGTGAAGAGTGTGACGTCGTCGACGCCTGACGTCTGCACGGTCAGCAACGGGGTGGTGAGTTTCGTGGCCGTTGGGAAGTGCACGTTGATGGCCCATGTCGCCGACGGCACCGATCATGTTGGTGCTGACGGAACGGCCCAGGACATCACCGTCCACGGCTTCTCGGTCACTACATCGTCGCTGCCCGCAGCGGCCCGCGGCTCTGTTTACACACCGGTGACATTGAGCCTGGGCGCCGTAGGTGTCAGTGCTCCTGGGTTCACCACCACCATCAAGTGGAAAAAGGTGACCTTGCCTAAGGGCTTCGTGCTGTCGGCTTCGGGTGTGCTCTCGGGTACACCGAGCGCCAAGCTGGCCGCAGGGGCGAACTCCGTGACGGTTTCGGCCACGGAAACTGTGATCACGCTGAACGGCAAGAAGAAGGTCAAGACGGTGACGACAATCCAGGTTGTCATCCCCATTGTCATCGGGTGACCGATGACGTGGCGATGACGGCTCGGCCGTCGCAGCCGTGCCCGTGGCCCTCAAAATATCTAATTCCTACCAACGTAGGCACTAGTAGCAACGGGGGATCCGTGTTGCGTGGGAAGGGACAGCTATCGCCTGAGCGATAGCCATCCTGCCGGATGAGTTGGTGCGGACGAGAGGACTCGAACCTCCACCCCCGAAGGGACCGGGACCTAAACCCGGCGCGTCTGCCAGTTCCGCCACGTCCGCGTGGACCCACAGCCTAGTGACGTCCCGTGGCTCCCAAGGAACATCAGGTCCGCTGGCTATAGTCACCTTGTGCCGACCCCGCCAGTATCCCCTGTTTCCGACACGTCCGATGCGGCCGCCACGGCTGACGACACCACCGCTGAGGTGGCCGAGCGGATCCGCTACCTCGATGAGGTGATGGCCGAGATCGACGCCGAAGTGCGTCGCCGTCGTGCTTCCGGGGACCTGCCCGCCGGCTTGGAGCGCGAGCTCGATGAACTGTTCTTGGAGTTCTCCCCAGTGGGACTGCAGGGTCGGGCCCGCCTTCGCGAGACCCTTTCCCTAGTTGACGGGTCGGCTTACATCGACATCGCCGTGCCCACCGAGTCCAACAAGGCAGTCGGCGCCTACGTCAAGCGGGTGATCCGCAAGGCGCTGAGCTGGTACATGGGCTTCATCGTCGCCCAGGTCGTGAAGTTCGCCTGGTCGGTCTCTCGGATGTTCCATGTCGTCGTGGACCACATCGAGATCCTGGAAGCGACTGTGGACGCCAACCGCTCGGTGGACCTGCCCACTGCACTGCTGCCGTCCGCGGTTCCCGGCTCGGCGTGGTGGGCGCCGGCCGCCGTCGACGCCTTGCGGAGCGCCCCAGGACGGGTCGTGGTGGGGGACTGCGGGGACGGATCATTGGTAGAAGCGCTGATCGCCGAGGGCATCGATGCCTACGGTGTCGATCCTTCAGACATCGCCCTCGAGCCGGCCCTGGTGCGCGGTGTCGATGTGCGGGCCGAAGGGGTGCTGCACCATCTCGATGTCGTGGCCACAGAGGCGCTGGCCGGAATCGCCCTGACCGGATCGGTGCAGTGGCTGCGCCCCATCGAGCGTGAGCGCCTGATCGACCTCCTCTCCACCCGGCTGGTGGTGGACGGGATCGTGGTGCTCCACTCCACTTCGCCCGAGTCATGGGCAGCGTCAGCCTCCCCCGTCGTGCGCGACCTCGCCCCTGGACGCCCACTGCACGCCGAGACCTGGGTCCACTTGCTGACCGCGGCCGGGTGTTCGGTGTCGGCCGTCGTCACCGGTGGCAGCGACCGCAGCCTGGCGCACATCACGTCCGGATCCGCCGACGCTGACACGCTGAATGCGGCCATCGACGCCATCAACGCCCAGCTGCTCGGGGTGAGCGAGTACCTCGTGGTTGCCGTGCGGGTGCGGTGACCGCCGTCCATCAGTTCGTACCCGCCCTGCTGCCCCGAGACGCCACCGGGGACCACACCCGCGCTCTGCGCGATGCGTTCCGAGCGGAAGGGTGGGAGTCCGACATCTACGTGGAGGCGGCTCACGACGAGTTGTCCCACGAGGCCATGTACTTCGAGCGGTACCAGGACAATGCCCGCCCTGGAGATGTGCTCCTCTACCAGGTGGGTACCTCGTCTCCGGTGGCCGACTTCCTCCTCAGACGCCCCGAGCCGCTAGTGCTCGACTACCACAACATCACCCCGGAATCTTTTTACGTGGGGTGGGAGGAGCACACGGCAGCCAAGGTGGCACTGGCCCATCACCAGGTCGAAGCGCTCGCACCCCGAGCCATCTTGGGCATCGCCGATTCGGCCTTCAACGCCCGAGAGTTGGAGCTGATGGGATGCCTTCGCACGGCCGTGGTGCCGATCCTGGTGGAACTCGGGGCCGACTCCTACGAGGTCGACCAGCGCGAGTTGTTGCGCCTGGCCGATGTGCACGGTGGCGCCACGGTGCTGCTCTTCGTCGGTCGCATCTCACCCAACAAGGCCCACGAGCACCTAGTGGAGGCGCTGTGGATGTACCGGCACCTGTATGACCCGGACGCCCGTCTCCATCTCGTCGGGCCGACAGTCACCCCGGACTATGCCACTGCGGTATTCGCCTTTGCCGCCGAGTTGGGTCTGGCCGATGCCGTGCGACACGGCGAGGGACTGACGGCCGCCGAGCTGGCCGCTTGGTACGAGGATGCTGATGTGTTCGTCTGCCTGTCTCAGCACGAGGGATTCTGCATTCCGTTGCTCGAGGCCATGCGATCCGGTACTCCGATCGTGGCGCTGGATGCAGGAGCAGTGGGGGAGACGCTGGCCGACGCTGGGATCCTGCTCCCCTCGGCGCGCCCGGCCACGGTGGCCGCAGCCGTGGACCGGGTCCGGTCCGACGATGTGTTGGCTGGGCGGCTGGTCGAGTCTGGACGTCGGCGCCTCTGCGACTTCGCTTCCGAGCGCACGGCTCGACGGTTCGTCGAGGTCTTGGCCGAGGTGGCCGCCACCGACCGGGGCGTGGCATGAAACTGGCCTTCGTCACGCCTCGGTACGGCACTGAGGTCATCGGCGGCGCCGAGACGGCGGCCCGGATGCTGGCCGAGCGCCTGTGCCAACGTGACGGGTGGGAGGTGGAGGTGCTTACTAGTTGCGCCCTCGATCACCTCACCTGGGAAAACTCGGAGCCCGCGGGGACGTCGATACTGAACGGGGTAACCGTGCGGCGGTTCCCGACGGCATCGCCTAGGACGCTCGACTACTTCGACCTCGACGGCCGTCTGCGCATCGCACCGGAGTCGGGCACGTTGGCCGAGACTCGCACGTGGGTATCGCTGAACGGCCCGATGTGCCCGGGCCTGGTGGAAGCAGTAGCGGCCACCGATGCCGACGTCATCGCCTGCTATCCGTACCTGTTCGCCACTACCGTTGATGCCATCGCCGTCTCTAACGTCCCGGTGGTACTCCATCCCGCAGCCCACGACGAGCCGGCGCTGTACTTCGTGGCGTTCCGACAGAGCTTCCGTCACCTCGACGGGCTGGTGTACCACACGATGGCCGAGCGCGATCTGATGGAGGACGTGTTCCGCGTGGGGGCTCGACCTCAGGTCGTCTTGGGTCTCGGTGTTAACGATCCGGCCGGTGGTGGCAGAGCCGGGGGCGAGATCCTCGGCCTGGGTGATCGCCCCTACCTCTGCTATCTGGGCCGGGTAGACGAGCACAAGGGCTGCGGCATGCTGGCCGACTACTTCGCACAGTACAAAGCGCGCCGTGGCGGTGATCTGGCCATGGCCATGGTCGGCCCGGTGTCGTCCAAGGCCCCGGACCACCCGGACATCGTGGTCACCGGCACGGTGTCGGAAGCAGACAAGTGGGACATCTTGGGCGGTGCGCAGGTCATGGTGACCCCCTCGGCGTACGAGTCGTTCTCACTCGTGGTGCTCGAGGCGTGGACCCTGGGCGTCCCCGTCCTGGTGAACGGCGCTTGTGCTGCCACCATGGAGCACTGCCAGCGCTCGGGCGGCGGGCTCTGGTTCGACTCCTATCGGAGCTTCGAGGCCACCGTGGACCGAATGACCGGCGACGCTTCATTGCGGGCCGGGCTTGGTGAGGCCGGACGTGCCTATACGGCCCGGAACTATCTTTGGCCCTCGATCATCGATCGCTACACCGAGTTCCTCGAGGGCATCGTGGCTCGGGGACGATCCACGAAGCTGCGGTCGCCTCGGTTGGTGCTCAACGATGGGGGCACACCGTACCGACGTCAAGGAGGCGGACATGACGGAACGCAGTGATGGTGTCGGCGCGGGCGACGGGGGAGGGGAGTCCCTGTCCAGCCCAGCCGAGCTGGCGTCGGACGAGCGTGCGTTGCTCGACGGGTTCGACCGGCTCCGGCCCCAGGGATCGCTGCCGTGGGGGTTCGATGATGCCATGCGCCGGATCGCGGCTGGCTCGCCCGACATGGCCGATGTCGAGCCGTGGCGTGGCCTTCCTGACGACATCTGGGACCGAGGCCGGGGCGGCAAGATCGTCCGACCGCTCTTGGCCGGCGTTATCAGCCAAGTGGCCGATGCTCTGGCCCAGGACAGTAGGGAGGCCGCGGTCAGGGCCTTCACCAAGTCCAACGAGGCGATCTGGGACGCCTTTCGGTACCTCGAGGCCCGGGTCCAGCAGTTGGAGCGGGCGGCTGATCCGCTCGCCGTGCAGGCCGGAGAGCTCGCACTCCCGGTATACGACCTGTCCGAGTGGGCGGATTCCGTCAGCACTTGGACAGGTGCGGCCCTGGGTACTGGGTTGGTTGTAGTCGGCGAACTCGGGGAGTCTTCAGTCCTGGAGGCCCTGGTCAGTTCGGGTGTGACCGTCGAAGGGGTCGACCCCCGCGGCCAGATGGTTTGGGAGGCGAACGCACGACTCGGAGACGGATCGGGCGACGGATCGGGCGATGCGGTGGCCATCGTGTCCGAGGTGACCGACCGGCTCGGATCCCTGCCCTCCGCCAGCCAGCAGGCGGTCGTGCTGTCGGGCTGCATCGACCGCCAAGCGCTCAACGACAAGGTCGATGCCTTGGACCAGGCCATCCGGGTCGTCTCCCCGGGCGGCACCTTGGTGCTGCTGGTGGTGGATCAGGTGGCATGGGACGGCGATCTAACGCCCCCGGTAAGGGACCTGCTGCCCGGTCGGCCGCTCCACCCCGAGACATGGCTCCAGATCCTCGCCCGACGCGGATTGCCGGGCGCCCAGTGGCATCGACCAGAACGCGGTGCGGTACATGCCGTGGTGGTCAGGAGGGACCCATGAGCGGGATCCATCAGTTCGTGCCCATGCTGCATCGACGCGATGCCGTTGGTGAGCACACCCGAGTGCTCCGTGACCTGCTGGTGGGCGCCGGGGTCACTTCTCGGATCTACACCGAAATCCCCGATCCGGAGACGGCGGACGAGACCCTGCCCTACCGCCAGTACGAGTTCGACGCTGAGCCCGGTGACGTCTTGGTGTACCAGGTAGCCACCCGCTCCCAGATGGCTGGCTGGCTGGTGCAGCGCCAAGAGAAACTGGTGCTGAACTACCACAGCATCACCCCCCCCGAGTACTTCGCCCCGTGGAACAACTCCATTGCCCGCCTCCAGGTCGGGGCCATCGACGAGCTGTCCGTCCTGGCTCGGCGCGCCGCACTGGGCATCGGGGTGTCGGCCTTCGACGTCGGCGAGCTGCGCCTCGCCGGGTGTGGCGACACGCGAGTGATCCCGGTGGACAACCTCCGCTCCCCTCCGGTGCCCGCTGATCCATCGGTACTCGAGTTGCTGGCCCGCCGCAGTGCCGGCCGCGGGCCGTGGTGGCTGTCGGTGGGCCGACTGGCTCCCAACAAGTGCCACCAGGACACCATCGCCGCCCTGTTCGTGGCGCGTGAGAACGGATCGCCGGGGGCCCACCTCACCATCGTCGGCTCGCCGTCCGAGCCGGCCTATGCAGCTGCACTGCAGCGCTACGCCCGGATGCTGGGGGTGGCTGATGCGGTCGAGTTCGTCTGTGGGATCACCGAGGGCGCGCTCTCGGCTCGGTACGTATCAGCCGATGTCCTGGTCATGGTGTCCGAGCACGAGGGATTCGGCGTGCCCCTGCTGGAGGCCATGGCTCACGGCCTGCCTGTAGTGGCCTACGACGCCGGTGCAGTGGCTGAGGTCATGGGCGACGCCGGGGTGCTCCTCGACGCCAAGAGCCCGCGTCGGGTAGCCACCGAGGTGGCCGGGCTGCTGGCTGACCAGGCCAGACAGGACGAACTACGCGCGGCTGGTCGGGCCCGCCTGCAGTCGCTCGGCCTCGACCGGGCCGGGGGGGACATGGTCCAAGCGCTGGTAGACGTGGCGGCACAGCCGTAGTCAGAGGGCACCGGGCCTGGGCCAGGGTCACGGTGCGTCCCGAGGCACGAACCAGCCACTAGGCTCAGGCCTCATGGATTCCCCTTTCAGCACCTCGCCATCGAGCCTGTCCGCCGTTTCCGGTGGGGCTCCCGAGATGAAGTCGGGTGCCGACGTCGGCCCGGGCTCGGACATCTTCCAGCGCCTGCTGAAGGAGCGGATCGTCTTCATCGGGTCGGCCATCGATCAGAACACCGCCAACCTGGTGTGCTCGCAGCTCATTCTGCTCGAGGCCGAGAACCAGGAACGGGACATCTCGGTGTACATCAACTCGCCTGGTGGGTCGGTTACCGACGGCCTGGCCATCTACGACACCATGCAGTACGTGCGGTGCGATGTGCGCACCATCTGCGTAGGGCTGGCGGCATCGATGGGACAGTTCCTCCTGTGTGCAGGCACACCGGGCAAGCGGTTCGCCCTGCCGCACAGCCGGATCCTCATGCACCAGCCCTCTGGCGGCATGCAGGGCCAGGCTTCTGACATCGCCATCCAGGCCGAGCAGATCATCTACCTCAAGAGGATGCTGGCCGAGCGGATCGCATTCCATACCGGGCAGCCGGTCGAGCGGATCGAGGCTGATTCCGACCGTGACCGTTGGTTTACTGCCGAAGAGGCCCGCGAGTACGGGTTCATCGACGAGGTCATCCAGAAAGATGCCATGCAGGTTCCGACGGCCGGCTCGGGTTCCACCACCTGATGAGCCTCGGCGTCAACGAGCCGGCTTCGGCCAGCTCCGAGCCTGAGCCTGATCGACCGACGGTCATCGGCGGGAGCACCCGGTTCGTGCCCGGCCAGAGCCACGACCGCATCACGATCGTCAACGGCAAGGTACAACTCGGCCAGCGCTTGGTCGACCTGTGGCGTAACCGCGATCTCCTGGTCCTGCTGACTCGCACCGAGCTCAAGGTCAAGTACAAAGAGTCGGCCCTGGGCTACGCCTGGTCGATGCTGAACCCAGCCCTGGTGCTGGCCATCTACTACATGATCTTCAAGGTCATCTCCAAGACGCCGCAGCCCCACTTTGCGATCTGGCTATTCTGTGGGCTGGTCGTGTGGAACCTGTTCAACGGTTCGGCTTCGGCATCGACGACGGTCGTGGTGAGTAAGGCCGGGATCATCAAGAAGGTGGCGTTCCCACGCGAGCTGTTGGCCATGTCCACGGTGGGTGTGGCCATCGTGCTCTTCGCCATTCAAATGGTGGTCCTGGTGATCTTCCTCGCCCTCTTCCAACAGGCGCCCGACTGGGGCACGCTCTGGCTTCTGCCGCTCGCCTTCGTCGCCCTGTTGGTGTTCACCTGCGCGGTGTCGATCTTCTTGTCAGCGGTGAACGTCTACCTGCGCGATACCCAGCACCTGACCGAAGTGGCCATGATGGCGTGGTTCTGGCTGACACCCATCGTCTACCCGTTCGGACTGGTCGCCGCTCACCTCAAGCAATACCACCTGACCTGGCTCTATCTGGCCAATCCCATCGCTCCGATCGCCATGACCTTCCAGAGGGTGATCTACGGCCAGACCTCCTATTTGACGCCGGGTCAGACCACGCCCACCGAGCTTCTGCCCGCCTATGGGCCCGGGTGGTACGCCATGATGATGGGCATTGTCTTCGTGGTGAGTACCGGGCTGTTCCTCTTGGCGCTGATGGTATTCGGGCGACTCGAAGGCAACTTCGCAGAGGAGCTCTGACCGGTGACTACGGCAATCGAAGTGCGGGAGATCTCCAAGCAGTTCAAGTTGTACACCGAGAAACGGACGTCGCTCAAGGAGCGGGTGATTCGTGGCGGCAAGATGCCGTACACACCGTTCTGGGCACTGCAAGACATCAATGTCGACATTTTCCAGGGCGAGACCTTCGGCATCCTTGGTCGCAACGGATGCGGGAAGTCCACCCTGCTCAAGTGCATCGCCGGCATCCTTAAGCCGACGTCGGGAGAGATCCGGGTCCGAGGCAGCCTGGCCGCCATGCTCGAGCTCGGGGCCGGTTTTCAGCCGGACCTTTCGGGTCGGGACAACATCTATCTGAACGGTTCGTTGCTAGGCCTGTCCCGAGCCGACATCGCCAAGCGCTACGACGACATCGTGGCCTTCGCCGAACTCGAAGACTTCATCGACAACCAAGTGAAGTTCTACTCGTCGGGTATGTACGTGCGGCTCGGGTTCGCCGTGGCTGTCAACGTGGAGCCCGATGTGCTGCTGGTCGACGAGGTGTTGGCTGTCGGGGACGCCTCCTTCCAGCGCAAGTGCCTCGATCACGTGAAGAAGTTCCAGCGGGAGGGCCGCACCATCCTGGTGGTGAGCCATTCCACTGACGTGATGCGACAGAACTGCTCGCGGGTCATGGTGATGAACCATGGCAAGGTCATCACCGTTGACGAGCCCGGTGAAGGCATCCGGGTGTTCCTGGCCGATCTGCTGGGGGTGGGTACCCTCGAAGGGTCGGAGTCGGGGGGCATCGAGGGGAACGTCCTGGCTATCGGCAGTGTCAGCGCGGAGCACGGTGGCAGCGGCCAGCGCCTGCACCTCTACCCGGGGGAGTCGCTGACCATCACGGCTGATTTGGACAGTTTGGCCCCGGTGGCCAACGCCATGGCCACTATTGCTATCCACGACGATGCCAACGAGTTGGTGTTCGCGTCGGATCCCGATGATCCGATGTGCGCCATCGAGGTCCCCGAAGGAGGGGGCATGGTCCGGTTCCACTTCCCAGAGGTTCCGCTGTTGGACGGAACCTATTCGGTCAGTGTTGGCGTGCGCAGCGCCACCGATACCGCCATCTTCGATTGGAAGGACCAAGTGACCAAGTTCGAGGTCGCCAATCCGGGTCGATCCACCGGTCGGGTCCGTCTGCCTCTCGACGTGAGTTTCCGACTTCGCTCCGCCGGCCACACCGGCGAGGTGCCGGTGGTGGGCAGCGACCCGTCGCCTCTAGCCCTCCCGGGTTGGGAGCAGTCCACGGCGTGACCGTCGCCAGGATCGACCAGGTGATCCCTTCGTTGGCCAGCCGGGATGCCATCGGCGGCCATGTGATGCAACTGCGAGACCTGCTCCGGTCGAGGGGATATCAGTCCGACATCTTCTACGGAAATGCCACCCCTGATCGACTGGACGAGGGGTATCCGGTGACCCGGATCGGCGATCCCTCGAGCAGCGGCCGGGTGCTGCTCTACCAGCTGTCGATCGGCAGTGGCGTGGCCGATATCTTCCGGGAGCGGCCCGAGCGCAAGTTCGTGAACTACCACAACATCACCCCGGCCGAGCTGCTCGAAGGTTGGGTACCGGCCATCGGCGAGGAAGTGCGATGGGGGAGGGCCCAGCTGCGCGACCTCGCCCCGGTCACCGAGTTCGCCATCGCAGATTCGATGTACAACGAACGCGAGCTCCGCGATGCCGGTTACCGGTCGACGGCCACCGTGCCGCTGCTCATCGACCCGGACGGCTTCACCGGATCGGCCGATCCGGCGCTGGCTGCCCGCCTGGCCCGCCAACGAGCCGATGGCGGAGCGGACCTGCTGTTCGTGGGCAAGGTCTCACCCCACAAGGGCCAGCACGACCTGATCAAGGCCCTGGCTGCCTACCGTCGCCTGTATGACCCGCGGGCCCGACTCCACATCGTGGGTGGCGCCATCAGCGAAGAGTACCTATCGGCGGTCCTGGGTTTTGCCGATGAGCTGGGCCTGGGCGATGCCGTGGAGATGGCGGGGTCAGTGACTCACGAAGAGTTGATTGCCTACTACGCCGGGTGCGACGTATTTCTCTGCCTATCCAACCACGAGGGCTTCTGCGTACCCCTGTTGGAGTCCATGTACCACCGGCTGCCCGTCGTCTCGTATGCCAATACAGCTGTTCCCGAGACGGTTGGGCAAGCGGGGCTCATCCTCCCGGACAAGGAGCCGGCCCGGGTGGCCGCGGCCATCCATCGGGTGATCGAGGACGCCCACCTGCGCGCCGAGTTGGCACGGGCGGCGGCCGATCGGGTCGAGTGGTTCGCTCTGGCCCGGGTGCAGGACCGCTTCGTGGCGGCCCTCGAGGCAGCGGCCGCGGCGTGACACCGTTCGTCGGAGTGCGTGGCCGGCCGTCGTGAGGATCGCCTTCGTCGTGCCTCGGTACGGCCCGGCCATCATCGGCGGTGCGGAGACGGCGGCCCGACTCTTGGCCGAGCACCTGGTGGCCGAGTGCAACTGGGCGGTGGACGTCCTGACCACCTGTGCTGAGGACTTCGTCACTTGGGAAGACGTCTATGACGAAGGGGAGTCATGGATCAGTGGTGTACGTGTCTTGCGTTTTCGCTCGAAGGCTGGCCGCCAGCCATCCTTCCACCCGCTGTCCGCTCGACTCCTGGCCGACCCTCGCTCGGCATCGAGGGAGGAGGCGGAGCAGTGGCTGGAACTCCAGGGCCCGGTGGCCCCCGCCCTCGTAGATGCAGCTGGCCACTGGGACGGCGACGCCATGGTCTTCTATCCCTACCTGTACTACCCGACGGTCCGGGCCATCAACCGGGTGCAGGTGCCGACCATCCTCCACCCGGCTGCCCATGACGAGCCCGCCCTCCACCTGCCCATCTTCCCTGACGTATTTGCCGGTGCCGATGCCCTGGTGTTCCAAACTGAGGCCGAGCGCCACCTGGTGGAAGCGACGTTTCCGATCGCCACCCATCATCAACTCCTCCTCGGCCTGGGAGTGGACGACCCTGATGTCGCCGACCGAGTCGGGTCCCCGAAGGCGTCAGGGGGCAGGGCGTCAGGGTCTGTGCCCAAGGAGCCGTTCCTCTTGTGCCTGGGCCGGGTCGACAGCCATAAGGGCACGGGCCTGCTGGCCCAGTACTTCGCCCGCTACAAGGAGCGCCACCCCGGTCCGCTCCGGCTGCTCCTGGCCGGTCCAGTGGTGGACGCACCTCCGCCCCACCCCGAGATCGATCTGCTCGGCGCCGTGTCAGACGATGAGAAGTGGGCGTTGCTGGTTGGGGCCAGGGCGCTGGTGTCGCCCTCGGCCTGGGAGGCTTTCTCCTTGGTAGTGGCCGAATCTTGGAGTGCACGTACACCGGTCCTGGTGAATGCCAAGTGCGCAGCCACCGTGGAGCACTGCCGTCGTTCGGGCGGAGGACTCACCTTCGCCGGGTTCGGTGAGTTCGAAGTATCCGTCGATCGGTTGGTCGCCGACGAGGCCTTCAGCCGGGACTTGGGAGTCCGAGGACGGGCCTACGTCGATGCCCGGTATCGCTGGCCGCTCATCGTGGAGCGGTATGCCGCCTTCGTGGAGTCGGTGGTGGCCCGGGCCGAACGGGTGTAGGCAAGCATCAGCCGCCAGCAGGGGAGCACCATTGGGCCGGCTGAGAGCGGGTCCAACGGGGCACTAGGCGAGGAGGTGTCGCTGGCCATCGATGGCGGGTCAGTTGCTGATACCGGTCCCTAGTGGTCGGAACCCGGGCTCGACGACAATGCGTACACCGAGAATCGATGCTCCCGGTCTGATCATCCACAGGCGGTAGTCACCGATAGGCGTAGTCAGTGGTATCCCGGAGGCAGCCCCGTCCTTGGTGAGTTGGGCCATGCCCGGGAGGCTGGGCGGGGCGATGAGGTAGACCACGCCTCCGACGCCGACCGGCAGAGTCGACCCAGAGGCGTAGTACAGCGAGCCTTGTAGTTGGTTGTAGATGACCGCACCTGGAGCAATGAGCGCTACTCGGTCACGGGGAAGCTCCCATCCGGCGTTCCGGTAGAACGACGCCCCTCCGTCGATCATGTCTAGGACCACGACGTCTCGGTCGGCGTGGACCAGGGGGGAGAGGTGCGCCAGTCCGGTGTCGATCTGGTCGGCGGTGTGCACGGCCGATCGGGTGTCGGCATAGGGGGCTTGGTAGCGGGCCTGGGTCAGCCACAGCCAGTGCAAGCGGGTGGAGGTAGTGGCGGCGGCCGGAAGGACGCCGGTTCCGTGCAAAAATCGATCTGCTCCGATCGAGGCGACGGCCAGGACCGCCAGCGACACCAGGATCAGCCATGGGGTCGACAGGTGGCGCTGGGGCTGCAGGCGCAACGAAGGGTACGGCCGTGGGTCTGGCGGTTGCCGAGGCGAGACCAGTTCCCCGGGGGCCAGGAGTAGAGCGATGACGGCTCCGGGGAGGATGGCCAAGAGATACCCACCCTTGGCGAACTGCACGAGCACGACCACCGCGATCGCCGGCGCCGTGGCGGCTGTGAGTACGGCCCACCTGGACTGGAACCAAGGGCGGACCCAGATGCGAGGAGCGCCAGCAGGGTGTGCGGTGCTCATCCGTCCATCGGATCTGACCGATCCGTCCAACTGACCTGGTCCTCTGGTTCGGTCTGCGTCACCTCGGTTACTACGACGTGTGCGACGACGGCGGACGATGTACCTGACAGCGAGGGCCACGGCGGAGAGCAGGGTGAGGACGGCCAGAGGAGCCAGGGCCACGGTGGCATAGGCGGCGAAGGTCCCGACATTGGTGACTCCGGCCGAGGCATGATCGAGAATCGATGTAGCTCGGATCGCTCCCAAGGTCTCGATCCGGCAGGCCCGCACCCAAGTGGTGAGCCCGCCCGGTTGGGCCACCGACATGGGGACCATCCAGGCCGCTAGTGCGGCCAGGCCGAGGGCCGCCGCAGTGATCCCTTCGCGTAGGCGGCGGATCGAACCGAGGACGGCGACAAGGGCAAGCAGTCCGAAGATCTGCAGGGAGGATTGGCGGAATCCAGCGGCCAGACCCAGGGCAGCAAGGGCGGCTGCGCCATGCCAGGAGTGGGGCCTAGCCCGCCAGGCCAGAATGATCAGTACCGGGGCAATGAGCAGGTCGAATGAGTACGAGGCCACGATCGAGCCGCTGAACCATGCGAACGGCGACGCGGCGACGACGATCCCAGCGGCCAGGCCGACCCACCGACCGCCGAGCTCTCGTCCAGCGACCACGACCAGCCCGGCAGCCACACCCGAGGCCACAGCCGATACCAAGACCAGTGAGTCGATAACCCCAGGTCCGATGGCATGGATGATGCGGCCGGCCACCACATAGAGCCAGTAGCCCGGCGGCTGGGGCCGTCCATGGGTGACGTCGAACCTGGCGATTGCGGCGGCGTACTGCGCGGAGTCCCAGTCGGTGGGTCCCCTAGCGGCGGTGGCCAGTCGAGCCACCAGTGTGGTGACTCCGATGACCCAGGGAATCAGCAGGTCGGAGATCTGGAGTCCGATTGTGCTGGACCGGTCAGAGTTGGCCCGCCCCGGCCTTACCGTGTGGGTCGCACCCACGATGTCCACCGTCGGCTCGATGATCTTGGTGGACATACTTCAGGGTACCCAGTGGGGCAGCCCATCCCGTGTACCGTCCCGCTACCTCGTGCGATTAACCCCTCAGGTTCTGGGGATTCCTGCCGATACCCGAGATTGATGGACTCTGGGCCGATATCCGACGCGATGCGCAGTAGCGACAGAGCCAGCGTAGGGACTGAGTCGGCAGGGACTGAGTCGGCAGGAACTGAGTCGGCAGGAGCTGAGTCGGCAGGGACGAAGTAGGAGACGCGATGCGTGCAGAATCGAATCACGGCGACCGGTGCTTGGCCGAGCGGCTGGACCGATCGGAACGAGGCGGAAGTGCCCGACGTAGCCATGGTCCCCGGGCGATGGCCAGCGCCCTACTCCTGGCGACGCTTGCCGCTGGCCCCGCCCTTGCCATCATGGGCGGGCCGACGTCGATGGCCAGTGCCGCCGTTGCCCCTCACGCCCTGGGGATCTCCTTGGCGTGGGAGCAGGTCCTGCCCGATGCCGGTAGCCCGGTTGCCCAGGGTTCTCCGACCGTGGCCACGTTGGATGGTGGCGGACCTTCCGTCGTCGTCGGTGATCGTGCTGGTGGTGTCTACGCCTTCCATCTGGCCAACGGGTCCGGGGTAGCTGGGTGGCCAGCCCACCTCGGTGCTCCGGTGGACTCGACCCCGTCGGTGAGCCCGGACGGATCGGGAACTGACTCCATCTACGTGGGGACTGGAAACGCTGCCCATCCGAACACAGGTGGCTATGTCGGTCTCAACCACTCCGGAGCCCTGATGTGGTCCCGGCCCGCCACGGATCCGAACGGCAACTACGGCGTCCAAGCGTCGCTGGCGGTCGGCTCTATCGGGGGAACCCAGGCAGTAGTGGCACCGTCGCTCGGGCAGAACGCGTACGCACTCAACGCCGCCAGCGGAGCCGTATTGCCGGGATGGCCCTTCTTCACGGCCGATAGCGGGTTCACGACACCATCGTTGGTGGACCTCTATGGCAATGGCCAGACCGAGATCGTCCAGGGTGGCGATTCGTCGGCAGGAAACGCCCTGGGGCAGCAGTACACAAACGGGGGGCACCTCCGCATCCTCGACGGCGCAGGTAACCTGATCTGCCACTACGACACCAATCAGACCGTCGACTCGTCGACGGCGGTGGGCAACTTCTTGGGTGGGGCCGTGGGGATTGCCTTCGGGACGGGCTCGTACTTTCCGGGTGCATCGGATTCGAACACGCTGTTCGCCTCTGACGCTCACTGCAACATCGCCTGGCGTACCAACCTGGGCGGCAACACGGTGAGCAGTCCGGCTATCGGGGACGTGCTCGGCAATGGCAGCGAGCAGGTAGTCGAGGGAGTGGATACGGGGTCCTCCGGCCGGGTGTGGGCGCTCAACGGATCGAACGGTGCAGCACTGCCCGGATGGCCGGTCGCTACCAGTGGTCGGGTGATCGGCGGGGTCGCCCTGGCCGACCTGGACGGAAGCGGGCACAACGATGTGCTGGTTCCCACGACAGCCGGCCTCGAGATCCTGGACGGAGCGACGGCACAGGTGGTGGCCACCCTGGGTTCAGGATCAGTGGCACTGCAGAACTCGCCCCTGGTGACCGTGGACCCAGGTGGCTCGATAGGGATCACCATCGCTGGCTACAACGCCTCGAATCAGGGCGTAGTCCAGCACTACGTCGTGGCTGGTTCGACGGGAGGTTCGCTCGGCCTGCGGTCCTGGCCGATGTTCCATCAGAATCCACAGCTCACCGGTTGGCTGACTGCAGGAACACCAGGCCATCTCAACTCGCCGATCGTGGCCATGGCCCCCACCCTCGGAGGGCGCGGCTACTGGAACGTCGCCGCGGATGGCGGGTTGTTCGCCTTCGGGGATGCAACCTTCTACGGATCGATGGGTGGCCAGGCGCTCGCCCGCCCTGTAGTGGGGATGGCGTCCACCCCGGACGGCAAGGGGTACTGGGAGGTGGCCTCGGACGGCGGGCTGTTCGCCTTCGGCGATGCGGCATTCCATGGATCCATGGGCGGTCGCTCGTTGGCCCGACCGGTTGTGGGGATGGCGTCCACCCCGGACGGCAAGGGCTACTGGGAGGTGGCCTCCGATGGCGGGCTGTTCGCCTTCGGCGACGCCGGTTTCTTCGGGTCCACGGGTGCTATCTCTCTGAACCGCCCGATCGTGGCCATGGCCTCTTCTCCCACGGGTCGGGGCTACTGGCTGGTGGCTTCTGACGGGGGCATCTTCGCGTTCGGTGACGCCAGCTTCTACGGATCCATGGGCGGGCTCCCGTTGCATCGTCCCATTGTGTCGATGGCCTCGAACGGAGCGGCCGGCTACTGGCTGACCGCATCGGACGGAGGAGTGTTCAGCTTCGGTTCTGCACCTTTCTGGGGGTCGACGGGTGGGTTGTCCCTCGTCCTCCCCGTCGTCGGGATGGCCGCCGCTCCTGGTGGCAGTGGGTACTGGATGGTGGCCGCCGACGGTGGAATATTCGCGTTTGGTACTGCCGGGTTCTACGGATCGATGCCCGAGGTGCTCGCTGCACCCACAGGAACCGACTAGGGCCAATGCCTGCTGGCTGACCGCCGTGGGCCTTGACCGCTTCTGTCCGCCAGCATGCCCACCGTTTCGGGATGTTCGGTCGTATCGTTGGGTCCATGTGGAAGCTGCGCGTCAGGGACACGAGGACCGAGGGCCGCGGCCGCAGTGATGGTGCGTCACGCCTGCGAGCGGTGGCCTCGGTGGCCGCCGCCGCGTCAGTGTCCGTCGGTGGGGTAGTCGTACTCGCACCATCGGCGGCTGCGTATCCGTCGGCCGTCATCACGCTCGACGGGCATGGATACGGGCACGGTCGAGGCATGGGCCAATGGGGTGCATTCGGCTACGCCTTAGCCCAGACCTCGTGGCAGTCGATCCTCGAGCACTACTACTCGGGAAGCACGCCAACACCCCTGAACCCCACACAGCAGCAGACCCTGGTGCGGGTGGCCCTGACCGAGAACAACGGAAACGATGTCCGCGTCACCAGCAGTACCGCCTTCACCGTAGGCACTGCCCACGTCGCTGGTGGCACGGCAATACGGATGCAGCCCACTGGTTCGGGGACGTGGAATCTCATGACTGGTCCGACCTGTGATGGACCCTGGGCCACCCCGTTCGCCTCGGCGGTGCGCGACCCCCAGGCGGTACCTGACGCCACGTCGTTGCCGGGGGACCCGAACGCGTCCGCACGTGCGCTCCAGCTCTGTCAGGCGGGAGGGAACCTTTCCATGCGCGGTTATATCCGAGCCACCACCACCACGGGTGGCACACCGCAAGCTCGCACGGTCAACGTCGTTCCTCTCGAGAGCTACGTGGCTGGAGTGGTGCCCAATGAGTCACCGGCCTACTGGGGGCAGCTCGGCGGCCCGGGCCCCCAAGCGCAGGCTTGGGGGTTCCAGGAGCTGGAAGCCCAAGCGGTGGCCGCCCGGTCCTACGTCATGGCCGCCTTGGGAAGCTACGGCGGATACGCCGATATCTGCGACCTGGCGTGTCAGACGTACCGGGGACTTGGCAATGAGAACCCGCTGACCAACGCCGCCACCCTGGCCACAGCTGGGTTCGTCATGGAGACCGGCGGGAATGGGATCCCACTGACCACGGAGTACTCGTCATCTACCGGTGGCTATAGCGCGGCGGGTAAGTTTCCCGCGGTTCCTGACGCCGGTGACCCGGTGTGCCCGCCAGGAGTCAACGGAGCGTGCAATCCCAACCACACATGGCAGACCACTGTTGCCGTGGCCTCGGTCGAGTCGACGTGGCCCCAACTCGGGACGCTGCAATCCATATCGGTCACGAACCGCAACGGTCACGGTGAATGGGGAGGGCGGGTCCTGTCGATGACGCTGACCGGCTCGTCCCAGAGCGTGGTCATCACCGGTGATCAGTTCGCGGCGGCGTGCAATCTGCGCTCCAACTGGTTCACCCTGTTCAACAGCTTGTCGAGTCCAGCGGTGGCGATGGCAACGAGCCCGGACGGAAAGGGCTACTGGATCAACGGTTCTGATGGTTCGGTGGCGGCGTACGGGAGTGCGAAGTTCCTGGGTTCTATGGCCGGAGTCCCCTTGTCGGCGCCCGTGGTGGGAATGGCCGAGACCGCTGATGGTGGCGGCTACTGGGAAGTGGCTAGTGACGGCGGCATCTTCTCATTCGGCAACGCTCACTTTTATGGATCGACCGGGGCACTGCGACTCAACAAGCCCATTGTGGGCATGGCCCGCACTCCCAGTGGGGCCGGATACTGGCTGGTGGCGTCCGATGGAGGGATCTTCGCCTTCGGTGATGCCGCCTTCTACGGTTCGACCGGTGCCATCCGGCTCAATCTCCCGGTCGTGGGCATAGCTCGGACCGATGACGGGCACGGCTACTGGCTGGTGGCATCTGACGGTGGGATCTTCGCCTTCGGCAACGCTCACTTTTACGGTTCGATGGGCGGCCAGCACCTCAACAAACCGGTGGTGGGAATGTCGAGCGCTCCTGGAGGAGCTGGCTACTGGATGGTCGCCTCCGACGGCGGCATCTTCTCCTTCGGGTCTGCGACGTTCCTCGGATCGGCAGGTGCGCTTTCTCTGGTCCGGCCGGTTGTCGGTATGTCCAGGACTCCGGACGGGAGCGGCTATTGGATGGTGGCCTCGGATGGAGGCCTCTTCAGTTACGGATCTGCTGGGTTCTACGGGTCGGCTGCCGGCTAGCAGTCATGGACCGACCTGCTACCGAGCGAAGTTCACCGAGGCTGCGTCGAGTACGGTCCCGAACCCTGTCTCGATCGGTGAACGGTCGAATCGAAGGGTGCCCGCTCGCTCCACAGACCACACGGGTGTGGAGATCTTGAGGACTCCAGGCAGGCGAGCAATGGTGACTCCGGTGAAGGTCAGCGATCCACCGGTCACGTCGATGCAGGGCTGAGGAACGGCTCGCTTGCAGGTCAGGGTCCCTCCCACGAAGGTGATCGGGGTGACCTTCTGGTCCGTCCTGAGCGTCACGTGATGGAACCCGGTGCAGTTGGTGATGGTGATCGGGCCAGTGTAGTACTCGACCATGTTGAAGCCGGCCTCGTTGACGCAGTTGGTGATCGCCACATTGCCGGAGCCTTGGTAGGGAAGGTCGGACTCGAAATCGATTCCGGAGGCGGCCGGACTGATGACGTTCAGGTTGTTGAGGGTGCTGTTGGTCAGTTCCGCCACGGTGATGCCTTGGCGTCCCGCGTTGATCGTGGTGAAGCCGTCGACGCTCAGGCGGTTCACCGGAGTGTTGATGTGGTCCGTGAAGTTAGCCACCAACTCGAGGCCGTCCCCGAAGGTGTTCTTGGCGCTGACCCCGGTGAGGACCAGGTCTGAGGACGACATGATCTTGACCCCAGCCTCACCGACCAGATCAGCGTGATATCCGCCGATGGTATTCGCTCCCAGCACGCTCACTCCGGACAGGGTTACGTGAGAGGTGTTCTTGATCAAGATGATCGGGTGCAGCGCACCGTAGGGGCGCACATTGGTGAGGCGTTCGACCAGCGGATCGTAGAAGGTGCCACCGATGATGGTGATCGGCTTGGAGAGCAAGATGCCGTCCGGCACCAGGTAGCAGGCCGTTGTCGAGGACTGGAATACCGAACCGGCAGGAAGTGAGTTGATGTAGTCCTGCAGATTAGGCAGTGCTGACTTCGTGCAGGTGGGGTCGAACGAGGCTGGCCCGGGCGACGGTGCAGTCGTAGTCGTGGTGGTGGTCTTGGGGGTGGGCTTGGGGTCGGACCGAGTAGTCGTTGGAGCGGTAGTCGTTGGAGCGGTAGTCGTTGGAGCGGTAGTCGTTGGAGCGACAGGGACGGTGGTCGTCGTAGTGGTCGTGGTCGCCTTGATGGGCTGCGTGGTCCCAGTTGTCCCAGTGGTGGTGGGGGTGACCCTGGTCACGGTGGTGGTCGTCACCGTTGTCGGCTGGGTGGTGACTGTCGTTGTCGACGTGGTGGTCGACCGCGGCGAAGTGGTCGTGGTGACAGTGGTGGTGGGGGTCGGGGTGGCGACGGTAGTCGTGGTGACCTTGGCCGTGGGAGCGGTGGCGCCAGCCGCAGTTGCATCGGGATGGATCACCCCGAAGGCGGCGGAACCGAGTGTCGCGAGTACAGCGAACGCGATCCCCATCCGGCGAGTACCGCCGTGGCTCTTGGTGGTCGAGTCCCTCGATGAGAACTTCTGCCCTTGCAACATTGCCCCTCCGTTCACCATCACGGTGTCGGAGTGCAGAGTCGGACCTGGAAGGGTGCCTGCTCCGGCAGCCCGGCTGACTCAGAGAGTCCCGTGGTTTTGCGTCCCCACCTCGCGGTGGGTTTGCCTTGTCTTCTTGCAGGCTCCGCATCAGATCTCGCGTTGCCGTTATGACCATCGTAACCCTCGATGTGTAAATAGCGCAATGAGTGATCGTGAAAATACGCAGAGTGAGATTGCAGACCAAGTAGGCGGGTACCTCGGGGTCGAGATTCGACTGCTGGGAGCCGGAGCTCGGCGCCATCAAGCGATTCACACTTGGAATACGCATAGGATGCGCTTGTTCGGTTCGGTCCGGTCCGGGTGCTTCCGAGAGAACTGAGTTGACGATGACCATTGCAGATCTGACCACCACTGCCGCACCCCCGGAGATTCGGGTGTCCACGCTGTCGCTGGGTGCGGGCGCACTCGGCTTCGCCCTATGGTCGCTGGGCTGGTTCCTGCTCATCGCCGACCGGTCTTCGCATGTCGCATGGATCCTGCAGGTGGTCGGACCCCTGCTGATTGCTGTCGGAATCATCACCTACATCGACCACCTGACTCGCCGGATCGGCCTCGTGGCGGTGATCCTCGGAGTGCTCGGATCAACCGCGTGCGCCATCGCCACCCTGCCCTATGCCATCAACCCGGCTGAGCTCGCCTCGGACAGCGGGATGCGGTTCGGCTACGGGGCTACTGGGACAGGGCTCGTCCTCGGGTTCTGCAGTGTGGCCCTGACCTTGGCTCGAAAGGAGTCGGTCTTCGCCCGCAACGGCAAGGTCTGCCCTGCCGGCTGCCCGTGCGAAGACGTGGTTCATGCCTCGTTCGTCACCCTGGCCACGGCGGCGGTCGGACTCTTGGTGTGGGGCATTGGGTTCCTGCAGCTCATGGTGGAGCCGGGCGGCAGCCGGATGGGGTGGATCCTGGCCACGATCGGTACCGCACTGGTGGCCCTAGGGATAACCGCCCACGTCGATCACCTTGGCCGACGGTTCGGACAGCTGGCCATCGTGACCGGGATCGCCAGTGCCTTCATTTGGTCGTTGGGCTACCTGATGAACGCCCTCAATCCCACCGCCGGGTTCCATTCGACCTGGTACACGGCGCTCTTCTACTGCTATGCCGTCGGCCACCTGTTGACGGCGTTCAGCCTGGTGCTGGTCATTGGACGGAACCGCAACCGGGTGGTGCCTGACTAGGCCGAGTCCTTGGAGTCAAGGGGGAACAGCCGAGGATCCTGGGTCGTTCAGCCCACCAGGCCGAGCGGGCCGGTCTCGTCGAGGCCCTTGAAGTCTCGGAGCCGGCCGAACCGTCCCAGTCGGCCGACGTTGACGCCGGTGTCGGCGGCCCGCAGCATGCGCAGGTCACCCCGGCTGTTGCCGTAGGCCCAGAGGCGGGCGCCGTCGAGACCTGTCTCGGACATCCACAGCCGGAGGCGCCGGATCTTCTCCTCGCCCCGGCAGTTGCCACCCTCGTAGCGACCGGTCAGTCGGCCCCCGGCATCGACCTCGAGCAGCGTGGCGATGGCGGTATCTGCGGCCAGACGGTTGGCTGCGACACCGATGTAGGCATGGGGCGAGGCCGAGACGATGGCGATCCGGTCGCCTCGTCCCCGGTGCCAATCGAGGCGCCGCCGGACCTCGGGACGCATATGGCCGGCCATGTGTGAGGCGGCGAACTCAGCACCCACCTGGTGGAAGTAGTCGGCGTCGATACCGGCCAGCACCCGGGTGAAGAGCTGCTCCTTGGTCTCGTCAGCCACCGTTCCACCGGCTAGGGCGGCGTGGGCCATCTTGGGGGCGAGCTCGGCCGAGGCCCTAAGAACCGCCTTGCGGCCGGCTACGGCTTCCAAGAAGTCGAACACGCTCCCCCCGGTGGTGAGGGTGCCGTCGAAATCGAAGGCTGCGACGTCGGTCATCGGGCCGGCTCCTCGATGGTGGTGGTCCCCTCGGACGTGCGGCGAGCGGAATCACCAGCGGCATCGAGGGTCTGCCCGCTTCGTCCACCCCCTTGAGCGAACAGGGAAGCCCCGGCCAGCGCCTCACCGGATCGGAGGCTGTCGAAGCCGAGTCGGGTCTCGTGCAGCAGGGCATCAGGAACGGACAGGCTCCACTGGTCGATGGCCGACAGGCGGTCGTTGCGCATGCAGGCCTGAGGAAGGGCAGCGATCTCGTCGGCCCAAGCGATCGCAGCCTCGACGGCTCCACCCGTCGGGACCACCCGGTTGACCAGGCCCATGGCCAGTGCCTCGTCGGCACCCACGCTCCGCCCGGTCAGGATCAGATCGAGGGCCCGGCCTTGGCCCACCAGTCGAGGCAGGCGGACGGTGCCCCCGTCGACCAACGGTACGCCGAAGCGTCGGCAGTAGACGCCGAAGATGGCGTCGACGGCGGCCACCCGCAGATCGCACCAGACGGCCAGTTCCAGACCACCAGCCACGGCGTGCCCCTCGACCGCGGCGATCACCGGCTTGCTCAGGGCCAACCGGGTCGGCCCCATCGGCCCCGCACCATCCTCGGCCACCCGGTTGCCGTCGCCCGAGGCGATGGCCTGAAGATCAGCTCCTGCGCAGAACGTGCCGCCGGCCCCAGTCAGCACCGCCACCGAGGCACCGGGGTCAGCGTCGAAGGCTTCGAAGGCGGCTGACAGAGCATCGGCCGTGGTCCGATCGACGGCATTGCGCCGCTCGGGCCGGTCGATGGTCACGACCATCACCGGCCCGCGCCGGTCCACTCGGATAGGTCCGCTCATCTACCCAGCATGGCGGAGGGAGAGCGTGATCGCTAGTTCTCCTGATCCGGAGTGCGGCGGGCGCCTAGAAGGGTCGCCATGAGGGAGGGTCCAAATACCTGACGAATCAGGTCGACAATTGATGGTGACCCGGCTACTGTGGTTCGACGTCGGCTTGGACTACATGGTCCGGGGTCGACGATGGTCACGGGATGCAGGCAGTGGCGAGGAAGGCCTCGCACGCCACCCGAGCCAGGCCGATCCGGCCACACGTCCGGTAGATCCGGACCACCAACCACCAGAACAAGGAGCAGCAGATGGCAATCCGTTTGGGCGACGAGGCCCCCGACTTCACGGCGGACACGACCGAAGGCACGATCAGCTTCCACGAGTACCTCGGGGACAGTTGGGGCGTGCTCTTCTCCCACCCCAAGGACTTCACCCCGGTCTGCACGACCGAGCTGGGCGCCTTTTCGGCGGCCAAGGCGGAGTTCGACAAGCGGAACACCAAGCTGATCGGCCTGTCGGTCGACGACGTCACCTCGCACGGCAAGTGGGCCGGCGACATCGAGGAGACCCAGGGCACAGCCCTCAACTTCCCGTTGATCGGTGACGAGGACCGCAAGGTTGCCGACCTCTACGACATGATCCACCCGAATGCCAACGACACCCTCACCGTGCGGTCGGTGTTCATCGTGGGCCCGGACAAGAAGATCAAGCTGACGCTGACCTACCCGGCTTCGACCGGACGCAACGTGACCGAGATCCTGCGGGTCATCGACTCGCTGCAGTTGACGTCGGAGTACAAGGTCGCCACCCCGGTCAACTGGACCGACGGCGACGACGTCATCGTCGTCCCGGCACTGTCGGACGAAGAGGCCAAGGAGCGGTTCCCCAAGGGGTTCAAGGCGCTCAAGCCGTACCTGCGGGTCACCCCCCAGCCCAACAAGTAGTCGCACCTGCCCATCAGGGAGCACACCGGGCAGAAGAAGTGCCGCACGCGTCGGATCCGGCTCACGGGCCGGATCCGACCGCGTCTGCCCTCGAGATGCGTCTGCCCTCGAGATGCGTCTGCCCTCGAGATGCGTCTGCCCTCGAGATGCGTCTGCCACCGGGGCCACTCGTCGGGGGTGCTCATGGCGGTCCCGGGACCTCGATGTTCCTTCCAGGTCCCTTCGAGCACCCTCCCTGATCGCTTCCTGCTACCATTGTCTGGTCGACGTGTTCCTTCCGTCGGCCGCCACCACGATTCCAGAGGTCTACTTCCCACATGCCAGACAAGCAGGCAACCATCACCGAATACCGTCTCCATGAGACGGACACCGGTTCCCCCGAGGTGCAGATCGCCATATTGAGCGAGCGCATCATCCATCTCACCGAGCACCTGAAGGTGCACAAGGGAGACCACCACACTCGTCGTGGACTCCTGAAGCTGATCGGTCGCCGCCGGCGTCTGCTCGACTATGTGCGCAACAACGATGTCGAGCGTTACCGTGAGATCATCGGCCGCCTCGGCCTCCGTCGCTAGGCGTATCAGACGCTCCGCCCGGCTCCGGCCGGGCGGTCGCAATTTCTCCACCGGCTGCGTGCCGGCGGATCGCAGGGCGGGAGTATCTCGACCTGTTGCAGGAGCGGCCCCCGCACCGTGGGCGGTCGTTGCATCACCATCCAGACCGGACCCCCACCGAGGTCAGTCACCAGTTGCCGATCACCAAGCCCGAGGGTTCGGGTGGTCGACAACTGGGAACTGGATCGGGGAGTCCCCAAACCAAAAGGAGCGTCAATGTCAGACGCCATCATTGTTTCGGCGCCCATCAGCGGCACCGACAGAACACTCACTTTCGAGACCGGGAAGTTGGCCCAGTTGGCCGACGGCGCAGTCGTCGGCCGCATCGGCGACACTGTCCTGCTGGCTACCGCCACCGCAGCCCGCTCGGTGCGCGAGGGAGCGGACTTCTTTCCGCTGACCGTCGACATCGAGGAGCGGACCTATGCGGCAGGCAAGATCCCCGGCTCGTTCTTCCGTCGAGAGGGCAAGTCCTCGGATCAGGCCATTCTCACCTGCCGCCTGATCGACCGGCCGCTGCGTCCGTCCTTCCCCAAGGGCTTCCGCAACGAGGTTCACGTCGTCGGCACCATCTTCGGTGCAGACCAGGTCAACCCCCACGACATCCTCGCCATCAACTCGGCATCCGCCGCTCTGATGCTGTCGGGCATCCCGTTCGAGGGGCCGATCGGCGCCGTGCGGGTCGCCTACTCGACCGACGGGCAGTGGATCCCGCACCCCACCTTCGAAGAGGGCGATCAGTCGACCTTCGAGCTGGTCGTCGCCGGCCGGGCGCTGGATGACAGCGCCGATGCCGAGATCGCCATCATGATGGTCGAGGCCGGTGGCTCCGAGCGCTCCTTTCAGTTCTACGAAGAGGGTGCACCTCAAGTGGACGAAGAGGTCCTGGCCAGCGGGCTCGAGGCTGCTAAGACCTGGATCCGTGAGTCCATCGTGCTCCAGCGCCAGCTCGTTGCCGCCTACGTGGCCGAGCGTGGTGCCATTGAAGCCATCCCGTACTCGGCCCAGGCTGACTACGCCGATGACGTGTGGGCACGGGTAGAGGCCTCCGGAACCGCCGGACTGGCCGCCGCCAACATCTTGACCCCCAAGGCTGAGCGCAACGCCGCCATCGCCGAGGTCACCTCGTCGATCCTCGCCGACCTGTCCGGCGAGTTCCCTGACCGTACCGGTGAGATCAAGGCCGCCGTGCGTAGCCTGACCAAGAAGCTGGTCCGCAAGCGGATCGTCGAAGAGGGCCTCCGTATCGACGGTCGCACCACTACCGACATCCGGCCGCTGTCTGCCGAGGTCGACCTGTTCCCGACGGCCCACGGCTCGGCCCTGTTCCAGCGGGGCGAGACTCAGGTGCTGAACGTGACCACGCTGGGCATGCCCCGCATGAACCAGCTGCTCGACACCATCACCCCGGACGACTCCAAGCGGTACATGCACCACTACAACTTCCCGCCGTTCTCGACGGGGGAGACCGGCTTCATGCGGGGCCCGAAGCGCCGGGAGATCGGCCACGGCCTGCTGGCCGAGCGGGCGCTCCTGCCCGTCGTGCCCTACGCCGAAGACTTCCCCTACACGCTCCGTCTGGTCTCCGATGTCCTGTCGTCCAACGGATCGACGTCCATGGCCTCGGTGTGCGGATCCACGCTGTCGATGATGGCGGCCGGTGTGCCCCTCAAGGCTCCGGTGGCCGGAATCGCCATGGGACTCGTCTATGAGGGCGGCACGTACGTCACCCTCACCGACATCCTCGGTGCCGAGGACGCCTTCGGGGACATGGACTTCAAGGTGGCTGGTACCCGTGACTCGGTGACGGCTCTGCAGCTCGACACCAAGATCGATGGTCTGCCCCTCGACGTGCTGACCAAGGCCCTCATGCAGGCCAAGGACGCCCGTCTGGCCATCCTCGACGTCATGGCCGAGGCCATTGCCGAGCCCCGCAGCGAGGTTGCTCCTTCGGCACCGAAGATCATCTCCTTCGAGATCCCGATGGACAAGATCGGCGAGGTCATCGGGCCCAAGGGCAAGGTCATCAACGCCCTGCAGCAGGAGACCGGAGCCGACATCGCCGTCGACGACGATGGCATGGTCGGAACAGTGACCATCGGAGCCAAGGACGGCAACGCCGTCGAAGAGGCCCGTCGCCGGATCTCCACCATCCTTGACCCGCCGCTGGCCGAGGTGGGTGCCACCTACCAGGGCAAGGTCGTGAACATCACCAAGTTCGGTGCCTTCGTCAACATCCTCCCCGGACGTGACGGGCTGCTCCATATCTCCAAGATGGGCCAGGGCAAGCGTGTCGAGCGTGTCGAGGACGTCCTCGAGCTCGGCCAGCCCGTCGAGGTGAGGGTCGACGACATCGATCCCCAGGGCAAGGTATCCCTGTCGATGGCCGGTGCTGCTCCTGCAGCCTCGTCTTCGGGCAGCTCGAGTGGTGGCGGTCGTGACTCTGGTCGTGACTCTGGTCGGGGCAGTTCGTCCCGTGGTGACCACGCCGACCCGGGTAACGACTCGGACAGCGGTCCTCGTCGTCAGCCGGCTGCAGCTGCGGCCCCGACCGGTGCGGCCTCGTTCGAGGATGCTTTCGAAGAGGAGTTGGTCCAGGAGTTCGGTGACCTCGGTCCGGCATCGACCGAGTCGTCCGACCGTCCCAGCAGCGGCGGCAGCCGGGGCGGGCGTCGGCGCCGGTGAGCACGCACGCCAGTCGTAGGCCGGCCATCACGGCCGGCCTACGGCGGCGTAGTTCGGTGGGTACTTCGGTGGGTACTTCGTCCGCTGAGCGGAGATGATCCGCACCGAACGTCTGTCTTCGGGACTCACCGTGGTGAGCGAGAAGATGTCCGAGGCGCGATCGGTCTGTATTGGTTTTTGGGTCGGTACAGGTTCGCGAGACGAAGAATCTGAGTTCGCCGGGGCCAGCCACTTCCTCGAGCACCTGCTGTTCAAGGGGACCGAGGACCGGTCAGCATCGGCGATCGCTGAGGCGGTGGACGAGGTAGGCGGCGATTTCAACGCCTTCACCACCAAGGAGTACACCTCCTTCTACATCCGGCTCCTGGCCGAGAACGTAGATCTGGGCCTAGACATCTTGTCGGACATCATGTGGCGTCCGGCTCTGCGCTCGAGCGATCTCGATGCCGAGCGTCAGGTGATCCTCGACGAGATCCTGATGCACGCCGATGAGCCAGCCGACGAAGCAGGTGAGCAGAGCTCAGCGATCCTGTTCCCGGACCATCCACTGGGTCGCGAAGTCCTCGGGACCGAGTCCTCGGTCACCGACATGACCTCCGAGCGGATCCGAGCCTTCTTCGAACAGCACTACCTCCCGTCCAACATGGTGGTGGCTGTGGCCGGGGACGTCGACCAACCTGCCTTCGTCGAGGGACTCGAGCGCAGGTCGGGATCGAGCGCGGGTGGGGAGTCGCCCGGACGCACGGCGCCGGACGAACGGGTGGTGCCGCTACGGGTCACCCGTAGGTCCACCGAGCAGGCCCATGTGGTGATGGCCGCACGATCGGTCGACCGCAACGACCCCAGCCGCTATGCCTTGGCCGTGCTGAACCACGTGCTCGGCGGCGGGTTGTCGAGCCGCCTGTTCCAAGAGATCCGTGAGCGACGGGGCCTCGCCTATTCGGTGTGGTCCGAGCGCGTCGCCTATGGCGATGCTGGTTTCCTGAGTATCGGACTGGGCACCTCCCCCGAACACGTGGCGGAGATCCTCGACATCGTCACCGACCAGTTGGCCGCCCTCGGGGCCGACGGGATCACCGATCGAGAGCTCACGATTGCCAAGGGCAACCTGCGGGCCGAAACCTTGCTGGCCTGCGAAGACTCGGGAGCCCGCATGAGCCGCATCGGCGCTGGCATGTTGCTCCACGGCGAGGTCCTGGCCGTCGATGACGTCCTCGCCCGGGTGGAGGCGCTGACGTCGGAAGAGATCCATGACGCGGCGCGGGTGCTGGTGGCGGCCCCACGGACCCTGTCGGTGGTCGGGCCGTTCGACGAGTCGGACTTCGATGCGTCGGCTCTGTCGCTCGGATAGTCGCAGGGATAGTCGCAGGGATAGTCGCAGGGATAGTCGCAGGGATAGTCGCTCGGACTGTCGCTCGGATAGTCGCTGACGAGGCGGCTGGGCGATCAGCACGACGATCAGCACGACGATCAGCACGACGATCAGCAGGGTAGGCACGGCCTCCTTGGCTAGGGTGGCCGACATGCGAGTCGGAGTTGTCGGAGCGGGTGGACGGATGGGCCGGGAAGTGTGCGCCACGGTGCTGTCCCGACAGGGTTTGGAGCTGGCAGCAGCCCTCGATCCCGCACATGTCGGATCCTCAGTAGCGGAGCTGGTGGGGTTTGGAGTCGGCAGCGGAGTCGGCAGCGGGGATGGCGACCTCCTCGTGACAGCAGACCTGGACGCGCTAGTTGATGCCCGTGTCGATGTCGTCGTGGACTTCACCCACCTAGACGTGTCCCGGGCCACACTCTCGTTCTGTGCGGAGTCGGGCATCCATGCCGTGATCGGAACGACCGGTTTCACCGAGGACGACCTGGTTGAGTGGGGGCGCCAGTTCGACCCAGCCGGTGGGTCCCGGGCCAACTGCATCATCGCCGCCAACTTCGCCGTAGGGGCTGTGCTGATGATGCGATTCGCCGCCATGGCGGCCCCGTGGTTCGAAGGGGCCGAGATCATCGAGCTGCACCACGAGGCCAAGCGCGATGCGCCGTCGGGTACATCGTTGCGCACGGCGGAGCAGATGGCTGCGGCCCGAGCGGAGGCATCACGACCGGAGTTTCCAGCCGACGTCACCTCGACGACGGTCGTGGACGGTGCACGTGGTGGTGTCGGACCCGGAGGAGTGCGGATGCACTCGGTCCGGCTGCCCGGGCTCGTCGCCCATCAAGAAGTTCTGTTCGGGGCACAGGGACAGGGCCTCACTATCCGACACGACTCCTACGACCGGTCCTCGTTCATGGACGGCGTCGTCCTCGCCATCGAAGCCGTGGCCTTGCGCCCAGGGCTCACGGTCGGCCTCGAGCCGGTCCTCGGGATCTGAGCGTCAGGCCGAGATGGACGACGTCCGCCAGCGCATCATCGAGGCGTCCTATGTGTGCGTAGCCCGTCGCGGCGTGGCCAAGACAACCGTTGAAGACATGGCCCGAGAGGCCGGCATGTCGCGCGCCACGATCTATCGGGCATTTCCTGGCGGTAGGGACGAGGTGATCAACGCCACGGTGGCGTGGGCCACGCTCGACTTCTTCGGCAAGTTGTACGAGCGCATCCAAGGGTCCGGGGACTTCGAGGAGATGATGGAGCGGGGCATCATGTTCGCCCATCAGTCAATCATCGAGCACGACGTGCTCCAGCGGGTCATGGAGACAGAGCCGGACAAGCTCCTTCCGATCCTGACCGTGGAGAGCAATCGGATTCGAGAGGGGATCGCTGCGGTCTTGGCCCCGTACCTGACCGAGCGCGGCCTGGCTCCCGGCGTCGACCCAGATGACGCTGCCGACTTCCTGGCTCGAATGGTCCTGTCCTACATCTCGGCACCGGGACGATGGGACCTGGAAGATCCTGAACAGGTAGCCCGACTGGTGCGAAGTGAGCTGCTGGCCGGGGTTGTGGTGCCGGCTCGACCGCGGTGAACGCGTAGTTAGGCACATGCACGGACCAGTGGGTGGGTCCAATGATTGACGCTGAAACAAAATATGACCTACTGTTTCATGTGTGAGTGGAGCGCCGGGGGCACTGCGGGTCTTGGGGGACGACAAGGTCGTCGCGTTCGCCCCGAGTGCAGATGCTGTGCATCCAGATTCGGAGTCACCGCAGCGGGTGCGGATCATCGACGGAACGCTCGCCTGCCTGGCCCGCCACGGGACGGCCAAGACAACCGTCGATGACATTGCTCGCCAGTCAGGGGTCTCGAGGGCGACCGTGTACCGGGCGTTCCCCGGTGGACGGGACGAGATCCTGGGCGCGGTGGTCGACACTGAGGTAGCGCGCCTGTTTTCGGCACTAGGCGTGTGTCTGGGCTCAGCCGAGGAGCTGTCGCAGGCTCTGGTGGCAGGGATCGTTGAAGCGTCGGTGCGCCTCCGGGACCACACCGCGCTCCATTTCCTGGTCGAACACGAGCCCGGAATCATCCTTGGTCATCTCGCCTTCGCTGACTCTGATCGGCTGCTCGCCATCGCCTCGCGGTTCACGGCTCCGTTTTTGGCTCGGTGGATGGCACCTGCTGAGGCTGCACGTGTGGCTGAGTGGGCTGCCCGCATCGTGCTGTCCTACGCCGTCTCTCCCTCACCTCGGACTGATCTGTGCGACCCAGCGCAGGCGACTCGACTGGTGCACACGTTCATGCTGCCTGGGATCGAGGCGCTGCAGGCCGCAGCTGCCGGTCCGATCGACATCACGCCTCATCGCCCGGGGCTGGGGCGATCCCCAAACTGATACCTCGACAAGATCCGACCGATTCCGGACAAGTTCCGACTGCTGTTTGTTATTCCGACATGAACCACACGATTACTGACCAAGGAGAATCCGACATGACACCAGAGATGAGCAGCACCGAAGACATCATCGGGCGCAAGGAGATCGACGATCTCGAGGCGATCCTCTCCGTGGTCGGCACCGAAGAGGCCAACGGCCTCCACGTAGTCCACTCCAACTACGACACCATCTTCACCTGGGACTACGAGAAGGGCTCCCGTCCGAAGCTCAACAAGCTCTACGAGAAGGCGAAGAACGCCCAGTGGAACGGCGAGACCGACCTTCCGTGGGACACAGATGTCGACCAAGAGAAGCTGGTCGTCATGGCCGCAGAGGCACAGGGTGGGTTCGCAGCGGGCTTCGATGTTGCCGGCACACCGGTGGAGAAGTGGGGCGACAAGGAGTGGATCGCCTTCGGTGTCGAGAGCCAGAACTGGACGCTGTCGCAGTTCCTCCATGGCGAGCAGGGGGCCTTGGTCTGCACAGCTAAGATCGTGGAGTCGGTGCCGTGGATCGACGCCAAGTACTACGCCGCCACCCAGGTGATGGACGAAGCCCGCCACGTGGAGGTCTTCGCCAAGTACCTCGACGAGAAGCTCTCGGGGCACTATCCGGTCAATGCCCACCTGCGCATGCTCCTCGATGACATCATCGCCGATTCGCGCTGGGATATGACCTACCTGGGCATGCAGATCATGATCGAAGGACTGGCCCTGGCCGCCTTCGGCTTCTTGCACCAGCTCACTCCGGACCCACTGCTCAAGCAACTCCTGCGCTACGTGATGGCTGACGAGGCTCGCCATGTGGCCTTCGGCGTGCTGAGTCTCCAGGAGTACTACCAGGAGCTCAACGCCGCCGAGTTGCGCGAACGCCAGGAGTTTGCCTTCGAGGCGGCTGTGCGCATGCGTGACCGGTTCCTCCAGCAAGAGGTCTGGGAGAGGATGGGCGTTGATCCGAAGACGATCCTGCCTGTGGTTCTGTCGGCTCCGGACCGCAACGAGTTTCAGGCACTCCTGTTCTCCAAGATCGTCCCCAACTGCCGCAAGCTCGGCCTCTTGGACGCAGCCGACGGATGGCTGCGGACGAAGTTCACCGAACTAGGGGTGATCGAGTTCGAGTCCGCAGTGGACACCTCAGAGGAGTACGACGCCATGGCGGCCTTGCCTCCGAGCCAGCGCCAGCTGATCTGATTACGAGGGCGAACCCCGGGGGCGGCACCGGACGCCCCCGGCAGGACCCACCGGCGCCCCTGGTAGCCTGCCTACCCGTGAGACTCGAACTATCAGCCATCGCCCAGAGCAGGCGATGAAGGGCGCGCCTCGATTCGGAACCGTGGTGACCGCCATGGTCACCCCGTTCGATGCCGACGGGGGGCTCGACCTGGATGCCGCCGTTTCGCTGGCCCGTCATCTGGCCGAACATGGCAGCGATGGGCTGGTCGTGGCCGGGACCACGGGTGAAGGGCCGGTTCTTGATGATCCTGAGCGCATCGCGTTGTTCCGTGCCGTGATCGAGGCCGTGACCATCCCGGTCATCGCCACTTCTGGAACCAACGACACCGCCCATTCGATCATGATGACCAAGGAAGCAAAAGCTGCGGGGGCCGCTGGGGTCCTGGTCGTCACTCCGTACTACAACCGACCTTCTGCTGCGGGGCTGTCGGCCCACTTCCGGGCCGTAGCCGCCGCCACCGATCTTCCGGTCATCTTGTATGACATCCCGGCTCGCTCGGCCCGGCGGATCGGACCGGAACTCACGGTGCAACTGGCCACCGAGGTATCCAACATCGTGGCTGTCAAGGATGCCACCGGAGACGTGGCCTCGGCTGCCCGCGTGGTAGCCGAGGCTCCCGCAGGCTTCGAGCTCTACTCCGGTGACGACTCGCTCACCCTTCCGTTCGCATCGATCGGTGGTGTCGGGGTGATCAGCGTGGCCTCCCACTGGGCCGGACCGGTATTCGCGCAGATGCTGGCCGCGCACGGCGCGGGAGATGTCGCACGTGCCGCCGACCTCAACCGGGTGCTGCTCGAGTCCTACCTGTTCGAGTCGTCCGAGGAGTATCCGAACCCAGTGCCGGCTAAGGCTGCATGCCGGGCGCTCGGCCTAGCGGTCGGCCAGTGCCGGCTGCCCAACGCTCCCGCCCCGCAGTCGCTCGATGACCAAGCGCAGTCGGTACTCGCCGGGTTGGCTTCTCATGCACAGTCGCAGCGCTCTGTTGCCTGACTCCCCGGGGTCACGGCAAGGTGCACCATCTAACGGTTCCAACTCGTCCTCGGGCAGTCGGCGTCGCAAGCCGAAAGCAGCAGGAGGATCTGAGAACGTGACCGGAACATCGAAGACAGCAGGGTCGGCCGGGCCGGCCAAGACAGCAGGGTCGGCCGGGCCGGCCAAGACAGCAGGGTCGAAGACATCGGGTTCGAAGACATCGGGGTCGAAGGCTGCGGGGTCGAAGGCGAGCGCCAGTCGTTCGTCGGGTTCGGGTTCCGGTTCAGGTTCGGGTTCGTCGGTCCGGGTGGTCTTCCTCGGGGGACTCGGCGAGATCGGCCGCAATTGCGCATGCATCGAAGTCGACGGTCGCATTCTTGTCCTGGATGTGGGAATCATGTTTCCGGATCCGGACATGCCCGGTGTCGACCTGGTCCTGCCCGACTTCACCTACCTACGCGAGAACGCCGATCGAGTGGATGGAGTCATCCTCACCCACGGTCACGAGGACCATACCGGCGGACTGGCCTATCTGCTCCGTGACTTCCCGGTCGATGTCTACGGATCTGAACTGACCCTGTCGCTGGCCCGCAACCGGGTTGACGAGGCAGGAATGGCCAGCCGGGCCAACTTCATCCCCGTCCGTGACGGCGAGCGTCGACGCATCGGTCCGTGTGACGTGGAGTTCATCCCCGTCACGCACTCGGTTCCGCACGCCTTCGCCACGGCGTTCCACACGCCCCAGGGGGTCATCCTCCACTCGGGAGACTTCAAGATCGACCTGCACCCGGTGGACGGGCGCCGCACGGATCTGGCCCGGATGGGGGCACTGGCCTCAGACCCGGGCATCCGCCTGCTCCTGGTCGACTCCACCAACGCCGAGGAGCCGGGATTCACCGCATCCGAGTCCACGGTCGGGGCCACGCTGGAGAAGGTATTTTTGGCTCGGCCCGATCGCCGGTTCATCGTGACCTGCTTCGCCAGCCACATCCACCGGGTCCAACAGGTGGCCGATGCCGCCATCGCTGGCGGCCGGGTAGTGGCCACGCTGGGCCGTTCGATGCAGAAGAATGTGGCACTGGCCCGCAAGCTCGACCTGCTGCACATCCCCGAGAACTCCTTGGTGGACATCGAGAAGATCGACAACTACCCGCCGGGACGGGTGTGCGTCATCTCCACCGGATCCCAGGGCGAGCCGATGTCGGCCCTGTCTCGGTTGGCTGCCGGCGAGAACCGGTTCTTCAAACTCCAAGACGAGGACGTCGTCGTTATCAGCGCCCATCCGATCCCCGGTAACGAGTGGTCGGTCGGCCGAGTCATCGACAGCCTGCATCGCCGCCACGTCGAAGTCATCCACTCCGGCATAGAGAACGTGCACGTCAGCGGACACGCCAAGCAAGGTGAGCTCGCCATGCTGATGTCGGTGACGCAGCCCGAGTTTCTCATCCCGGTCCACGGCGAGTACCGCCACATGGCCAACCAGGTCCGGTTGGCCGCCAGTATGGGAATCGACGGCAACCGGGTGCTGCTGTGCGAGGACGGTGATGCCGTACGCCTCGACTCAGGCGGCATGCACCGGGACGGAAGTGTTCCAGGTGGCTACCTCTTCGTGGACGGTAGTTCCGTCGGCGATATCGGGCACGGAGTCCTGCGTGACCGGATGGTCTTGGCCGAGGAAGGCGTGGTCATGGCCGTCGCCACGGTCGACCTGAAGCAGGGCGAGGTGATCGGAGTCCCGCAGATCGTGACCAGGGGCTGGGCCTATGACAAGGACACCGAGGCGATTCTGGAAGAAGCCAGAAAGCAGGTCACTCGGGCCCTGGAGCAGGCACTTTCCTCCGGCAACACCGATCACGAGACCCTCAACCGGGTAGCTCGCAAGGCGCTGGGCAAGCTGGTGGGAGAACGCACCAGGCAGCGGCCCATGATCGTGCCAGTCATCGTCACCGTCTGATCAGATCGGTCGGTGTCCCACTGACGGGCACGCCCCGGGAGTAGCCTTATTGGTACTGTGAAGACCGCCACCAAGCGTGCGGTGGGTCGATCCGGGGCGTCGCGGCCCAAGGGCAAGGCGACGACACCGGCCCGATCGACCAGGAGCGCCCCCGCAAAGAAGAGCCAGGCCAGCAAGGGCGCAAGCCGCGCTCGTGCCCGTGTCGAGGAGCCAGTCGGAATGCTCGCTTCGATGTCGGCGGTGGCCGCAGGGCATGCCACGGACCTGTGGGGGGTCGTACTGGTCACGCTGGGTGCCCTCTTTGCTCTGGCTTTCTACGCCGGATCGCTCGGTCCTGCCGGCCGCTTCGCCCGTGTGGCCATGGGCGATCTGCTGGGTTGGGGTCGATTCCTGGTTCCGCTGGTCCTGATCGCTGTCGGCGTCCGCATGTTCATGGGGAGGGGTACAGATACCCCTGACGACGGCCGGACTCGTAGGGAGCCCGCCCGGGCCGTCCTGGGTGGAGCGCTCATCTTGCTGGCCATCTCGGGGATCGCCGCCCTCGCCGGCGGGTCGCCCGCCATCGGGGCATCGACGGCGGCGTTGTCTTCGGCTGGCGGTTGGGTGGGCGCAGTGATCGCTGATCCGCTTGGATCGGCACTTGGTGGCTTCGGTGCCGCCGTTGTCCTTGTGGTCGTGGTGGCCGTATCGGTCCTCGTGTTCACCGGTGTGTCGGTCCGTTCGGCGGCATCCGGCCTGGTGCAGGCCGTCCGGTGGTTGGTGGGTGCAGCCCGAGGGGATCGTGCCGCCAATGTGGTCGACGACTCGAGCAGTGAGCCCACCGATCCGTTCGGTCGTGCGCTGGCTCAGGGCCGTCAGCCATCGGTCTCTGCTGTCGCACCGGAAGATCCACAGGACGACGAGCCCGTGGATGTCGACGTGCTGCATGAGGACGTCGAGGACGTGGTCTTGGAGGCGGTCGTACTGCCTGAGGCAGCTACCAAGCCGGGCAAGGGCGAACAGCTGGAGATGAAGATGGGATCGCCGGTGGGGGACTGGCGACTGCCGCCAGCCAATCTGCTCAAGCGAGCCAAGGCTCAGGTCATCGACGAGGCAGAAGTCGATGCGGCCGGTGCCGCGTTGGTGCACGCGTTGTCGGCCCACGGTGTGGAGACCAGGCTGGTGGGCCGGACGGTTGGACCGTCGGTCACGCGCTACGAACTCGAGCTCGGAGCAGGCGTGAAGGTCGCCCGGGTGACGTCGCTCTCCAAGGACATCGCCTACGCCATGGCTTCGCCGGATGTTCGGATCCTGGCCCCCATTCCGGGGAAATCAGCGATCGGCGTCGAAGTCCCTAACCGCCGCCGCCAGTTGGTGGCTCTCGGCGATATCCTGGCTTCGCCCGAGGCGGCCAAGGCCACGCACCCCCTCGAGGTGGGGCTCGGGCGGGACATCGCCGGCCGTGCCGTGATCGCCAACCTGGCCGAGATGCCCCACGTACTGGTGTCGGGATCGACTGGATCGGGCAAGTCGTCCTGCATCAACTCGGTGCTCACTTCGATCCTGACCCGGGCCACGCCCGACCAGGTGCGCCTGATCCTGATCGACCCGAAGCGGGTGGAGCTCGGCCAGTACAACGACCTGCCCCACTTGCTGACCCAGGTCGTAGTAGACCCGAAGAAGGCGGCCAACGCCCTCAGTTGGGCAGTCACGGAGATGGAGCGGAGGTACGACCTCCTCGCCGAGGCCGGACAGCGCGACATCACCGGATACAACGCGGCGTTCGATGCCGGTGACCTGGCCGAGCACGAAGAGGCCTACCGGCTCCGGATGCAGGGCACCGATGCCGAGGTCGACGACGATGATGACGACGCTCCGCTTCAGTTCCCTCGGCTGCCCTTCATCCTCATCGTGGTCGACGAGCTCAACGACCTGATGATGGTGGCCGCTCGAGACGTCGAGGAGTCGGTGTGCCGGATCGCCCAGATGGCGCGTGCCGTGGGCATCCATCTGGTCCTGGCCACCCAGCGTCCTTCGGTGGACGTCATCACCGGTGTCATCAAGGCCAACGTGCCCTCTCGGATGGCGTTCTCGGTGTCGTCACTGGCCGACAGCCGGGTCATCTTGGACCAGCCTGGTGCGGAGCGCCTGATCGGCAAGGGCGACATGCTCTTGCTGACGGCATCGTCCTCCAATCCCCAGCGGATCCAGGGCCCCTGGGTGAGCGAAGAAGAGGTACGGGCCGTAGTGGCCCACTGGAAGCGTCAGCGTCCGATGGAGATCGTGGCTGGAATCGAAGACGTGGTGAGCGCCGATGGGCCGCGTGCTGGTGGGGGCGATGACGGGGATGACGACGAGTTGTTGGCGCAGGCGATGGAGCTCGTGGTCCGGTCGCAACTCGGATCGACCTCGATGCTCCAGCGCAAGTTGCGGGTGGGCTTTTCGCGTGCTGGGCGACTCATGGATCTCATGGAACGTCGTGGTGTAGTCGGTCCGTCCGAGGGCTCCAAAGCGCGACAGGTCTTGATGACGCCCGAGGAACTGGACGCCCGCTGAGCCAGCGGAATCGATACTTGATGTTTCGATGACCACGACCGACGAAGGGGCGCCCAGACCGGCTTCCACGACGTCAGAGGTCATACTCGCCACCCGTCCGAGACGTGGCCGCCGGGCTCGCCACAGTGGTCGGGCTGTAAGGGAAACGAAGCCCGCCAGTCATCGAAAGAGCAACCGGGGTTGGCTCCGATGGCTCCCGTGGGTGCTGAGCGCAGCCTTCGTGCTGCTCCTCGGATCCGGTGCGTGGGTGGCAGCGCAGCGGATCAATGTCGCGTTGGCACGGCCCGTTGCTCACCCGGCGGCACTGGTCCAGACAGTCGTGCCTGGAGCTGCTCCTGTGCTGCCGTGGGCGGCCAAGGGGCAGAGTGCCATCTCGATCCCGTCGTTGGGGTACGTGGAGCAATCGGGACCGGAGCCCTCGGTCCCGGTGGCATCGCTGACCAAGATCACTACAGCCATCGTGGTGCTTCAGGATCACCCGCTGCCCGTCGATGCACCGGGACCGTTGGTGACGGTGACAGCCGATGACATCGTCGAGTACAACTTCGAACTGCAGCACGATCAGACGACAGTGGCCATCAAGCAGGGCGAGACCATCAGCGAACGTCAGATGCTCGAAGCACTGCTGACCCAGTCGGCCAATGACATCGCCTACACGCTGGCGACATGGGATGCGGGGTCGATCCCTGCCTTCGTGGTGAAGATGAACACGTTGGCGGCCTCGCTCGGAGCCACGGCGACTCACTATGTGGATGCCAGCGGCTACGACCCGCAGACGGTGTCCTCTGCATCCGATGTACTGCGGATGGCTGCCGTCGCAATGGCGATACCGACATTTGCTCAGATCGTCGCCATGACGGAGGTGACCCTTCCCGTAGCGGGCACGCTTTCGAACATCGTCTCTGAAGTTGGCAAAGACGGAGTGGTCGGCATCAAGTCGGCATATACGTCGGCGGCCGGAGCATGCATGGTCCTCGCCGCCAACCGCACCATCCGAGGGCGCAATGTGCTGGTGATGGCCACCGTGCTGGGTCAGCCGACACCCCCACCCACGATGCCGACCACGACCACCACGTTGCCGCCTCCACCTAAAACGACGACCACGACTACGACTCCGACGGACACCACCGATACGACGGATCCTGCTGCGCCGACCACGACAAGCAGCTCAACGACGACAACGACGACAACGACGACAACGACGACCCGACCACGGCCGACGACGACCACCACCTCCCTGCCGATCACCGACCTCCCCATTGCCGACCCGTTCAAGTTCGCTCGTCCGGTCGTAGACGCACTGCTGGGTGCAGCCAGGGTGGCTGTCGGCACCGTCGAAGTCGCTATCGCGGGTGAAGTGATGGGCACGATGACGTCGACCTGGGGTGGCGTGGCTCATCAAGTGCCCTATGTGACGGGATCAGGAGGTTGGCTGCCAGGGTGGCCAGGTCAGAAGGTGGTGAGCGCCAACCGGTTCATTGCGGTGCCCCCGGGGAGTCGGCCAGGAACCGTCGTAGGCAGCGCGGAGTTCACCATCGCCTCGCAGATCGAATCCGTTCCGCTGCAGCTTGCCGCCGTAGTTCCGGAACCGTCGGCATGGTGGAGGCTGGCGCACTCCTAGGCCGTATGAGTGGTCCTTGACGCAGATCCCGCTCGCAGGAACGTGCCGGGAGTACCGTGGAGCCGTGCGAGCACGTGTACCTGCATCTTCTGCCAATCTCGGGCCTGGATTCGACACCCTGGGGCTGGCCCTCAATCGTTACGTGACTGTTGACGTCGAGCCAGCCTCCAAGCTGATCGTCCGGTCGCTGGGGGAGGGCGAAGGCCTGGCAGACGACTCGTCCCACCTAGCCGCTCGAGTGGCCATCGATGTAGCCGGGACCGATCGGTTGGCTATCACTGTGCGCTCCGATATCCCGATCGCCAGAGGACTGGGATCGTCGGCAGCCCTGGCTGTGGCTGCCGCTGCAGCTGCAGGTGCCTCGGACCCACTCTCGGTGGCGACTGCCATGGACGGACACCCGGATAATGCTGCGGCCTCCATGGTCGGTGGGTTCGTAGCGGCCTCCATGGTCAGAGGCGGCGTGCAAGTGGTCAGACTTCCGCTCGACGTCAGCTTGGCCTTCGTAGTGATGGTTCCTGATGTTCCCTTGTCGACAGCGCGGGCCCGTCAGTCGCTGCCGTCAGAAGTCACCCGAGAGAGCGCAGCGTTCAACCTGTCGAGGATGGCACTGCTGATGGCGGGGATGGCCGATAGCCGCCTCTTGATCCCCGAAGCGACTGAAGATCGGTTGCACCAGGACTATCGGAGTCCGCTGTTTCCGACTGCACCCAAACTGCTGGCCGCGCTGGTGGCTGGCGGCGCACTGGCGTCATGCTGGTCGGGTGCCGGTCCATCGCTCCTCGGAATCTGCCGCGGAATCGATGCTCCCGGGGTCCAACTTGCGGGCCAGCAGGCGCTCGTGGCGTCAGGGATCGCTGGCCAGGTCCTGCTGCTGCATGCCGATATGGACGGCCTCATCATCGACAAGGACGGTTCGGCCGGCCTCTACGACGCCGACCGGTAACCTCGGTCCAGTCATGCCAACCCAACCCAGTAAAGACCTTCAGGCCGTCGCCAACCCGTACCCCGGCCGTGACTACGTCGTCACGTGTGACACCCCGGAGTTCACCTGTCTCTGTCCGTTGACGGGGCAGCCTGACTTCGCCACCGTCCGGATCTCCTACGTGCCTGACGAGCTGCTCGTGGAGCTCAAGTCGTTGAAACTCTATCTGTGGAGCTTTCGCAACGAGGGCGGATTCCACGAGGACATGACCAATCGGATGCTCGATGACCTGGTTGCTGTCATCTCTCCCCGTCGCATGACGGTGACCACGGACTGGCTCGTACGTGGGGGTATCCACACCGTGGTCGAGGTGTCGCACCCGGCCATCAGCTGAAAGCGGCGTCGCTGGCGCTTCGACGCTAGTGATCCAACGTTGGACTGATTTACGCCTTCACCTCCGGGGTACGGGCTCCGGCGGCTGCTCGTCGAAGGGGTGCAGGGGCGTGAAGGTCCACCCCGGGTCCTCGTCGGTCGGGCCGGTGCGGGCAAGTTGCCACCCCTCGTAGGTCTTCTGCCAGTGATGGTGGTGGCAGAGCAGGGCCAAGTTGTCGAGACAGGTCAGGCCGCCCCGCTCCATGGAGATGATGTGGTCGATCTCCAACCAATAGGCGACACCACATCCAGGGACCACGCAATGTCGGTCCCGAATGGCGAGCGCGGTGCGTAAGCGCTGGTTGATGGTCCGTCCCTGGTGGGAGACGGCCTTGATGTCGCCAGCTTCGCTGAACACCATGTTGAGGTAGGAGTCATCGAGGAGATGCCGGACTACCTCGACGGGGACCGGGCCCTGTCCGGCAATCTCGCACAGCTCGCCGCGTTGGACGGTGCCACGGCGCAGGGCTTCCAGATCGACCCGGACGATGATGGTTGCCCGAGGGGCTTGGTCAATCAGGTGTTTCGGGCCGACGTCGCTGTCGATGGTCCCGGAGTCGATGGTCCCGGAGTCGATGGTCCCGGAGTCGGCGGCCTCGGCGACGTCGGCCCTGGAAGAACCGGCGTCAGGTGAGTCAGGTGAGTCAGGTGAGTCAGGTGAATCAGGCGTCCCAGGTGAGCCAGCCAATCCCGAAGAACCCGAAGAAACCGAAGAGCCCGAAGAACCCGGTGGCCCCGTCGGTGATCGTCCGGTGACCAGGAGGTAGAAGGCATCGGCCCGCAGGGCGGCTTCAGGTTCGTTCTCCGGGGTGGGAGAACCCTTCGGGAGTGCATCCGCCGCCGCTTTGGCTGCCGCCCGTTTGTCCTTTCTCAGGCGGTTGACCACCGGAGTGAAGTGGGCCACCAACTCGGCACCTCGATCAGAGGTGTCTCGTCCCTGGAAGCAAAAGGCGCCCTCGGGGTCCGTCCACCAAGCGAATGACCGCTTGGCATGGATCCGCCTATGGGCGGCCAGAGGGTCACGACGAGTCGAGGTGGCCCGGACCTGAGCACACCGCTCCTTGATCACATGGAGGGGCTGGCTTTCAGAACCCTCGAGAAGCGCGGACTCGGACTCGGGGTCGACGAAGGCCGCTTGGGTGATCTCGGCCACCTTGGGCCCGGACAGGGTGCCGGCACGCAGCGCCTGCTCGGTCGAGGGCAGCAGGGTGAGTCGCTGCCCGGTCTCTAGGGTGCGCTTGGCTTGGCCGTCAGAGACCCCCTCGACCGCGGCCAACAGCGCAGCGGGAGATCGGTAGCCCTCGGTCCGCCAGTGGCCCGATGCGGCGATCCGAGGGGCCAGCACGGTCTTGGCCGCCAGCACCAGCCGTTCGGCCCGGGCGAAGTGGCCGTATGCGGCCGTCGCTCCTGCCCCCATGAGTAGTTCGGGGTCGAGATCGCCCACCAGAGATGCCAGTTCATCGGCCAGCAAGGAGGCCCGGGCCTCGATGCCAGGGTCGGGCGACCCAGTCGAGGCCCCAGTCGAGGCCCCAGTCGAGGCCCCAGTCGAGGCCCCAGAAGAGGCCCCAGAAGAGGCCCCAGAAGAGGACCCAGTCGAGGCCCCAGTCGAGGCCCCAGTCGAGGACCCTGAACCTGCCGCGACAGGGGGAGTCGGGGCGGAAAATATGCCCGGGGGTTCGTCGGAGAAGGTGGCCAGCGCCATGAGGAGAGCATCGCCGAGGGGTGTGACAGCGTCCTCGGGGGTGCGACGGCCAGGATGGCCGTATCCTTGCCCGGGTGACCACCGATGCATCGACCGACGGGAGCGAGCGCGCCCCCGCACACGAAGCCGACAGCGCTGCATCCGATACCACGACCGTGAAGCCGCGCACCTTCCACATTCGGACCTTCGGGTGCCAGATGAACGAGCACGACTCCGAGCGGCTGGCCGGGTCGTTGGTGGCCGACGGCCTGGTGTCGACGCCGGACATGGAGACGGCCGACGTGGTGGTGTTCAACACCTGCTGCATCAGGGAGAACGCCGACAACAAGTTCTACGGGCACCTGGGGAACCTGAAGACCCTGCGCGAGAGCCGCCCCGACATGCAGATCGCCGTGGGTGGCTGCCTGGCGCAGATGGACAAGGAGAAGATCCGTGAACGTGCCGGCCACGTCGACGTGGTCTTCGGCACCCACAACCTGACCTCGGCCCCCGAACTGCTGCGCCGGGCATCGGTGGAGGGGCCGATCGTGGAGATCCTGGACGAGCCGATTCCGTATGGCGATCCGACGGCGGCCGATCAGCAGGCGGCGGCTCTGGCTGCGGTGAGGGACCTTCCGTATGCGGCGTGGGTGACCATCCAGATGGGGTGCGATAACTCGTGTGCGTACTGCATCGTGCCAGCCGTGCGGGGACCTGAGGTATCTCGATCCATGGCGGAGCTGGTCAGCGAGGTGGAGGAGCTGGCTCGACGGGGTGTGACCGAAGTGACCCTCTTGGGCCAGAACGTGAACTCCTATGGCCGGGACATCACCAAGCGCAGCCCGCTGTTTGGCGACCTGCTGCGGGCTACCGGAGCGGTCGAAGGGATCCGACGGGTTCGCTTCACCAGCCCGCACCCGAAGGACCTGCGTCCCGAGGTCATCGCCGCCATGGCCGAGACCGAGGAGGTCTGCAACCACCTGCACCTTCCTCTCCAGTCCGGCAGCAACACCATGCTGGTGGCCATGCGCCGGGGCTATACGGCCGAGCGGTACCTGGACCGGTTGGCGGCCGCTCGGGCCGGCATCGACGACCTGGCCGTCACCACCGACATCATCGTCGGCTTCCCCGGCGAGACCGAGGACGACTTCGAACGCACCTTGGAGGTGGCGGCCGAGGCCGAGTTCGACAGCGCCTACACGTTCGTCTTTTCGCCTAGGCCGGGGACGCGTGCCGCGGCCATGGTGGATGGGTTCTTGCCCTCCGAAGTGACGGCGGAACGGATGGAGCGCCTGCGCAACGTGGTCGAGCGCTCTGCATTGTTGACCCACGCCGCTCGGATCGGTCGGGTCGAAGAGGTGGTGGTCGAGGGCCCGTCGAAGCGGAATCCGGTCATCACCACCGGACGGACGGGACAGAACAAGCTCGTGCACTTCGTTGTCCCTGATGGGCGGGTGATCGCGAGTGGGTCCTATGCCACCGTGTTGGTCACTGATGCTGCCCGACACCACCTGACCGGTGACTTCATCGAGGTGACAGCCCGGCCATCCCATCGGGTGAGTATCCCGGTAACTGCCGGTTGATCGCTCCCTGGTGATCCGATGATCACGGCCCTGGTCGGTCCCACGGCGTCGGGTAAGTCCCAGATCGCCCTCGAGGCAGTGCGGGCGGTACGGACTCGGACCGGCAGCGGGCCTGAGGAAGTCGTCGGCGACATCGAGCTCCTCTCGGTCGATTCCATGGCCGTCTACCGGGGCATGGACATCGGGACGGCCAAGCCGTCACCAGAAGTCCGAGCCGAAGTCCGCTACCACCTGGTGGACCTGGTCGACCCGTCCGAGGAGTTCACCGTCACCCAGTTCCAACAGGCAGCCAGGGAGGCGATGGTCGAGATCGCAGACCGGGGGAACCACGCCATCCTGGTAGGGGGGACCGGGCTCTACCTGCGCTCCGTCATCGACGATTTGGAGTTCCCGGGTCGCTATCTGGACGTCGCCCGAGGGCTTCGCGCCGAACTCGATGCGTGCGGGGTCGAGGGGACGGATCAGCGGGCCCAGGGGAGTGCGGTGCTGCATGCACGGCTCAAGTCGCTGGATCCGGTGGCGGCGGGAAGGATCGAACCGGGCAACGAGCGCCGGTTGGTGCGGGCCCTCGAGGTGACTGTGGGGAGCGGACGGCAGTTCTCGAGTTACGGACCAGGTCTGGAGCGCTATCCACCTACGGCGATCTCCCTAGTGGGGGTTGTGCCTGACCCCGGCCAGATGGACCAACGGATCGCAGATCGGTTTGCTATCTGGATGGACGACGGGTTCCTCGAGGAGGTCCGGAACCTGGCGGGCCAGCCGGGCGGCCTGGGTCGCACGGCGCGCCAGGCGCTCGGCTACCGGGAGCTGCTCAGTCATCTGGAAGGAGGGGTCCCGCTAGCTGAGGCGGTGGACGAGGCCGTCCGGCGTACCCGCCAGTTCGCCCGCCGCCAGTTGGCTTGGTTCCGGCGGGACCCACGAATTGCCTGGGTCGAACCCGACGCAGATCCGCTGGCCGCGGTCATGGCCAGCCTGGCTGCAGATGAGGGACCGCCAGAGCCGACAGCGCGGCCCGCGGCAGACCCGAACCGGTGAGAGACTGTGAAGGAGCATGATGACGCCCCCTACGACCGAGTCTCCACTCCTCCGGTTCACCAAGCACCACGGTGCAGGAAACGACTTCCTGGTCCTGGTCGAGCCTGACTCCAACGGTCCGCTTCCGGTCGCCCTGGTTCGAGCGCTGTGCGACCGTCAGTTCGGCATCGGCGCTGACGGGGTGATTCAGATCGTGGAAGGGGCAGGGGACGCCGATGTGGGGATGATCCTCCAGAACGCCGACGGCCGGGAGGCCGAGATGAGTGGCAACGGGATCCGCTGTCTGGCCCAGGTGGCTGTGCTGAGTGCTCTGGTGATGCCACCGGTCTTTACCGTGGCGACTGCCGCCGGCATCCGGACCATCGAGTACATCGAGGGTGATCACATCCATTCGGCCGAGGCATCGGTCGATCTAGGTGCTGCCGTGCTCGGTCCCGACCAGCCTCAGAAGTTCCCCGACCGTAAAGTGCGCACCGTCGACACCGGTAACCCCCATGTCGTAATGTTCGGTCCCGACTTGGACGGTGTGGACGTGGTCGACATCGGTGGGAAGTTGCAGTCGGTCTACGACGGTGGGATCAATGTCGAGTTCATCACCCTGGGGGACGAGCCCGACACGCTCGTTCTGCGGGTCTACGAACGTGGAGTGGGGGAGACCCAGGCGTGCGGCACTGGCAGTGCCGCCGCGGCCGCCGCTGCTCGTAGTTGGGGGCTGGTGGGCGACCATGTGACCGTGCACAATCCGGGTGGCACTCTGCACGTCAGTTTCGACGGTGACCAGGCACGGCTGCGAGGTCCGGTCCAACGGGTGGGATCCGTGGTGATCGATACGGCGGCCGTGTTGGCCGCCGCCCGTCCGGTGACGAACACTCGATGAGTCCAACTGAATCGGCGTTTACTGACACCCTGATCTCCAGAGAGGTCAGGGAGCGCATCGTCATAGTGGGGGTCACCTTTCCTCAGGGCACCCCCGCGGCCACCGAGGCTGGGCTGAACGAGTTGGCCCTCTTGGTCGACACTGCTGGCGCCGATGTAGCCGGCCGGATCACGCAGCGACGAACCGCACCCGACTCGGCGACGTATCTGGGCAAGGGCAAGGCCGAAGAACTCTTGGAGATGTGCCTGGAGATCGATGCGGACACCGTGGTATTCGACGATGACCTGTCGCCGGCCCAGCAGCGCAACCTGGAGAAGATCCTGGGCCGGACGGCCATCGATCGCACGGCGGTGATCCTCGACATCTTCGCTCAGAACGCCCGGACCCCCGAGGGCCGGGCCCAGGTGGAGCTCGCCCTGCTCCGCTACCGGCTGCCCCGACTGCGCGGCCGTGGCACTGCTTTCAGCCAGCAGGCCGGTGGGATCGGGACACGTGGTCCGGGCGAGACCCAGCTCGAGGTCGATCGGCGGCGCCTGGTCAACCGGATGACCCGCCTCGAAGCCGATCTACGCCAGCTCGACCGCACCCGGACAGTGCAGCGCAAGGGCCGTCAGCGAGGCCGCCAACGCACTGTCTCCCTGGTCGGCTATACCAACGCCGGGAAGTCGACGCTGCTGAACCGGCTGTGCGCCTCGGATGTGCTGGTGGAGAACCGGCTGTTCTCGACGCTCGATCCTCGAACCCGAAAGTTCGACCTGCCGGGAGGGGAGACCGTGCTGCTGACCGACACCGTCGGCTTCGTGCGCAAGTTGCCTCATCAGGTGGTCGAGGCGTTCCGGTCGACGCTCGAGGTAGTGCTCGAATCCGACCTCATCGTGCACGTGGTCGACGGGTCGGCCCCGGACCTACAGGGCCAGATCGATGCCGTGCACACCGTGCTGGCCGAGATCGGCGCCAACGACATGCCGGAGTTGCTGGTGATCAACAAGGCCGACGCCCTCGGAATCCGTGGCGGGGCCATCCGTGGCGGGGCCATCCGTGACGGGGCCATCCGTGACGGGGTTATCCGTGACGCTGGCACGGACGACGCTGGCATGGACGGGGCCGGCACGGACGACGCTGGCATGGACGAGGCCGGCACGGACGAGGCTGGCATGAACGAGGCTGGCGAAGAGGCTCGACA
>Ga0194041_10000025_pt1 | contig 56090 bp, 50 predicted proteins | sample JunL449m_MetaG_FD_160082 | JGI IMG/M metagenome (GOLD analysis project Ga0194041, IMG submission 160082) | Anoxic zone freshwater microbial communities from boreal shield lake in IISD Experimental Lakes Area, Ontario, Canada - Jun2016-L442-9m | ecosystem: Environmental > Aquatic > Freshwater >...
GGATCGATGCCAAGGCGATCACACAACATCGTGGTGTGCACCTTGCTGACCTGATGCAAGATGTACCAATCAACGTCAGCTGGCGCCCAATTGAAATCAACGAGTGCCTCAGTCCAAGCTTCTTCAGCCAAGTCAAGACCTGCAACTAGAAGTCCGTGAGTATCTGTAGTCATGCGATCAAGGTCGCCCACACATAATGAATTGTGTTCAGTGGCAGCCCGTGCCATGCCGCCAATGAGTCGATGAGTTTCTGGATGACGCTGTGAGCTTGCCATCACCATTGCCGCTGCTCCGGAACCAAGCGTGAGTGATGCAAACTCGGAAAATACGTCAAGAGCCGTTGAATCAGGCTGGCGAAGTCGAGCAATCGTTGCTTCTTGCGGCTGGCGACTGCCTTCTCCGTCCACAATGAGCACATACTCAACTGAGCCGGAATCAATCAAGGTCGCTGCAAGGTGCATGGCATTAACAAATCCGAGACATGCGTTCCCGATATCAAAATTCAGACATGACGAAGACAATTTCAAACGATCATGAACAAGGCATGCGACAGATGGCTCAAGATGTTCTTTGCACACCGACGTAGAAATCAATGCTCCAATTTGCGAAGGACTAATTCCTGCTTTTTCAATTGCGAGTTTGCCTGCCATTGCGGCTGCGTCAGAGAACGACACATCTTCATCCCACCAGCGACGTTCTTCGATACCTGCAAGCCCAGCAAGCAGTCCGGCTCTGAGGCCATTGCGTTGATACACCTCGGCCAATTGTTCATCGATCCACTCAGAAGTAATCACATTGGGTGCCTCAACCGATGCAACACTCAATACGCCAGCATGCTGATGTCGAAATACTGAATTTCCGGCCATAGGGACGATCTTTCGGGTTGAGTACCAGTGACAGGCTAGTGAGAGCACTGCATTTCTTAACCACGGGGCCGTTGAATCGCTGATTTATTGTGCAATTACTCCAAAACCGGTGCCAGACTTCCTGAATGGGCACAGACATCGGCGATTTCACAGTCTTTGCGTGCCCGCATTGCACAATGCCACTACGTCTCAGTCAGCAAGAGGCACGCTGTGAGAACAATCATCTCTTCGACCGTTCTCGAGATGGATACATCAATCTTGTGGTCGGTGGACGACTTGCTGCTACTACGACCTCGGGCGACACCGCAGAGTCATTACGTTCCCGACGAGACTTCTTTGCCACAGGGTCATATGCCCCGATTGCATCTGCACTCGCTCATGTGTTGCGAGAAGTATCTGGTCCGATTCTTGATGTCGGATGCGGAGAGGGTTACTACTTCACTCATATCAATGCGACTGAAAAATACGGCATCGATATTTCAAAGAAGGCTGTGCAGATGGCAAGCAAACTTCTGCCCGATGCTCACTTTGCAGTTGCATCCGCATTTCGCCTTCCCATTGTCGATCATTCCTGTGCAGCAGTATTCACAGTGTTTGCACCTCATTCATTCGAAGAATACGCCCGAATCTTGAAACCAGGTGGCACATGGGTCACGGTTACACCTGGGCCGCACCATCTCCAACAAATGCGTCCAAAACGAGACCAATCTATTGATGATCGAGAAGAACGCCGAAGCGAACCACCCATCCAAGCCCAACAGGCGGAGCGAATTCAATTCGAACTTGACCTTTCGCTCAGTGCTGCTACTGATTTATTCTCCATGACTCCGTTGGTGTGGCAAACCGCCGCAGATGCATCTCCAGCAACACAGGTCAGTGTCGATGTTTGGGTGTCATCGGGCACTTCGCTCTAACGTGGCGACATGCTGAAATTCGACACTGCGTATTACAAACGTTTTTACGGCGACAACGGCGCGCATGATGTTGAGAAAATTGCGCACTTAGCAACAGCAGTTCATCATCTTGCTGCTTGGTGGGGAATCACCATCACTTCAGTTCTTGATGTCGGTGCAGGCATGGGAATGTGGCGCGACTGGTACAACGAGAATTTCCCTGATGTCGCTGTGCGATCAATTGATGTCAGTGAACATGCGTGCACAACGTGGAATCATGAACAACGCGACATCGCCACGTGGCGCCCTCGCGGAAAATTTGATCTTGTGGTGTGTCATAGCGTGTTGCAATACCTAGACAATCAATCAGTCATTCAGGCTTTCAATAATCTTGCGGCTGCAACGCGGCACGTGATGTACCTCGAACTTCCCACCAAGTGGGACTACGAAAACATCATTGATGAATCAGGAACAGATCTTCAGGTACATCACCGTTCTGCGCAGTGGTACCGCAAACAACTCTCACAACACTTTCGCCAAGTGGGTGCCGGATTATGGGTGCCACTCAATGGCACTGCGATGTATGAACTAGAGGCGTCCCGCTAGCGAGAAGCAGGGCGGAAGCGATACAGAGCGCTTCCCTCGCCAGTGTCATGAAACACCATCTCTACAGGCATTCCTACATGTAGCGCATCGATGTCGCAATCAACAATGTTGGTCATGATGCGTGGGCCATCAGCGAGTTCCACATAAGCAATAACAAACGGGCCTGCATCCTTAAATGCCCCCGTCCCCTTGCGTACAACTGTGAAGCTGTAGATAGTGCCTGTTTGCTGAGCATCAAATGTCGACACATCTTCTGTCCAACACTTCGGACAATTGCGACGTGGGAACCACAGAACAATGTCGCATGCATTGCAACGTTGCAAGAGAAATCGCCCCTCAGTGGTGGCTTTCCAAAATTCAGCAGTGGTGGAGTTAATTGCGGGTGCGGGTGCTGGCAACATGGTCATGCGTCCTCTTGTCCAAGAATGAGTGTGACGGAACCGTGCTTTGAACCAAGACTTCCGCCTGTTCCGTGAGCAAGTGATATCTGGCAGTTCGGCACTTGTACCGACGGATGCGCTTCACCGCGCATCTGGCGAACAGCTTCAATCACTTTGGTAATTCCGCCACGGTTTGATGGGTGGTTGTTACACAATCCGCCACCATCAGTGTTGAATGGCAATTTTCCGAACGGTGCGACAAGCCCACCATCCATCACAAATTTTCCGCCTTGTCCTTTTTCACAGAAACCAAGATCTTCAATCGTTTGCAAAACAGTGATTGTGAAGCTGTCGTAAATCGATGCGTACTTAATGTCGGCGACGCTAACGCCTGCTTCAGCAAACGCTCGTGGCCCGGACCATACGGCACCTGTGTACGTGAGATCTATTCCGCCGTTGCTGGTGTGCTTAATTGCTTCACCATGACCAAGAATTTTTGCTGACGTGCGACCAAGCGAACGTGCAACCTCAGGAGACACCACGATTAATGCTCCGCCGCCATCAGTAACAACACAACAGTCGAGTCGGTGTAATGGATCAGCAACTAATGGCGAATTCAAGACATCTTCAACGGTGACGGCGTATGGCAAATACGCATTTGGGTTGTACTGGGCGTGAATACTTGCAGCAACCTTGATCTCAGCTAACTGTGCAGATGTTGTACCGAACTCGTACATGTGACGTTGAGCTGCAAGCGCATAAGTATGTGGCGCACCGGCGATTCCCCATCCCGATTCGAATCCAGAGTCTGAACCTGATGCAAAAGAAACCTCATGGCGGCCTGTACGCGGTTTACCGGCCAACGTAATGAGCGCGACAGAGCACTTGCCCGCAGCGATGGCAGCTGCAGCATGCCCAACATGAGCAAGATATGACGAGCCGCCTGTTTCCGTGCTGTCGAAGTACGTCGGACGCAAGCCAAAATGCTCTACCAATGACATTGGTCCAAAACCCGCTGTGCCATCACAGAACACGGCGTCAACGTCGCTCATCTGCAAGCCGGCATCAGCCAATGCGCCAAGTGCTACTTCGGTATGAATTTCAAACAGTGTGCGATCCGGAATATCGCGACGGGGGTGTTCGTAAATTCCGGCAACGTATGCCGCTCCTCGAATAGTCATCGTTCTCTGCTCTGCATTGTGTACGCCATGGAACTTCTATTAGAACAGGCACGCGAATGTGACACCGAAGCGGACGGGGCTGCCACATGTCACAGACCACTAGATAACCAAAATCCCAACCTCTGTGGAGAGGCTGGGATTTCAGACTTTTTTTATTAGTGGCGGGGGCAAGATTTGAACTTGCGACCTTTGGGTTATGAGCCCAACGAGCTACCGGGCTGCTCCACCCCGCGATGTAGTTGAAGCATTACGGTACAAGGCGAGTGCCTCACTCACAACTTCAACCGAAATGCTTAGGATTAGTGCAATCACCATGCTTGCCCGAAACAAAAAAACCCAGCAGGCCGTAGAGGCATTGCAAGCAGAAATCGCTTCATTGCGGGCTGAAATGAGTGAGCAAATGGCTGCATTGGTCGCAGAACGGGAAGAAGCGCGTTCCACAGTGGATCGACTTGCAGGAATTGAAGCGCGAGTCTCAGGCATGGGTTCAGAACTTTCGCGTCAGTTACACGAACTTGGTACCGAAATTGAAGAGCTCTCCAAGCGTGCAGAAGACTCTGGTGTCGCTGAAATGATGGATGCGCTGAAGACAACGCAGGTTCGTCTTGCAAACGAACAAGCTCGTTATGAAATTACATTCCGACAAGACCTTGCGGCTCTTGCGAACAAATTGTTGCAGCGCCAACGCGCCTGAACTAACCCTTGACTGCGGTTAGCGCCTGCTGAACCAGTCCACGTGCCTGTGACAACTTGGTTTGGTACGTAGCAAAGTCCGGTGGTGATTTCGCCAATGCAGCATCTGCTTGCGCAAACAATGCTTCTGCTTGTCGCAACAACTCTGCAGGTGTTGTGCCTGTTGTTGGTGCAATCGTTGCAGGGCTACCCGGCACAGTTGTTGTTGGTGAACCTGATGCACCACCAACACGATCACCAAGATTCAGATTGAATCCGGGGAACAGTTGAGTAATCACGCTGGTCAAACTGTCGCCAATGACTGACCGATCTCCGTACCCCGCAAGAATCTTTCGGACAAAGACTTGCTTGTCATTGCCGTCAGGCTGCACAAACATCGGACGGATGTAGACGAGGCCCTTCCCTACTGGTACAAGTTGCAAGTCACCATATGTAACGCGCGAACCACGTTGGTCAAGCGGAGTGATTGTTTGTGAAATTGCAGGTTCACTTTCGAATTGAGCAGACACTGTTGCAGGCCCTGCAGGCAGTGGTGCCTTAATGTCGTACACCGTGATTTTTCCGTATGTCTTTGGCTCGCTTGATACGACCATCAGTGACCGCAGTTCTTTACGGCTGTCATCAGCAGAGAATGGAACAAACGGACGCACCATTGAGAATTGACCAATGTCTGTTTTGGCATTTGGTTCATGGAAAATTGAGAAGTACGGACTGAAACGTTCAACAGATGAATCAGTGGCATTAATGGAGTCAATTGGCGCAATACCAGTGGCTGAAGTTCCGAGACCCGTCGCCCCTGAAGATGTTTCTGGCGCATTTGCAGGTGCCTGAGCAACGCTCCAGGCGGCATCACGGTTGAAGAACAACGTTGCATCGTCAAATTGGTAACGGCCGAACATGTTTGTCTGTACGCGGAACAGATCTTCTGGATACCGGAAGTGCGCTGACAAGTCAGCGGGAACCGATGACTTCTTTGCGAACAAGTCGGGAAACGCTGCATTCCACATCAGCGCAATCGGATCTTTTGTGTCCATTAAGTACAGAGTCACTTTGCCCGTATACGCATCAACAACTGCTTTTACGCTGTTGCGCACGTAGTTAAACGAATGGTTGAGACCACTACCCGCTGTGAGTTGTGAAACATTTGCAGTCTCTGCATACGGGTAACGGTTTGTCGTAGTGAACGCATCAATCACCCATTTCACTTCACCATTAACGACAACTGCGTATGGGTCAGCATCAAGGTGGAGGAACGGTGCAATCTTTTGTACGCGAGAACGTACGTCACGTTGCAATAAAATTTGAGAATCTTTTGTAATCAGACTTGAACCAAAAAGGTTAAATTCACCGAAATTAACGGCTAAAGCAATTCGGCGAATAAGGCTGTTGAACTTGATTCCACCATCTCCGACAAAGGATGTCTCTGTACCACTTGGGCATGCCTGCTCTTTTTGTGAAGTCTTAACCACTGCATATTCACCGAGGCGATCTCCGAAGTAAATCTGTGGCTTCGTGACCTTCAAATCAATGTATGACGGGCGGCCATCTTCTGTGGCAAGACTTGCAGGAGCAGCAATGACTCCGCAGCCATGCGTGTAGAGAAGGTGTCGAGAAACCCAAGTGCGGTTCGGAACACCTGCAAGGTTCAGTTCACGAGCCGCGACAAGCACTTGCTGCACACGGCCATCAATTGAGTAACGATCAACATCAAGGTCATTGACCGTGTAGAACGACTTAAGCCCTTGGTCAAGTGCAAACCGATCAAGCATTTGTGTTGGATCTAGCTGGCGCACATCTCGAAGCGCTGCATCATTTATAGTGACATCGGTAGCGCTGATTCCACTAAAAGTTGTGTCTTGGCGAGTTACATCAGCGATTCCCATTGCTGACTTTGTAGCAACAATGTTGCGCTGAATAAACGGCAACTCTCGTGTGCTGACGTTCGGCTGAACAACAAACCGTTGAATGATCGCCGGGTACACGGTGCCAACGGCTAAAGCGACAACGACCCACATTCCGATTGCAAGAACTGGCAAGCGCCAACCCTTCTGACGAATGTTCCACAACAACAAGGCAGTTACGGCAATCGACACCAAGACCATCAAGTTCAGCGCCGGCAATTGCGCGTTGACATCGGTATACAAAGCACCACGTACAACACCACGAGTTGATGACGTCAGTTGGTATTTCGACAACCAATAATCAGCAGCACGCAAAAGAGTTCCGATTGCAAGAAGTACCGACAAGTGCACTTTGGCTTGCGATGTCACGCGCTGTACGCGATCTTGCGGACGAATACTGCCATTGATGAAATGGAATGCTGTGGCGATGATCGTGACGAGCACAAGAGCACCAAAAGCCCACGACACTACAAACTGTGCAAATGGCAAACGGAAAACATAGAAGCCAACGTTGGCTTTGAATAGTGGGTCGCCGACCGCGAAGGCTTGGCGGTTACGGAACATGGTCCACTCTTGCCATTGACTTGATGCAGGCAATCCGAGCATCAAAGCAATCAGTGCGGCTAAAGCGATTCGTAATTTCCCACGACTTTTTGCAGTGAGTTCACGGATACGAATAATGGTTTGATCCTCTGGTGTATTTGGCAGAGTCAGCGGTGCGAGTCGATCTGCAATAAGAAGGTTGGCCCATAGGAACAAAAAACAACCAATGGTAAACACGCCAACAAGTTCTGCTTTGCTGCGCAACACAGCCCAGTACACATCACTGCGACCGACGCTGTTAAACCACAACACGTTTACATAGAACGACGACATCGCCTTTGCGCTGAACACAAGAAGCAAAACAAGTCCGACTACAACTGAGACCGCAATTCGGCCACGAGAGGGCTTACCAAAGTTAGGAAGTCGGAATACAGGGCCAGTAGGGCCGCCAGGAAGGTCTGAAGAGTTACGCACGCATCAGGACGCTAGTCCTGAACGGGACAAACAAGGCATCGGCAGCCGGCATGAGCAGGTGGATGACTGTGACCTGTGGGGAAATCATCTCCACGAACAACAGAGCCACCGAGCGAATTGTCTTCACATTCGCTGCAGCAATTGGTATCTGGCTCGGCCATCCACGTAATGCGACTACCTGGCTCAAGAGCAAGGTAGGCACCGTGGCTATACGACGAACACGCAATGTCGTCGACATGAGAATCAATTCGCTCCGTCTTCCAGGTGCGGTACACATCCCGGATCAGCCCAAGTAAAACGTCACGATCGCCTTCAGCTTCGCCTATTGCGATGCGAGCATCTTCACGGAACCCTGCAACTAAACCTGCGGTGATAGCTGAAACGGCATGAGCGGCGATTGCCTTTTGCGTGACACGGCGGCTTGAACCACCAGCTGCTTTCACAGACTTCGCACCAGCACTTGCTGCCGCCATTGAGTCTTCTGCGACTGCAGTTGCGTATCGAGCACTATGTTCGGCTTCAGTTCCGAGCACAGCATCAATATCTAACGATGTCTTCTTAGCGCGAACATGACCAAGAACAGTGTTTTGTTCGTCAGCAAGGACGCGCTTTAACTTTCGAGCCATTGCCACGACCACAGGCGACAACTCTTCATTGCGCTCTTCAAATCGAGCTGGATCTACAACAGGAACAGCGGGCTTGGCTTTCACCTTTTTCTCTGCCTTGGGGGCTGTCGCTTTAGCGGCAGGCTTTTCGTCTTTCACGATGTCAGATGCAATTGCTGCTTTTGCAGCGACATCAGCTGTATTCCCCGCGCGCAACTTTGCAAAAATATCATCGACCGCGACAACATCTTTCTTCGGAGCCCGAGCAACAACTGCTTCTTCGACTGGCATTTCAACTTCAGCTTCGATTTCAATTTCTGGCATGTCGACAGAGCGTCGTCCACGACCAAACAGTGACACCACATTTGTCTGTGTTGTTTCCGTTGGTTCTACTGAAACAACATCTTCTACCGACGGTGCAATCTCAGCCGGCGTATGCACGGGGTGAAGGACATCGACGATCTGAGTTTCATGAAATACTTCAACGCTGACTTCTTCTGCGATGACTTCAACTTCTGCTTCAGTTTCATGATCGAAAATAACAACATTGGTTATTACTTCTGCTGGCTCTTCTTCAATGACCACTTCTTCACGGTCAAAGACTTTTACTGAGGGATGCTCAGAGTTAATGATGGGGACAGGACCAGTAGTAGGTGATAAATCCACAATGAATTCAGGCTCATCGTGAGCATCTGTGAGTCCACCAATGACATCTTCGCTGGCAATACGGGCGCGCTCGAAAGCGTTCATGAGGCGATCACGACCATGAAGAAGCTGTTCAATTTGTGATCGAGCAGCATCACGACGGCGGGACAATTCTGACAAGACTTTTTCGCGATACTCGCGTGCCTCGTTGACCATGTCACGGCCTTGTTGCTTTGCCATTTCAATTTCAGATTCGGCGTCAGCACCTGAGTCCTCACGGATACGAGCTGCCTCTAAGACTGCTGATTCACGAATACGTACTGCATCTTCTGCAGCATCTTTTACAAGGCGGGTTGCAGACTCTTCAGCACGGTCACGAATTTGCGTACTTGCATCTCGAGCAGCGGTGAGTACGCGTGCTGCTTCTTCGCCCAACAATGTGGTGACGGTCTCTTCATCGAGGCGGCCAGGAGCCGACAAACCCCGTGTTTGCATGGCGCGCATTTCGCTTTCGAGGAAGCGCTCGCGCTCTTGAAGACGGGCCATCTCGGCAGCCACCATTTTGAGAAAATCACGTACTTCAGCCTGGTCGAACCCACGGCGACTGGTGGGAAACGCAGCCGAGCCCACCGCTGCGGGCGATGATGGGTCGGGTCGGGAGAAAGAGATAGCCATTAGGCTTCTACAGTACGACTCCTGGGGTGCTAAATGGTGGCATTATCCACAGGGCACTTATGCGGCAGTTGCCCCTAAAGTCGCGCCGCCATGACCATGGAGTGCCTGCAATGCCTCGTCGAGAGTGGCAACTTGCACAATTTCGACTCGTGGCCCAGCCGCGTGACGAGCTCGCTTCATCTCGTCGGCTGATTGACCTGCTGGCACAAGGAACAAATCAGCTCCCGACGCTTTCACCGCCACTGCTTTTTGTTCAAGAGCGCCAATCGCTCCAACTGAGCCATCTTCACTGATTGTTCCGGTCGCGACCACATGAGATGTTCCCATCAGATTGCCGCTTGTTAGTTCGTCAAGCAGCGCCAACGTGAAGGCAAGACCCGCAGATGGTCCGCCAATATCCGTGGTTGAAATTTGTACGTCGAAAGGCAACGACACTGTTCGAGTGTCTGCAGGAACAAAACCAATAATCGGGCGAGTCGGATCATCGGCATTTGCCATTAATTGCACTGTGCGTTTCTCAGACTTTGTTGCATCAGGTTTTGTCGCCGCTGCGTCGTACGGAATCACAGTGAGTTCAACCGTGTCGCCAACAACATGGCCTTTCATCTGTGCAGCTAACTCAGTCAACGTAGGTGTTGCAACACCATTGAAATGAGTGATGGTCTCTCCTACTTGAAGATTTGTACAAGCGGCATTTGTGACGGGTGCGCCATTACAGACAAGTTCTTCAATAACGACACGACCCATAACAAGTTTTACATCGAGCCCCAGTTTCTTCATAGCCACAAACTCAGCAATCTGTTTTGCGCCGATCATTGCTTGAAACCCAAGACGTCGTGAGGTACTAGGGGTACTAGTTCCGAAATGTTCCTTGTACGTATCTACTTGCACGTGTGGGTCGATCCAACCAAGCACACTGTCGAGAATTGATAATTGACCACCGAATGCAGTGACAAATTTGATTCCGTTTGTTGTGCGGAATCGTTCTGGAACCTTTGTTCCCGTCGATGATTCTGCAAACTCAATTCGCGGTGCCACTGTCATCGCTTCACCAGGTGCCAGTTCAAATCGTTGAATACGAACTGCCGCCATTGCAACAGTGCCGAATAAAACAAGCCACGACAAAGTAATAAGTGGCAGGGCGAATCCCAGCCCTCGTACTGGTGCGGGACGGCGTGGTGGGACTGGCGGTACAATCGTGTTGTTCATGAGTACGTCAATCCTTTCATCATCTCTGTTTGCCATCACCGCTACCGGTGCTGGTGCACGCGCAGTGTGGGTAGTTGCCCTGGCCTTGGTAGCGCTTGCGTTTATCGACCGTATGAAGCCTGCCACGCCGCGACGTACTGCAGTGGTGCGGGTGGACAATAAGCCCACTCCTCTCTACACAGAACCTGAACGAGAGCAAAAATGGAAGACCCTCGCCAGCCTTTCGGGTGGCGCAATTGTCCTCGGTGCCCTCATCGCCTGCATCCTCGGTTTCTTGTTCACCATTGCATTTGAATTTGTGGGTGGGCTCCTTCGGGCCTAGTCCGCTATGTCAGACAATTTTCGATTTGATGTCATTGCAGCGGGATTCTCTGGCGATTCTGCAGTTGCAATTGAGGCGTTACACCATGAAGATGGCACCGTTCGTGCAAGCGCCTTACGTGCTCTTGCACGCATCGGAACATTGACCGCAGAAATACTTGCTCCACACATTCAGGATTCACACATTGAAACCAGACGTACGGCTGTCGAATTAGCAGTTCCGTTCCCATCAGTCACGGTGCATCAATGCATCGATGACCCAGATGTCTTTGTGGCAGAGATGGCTGCGTGGTGTCTTGGAGAACGCGCACCTGCAAGCGACATTGAAATTGAAACTCTCATTGATCGCACAACATCACACGCTGAAGCTGTGGTGCGCGAAGCCTGTGCAGCAGCTCTTGGTTCGTTAGGTGATGTGCGCGGGCTGCCCGCAATTCTTGCGGCATGCACCGATAAACCTGCAGTGCGTCGGCGCGCAATTTTGGCACTTGCACCCTTTGAAGGTGACGATGTTGATGCAGCACTGCAACGAGCACTTGAAGACAAAGACTGGCAAGTGCGCCAAAACGCTGAAGATCTTCTCAATCCTCGTAGTTAGTTACTTTCGCGCAGCGATAGTCGATTGTCGTGCAGTCTCACATGCATCACGAACATGACAACCGACAACATGGTCATTCACTAATCCCATTGATTGCATAAATGAATACACCGTGGTGGGGCCGACAAATTTCCAACCGCGCTTTTTCAAATCCTTTGACAATGCTGTGGCCGATGGCGACATCGAAGCAACGCCAGATGCATGCGATGGCTCTCCATCACGACCGAACGGTGCTTCTGGGGCATAACTCCAGATGAAACCAGTCAAAGACCCGGTTTCATCAATGAGGTCCAGCGCGCGACCTGCATTATTAATCGTTGCTTCAATCTTGCCTCGATGTCGAACAATGCCTGCATCTTCTAAAAGACGATTGATGTCGCGCTCGGAGAAACGCGCAACCTCGTCCATATCGAAGTTGTGAAATGCAGTACGAAAGTTTTCGCGTTTACGCAAGATGGTGAGCCATGACAATCCAGCTTGAAATCCTTCGAGACAAATTTTCTCAAACAGTCGCTGGTCATCGATGACGGGGCGACCCCATTCGGTGTCGTGATATTGAATGTACGGCCCATCTTCGCCTGGCCACCAACAACGTTGTGCCCCATTTTCAGTTGACCGCAGCCATTCAGATGTCACACCAGAAGCGTATGTGGCTATTTAGTCTTCGAGAATCGGGAGAAGAATCCGGACTTGCTTGATGACGTCGATGCCTTGCCAGAACCGCATGAGCAACGATCTGACTTGGCCACATGTCCGAGCACTTGTTCAATATGTGCCCCACACCCAGCCCAACTTGGCTTATTACATTTCTTGCACGTCACTTGTCTACACATACCCCCTAGGGTATCAAACTAAGCACCGCTTCGTTGGTGGGGTGCCTATTCTGCTCCGTGTGACCCCTGACACGGCAGCGGGGCTACGGTGAAATCATGGCTACAGAGACACTGGTTCCCGGATTCACCAATAAGCGATTGTGGATTGTTCTCGGTGCTCTTGCACTTGCCGTGATGCTGGCAAACCTTGAGACCTCCATCATCGCGACCGCTCTTCCCACTATCACCGGACAATTCAATGCCTTCGAAAGTTTTGCCTGGGTCGGAACTGCGTACATCGTGACGTCAGCAATCAGCACGCCGTTACTTGGCAAATTGTCTGACCTCTATGGTCGTCGACTGATTTTTCAATCGACAATGGCTGTCTTCTTAGTCGGATCAATTTTGTGTGGTGCGTCGCAGTCAATGGGTCAACTCATTGCAGCCCGAGCATTTCAAGGAATGGGCGGCGGCGGAATTCAAGCTCTGGCATTCGCAATTCTTGGTGACATTCTTCCACCGCGTGAACGCGGAAGATACATGGGGTACTTCACTCTCGCTTTTGTCGGTTCATCAATTCTCGGACCACTGATTGGTGGACTCATCATTGACCATGCCAGTTGGCCGTGGATCTTTTACATCAACGTTCCATTCGTCATCCTCGTTGGTGGTGTGTGCCACTTCGCACTCAGGCTTCCGTTTAAGCGCCGTCAGGCAAAACTTGACTTTATGGGAGCAGGATTACTGTCTCTCACAATTGCGTCGTTAATGATTGGACTTGAAGAAGGCCGACACGGTTGGACCCAACAACATGTATTGATTCTTTTTGTCATTGCACTTCTCGGACTCGTTGCCTTCATCAAAGTAGAACAACGCGCTGAGGAACCGATGATCCCCTTGCGACTATTTTCTAATGACGTCGTTCGCACCTGTGCGCTTCTCGGAATGTGTGCAGGCGTTGTTACGTACGGAGCTGGCGGTTTCTTGTCGTTGTACTTCCAAGACTCACTATTAGTTTCGCCAACAGAGTCCGGACTACGCACATTGCCGCAAATGCTCGGCGTAACAATGGCCACATTTGGAATTGGTCGCATTATTGCCAAGACGGGCAAATACAAAGTGTTTCCAATTGTTGGCAGTGTTCTTTCGTTCTTTGGATTAATTGGAGTTGCGCAAATAACCGGAACAACTCCGTATTTGTACCTCGTGTTCCCAATGATTCTTATGGGCTTTGGTTCAGCTTCCATTTTCACAACGACTTCTATTGCAAGTCAGAACGCAGTGGAATTCACGGACCTTGGCGTTGCAACCGCGACTGTTATGTTCTTCCGCTCACTCGGAGGATCATTCGGTTTAGCAATATTCGGAACAGTGTTGAATTCAACTATCCGCAGTGAAATTCCGAAGCGCATCACAATTACTTCCGACAAAGCGTCCACAATCATTCGTTCGCCGAAACAAATTGGATCATTGCCGCCTGCTTCGAAGCAGGCGGTTGTCGACAGTCTTGCTATGGGAGTAAGTCGCATTTATTGGCTATGTGGTGCGACCATGGTTGTCGCTTTGTTGCTTGCGCTTATTCTGCGCGAACAGCCGCTTCGTTTACGGGCCGGTTTGTCTGACGCTATGGAAAAAGCCGAGCCAGCAACGTCGTAGCTGTGACACACCCACGTTCTACGGTGTAGTTGTCGGTAGGGAAATCCTATTCATATTGGCTTGGTAGCCCAGTTATAAACCTCATTGTTCTCAGGAACGGGGCCACATGTCTGCCACTCTCCGCGCCACCACAATTTGTCCCATCGTGGACAAAATCGACGTGCTCGACATTCACCAACTCACAACCGAATCAGTGACTCAAGCGCTTGAAGGCTTGGCCCACGTCACAGCATGGGTTGATTCACAAAAGCTACTTCTCACGAAGCGCCTTCAAGAACTCGCCGCTGCATCACCATCCATTGTTCCGGCACAGGTCATAGCGTCAGCCTGTGGAGTCACTCGCAGTGAGGCACAACGAGGCGTAACACGAGTTTCTACATTGGCTCTGGTTCCACAGCTTGAGACTGCACTCACCACCGGCTCTGTGTCTATCGCCCATATCGATGCAGTCACGCAAGCCATGTCACACCTATCTGAAGCGGAGAAGCAACAAGTTGCGACCCAAGGAAATTGGATCAATATGGTTGCTTCTCACACCACACCCGACAATTTTGCACGCGCTGTACGGCGTGCAGTGCAACAAGTGCACACGGACTCTGGACTCACCCAACTAGAGCAGCAACGCCGTCGTACTTTCTTACGTCATTGGGTTGATCGTGATTCAGGCATGGTGTGTCTTCGTGGAGAATTTGATCCTGAATCTGGTCTGCAAATTGTGGGGCGACTGCAAAATGCTGTAGAACGACTCTTACGCGCGGGAACAGTTAACGGCGAGCCACGATCTCCCGATCAACTTCGGGCTCTTAGTTTGTGTGCCCTGGTCATTGACACCAATGCAGATTCTGCAGCACCCATTGCTTCTGCATATAGTCGCGCCGACGTCAGCGTCATTATCGATCTCAAAACACTTCAATCGGGTATACACAAACACTCGCTTGTCCATACGGGTACCGATGTTGATGTGCCAATCGAAACTATCCGTCGAATTGCATGTGAAGCGAAAATTATTCCCATAGTTTTAGGAAATGATGGTGTCGTTCTCGATGTTGGTCGGTCAAGTCGTCTTGCCACACGACATCAACGACGAGCACTCGAATCCATGCACTCGACGTGTGCCATACCTCACTGTCACATACCGGTCTCGCAATGCCAGCCACATCACATTGCATTTTGGAATCTTGGTGGCACTACAGATATGGCCAACCTAATTCCATTGTGCACTCAACATCACCGATGTGCCCATGAAGGAGGATGGAAACTTTCCCTCAATGCAGTCACCCGAGAACTCACCGTTCGAGAACCTGGTTCTGCTCGTATTCGTACTGCAGTACCCGAATCTGTTCGAGTTCACTCAGCGGGCCAGTAACCAATCTTGATGCATTTTCAGTCGAATGGAATCATTGTCAGCCTTGCAGTGGGTACCGTGAATCAGTGATTTCAAATAAACAATCGTTAACTCGGTGCCCAGTAAATACATCGGTCAGTGAGTTAGCAAAAATTGTGCACCGTGATGGTGGCGTCGTTGTCGAAGGTTTGCTGACACCAGACGAAACTCGTTCTCTGCACGACCAATTACAACCGCATGTTGAGCGCCGCTCTCCTGGTTTTCGCGAAGACGCTGGTGATGATGAATTTTATGGTCGAAAGACTGTTCGTATTCAAGGACTTGCAGCAAAGAGTCGCCAGTTCGTTGATTCAATTCTTCTCAACGAAATCCTCTTGGGTATAGCTGATGAGATCTTGCTTCCTAATTGCGGTAACTACTGGATGAGTCAGGCTGAAACTATTTACATCGCACCAGGTAATCCGGCACAGACACTTCACCGAGATGACATCAACTGGTCGTTTGCAGCGAAACACGGAATTGATCTGCAAATGTCTGCCCTTGTGGCACTTGGTGATTACGACGCAGAGGTTGGCGCAACCATGGTGGTGCCGAGTAGTCATCGTGATGGATACAACAGCCCTATCGATGCATCACGTGCGCAACCCGTAGAGATGAAGCCCGGCGATGCATTGATTTACTTGGGCAGCCTTGCTCATGGTGGTGGTGCAAATACGAGCACTGACAGAGTTCGCAAAGCGCTGTACATCGGCTTTTTGTTGGGATGGTTGACACCTGAAGAAGCGGTTCCCCTAGCTATTCCCATAGAAACAGCACAACTACTTCCTGAACGTGCTCGATCTCTACTCGGTCTGTCGAGCCTGCGCGGCAACACTGCCACAACCGGTATCGAATCATTTGCTCAGCTATGGCAATTGGATCGTGATTACCTCACGTGATCACATTTCACAAGTAATAAATTTCGATTGGCTATTCCACCACTAAGAACTGGCCCATAAGACCTTCGTCCTCATGGTTCGACATGTGGCAGTGATACATAAACGGATGATCATTGCTTGCGTAATCTTCGAACTTGGCCACAAACGTCACTTTCTCACCCTTCACAATAGAAAAGGTGTCCTTCCATCCCTTTTCATAGTCGGCCACAGGACCCGTGCTGCGAGAGACCATCGAAAATTGCACATCATGAATGTGAAAACTGTGTGGGAAAATCTTTCCATTGGTAACACTCCACGCTTCCGTATCGCCCAATTTCACCGTCTGAGAAATAGTGTCCATCTCGTATCCCTTGTTGTCAAATGTGAAGGGTGTACCTGGACCAGTGTCGGTGATGGCAATGTCTCGAGTCTTTGTTGCATCGCTCTTTGCCCACAATGTATTTGCTGCAAGAACCGTAGGTAATTTTGTAACAGCCGAACTAGTGGAAGCAGTTACTTTTATCTTCAACAAGTCAAAGGTTTTATTGTTCAAAAGACTTCCGAATGCCCCCGTTTGGTCTTCCTCGCCACCGGGATAATCGAGGAAGGGATGCCCACCATTAAACGACTGCATCGTGACGATTTTTTCTTCTGCATCTGAAGAAAAATCAACAACAATCTCATAACGTTCACCTGGATAAATCGGCAACTTCGTCACAGTAACGGGTGCATCGAGTAACCCACCATCGGTGGCAATGACCTTAAATTCTCGACCATCAGAGAATCCGAGTGTGTAGGCACGTTCAATTTCTGCGTTCAAAACGCGAAAGCGAACATGTTGCTTAGGTGCTAAGAACTCTGCATTCATAGTGCCGTTGGCTAGTAAATAGTCGCCATAAATTGCAGTGGTATCGATTTCGTTTCCCGATGTGAATTTTCGACTTGTGAGTACAAGCGGAATATCATCAATGCCATAAGTGCGCGGAAGATCAAGTGCTTGTTCGTCGTCATCTTGGACGATGATGAATCCACCCGCTCCTTGGTTCAGTTGCTTCCAAGTCAACTCATGAGCATGTGGGTGATACCAGTACGTCGCCGCATTATTCTTCACTTCCCACATTGCGGGCCAAGTTTTTCCTGCTGCAATAGTTTGGTGAGGTCCGCCATCCATAATTGCGGGAAGATGTATGCCGTGCCAATGAGCCGTGGTGACTTCATCGAGGTTGTTGGTGACATTTACCGTGACCTTGTCGCCCTTTTTCATAATGAGTGTCGGCCCCCACATGGGGTTGCCGTTATATGAAATGGTTTTTGTTTTTGCACCATCAAATATTTGATGTGTCGATGCGGCTAAATCAATATCGAAAGTTGTTCCGGACATTGCGGGGGGTATCCACAGAGGGTTGCTCGTACCTGTAGTTGAGGCCTCCGTTCCCAATACTTGCGTTGTTGTAGATACCGACGTATTCGAAGTACTTCCACCACATGCAGCAAGAAAAGCTGTTCCCGCGCTCATCACAAGGAATTGACGCCTTCCCATAACAGATTTTAGATTTTCACTCACACTTCGCATGGTATGTCGTGAAAGTAAGAATTAGGACAGAAGCAGGCCTTCTAGTGATTCCGTGTGTCGACGCCTAACACTCGGCCAAGCTTGCGAAACGTTGATCGAAAAGCTTCAATCACTTCAGGGTTGCCGACTAATTCATCCGGTAGGCCTTCTTGAGTAACTGTGATCAAGGTGCCATTGTTCTCAGCAGTAAAAGTCTGAGTGGAAAGCAATTTGCCATCCATGAATTCTGGTTCCGAGAAAACCAATTTATGTGGCTGTTGAAGTTCAACAATGATTCCCTTGTTTTCGTTCACGACTCCTGTTTCGTCAAAAACCATATTGAATTCAAAACGTCCACCAACCTCTAATTCCAGGAACACTGAATCAACTGGGATGTGTAATCCATCCGGGCTAAAGAACTGATGAAACAGTTCGGGTGTTGTGTAGGCCTTCCATACCTCTTCTGGTGAAGTGGCAACCCAGTGTGAAATGGTGAAGACTCCCATGTTTTCCTATAGAGGGTCTGCGATCAGGATGGGGATGATGCGTGACGTTTTGGTTTTGTAGTCGTTGTACTGAGGGAAAACTGCCGCGGAACGCTCCCACCAAGTGTCGTATTCATCACCCTTTACTTCACGAACTGTCACGCGGAATGGTGCAGGACCGTCTTGCACAAGAACTTCAGTTGGGTTCTCGACCAGATTTGTATACCAATCAGGATTTTCAGGGGCCCCGCCACGGGATGCAACGAGCGCATATGATCCCTCGTGTTCAACACGCATCAATGCAATCTTTCGCACATTTCCACTCTTTGCGCCACGCATCGTGACAATGATGACGGGAATCCCAGTTTTCAGAAGTGTGTTGCCTACAGTGCCACCTGATGTTTCATACTCATCGATTTGATTGCGCACCCATTCACTAGTGCTGGGGACGTATGTGCCTTCAAGGTGTTCCATGCCTTCACCATATCGTGAGGCGAGGAGGCTCTAGAGCTGGTGGCGATACACGTTTGTTTCGCGGGCCACAAAGCCAATGCGTTGATACAAACGATTTGCGGCTTCACGAGAAGGCCGTGATGTCAGTTCCACCGTAATTGCGCCACGATGTCGCGCTTCCAGGATTGCTGCTTGGTTCAATGCCTCACCAACACCGTGACCACGGGCAGAAGAATCAACCACCACATCTTCAATCCATGCACGCACGCCGGTAGGAATGCGAAATGTTGCGAGCGTAAGCGACCCAACAATATGTTCATCGTGTCGTGCGATGAACAGAACAGTTGATGGCGAGGCAATGATCTCAGCTAATTGCTCTTGGGTTGGTGGCTTGTTCGACGTTGACAATTGCGGAATGAGACGGTTGAAGGCATCAATCAATTCGGCATTTGCGATGGTGGCTTGTTCAACAACAACGGACATATACCCACCTTGCCACATTTACCCCAGTAATCGGGCGACATCAAGAAGTAGTTATTCTTCAGGCATGTCTTCCACGCATATTTCACGAGTATTGGCAGGGGTTCTTGAACCAGTGACGGGTCAGGTGTACTTCTCACCCGAATGTCACAGCAATTACCAACAATTGGGATTCGGGGCTAGTCCACGAGAACTAAACGGAGTCATGGCCCCCGATGGGCCTGCATATTTCACCAGTCGCGGATCAGTCATGGGACACGTGCCAGGACAAGTTGTTGCTGCAGCTTTTGCGGTCTTCAAACCAGAAGTGGTGTTGCCATCAGTTGCACATGGTTGGACACTGACAGATGCTGCAACTATTTGTGCAGCTCGTGATGACGGCGCGATTGCACAGCTGCATCGCATCATTGGTGAAAAGCCAGAAGGTGCATCAACAGCACGAACATTGCTCGCTCGTGCAACTGACGTATTGCGTCCCGAGGGTCGCGCGCTATTTGCAGGTATGAGTTCGCTCGCAATGCCTGGTTCACTTGTTGGAGATGTCTGGAGACTCGGAGACATGTTGCGTGAATATCGAGGAGACAGTCACACTGCCGCATGGATTAGCGCCGGATTCACAGCGTGTGAAATTGGCGTATTGAGCGAACTGTTCTGGGGTATGCCTATGAAGACATACAGCCGCAGCCGTGGATGGAATGAAGCAGATTACGACGAAGCGGCTGAACGCTTGTTACGAGATGGTCTCATTACAGACGAGGGAACTCTCACGACGTCTGGTCGCGCCCAGCGCGAGTTGGTGGAACAAAACACCGACAAACAAATGGAATGTGTTGTACGCGCTCTCGGCTCTGATATCAACGAATTAATCGCCATTTTGAAGCCATGGGGAGCCCTAATTCGTGAGAAAAAAGGCTATCCGGCAGCTGGTCCACATGATCTGGCAGATGCGGCCAATTCCTGATTTCTCTGCCCGTTTTCGGCGATAGATTTTGAAGGAATGACGGCTTCAGATCATGTCCGGTGGTTATCCCATCCCACACTTCATAGCCCCGCGGTCATCGCTGCGTTCAGTGGCTGGAATGATGCAGCCGACGCCTCAAGTACTGCAGTACGCACTCTCATTGATGCATGGAACGCAGAGCCACTCGCTGAAATTGATCCAGAAGAATTCACAGACTTCGCAACGATTCGTCCGTCAGTACGTTTACTCGACGGCGTGAAGCGCACCATCGTGTGGCCAAAGGTCAGCCTCTGGCATGCAAGCACTCCGGGTGCTGATGTCATTTTGATTCTCGGGCCAGAGCCAAGTTTGAAGTGGCGCTTATTTACTGAACAGATCGTCAGTGTTGCTGCTCGTTTTGAAGCATCAATGGTGTTGTCTCTTGGCGCATTACTTGCAGACGTTCCTCACTCACGCGAAGTGCGCGTCATGGGCACTGCAAACGATCAACCCACCATTGACAGATTTGATCTACAACGCTCTCGATACGAAGGACCCACCGGAATCGTTGGCGTCTTGCATGATGCATGTTCGCAAGCATCAATTCCATCAGCCTCGTTATGGGCAGCAGTACCCGCTTATGCATCTCAGATTCCGTCACCAAAGGCTGCAAGTGCACTCATGGCACGTGCCGGAGAAATCATCGGCACCCCTGCCCCACTGTCTGCTCTTCATAACTTTGTTGTCGCATATGACAACAAAGTCAATGAACTCATTGAAGACGATGATGATTTACGTGAATATGTTGAACGCCTTGACTCAATGGGTGACGATATTTTTGATCAAGAAGATTCACCGCAACTTGAATTCGAATTCGGAAACGATAATGAAGAAGATTCCGAAAATAATGCGCACTTGTTAGTCGATGAAGTCGAGCAGTTTCTGCGCGATCAGGGTACGAACTAATTAACTAGTGTGATCGCCGCGCCACATGTGTTCGCGCGGAGCATCAAACGTTGCAGGGTTGATATCGCCCGCAATTGCAGCGAACGCCATGTCACCCCACCACTGTGCACCAGCAGTTGGAGTCGGGAGTTCATCTGGTCCGAACCAACCAACATCACCAGTTTCTAATGGGTGACCTTGCAATTCGCCACCAGTTGCACGCAGGTGGAACAACAACATGTACATACCGAAACGCGAGAAACCCATTCGCATGCCGTCAACAACTCCGAGAAGTTGCAACGGTTCAGCGATGATGCCGGTTTCTTCTTCCACTTCTTTCATTGCAACTTCAGCGGGTGAATACCCAACGTCTGCCCATCCTGTGGGATATAGCCACACTCCACTGTCTTTACGTTGAACAAGAAGAATTTTTCCTTCTTCATTTCCAACAATTGCTCCGATTGCAACTTTCGGAGTGACATACCCTGGGATGCCTTCGCCCACAGATTCCATCCACTCTTGAACAAAGTGATCTTGTTCGCGGCGCACCTCTAAGGCATCATCTGCGGCGACTTTGATGTCGGCTGCGACTTTTAGTACTTCTTCGTACCGTTCTTTTTCATAAAGACTTTGAGTAAAACCCATTCCGGTGCGCGCAATGGCTGCAAGAGTTTCACTCCATCGAATGAGATCTTTGGTGAAGTACTGAGGTTCTGCATCGCTCACATTGTTCACCTTACAGGGCGTAGCGCGTGCTACTTCTCGCCAAGAGCATGCAAAATTGCGCGAGTGATCTCTTTTTTGAATGCCTCATCAGTAATGCGTTCACCGTTTGACTCCCGCACGTAGAACGAGTCAACCACTTCGTTTCCGAGAGTCAAAACTCGCGCATGGCGAATATCGAGTCCGCAATCGGCAATGGCTTTTGTGATGCGGTGTAGAACTCCGACCATGTCTGGCGCACGCACTTCGACAAATGTTGCGTTAGATGAGGCCGTGTCATCGAATCGAACTGCCGGAGCTGCCGGAGCAAGAGCTGATGTTGCACGGCGTGGTCGTGCGTTTGCAGCACGATCTGCAAGTCGAGAATCAAGAGCAAGTCGGCCTGACAGCGCAAGCATGAGATTTGCTTCTATCGGTGCCCAGTCAATGTCGCCATGTTGGCTAGAGACTCGAAATTCAGATGCTGCCATTCCCTGTTCATCAGAGTGGGCTTCAGCGCCTAAAACATCCATCTTGTACAACGACAAAACACCTGCAACACGACTAAATGTTCCCGGCTTGTCAGGACTGACGACCGTGACACGGTCTGGTTGCGTACGGATTGCAATATCGCCAGTAGCCATGAGTTCCAGTACCGATGCATCAGGAAAGAGTCGCCACATCACTTCTGTCATATCGCCACCACCTAAGACATGGCGGGCACGTTCAACTAACAGTGCAACGAGTTCAGCTTTCCAATCACTCCATGCAGATGGACCCGTTGCCAGCGAATCGGCCTGAGTGAGTGCATGTAGTAAATCCAGAACAACTGTTGATTGCAGATGGCCTGACACCATCGTGATGGTTGCGTCATCAGACAGGTCACGGCGAGTCGCTGTGTCAGCAAGTAGTAAGTGGTGCTCAATCAGCAAACTGATGATGCGCTGATCTGATTCAGGCAGTCCCATTCGCGTTCCAATTTCAGCAAACAGTTCAATGCCAACTTCTGTGTGATCTCCGGGATAGCCCTTGCCGAGGTCATGAAAGAGTGCCGCCAATACCAACAAGTCGGGACGAACGACCCGATGTACCAACTCTGCTGCATTCGCCACTGTTTGCCACAAGTGGCGATCGACTGTGTACCGGTGGAATGCATTGCGTTGAGGCTTACTGCGCACCGACGCCCATTCGGGCAACACGCGAACTATCAAGTTGCGCTGATCCAATGATTCAAGAACGGAAATTGCAGCTTCGCCCTCAAGGAGTAGTGCAACTAAGTCATCACTTGCACCTGCTGGCCATGGGTCTGGCCACTGAGGAGAAGATTCACCAAGGCGATTTAATGATGCGCGGTCTATGCGTGCACCAAGACGAGCAGCCGCTGTAGCAACTCGTAATAACAACGTTGGGTCATCAGCAACGTTGACCGATTCATCGAGATGCACTTCACCATTGATGAGTTGTACTCCGGGAGCTAGTGGTTGCGGAATTGGAGAACGATCTGATGGAGGATCAAGACGAGCCCACGCTTCGTCAGCAATCCAGGCCACTTCACGACCCACTTCGGCAACGGCCGCCATCAACGCATCATCAGTAGTGAAATCCGCCATTGGTGCAACAGGCGCCTGATCTTCTAGCCGCAAGATTTCACTAGCCCGACCCACGTGACGATGCAGTGCAACACGCACTCCGAGCAGAACGTCATTACATCTCGCTAATTGACGACGATCATCAGTTGAAAGCTCTAGCCCTGCTTCCACTGCCCACTGCAAGGCATGAATATCACGCAGACCGCCTAGGCCTTCTTTGAGATTCGGTTCGAGAAGAAATGCAACTTCACCATCTTTTGCATATCGATCAAGAATTCGCGCATGTAATTGCACCAGCCATTGACGGCCGTCTTTCTTCCAACTAGCAGATGCCTCTTGAATCAATTCGTTTCCGAGTTTCTGGTTTCCTGCAATAACTCGAGCAGTCACTAACGCTGTTGCTGTATCTAGATCAGAGGAGCATAATTGAATTGTTTCCTTCGGAGTGCGCACCGCATGACCCAATTTGATTCCGGCATCCCAAATTGGGTACCACATCTTCGACGCAATATCACCAATGTTCTTTACTGATTTATGGACTAACAAGATGTCCAGGTCGCTGTGTGGTGCAAGTTCGCGTCTGCCGTACCCACCGACTGCAATCAGCACAATGTCATCACGTTTTTTTTCTCCGGCAGTCGCGGCATTAAATATTTCTGTAAGCCACACATCAGTGACATCAGACAATGCTTGGCATGCACTGATACCGCCAAGCGACATGTCAGCTATTACTTCAGCACGACTCGTCATGACGGGATACTTCCATCAGCACGTCGACGAGTAAGAATTGTTGCGGCTTTCCAGGCGCCCCACGAAATACCAGCCTCATGCACTTCTTCACCTAAATCTTTCCATGTCAACGGCCCAATGGAAAAAACATCGTTCGGCATTGCTCGTACTTCATATTCATCGCGTCGAGCAGGTGCGACACCAAATGTCTGCAGGAGTTGAGTGGCATACGACGTTGATGCGCGAAGTACATGTAGTGGGTTTGATTGTTGAGCATCAACATCAGTGACTAATAGAGAGAACAAATCTTGCGATACGAGGTGATGAGTTTGTTCAGCAACACCAGCTAGAGCGGATCGAAATTCCTGTGACGTCTCATCAATACTCATCGACGCAATTTCTGATACTTGAGTAGTGATCCAGTGCGGGATTGCTCGCGTGACAGCCTGATATAGGTCATCGGCATAGGGCTCTAGTTCGCTTGCATCAGCCTGGTTTTCCATATCTCCTTGGAGTGTATGGAGCCAGGACAAGCCGCGCCTCACACGAAACAAAGTTGCAACAATTACCTCGCGCCCAGAACCGACTAAACATAAGGAATGACACATGCATTGGTATTGGCAGGCGGCGGCGTAACGGGAGTTGCTTGGGAAACAGGAGTCCTGTTGGGATTACGCGATGCCGGCCACGACATCATCGCCAATCTTGACTTAGTAGTTGGCACTTCCGCTGGTTCGACTGTTGGCGCCCAGATACTTTCAGGCACAGACCTTGCTGACCTGTACGCCGGACAAACTGCTGAAAATCACAATGAAATTTCCCCTCAACTTGATCTTGAAGCACTGGCAACCATCTTTGGTGAGATGGCCCTCGGCGGAACAACCACCAATGAACAACGCATGAGTATCGGAGAACTCGCCCTGCGCTCACATACGGTGGATGAACCGACACGACGTGCAGTTATTGAAAAACGCTTGCCCTCTCATGATTGGTCAACAATTCCTTTAATACTGACTGCAATTGACGCAGTAACCGGAGAATTTGTTACGTGGACAAAGGACAGTGGAGTCTCACTTGTTGATGCAGTGACATCAAGTTGTGCCGTGCCGAGTGTGTGGCCATGCGTCACTATCAACGGTCGCCGCTATTACGACGGCGGTTTGCGCAACAGTGCAAACGCATATTTGGCAAAAGGTCACACTGATGTCATCGTGATTGCACCAATGACAAGCGGGCCTTCACCCATCGTTGACGCTGAACTTGATGAACTTATGGCGTCGGGAAGCACGATTCGCATGATTGTCGCTGATGCTGAAGCCATTGAGGCAATGGGGCCAAATTCACTTGATCCACGCTTTCGTCGTGTTGCTGCAGAGCATGGCCGCAGGCAGGGTCGCATCGCTACATTCTGAACGCACCTGATATTCCTAGGGATTTGGCAAAGTCACTACAATTGCCACACCACCTACGGAGGTTTTTATGACGTTTAATCCCACCACTCCTCAGGGATTTCCAGGCACTATCGGTCGCACGATTGCTGAGTCAACCCCCCACTTCCCATCACATGATGGTGATGGCACGAAGCCAAATATTTTGCTTGTGTTGCTCGATGATGTCGGCTTTGCTGACTTTGGTTGCTACGGCTCAGAAAATGCAACGCCAGTGATTGACTCGATCGCAGAGCGTGGTTTGCGGTTCTCAGGTTTTCATACCACTGCAATGTGTTCTACAACTCGTGCTGCAATTCATACAGGCCGTAACCATCACTCTGTTGGTGTTGGATGTCTCGCAAACTTCGACAGCGGCTACCCCGGTTATCGCGGAAAGATTGCAAAGGAAGCCGGAACGCTCGCCGAGATGTTGCGACCACACGGATACCGCAACTACATGGTGGGCAAATGGCATGTCACCCCGCTGACCGAAACAGGACCAACCGGTCCGTTCGATGGCTGGCCACTTGCACGAGGCTTTGATCGTTTCTACGGATTTCTCGATGCAGAAACAGATCAGTTCAGCCCTGAAGTAGTTCGCGACAACTCGCACGTCACTGCACCAGGAACATATTGGACCGGCTATCACCTCACAGAAGATCTTGTTGACAATGCAGTCACCTATCTTGCAGACCACACAGCTGGCGCACCGAACTCACCATGGTTCATGTTGCTTGCACCAGGCGCGTGTCATGCTCCGCATCAAGCACCGGTACCAATTATTGATCGTTGTGAGCAGTATTACTTAGATGGTTGGGATGCAGCACGTGAGCGTCGTCTTGCAAACCAGATCAAACTTGGCCTTGTGCCGGCTGGTACTGAACTTCCTGCGCGCAATGATTTTGTCTTGCCATGGGAAGACGTGCCAGCAGAACAGAAGCCACTCTTTGTTCGCCTCATGGCTGCATACGCCGCAATGTTGGAACACTTCGATGAGAACTTGGCACGCGTCATCAAACAGCTTGAAGTATCTGGGCAGTTAGACAACACCGTCATCATGGTGACGAGTGATAACGGCGCTAGCCAAGAAGGTGGTCCGTGGGGATTCATTAATGCGATGGGACCGTTCAACTTGATTCCTGAATCAATCGAAGAAAAGATTGCAAAGGTTGGCGATATTGGTGGTCCAGATACGCACAGCAACTTCCCATGGGGTTGGGCAATGGCTGCAAACACTCCGCTGAAGAGATACAAGCAGAACACACACTCGGGTGGAATTCGCGATCCATTTATTCTGTCGTGGCCAGGTGCTGTTAAAGATGAAGGTGGTCTTCGTCATAACTTCTGTCATGCCATCGACCTTGCTCCCACAATTCTCGACATGCTCGGACTTGAAGCACCAAGCACGATCAACGGAATTGAGCAGATGCCGATTGAAGGAACTTCGTTTGCCCCGGTCATTTCAAATGCGCAAGCAATCGTTAATCGTGGTCCTCAATATTTCGAAATGTTCGGCCATCGCGGACTGTGGGAAGATGGTTGGAAAGCTGTTGCCTTTCACCAAATGGGAACTCCATTTGAAAATGACAAGTGGGAGCTCTACAACCTTGATGTTGACTTCAATGAATGCAACGACTTGGCCGAAGTAGAACCAGAACGACTAGCTCGCATGGTTGACAAGTGGTGGGACGAAGCAAACAAGCACAGCGTTCTTCCGCTCGATGACAGATTCGCTCCCCGCTTTGTTGAAAATGCAGAGCGTCACACTGGTGCACGAACCAACTACACGTTCTGGCGTGGAATGGGACACTTACCTTCAGATGTCGCACCTGATTTGCGAAGCCGTTCGTACACCATCTCAGCGGTGATTGACGTTCCGAAAGATGGATGCGAAGGCGTCATCATTTCTCATGGTGACCTCACCAGTGGTTACAGCCTCTTTATTCGTGATGGACATTTAGAACACGACCTCAACATTGGCGGCTCACATCAGATGTTGCGCTCAGACAAGCCAATTACACCAGGAGCCCATACTGTTGGCGTGCGCATGAAGCGCAACGGTAACGAAGGAACACTCACTATGTTCATCGATGATGTTCAAGTGGGCACGATGACCACTAACAACATCTTCTGGATTCTTATCTCTTGGTCAGGTCTTGATATCGGACTTGATCGTGGAACACCAGTCAGCAATTACGAGTCACCGTTCTTGTTTACGGGTCATCTCACAAAAGTGGAAATCAGTCTTGATAATGACCAAGTGCTCGACTTCCATGGCGAGAGTCGCGCCACAATGTCGCGCGACTAATTTCAGCGTTATTTCCTGCCTGAGGCAGGTACTTCACTAAACGGCATATCGCGATCTATTTGCGGCTCTTTTGGCAAACCCAAAACAAGTTCACCGATGATGTTGCGTTGAATCTGATCTGTGCCGCCACCAATTGAAGTGAAGTAGGCGTTGAGTTGCGAATAGTTTGCGTCGCGAGCACGTGGATTCTGATCTCCATCAAGTGCACCTTCCGCGCCAAGTAGTTCACCTTGAATATGCCCAGCAAAATGCAAAATACCGGACATGTTCAATTTCCCTAATGAAGCGAGTGGAGAAGATCCACCCATTTCAGCAACTGCTTTAGCGCGATCGCCGTTCCAGTCATTGGTTAACCGCATGCAGTACAACTTTGCCAACTTCTGTCGCACCGTTGGATCGCCATTCTTGCCGACCTCTTGAGCCAACTTCACCAAAGACAAATCTGGAGAAGGGATACTGCCCATGGCAGATGCAGTTGCTCCGCCAGGACCACGTGGTCCACGCCGTGAAATACCCATCACCGCACGTTCATACGCCAATGCTGTCTGTAACACCCACCACCCTTTATTGAGGTCACCCAATAAATGAGATTCGGGAATGCGAGCGTCAGTGATGAACACCTCGTTGAAGCGCGAGTCTCCAGTGGCTTGGCGCAATGGGCGCACTTCAACACCAGCTTGTTTCATTGGCATCCAGAAGAATGAAATTCCACGGTGCTTTGGTTGATCCCAATCCGTGCGAGCAATCAACATGCCGATGTCTGCATCTTTCGCACCAGAGGTCCATACCTTCTGACCATTGGCTACCCACTCGCCACCATCGCGCACAGCAGTGGTGCGAATTCCAGCAAGATCAGAACCAGCACCAGGTTCGCTGTACAACAAACACATACCGACTTCGTCAAGCAAGAGTTTGCGAAGATACAACGACTTCATTTCATCGTTGCCGTACGACAACAACGTGCCAGCCCACAAGTTTGATTTGTCTTGCCCTGGCCCTGGCACTCCGGCTGTGCGGAATACATTTTCCACTTCTGTTGCAGTGTCATCATCAAGTCCGCGACCAAACCATTCGGTCGGCCACCGCAATGCAGCCCACTTTGCATCAACTATTTTTTCGCGCCACGCTGCCAAATCATTACTTGGTTTCCAATTCGCTGCCAGAAAGGCTTCTGCCTCGTGCACTATGTCATTCATTGTGTGCCCCCGCTCTTCGTGATGAATTGAGACTAGACCGCTGAACGCTTGACGGTCTATTTGGTGCGCCCTGCGGTTGCAGCCAAGAGCCCAAGCCCCACAAACAGACTGCCTGATACGTACCGCTGAATGAACGGCAATGTGCGACCCCGTAACAAAAGGTGTCGTAATCCACTTGCCATCAGTGAATAGGAACCATTGAAAAGTGTTGCTAAAACGACAAAGATCGCCCCAAGAAACAGCGACTGAAACTGAGCATGATCAGAAGTTGTGTCGATGAACTGAGGAAAGATCGATAAGAAGAACAGTGCAGTCTTCGGGTTCAACGCGTTCACAATGATTCCCTGCCGAAACGCCTGCTTCGTTGACACCGCAGCTTGATCACCATCAAGTGCAACCGGCTCACGCATCAATGTACGAATACCGGTGTAGACCAGATAGACAACGCCCGCCCATTTCACAATATTGAACAACGTGGCAGACGCTGCCAACACGGCGCTCAACCCGAGCGAAGCAAACAACACTTGAATTGCATCGCCTACTTCTAACCCGCCGACAGCTGCCAATCCCACTTTGCGTCCGTCACTAATGCTGCGATTCAAAATGTAAATAACTGCTGGGCCTGGAATCAGCAACAGCGCAACTGTGGCTGCACAGAAGGCAAGTATGGTTGACAACTCAGGCACGGCACCACCGTACCAACACTACGATGTCGGAATGCGCGCTTTAGTACAACGAGTTCTTAATGCATCCGTGGATGCTGAAGTTGATGGCACCATTATTCGGGCCGGCGAAATAGGGAAAGGACTTCTGGTTCTTCTCGGCATCACTCACACTGACACCGACGCCACTGCGAAAAAGATGGCCGACAAAATATGGAACCTGCGGATTATGGAAGATGACAACGGCGTCATGAATATCTCCATTGCTGATTCCACAAAGAACATCCTGCTCGTTAGTCAGTTCACGTTGTACGGCGACACCAATTCAGGCCGCAGACCAACATGGACCGCTGCAGCAAAACCTGAATATGCAGAACCATTGGTGAACCAGGTAGTGACTGAGTTACAACAACTCGGCGCGCATGTTGAGACGGGACGTTTTCGCACATACATGCAAGTGGCTTCCGTCAATGACGGCCCGACCACCGTGTCGATCGAAATTTAGATTTGGTGAATTAGTTCTTCAACGGGCGTCACCATGCCCATGTAGAACGCACCAAATTCGGCATAGACAGCAGATGCTTCGTCATAGCGCATGGTGTACACCACTTCTTTGAGATCATCAGGGTTCACTGCAAACAGTGTGACTCCCCATTCGTAATCGTCAAGGCCAGTTGACCCAGTAACAAGCTGAATGATGCGGCCAGCAAACGTACGCCCGCTCTTGCCGTGTTCTTCCATGAGCTCTTTGCGCTTGTCGAATTCAAGTGTGAACCAGTTGTCTTTGTGTTCACGACGCTTCGACATGGGGTAGAAGCACCAAGCATTTTTGCCTGCAGGAGGAAGCTGTGGATACAAGCGAGCATTCAGCATTTCTTCTGGCATGCCCTTTGAATACTCAGAAACTTCAGTCAGTGAAATATAACTATCAACGATGTCGAGACCAGCGTGTTGAATGCCGGTTTGCAATGCTTTGAGTTCGCGCATGTCAGCAGCAACACCCATAACTGCAACATCGGCTTTATGGCCCAACATTGCAACAGTGATCACAGTGACACCGGCGCCTTCAGCTGCCTTTACGGCTGCAACAAGTGCATCACCGTCATATTCAAAACTTGGCTTGCAAAAATAGTGGACTACTGCAAGACCAACTGACGGGGACATCGGTTCGCTCATACTGATAACGCTATCGGCGAGCCAGAACTGCGGAGGCAAATCGAGACGGCGCCTCGTGATCTACCTGCAAGAAAAACGATGGTTCGGCCAATTCCAGCTCCATAACTACGGGAACTCCAGCAGATCCACGCACCACGTCTACACGGGCATACAGCGGGTATTCGCCGAACTTCTTTTTCACGAATGTCATCACTTCTTTGCCCAATTCGCGCTCTTGCCCGCTGGCCGTACGAGGTGTGATCTCTTCCACTGTGAAGAGTCCATTTTTAATGTTGTCACCTGTGGCCAAGATGGCACCTTTGCGAAATGAATGACTGAGTTGACCGTTGAAATACACCATCCCAGTTTCACCACGTTCGTCGATGAAGCGCTGATACGGCTGCACCATTGCAACAAAGCCTGCATCAAGAAGAAACCCCAGATGAGCAGCCGCCTTCACTGGCGACTCTTCATGGCGTTCTGTGTTGTTCGAACCAGCACTGATTGTTGGCTTCACCACAATGTCACGTTCCAGCATGCCCTCATTGGTAATGGTGACAAGTTCTTCTGCTGAATGAACAAATGTTGTGGGAACAATGCCGATTTCGGCATCAACCAATTCAGTCAGATATTCCTTATTGGTATTCCACCGAATGACATCAGCAGAGTTATGCAACACCGTTGCAGCAGAGACAGTCTCTAACCATGTGAGAAATTCCGGGTACCGACGGTGATAGTCCCACGGGGAACGAACAATCGCCATGGAAAACCGCGACCAGTCAATGGATGCGTTTTCCCAGTCAACAATTTCCGTGATGATGCCACGATCGCCAAGGGCGCGCGACAAATACGGTAAATCTGTATCAAATTCTCGCGCCTCTGCACCGCTAACGAGAGCGATGACGCGCGACATCAAGAATGAAGGGTTGAAGTACTTCTAGACGTTGGTCTAGAAGTCGTCCATTCCGCCGCCGTGGTCGTGTCCGCCGCCAGCCGATTCAGGCTTGTCAGCAATAACAACTTCGGTGGTGAGGAACAATGCTGCAATTGATGCTGCGTTCTGCAAGGCAGAGCGAGTTACTTTTGCTGCGTCGATGACTCCGAGCTTTACGAGGTCAACGTATTCGCCAGTGGCGGCATTGAGTCCTTCGTTGCCCTTCAAGTTCTTCACGCGCTCAACAACAACGCCACCTTCGAGGCCTGCGTTTTCAGCGATCTGCTTGAGAGGGCCTTCAAGTGAGCGAGCAACCATGCGTGCGCCAGTTGCTTCATCACCAGTGAGCTTTTCAGCCGCAATGATGACAGCAGCTTGTGCGCGAAGCAATGCAACGCCACCGCCAGGAACAACGCCTTCTTCGATGGCAGCTTTTGTGGTGCTGACAGCATCTTCAATGCGGTGCTTCTTCTCTTTGAGTTCAACTTCAGTAGCTGCGCCCACTTTGAGGACTGCAACTCCACCAGACAACTTGGCCAAACGCTCTTGGAGCTTTTCGCGGTCGTAGTCAGAATCGGTGTTCTCGATTTCAGCTTTCAACTGGCTGATTCGGCCCTTGATGTCGTCGTCTGAACCGGCACCTTCGATAATTGTTGTTTCGTCTTTTGTGATGACAATCTTCTTTGCTGTTCCCAACAAATCAAGAGTGACGTTTTCAAGCTTGAGACCAACCTCTTCGCTGATGACTTGGCCACCAGTAAGAATTGCAATGTCTTGCAACATTGCTTTACGACGGTCACCGAATCCAGGGGCCTTGACAGCAACGCTCTTGAATGTTCCGCGGATCTTGTTGACTACCAAAGTTGCAAGTGCTTCGCCTTCGATGTCTTCAGCAATGATGACCAACGGGCGACCGCTCTGCATGACTTTTTCAAGTACTGGCAGCATGTCACGAACGTTTGTGATTTTGCTTGACACCAAAAGGATGTATGCATCGTCGAGTGATGCTTCCATGCGGTCAGTATCGGTGACGAAGTATGGCGAGATGTAGCCCTTGTCGAAACGCATTCCTTCTACAAGGTCCATTTCCATTCCGAATGTTTGGCTTTCTTCAACGGTGATAACTCCGTCTTTGCCAACCTTGTCGATTGCTTCTGAAATCATGCGACCAATTTCTGGGTCAGCAGCTGAGATAGAAGCAACTTGTGCGATCTGCTCTTTTGAGTCAACTTCTTTTGCAAGTGCACGAATGCTTTCAATTGCAGCAGCGGTTGCAGCCTCGATGCCCTTCTTCAGAGACATTGGATTTGCACCAGCGGCAACGTTGCGAAGTCCTTCACGAACCATGGTCCATGCAAGAACTGTTGCTGTTGTTGTTCCGTCACCGGCAACATCGTCAGTCTTCTTTGCAACTTCCTTGACCAACTCAGCACCAATACGCTCGTATGGATCTTCAAGGTCGATTTCTTTTGCGATGGAAACACCGTCGTTTGTGATGGTGGGTGCGCCCCACTGCTTGGCAAGAACGACGTTGCGACCCTTAGGTCCGAGCGTGACGCGAACGGCGTCAGCCAACTTGTTCATGCCGGCTTCAAGACCGCGCCGTGCTTCTTCATCAAATGCAATGAGCTTTGCCATGGGATTTTCCTCCGTAGGTATGGGGATTGACCTGTTCGGGGGGTGTTTTCACACTCGAACAGACGACTAGCACTCTACCGTTGAGACTGCTAACGGCACTACCCCTCACCGAGGAAGCAGTGACTGAGATTTAGAGGCCGCCAGCCACCGCAGGGATGATGGAGACCGTGTCGCCAGAGGCAACAGGGGTATCTAAGCCTTGCAAATAGCGGACATCGTCGTCCGAGACAAAGACGTTGACAAATTTATGTAGTTCGCCTGTGGCATCGAACAGACGGTCATTAAAACCGGCATGGGCTGCATTGAGGGCCACAAGCACATCGCGCAAGGTGGCTCCTTCCACAGAAACGGTGGATGCGCCACCTGAGATGGGGCGCATATTGGTGGGGATTCGAACGGTCACGGCCATATCCAAACCCTATCCAACTACTAGGGATTCGCCACCAGAGGAGCAACCATGTGACGCCATGGCATTGCAGTTTCTAATTGCGATGCAAGACGCACCAACACATCTTCACGAAATGGCGCACCAACAAAGTGCACGCCCATGGGAAGACCACTTGCTGACCAATGCAACGGAAGACTGATTGCCGGTTGACCCGTCAAGTTGAACTGTGATGTGTAGGCCATGATCTCGCGCAAATTGCGTCCACCGTTCTCGCCACTGAGATGACCAATGCGTGGCGGTGGGCCAGCAAGAGTCGGCGTCACGAGAACATCAAACCCTTTCGAGCCGTCTGCTGGTTCCCACCATTGCACCACTCGCCTGCACCATGCGTGTAGCCATTCCATGTTTGACAAATACATCTCTGCTGTTACAGCTCGACCCATTTCGCGCATACGAATGTTGTCGGGTTCTAAATCACCTTCACCAATTGTGCGCCCAAGTATTGCTTCAAACGTTGATACGTCTCGATGCGTCCACGCAGCAACAATTGCGGTGAATTTCCCCGCACTTGATTCATCGTTCAAATGCTCTGGCCATGCAACAGAAACATCATGACCTAACGCAGTTAACTGATCAGCAACACGGGTTACTGATGCGCGCGATTCTGCATCGTCTAATTGATAACTGAATAGCGGATGATCCAGAATGCCAATGCGTAACCGACCAGGGTTCACGCCAACTTCTTGCGACAATGGTCGCGCAAAGGGAGGCGCGGTGTACGGGTCGCCCGATTCGTACCCACAAATCACATCGAGAACTGCAGCTGTGTCACGTACAGTACGAGTCACGCAACCGTCAATGGTTGCACCCATCCACGTTTCACCAAGATCAGGGCCTTTACTCACGCGGCCACGTGATGGCTTGAGCCCGACAAGTCCGCATTCACTTGCTGGTACACGAATAGAACCACCACCATCATTGGCGTGTCCTACTGAAACGATATGTGCTGCAACGCTTGCTGCAGACCCGCCACTGGAACCACCGGTTGAGTGTTCAAGATTCCATGGGTTGCGCGTTGGTCCGTAGGACAACGGTTCGGTAGTAATGGTGTTTCCGAATTCAGGAGTGTTGGTTCGACCTATAACGACAAACCCTGCGCGCAGAAAACGTTGCGTTAAATAGCTGCTGCGCTGCGCAATATATTTTTCGTTCTTCAAGAACCGCGTTCCCATGTGGTGCGGTTCACCAGCAAGTGGAGCACCAAGATCTTTCAAGACCATCGGCACACCCGTGAATGGCCCAGCAGGTAATCCGGCGTCTGCTTCTTTTTGTGCACGTTCAAACCGTGGATGAATAATCGCGTTGATATCGCCGTTGACCGCTTCGGCCTGAGCAATCGCTGCGTCAATCAGTTCGCGAGCAGAAACTTTTCCACTTGCAACTAGTCCGGCTTGGGCAATCGCGTCCATGTTTGTCAATTCACTCATGGCGCAACCTTATGCGCCCCGTAAGGTATGCACATGCGCGTACTTGCAGCTTCCGACAAGTTCAAAGGAACCGCATCAGCTGCTCAGGTGTGCGCAGCGATTGGCCATGCCTGTTGGAACCTCAACATTGACTGCGTGGAAATGCCCATGGCGGACGGCGGAGAAGGCACGCTCGAAGTGTTGGGCGGCGCAAATCGCGTCACCACTGTCGCCGGACCACTGGGCCACCCTGTTCAAGCCGAATGGCGCTTGCACCGTGGTGTTGCCGTCATCGAGATGGCTCGCGCGTCAGGACTCACTCTTGTTGGTGGAGCTTCACAGAATGATGCAATCGCAGCCTCAACAACTGGCACGGGGCAACTCATTGACATCGCACTCAACGAAGGCGCAAAGAAAATCATCGTGTGCCTCGGCGGATCAGCAACAACTGACGGCGGGTATGGCGCGTTACGTGCAATCAGTACACCTGCACGTTTGCTTGCAGTTGACTTTCTCGTTGCATGCGATGTCGACACATTGTTCACTGATGCAGCACATGTCTTTGCACCACAAAAAGGTGCAACGCGCTCGCAAGTGAATCTTCTTACTGGCCGGTTAGAACGACTTGCACAAATGTATGAATCGGAATACGGAATCAATGTTGCAGAACTACCAGGCTCTGGTGCAGCTGGCGGCCTCGCAGGTGCACTCGCTGCATTAGGCGCAACACTGATGCCTGGCTTCGACATCGTTGCTGAAGAAATTGACTTTGACGAAGCGATTCAGAACACAGATCTAATAATCACTGGCGAAGGTTTGCTAGATGACACAAGTTTCGACGGAAAAGTTATTGGAAGTGTCTGTGATTATGCACGAGAGTCAAAAACAAACGTCGCTGCAATTGTTGGTGACATTGACGAAGCAATGGACTCATCGTTATATGCAGATCTGCGCGTCAGTAGTTTGACTGCGAAATTTGGTGCAGAAGAGTCAATGACTCATGTCTTGCGTTGTATCGAAGACGCAGCACGCGAGATGCTGCAAAATTCGTAACTGTTAACCAGCAACCGTTGTGGTTGTTGTTGCTGCAGCACCACTGCCTCCGCCAACAACACCAGCAAGTGGCTTGTTCGCAAGATCAGTTCCGAGCAATACCAAGATGCATGCTTCACCGACTGAACCAGTTTCCACAGGAATTGGTTGTGGCATAGCAGCAACTTCGACTGCACCGCCAAGAACCGTAGCGACGTTCTGCGACGCAGCTTCACAACCAGCGAGATAGAACACACCGGTCTTTGCGCGCTTTGCGGTGCCTGCTGCCACGTTCATTGCTACCTGGACTACGTAACCCTGGTCTTGCAACTTGGTAGTCATGTCGCCAGCACTACCGGCAAGTCCTGAAGCGTTAGCGACTTGAATCTTGAAACCATTGATGCTGAATGGTGCGAGTGTTGTGGGCGCGGCTGGGTCAACTGATCCGCCAGGTGCCACTGTGACGCCACTTGGATCTGCTGTAGCTACTGGGCCTGTGGCTGCGCCACCGTCTCCGCGGACATCGCGCAGAATAAGGAATCCGAGCACCAGGGCAACGACTGCAACGGCTGCGCCGAGAGTGCCTGTGCTGGGAGATGAAAGTGATGGGCGCTTGGCGCCTGGTTTTTGCTGACTCATGGAAAAGGTCCTCCGAGAGAGAAATAGGAGACGCCCACACGGTAGTTCCTATGTGGGTACAGGGGTATGACACCCTGATTTTCCTTACTGGGTAAGGGAAATCAATAGGTCGCTGGCCCAGACACGGGCGAATGGAGCCGGGTGTGGGGATTGAACCCACGACCTACGCATTACAAGTGCGTTGCTCTACCACTGAGCTAACCCGGCAAGGTGAAAGACAATCCTAGGCGGGAGAAGCCAATCGCGCACGGGTCACTTCGTAGGTCGCCAAGGCAGCTGCCGCCGACACGTTGAGCGACGAGACCTGGCCAAGCATCGGAATGCTCACCACCGTGTCACAACGCTCCTTCACCAGCCGGGAAAGGCCTGTGCCTTCAGAGCCAAGGACGATGCAGATGCCGTCGGTGGCGAAGTTGGCGATGTCGAACAAGGTGTTTTCGCTCGAGTCATCGAGCCCCACTACCCAGATGCCCTTATCGCGCATTTGGGTGATGGCAACGGGCAGGCCTGGCACCAAAGTCATTGGCACGTGCTCAATAGCTCCGGCAGAAGTCTTGGCAACGGTGGGCGTGACATGCACGGCACGATGCTTCGGCAAGATCACACCAGTGACACCTGCGCCATCACAGCAACGCAATAGCGCACCAAGGTTGCCTGGGTCTGTCACACCGTCGACTGCAACAAGAAATGGCATCACACCATTTCGTTTTGTCATCAGTGCATTGAAGTCTGCTTCTTCCAAAGGTTGCGCAAACGCAATGATGCCTTGTGGTGCTTCACTGCGTGCTGTGTCTTCCAATGTGCGACGAGGAACTTCAACAACTGTTACACGTGCAGCATCTGCAATTTGCATGATGTCATCAATGATCGCTGCAGGGTCAATATCTTGCGCAATCCAAATTTCTTTTACTTTGCGACGCTGACCAATCAGTAGTTCACGAACAGCTTGGCGACCTTCAATTTGTTCTCCACCGAGACCTTTGGCAACAGGTGCGCTGCGACGTGCATCGGATTGACGAATAGGCCGACCGCGAGGTCCACCCTCACGTGGTCCACTACTGCGAGATGATGAACCACTACTGCGACCAGTGCTTGGTGGCTTACCGCCACCTTTTCCACTTCCCGTGTCGCGACCGCCTGCTGCGCGACCTGGCTTACCGGTATTCACTTTGGGGCTACTTGATTTGACTGGTTTACGTGGTGCCATGACTATGACTCCTTCATGATGAGAGCTGATGCGAAACAGGCGATACCTTCGCCACGACCAATAGAACCAAGGCCTTCTGCCCTGCGTCCTTTGACTGAAATAGGTGCGCCAGCAGCTGCTGACAACAATGCAATCATTGCATCGCGATGAGGTGCGATGCGTGGTTCTTCACACACGACACTGCAATCAACATTGCCAATGCGCCAACCAAGAACTGAAAGCTTGCTTGCGACATCGCGCAGAATTGCTAAGGAATCCGCGCCCTTCCATGCTGGGTCGGTATCGGGGTAATGCTGGCCAATATCACCAAGGCCAGCTGCACCTAACAGCGCGTCTGCTGCTGCATGCGCAATGACATCGGCATCACTATGACCGACAAGTGTGCGCTCACCAGGAAATGCGACGCCACCAAGAACTAATACGCGGCCGGGCTCTGTTGTTTCTGCAAAGCGGTGGACATCAAAACCCTGACCGACACGAATGTCGACCATTAGATTTCTCCAGCTAGCAATCTGTTCGCGTGAGCTACTGCCCACTCAAGATCTTCTGGCGAAGTGATCTTTCGATTCACTACTTCACCTTCAACAACAACGACTTCGCCGCCAACGCGCTCGATGAGAGCTGCATCATCAGTTCCTTCGCCACCTTGTTCATGGGCGCGTCGCAATGATGCCGCGCGAAACGCTTGAGGAGTTTGCACAGCACGCAATGTTTCGCGGCGCGGCGTTGACACCACAACTTCTGATTCATTCACTTGCTTAATGGTGTCGACCACTGCAACGCCAGGAACTGCGGCATCAGCGCCATCAACGACAGCAGAAATAACGCGCTGAAAAATAGCCGGACTTGCAAAAGGTCGAGCTGCATCATGAACACATACAATGGTGGCATCGCTTGGCACTGCAGCCAGACCGCGTCGCACTGATTCAGAGCGAGTCGATCCGCCTTCAACCTGGCCAGGACCTGCGGCTTGGCCCACTGGAAGTACAACGACAACTCCCACGGAGTGCTGAGCAGCCTCTTCGACTGCCCAGTCAACGATGCGACGACCGCCGATGACCTCAAATTGCTTGGCGGCTCCGAATCGGAGACCCGATCCGGCTGCGACCACAATTGTCCATACGGTTTCATTTTGAGCCATGCACGAAGGGTAGTACCGTCAAATACATATGGCACACGAACAAGTTCTTGCGGACACTGAATTCTTTGCAGATGCACCCGCATCCATGCTTTCTCTCATTGCCGCCTCTGGCCGGGTCAAGAATCTCGTCCGAGGCGATGTCTTATTTGAATCAGGCGATGAACCCGACTGCATCTATGTCGTCTTGTCTGGCCGCATCGCAATAGCTATCGGCAATAAGCCGTTCGACAATCGTGAAACCGTCATCGCACTCATGGATGAGGGCGATCTATTTGGCGAGATGGGAATGCTCGACGCCAGCACCCGTTCTGCCGGAGCCCGCGCGCTTGAACCATCAACAGTTCTCGAACTTCCCTACTCCGCCGTCACTGAGCAACTCAACTCATCAAGTGCATTGATGTGGAATGTCATCGGCATGCTGAGCCGTCGCCTTCGCGCAATGGACCAAGCATTGGCAGACAGTGTGTTTCTTGATGTCACCGGACGCACAGCAAAACGCCTTCTTGAATTGTCAGACGGAAAAGATGATTTCACATTGCCAGTTACGCAAGAAGAACTTGCCGGCATGGTTGGTGCTTCACGTGAACGCGTCAACAAAGCAATTGCAAGTTTCATTAAGTTGCATTGGCTTGAACAGCGTGATCGTTCGTACCGAATTCTCGAACGCGAAAAACTTTCGCAACGCGCTCTCTAAGACCGTGACTAGCGCACTGCGCTAAGTAACCAAGCTTTCGCTCGCGCAAACGCATCTGCCGCATCATCTGGCCTATGCGCCGGACGCGAAGCATCATGAGCAAATGCATGTTCTGCTTCGGGATACAGAACTACTTGTACGCCTGTTGAACGCAATTGATCAATATCGACAATCGGTGTGTAGTGATCTTTCTCGCCAATAATTGCAAGAACACCTTCTGCATACCCTGAAATCAACATGCCCAGTGGTTCACCTTGTGTAGGACTACGCCACGCTTCAGGAATTGTGATCATTCCGTAAAAACTAACGATGCGCGCAAATCGTTCATCACGTGCCGCTTTGAAGCAATACATGCCGCCCATACAAAAACCGATCAGACCAACTGTCTCTGTACCCAATGCATCGGCTGCCTCTAATAAGTCACTCAAGTTCTTTGCATCATCAAGTGCTGGCACTGCTGCAAAACGCGGGTCAATATCTGGGCCAAGGTCGGCACCGGGAAATGGCTCGACTGCAATCACGGACATGCCCCACTCGCGCGAGAAACGCTCAACCAAGTCGTCATACAACGGGCGTAGTCCAAAAATATCGGGCGCGACAACAAGGCCCATCGCAGGTGAATCGTGACGGACAATCTCAGCGGAGGTACCTGACGGAAGAGTGATGCGCATTCCTCCAGTATTACCGAATGGGTGAGACCCTCGGTGAGACGTCTGCGCCTTCATCGGGTGAGAGGTGTTTCGCACAGTCCCTGCATGACTCATGCAATCCACCCCTATTACCAACAAGCACAGACAGAACCAGACACTGACTGGCCACTACCCACCGCCCTTGTGTGGTCAACAGTCACCTCTGGACCCGCCAGACAATTCATCGATGAATGGGCGCGCCTTACACACCGTCCGAGTGTTCTGCGGCGCGTCAACGCGTGGGAGTTTTTGCCCCGGCCAGTCGCAGACCTGGACGACTTGTTGACTGTGTGCGGCTTTGGAACGCCGTTTGACGATGAGGCGGGTGACCGCGTGTTGTGGCACATCACGCAGCTCGCTGCGCACGACGATCTTGCAGCGCGTGTGTGTTTGCACCGCATCATGCCGGCCATCATGTCGGTGGCCCGCAGACGGGGACGCATCACTCAGGGCGGAGTAGAAAACGCAATTGGTGATGCAATCTCAACAGCGTGGATGGTGATTCGTGAATTCCCCTGTGATCGTCGGCAAGTAAAAATTGCGGCGAACCTTGTGCGCGATGTTGAGTACTACGGATTTGTCCGTGATCAACGACTACGCCGTGTCTCGGAAACACAGGTTGGATTTGATGTGCTCCAACAAATAGAGGAGACAAACATTGCCACAACAGTTGACCAAGAACTTGATGATGTTCTGTCATATGCGTCTGAGATGGGCGTGAGTGCACCCCAAATCGACCTGCTGCGAACGCTGGGAGAAGGAAGACACGCAAATGACATTGCTACAGATCAGGGCGTGTCGCCACGAACAGTTCGTAACCATAAACACACCGCTATCAAACGTGTGCAACATGTGCTGTCTAAAAATGAAACCAATCGTCGACGTTAACGGTGAAGTTTTACTCGGCGAAGTCGCAAACTATTTGTCACTACGAAAACTGACGATGATGCCATGGCAAGACCCGCCCACATTGGGTTCAATCTGCCAGAAGCAGCCAACGGAATTGCAGCAACGTTGTACGCGAAAGCCCAGAAAACATTGGTCCGAATGGTACGAAGTGTTGCTCGCGACAATCGAATTGCATCAGGGACTGACCGCAAGTCACCGTTCACGATGGTGAGGTCACTCGCCTGCATTGCAACATCGGTACCGCCACCCATTGCAATACCAACATCTGCTTGTGTCAGTGCTGCGGCGTCATTCACACCATCGCCCACCATTGCAACTGCGTAGCCGCGTTCTTGTAAATCGCGAACTACTGCAACTTTGTCTTCCGGCATCACGCCGGCATACAAATGATGTTCGTCGGTTTCAATGCCGACAGATTCAGCAATTGCTCGAGCGGTTGTGGCGTTGTCACCGGTTAACAAAATTGGCGCGAGACCCATGAGGCGCAGAGACGCGATGGCCTCGGCACTGGTGGGTTTGGGCTGATCAGCCAATGAAATCACGGCTTTTGCTTGCCCACCCCAGGTCACGATCACTGCGGTATGGCCCAACTCGCGCGATGATGCAAGCGCATCACGAATGACTTTCGGCAAGATCACAAGCCGTTCGCGGAACATTTCTTCGCGCCCCACCGTGATGATGGTGCCGCCAATACGTCCAGTTGCGCCAACACCTGGCAATGATTCAAACTCATCAAGCGATGGCAATACACCAACTTCTTCTTCAGCTGAACGCACGATGGCACGCGCAATGGGGTGTTCGCTGCTCTTCTCAACAGCTCCAGCATTTTGCAATGCTTCATCGCGAGTCACGCCATCCACACACATCACATCGACCAAAGTCATTACACCGGTTGTGACGGTGCCTGTCTTATCAAGCACAACTGTGTCAATGCGGCGCGTGCTTTGTAGAACATCGATGCCCTTAATCACAATTCCCATTTGAGCGGCGCGACCACTACCCACCATGAGTGCAGTGGGTGTGGCAAGCCCAAGCGCACATGGGCACGCAATGATCAGCACTGCCACTGCTGCGGTAAACGCTTTCGAAGCATCGCCATCGAAATACAACCAGCCAGCCAATGTCAGCGCGCTGATGATAAACACTGTCGGCACAAAAATACTGCTGACCTTGTCTGCAAACTTCTGCACAGGCGCCTTCGTGGCTTGTGCCTCACGTACCAACTTGGCCATGCGAGCAAATGTTGTTTCAGCGCCCACTCGCGTAGCGCGCACCACAATTCGACCATTCATATTCACAGTTGCTGATGTCACAGAATCGCCCACGACAACATCAACAGGCACGCTCTCGCCTGTCACCATGCTCATGTCGATACTTGAAGCACCTTCGGCGACCACGCCATCTGCAGCAATCTTTTCCCCTGGACGAACTACGACCATGTCACCTTCACGCACAACAGATGCAGGAATTGATACTTCAACACCATCGCGCATAACCGTTGCATACTTTGCACCTAATGCCAACAATGACCTCAATGCATCACCCGCTGAATGCTTTGCGCGCATCTCCAAGAAGCGACCCACCAAAATGAACGATGTCACTGTGGCACCGACTTCGAAATACACATGTGACGAACTGGATTGCGCCATGGTCATTCCGGCATGACTAACTGATGTAATTGCATCGCCCCACACCACAGCCCAAATGCTCCAAGCCGTTGCAGCAATTACGCCAACACTGATGAGAGTGTCCATAGTGGACGAGCCATGCATTGCATTGCGAAAAGCAGCCTTATGGAATGGCCACGCGCCCCAGGTAACGACCGGTGCAGACAATCCCATCGCCCACCATTGCCAATTATGAAACTGCCACGCCATCACCATCGACAACAGAACCACAGGAATGGTGAATGCAACCGAGATTCCTAAACGAATAGATGCTGCGCGAAGACGTGCTTCAAGATCATCGTCGAACGGCTGATCATCCATCACACGCGCTGAGTACCCAGCATGTTCAATTGCCTTGATGACAGTTGCCTCGGAAACCGAACCTCCGTCGAAAGCAACCATGGCTGTTTCTGTTGCGTAATTAACTGCAGCTTCAACACCAGTTATTTCGTTGAGCTCTTTCTGAATCTTGGCAGCACACGCACCACAGGTCATTCCTTGAACAGCAAGTTCCACTTCAATAATGGAAGCGGGAGGCAACACGAGACTCATACCTATTACCTACCACCAAAATCAGGTGAGCGCTTTGCCAGGAATGCATCAATGCCTTCTTGTGCAACATCTGACACCACAGCATCAGCCATTACAGCCGAAGCAAACTCGTATGCCTGATCTTCTGGCAACACAATTTGGTCGTAGTAGGCACGCTTACCAATAGCTTTGGATTCACGTGAGCCTCGCGTTGCGCGCGCCATCAAATTGCGCACTGCAGCATCCAGTTCTTCATCAGCCACAACCACATTTACAAAGCCCCACTCCAAAGCAGTCGCAGCACTAATCACATCACCAGTCATTGCCATCTCTAAAGCGCGCTTTGGTGACAAGTTACGAGCAACTGCAACTAACGGCGTATGACAGAACAATCCGCCCTTGCCACCTGGAATTGCAAACCCTGCTGACTCGGAGGCAACCGCAAGATCACACGTAGCTACCAGTTGACACCCAGCAGCCGTTGCAAGTGCATGCACCCGAGCAATGACAACTTGTGGAATGCGATGCATCAACTGCATCAAGTTGGAACACACCGTAAAAAGCTCGAACGCATCATCACGTGACGTCCCAGCCATCTCACCGAAATTATGTCCAGCCGAAAAAACTGGACCTTCAGCTGCCAGCACCACACCCACGGCATCAGAGACAGAAACCTCTTCAAAGGCGGCAGTGAGTTCCTTCAAAACATCTAGCGATAACGCATTGCGCTTGGCTGGGTTACACAACGTGACAGTGACAATGTCAGCCTCACGCGATACTCGAACTTTTTGGTCCATAACAAACCTCCATGGTCACCATATATATGGCAACCAATTAGTGCGCCCTCTGGGGCTCGAACCCAGGACCTGCGGATTAAAAGTCCGTTGCTCTACCGACTGAGCTAAAGGCGCAGAAGCACTGGAACCCAGAGCGAAACTCGCCCTGAACGCCCAATACATCCGTTTTCAATACTAGTTCGCCCGAACCGAATACCTTCAGACCGTTGCGAATTCCCCCATTTCCTCCTTGGGCAGGGCCCGCACACATCGCTGTACAACGACCCACGGAGGGATTTACTATGACAATCAGCGAAGCACAACGGTTCGACATGCAGGTTGGACTCCGATCACACCTAGGAGACGTCGTGGCCAACATATTGATGGAACACCTGCCACCCTCAGGCTGGTCAGACGTCGCCCGCAAGCAAGACATCGCCGAAATTCGCAAGGATCTCAGCCGCATCAACGGCACCTTAAAAGTCATCATTGGTGGCGTACTAACGGTGTCAGCCGCCATCATTGTTTTACTTATTCAACTGAATCAGAACATTTCTTCGCTCTGATCTATTGCTAGATCGTTGCGCGACGTTTCCGTCGGCGGGCCTGGGTTGGAAGAAGGAAACCGAAACCGACAGCAAGCGAAATCGGAATCGCGATTAAGACTCGCGTGAGTGTTGAAGTCTTATTAATTTTCCCGACCAAAATTCCAAGCGTAAAAGTTGTCGATTTTCCATTTGGCAACTTTGCAGTCACTACAACTCGGTGAGACCCGGACTTAACTCCAAATGGCAATTTGTACGTGCCACTCATGGTGCCGTCAGCAGCGACAACTGCAGAGCCCAACTGTGTGGGTGTTGAGAAGAGCCATACCTCAACAATCGACTTGGGTTCAAAACCACCAACACTTACTTTGATGACGTCACCAGCAGACAAATGAACCGTGCCATCAGTGTCAAGCGGCAACGTCTTTCCGGCGCTATCTGTTCCGGACAATGTGGCACTGACTGAACCTGCGTTTACGACCATTTGGTTGCTCTCACGTGACACTTTCGCTTCAGTATCTACACCATCAACCTGTACTGCAGTTTGACCTGCTGCAACTTTGGAAGCAGCTGGTGGCCCTACCGTTGTTGTTGTCACAACTTGAGGAAGAGTTGTTGTTGTCACAACTGTTTTTGATTTCGCCATCGCGATTGTGGTCGAAGTTGTCGTTGGAACAGGCAGACCGTTAGCGCCTATTACAACAATTGTTGTGGTAGTTGTAGTCGGTGCAACCGTTGCCACGGATGCCTGGCCTTGCGGGACTGTAGTTACTGGGGCTTGGATCACAATTGATAATGCTGGTGCAGCTGTTGTCGTGGTAGAGGCAGCTGGTTTTGTTGTCGTAGTGGTGGTGGTAGCAGCCCCACCCGTGAAGGTCAATGTTTCAGTTACTGACTCGACTGAATATGTTGAGTCGGCTGCCTTAGTGACGGTAAGTGAACATGTTCCGGCCGTTTTTGCCGTGACAACACCAGATGTGAGCGTGCAGGTCGCAGTGCCAGTTGTAACAGAAGATGTAACTGCACCAGTTCCCGAGCCTCCAGTTGTTGCAACGGTTATTCCAGTGATTGCATCACCAGAAGTTGTGGTTACTGCAAGAGGAGTTTGTGTTTTTTTAGCAAACATCACTGTTGTCGCATTTGATGAATCAGCAGAATAGATACCGCTCGCTGCTTTTGATGCTGTCACCGTGCACGTCCCCGGTGATGTGGCACTTAGGGTGTTGCCGCCCGTGATTGAACAACCAGCCGTACCCGTAGTTGTTACTGCGTAGGTCACTGCACCACTGCCGGAACCACCAGAAGTTGTAAGAGTGAGATCTGTGCCATATGTACCGCTTGTTGAAGTCAGTACTACTGCTGTTTGTGAAGTTAGGGAATTGGTAGTGACAGAATCTGGACCACTTTCAAGTGAGTCCAGGTAGTTAGTGCCATCACCAATCGCGGTCACTGTGATCTTGTAGGCAGTGTTATCTGCAATTGATCCATATGTCGAGGAAGTAATGGTTGTTGATGAACCCGTCACGCCCGTCTTAGTTCCAAGAACGGAGGAACCAGCAGAGTTGTAGATCTTCACTGTGAATGAAGCAGCGTTGGCATTGGCCGCCCACGACACATTGATTGACTTTAAAGTTGATGCCGTAGCAGTAGCCGAAACCGACGTTGGCGTTGCAAGTGCGACAGGCGGTGTTGATACTGAAACCGCCGTGGCGCGGTTTGTCGTTGTGCCATCCCCTAATTCGCCAGAGTTGTTTCTACCCCAACACTGAATGCTCGTATCCGCGAGAAGGGCGCAAGTGTGTGTGTACCCAACAGAGACTTGAGTGGCTCCGACAACATTAGAAACTGCAGTGGGAACGAACTTGTCCGCATTTCCTCCGTTGCCGAGCTGGTAGTAGTAGCCCCAACCCCAGCACAACACAGTGGTATCACTCTTGATTGCGCACGATGTGTGGTTGGCAGACGATATTCCAGTCACCCCAGTCAGGTCCGAGATAGCTACCGGAGAACTCTTGTCAATCTGGGTGCTGTCTCCAACCTGACCATGATCGTTGTATCCCCAACACTTCACTGTTTGGTTTGCGAGTTTGGTACAGATGTGTTGACCATGTGCGTCCGAGAGCATCGTCACGCCGGAGATTCCAGTGGGACTGGTCTTGGTGCTCGCATTCGTCACATCGCCGTCACCACGGAACCCGCCTGTGCCTCCTCCCCAACAAGTCAGTGTTTGATTGGCGAGCAGCACACAGTTTTGCCAGGCTCCCGCTCGAATTTCAGTTGCCGTAGTGATTCCACTCACAGAAATTGGTGTACTTGAGCTTGTCGTTGTGCCGTTTCCGAGCATCTGGTTGACATTCCACCCCCAACAGCGAATTGTTCCATCTGTAATGACGACACACACGTGTCCATATCCGGTGGAGATCTGCGTGACACCAGAAAGTCCCGTCACCTGCACCGGTGTACTTGAGTTTGCGGTGGCTCCGTTACCAAGTTGGCCAAAGCCGCCGTAGCCCCAGCACCACACTGTCTGGTCAGACTTCAATGCACATGCAAAATCGCTTTGGTTATCAACAGAAATGACGCCTGTGAGTCCGGACACTTGCACTGGCCGGTTTCGATTTATGGTTGTGCCGTCGCCCAGCTGACCGCTTGAGTTGAGACCCCAGCACCAGACTGTCTGATCAGACTTCAATGCGCAAGTAAAATAGGTTCCGACCGTAACTTGCGTGAAACCTGTCATCGGCGCGGCGTTCGCGCGTTGTGGAGACTGCGTAGCGACAGGCAACGCCACCACCATCAGACCAACGATGAGGGCTGGCACGTTGGAGCGGAGGAAGGTAACCAGTCGTGAAGCGGAAAACAATGTCATAATGTGCATTGTATGCTTATTTAGTGCATGACATACACTAAATAAGCGGTTCGCTCAACAGTGCGGCTCTAGACCCTTCTCCTACCGTTACGCTTGTCACATGGCCCCGGTATCGAAAAAGAAGTCTCCAGCAGCTTCAGCACCGAAAAAGCCTCGGCTTAGCCAGGCGGAAGCCACCGTGCGCATGCTTAATGCCTCCAGCCAGCTACTCGTTGAGAATGTGCCAGGGGAGGTGACTGTTGTGCGAATCTGTGAAAGGGCCGGTGTTCACACCGATTACGTGGTTCGCTACTTCGGTTCTCGCGAAGAACTGCTTTGTCAAGCCATTGAATCCGCATTTCAAGGGGTTTTCCTCGGAACCACTAGCGACGAAACCTCGCGCCTCGAATTTGCAATTGGTGATTACCTCGACATCGTAAAACTGAGAGAGGCGCGTGCACGAACAATTACATACTTGTTGGGTTGCGGCATTAGCCCTCAACGTTTTCAATCAAGTCAGAAATTGGTTCTCGAACAAGTCTTTTCTCAATCGAATAATCCAGATGTCACCGATCGAGCTAAATGGAACTTGATTCATGTCGGATCACTGATTATTCAAGGCATGAGCACATTTGCCGAAGTGAACGACATGACTGAACAGCAGAAACAAGACATGCTCGCCTACATCGGTTACATGAGCCAGACCGGAGAAACGGTTCAAGCAGCTTTGGGCTGGGATAAACCCGTACCAAAGAAAAGGGCTAAGAAGTAGTTAGTCGAAGCCGACAAATGATGCCATTGCATCATTTGGTGATCGGCGCGAACGTACGTCGTTCGCAACAAACTCTTCATCGGGAAAGCCCATTGCAACGCAAGTCATGATGACTTGGTCTTCAGGGATGTTGGCGTGTTCACGAACAACCTGTGACTGCATAATGCCTTGACCGTTGATGACAGAACCAAGACCCTTGGACCATGCTGCGAGAACAAGACCATAGGTAGCTGCACCACAATCGAAGTGCGCAATGGTGTCGTGTTCCAGAGCCTTATCAAGTGTGATCACGATTGATACTGGCGCATCAAACTGACGAAAGCCGCGCATCACCCAGTCTTGACGACGAGCTTTATCGTCGCGTTCAATCCCCATTGCTTCAAACAGCTGCACTGCAATTTCAACTTGACGATCACGATGCGGCCCTTCATAACCATGGTTCATTTTGATTTCACGATCAACTTTTGAACCAGACATCATGCGCTCGGTGTTGCCTTTGCGAATGTGCTCAAGCGGCTCACCAGTGACAACGTGATAATGCCATGGCTGAGTGTTCATCGATGATGGGGCACGCTTGGCGAGTTCAATCACTTCTTCAAGTAGTTCGCGTGGTACCGGCTGCTTCTTGTAACCGCGGATACTGCGGCGCTCATGCACCACTGTTTCGAAATCTATTGGGGAGTTCTGATTATCAGCCATGAGTATTCCTTTGTTCTCCTGAAACGCTAGAGCGTCCGTTGCGTCTCGCCGTCATTGGGTCATAATCCATTGCATTATTTTGGCGATGACATGCCCCAAATCCGCAAGATTAGGCAGGTACTCTTTTGCTGTGACCACAGAGAAAGGCCTTACTTCAGCAGAAGTGGCCACAAGGGTCTCGCAGGGTCTCGCCAACACAGTTGACGAAACTAGTTCCCGCCCGCTACGCGACATCTTGACCTCCAATATCTTCACTCGATTCAATGCAATTCTCGGGGTGCTTTTCGTCGTGGTCATGATCGCCGGGTCTATTGCTGATGCCCTGTTTGGCCTCATCGTGGTCACCAATTCTCTTATCGGCATTGTGCAGGAATTATTAGCCAAGAAGAAACTTGATTCTCTATCTCTGATACACGCACCCACAACACGCGTCATCCGAGATGGTATTGGCGTGTCTATTCCCACCCAAGACGTTGTTCAGGATGATCTCATTGAATTGTGCTCTGGCGACCAAGTTCCGGCTGACGGACATGTCTTGGAAACTCATCAATTAGAAATCAACGAAGCGAACCTCACCGGGGAAATTGATGCAGTTCCCAAGGCAGTTGGAGACCCGCTGATGTCAGGAACCATTGTCACTGCAGGCCGCGGTTTCTACACAGCTGCGTCCGTTGGCGCAGAATCCTACGCGCATCGCATTGCTGCTGAAGCCAAGATTTTCCAACGTGCCGGCTCAGAGATTCGCCGATCAATCGACAAGTTGTTGGTGTACATCATGTGGGCAATTGCAATTGCAACTCCCCTACAACTGTGGTCACAATTTCATGTGAATAACTCCGGTAGTTGGCGTGATGCGACAATTCGTGCAACAGCAGGACTCATCGGATTAGTGCCTGAAGGTCTCGTACTGCTGACCACGCTTGCCTTTCTTACTGCAGCCGTACAACTCACGCGTCAACAAGTCTTGGTGCAAGAACTTCCTGCAGTTGAGGGCCTCGCACGAGTCAGTGTTATTTGCCTTGACAAAACAGGCACGTTGACAACCGGAAAGATTTTGTTTGAGAAACTTGAGATTCTCAACAAGGTTGATGAAGAAGAAGTGCGGAGCGCTCTTGGCATCATTGCTGCTGACCCAACTGCCAACGGAACACTCGCCACCATTGCCGATGCTGTTCCCCACCTTGCTAACTGGACTGCTGTTGCATCGATTCCTTTTGATTCATCTCGTAAATGGCAAGCGGTGCAATTCGAGTCACAGGGAACATGGGTACTCGGAGCGCCAGATGTATTACTTGCATCTGATCACCCAGTATCTGCAAGTATTCGCGCACTTGCTGAGACCGGACGACGAGTACTACTACTCAGTCGCTCATCATCGCCGTTGACTGATCAATCGCTTCCTTCAGATTTAACACCTACAGCATTTGCGGTGTTACAAGAAGAAGTACGTGCTGATGCTGCAGAAACACTTTCCTACTTTGCAGCACAAGGTGTCACTGTAAAGATCATTTCTGGTGATAACCCTGTCACGGTGGCAGCCATCGCACGCGGCATCGGTATTGAAGTTGGCGAGCCACTTGATGCGCGCACAGTTGGTGCCGAGGCAGAGGAACTGCAGGACACTATTGCAAAATACACAGTGTTTGGGCGTGTATCACCCGAACAGAAACGATCATTTGTGCGCGCACTGCAGATGCGCGGCGAAGTGGTGGCAATGACCGGCGATGGAGTCAATGACGCCTTGGCGTTAAAGCAAGCCGATATTGGTATTGCAATGGATAACGGTGCATCGGCAACAAAAGCAGTGGCGCAATTGATTTTGCTTGACGGCCAGTTCTCACATTTACCATCTGTGGTTGCAGAAGGACGCCGAGTCATCGGCAACGTTGAACGTGTGTCGAATTTATTTGTCGCGAAAAACGTGATGAGTTTTGTCGCCATCTTGAGTGCAGCACTTATTGGTCGCCCATTTCCACTGCTGCCACGCCACCTCACACTGCTCTCCAGTATCACCATTGGAATTCCTGCATTTGTTTTGGCACTTGGTCCAAACTTGCAGCGATACAAGCCTGGGTTTCTTCGTCGTGTGCTGACGTTTGCTGTGCCTGCAGGTGCAGTTGCAGGCATCACAGTTGTAGTTGCAGATTATGTGGCCAATATTTCCTGGGGCGTTTCGGCTGACACACAATGCAGTGTTGTATCTGCAACGAATAGTGCAATCAACACAGAATGTTGGCGCGTCGGTTCGGGGGCAACGCTGGCCGTTCTTATTGTGTTCTTCTGGATTCTGGTTCTGCTTGCCCGACCATTACGTGCATGGAAGCTCGCACTCGTGTCAGCAATGGGAGGCATCGGGGTCTTTGCCTTTACTGTGCCGTTTGCTCGCGAGTTTTTCAACTTCAACTTGCCAACGGGATTAATGATTGAGTCTGGCCTCATCGGCCTTGCCGGCATCGCATTGATTGAACTCTCTCGTCGCATTGTTTCGCGACGATAACTTCTAATTTGTATAACCGATTCGCTGCGCAAGAAACATCCACCCGTGAACAATCCGCGTATCAGAACCTCGTTGCATCGAGAGATCTTGCTCTGCAACCACTCGGTACTTACCGACTAATTGTGGATCTAGTTTCCCCAGACCAAAGACAAGGTCAGGCATGTCCGGAGCACACTTCCCAGCATGCTGAAACCAATAGTCATAGGTCACTGGCATTCCAAAACGCTCGTGTTTTTTTATTGGACAACGAGAAAAATCTGTTGTTGTCAATGAGAACATGTCAGTGAAATGCAATCGACCAGGAAACCAATCAAATAGATAGAACGGAATCATTCCAGCTTGATAACTGGCGAGGGTAATTTTTCGATTCTTATTAGATTCCTGTGCCACTAATTTGGCAATAATTGGTCTCATTCGGTTGAGAAATTCGGTGTCGCGCAGATGAGACGAATTTCGTCGCACATACCAAGGGACAGAATTTGATATCGGAAACGCAATGGCTTTGCCGTTTACATTCTCTGTAATTTTCCAGGGGTACATCAATGGAGCATCAGTTGCGAGACGTTCTTTAAAGTACGTCGGTTCAACAGCGACCAAGCGAAGTGCAACCAGTTGTAAACAAACGGCGGCAACGGTGATAACCGGCAGAAGAAGTCGTCCAATTCTGAACACTGAGATCCTTTTGATGACTTCCGATGGATAGACGAGCCCAATGCCTGCCATAACGAGCAGAATTGTCATCGACGGGATAAGCATGCGTCCCATTCCCATCCAGTCACCGCCCGAAAGTACAACTAAGCCAACTGATATAACACCTGCGAAAGTCGCCATCCACGCCAACAGTGACCTCTTGCTAAGCATGAGAAAGATCCCAATAATTGATACACAAGCAAATGGGATCCATAACCAACCTGGATTCATATTTTTAAAGACATAGCTAAGTCCAGGTTGCAACGTCAGGTGAAGGCCCGTTTTGGCAGATACTGGTTGTGGAATGAAATGTCTGAAGACAACGAAGCGAAACCCTTCCACTACTAAAATTCCAAGACCTACTGGAATTGCCACAAAACAGGCCCGTTGAAAATTCACTCTTGGCACGATTGCTGATACATATTTCAGTGAACTACATATGCCGAGTACAAGAAGAAGCGCAACGACACCGACACTGACAACAAGTGCATCAGGTCGAATTCCCGCAAGTAATAATGAAGCAATTAGCAATAGGGCAATGTCGCGTCTCTTGATACTGACAGCAGTGACAAATTCAGCAATTGCCATTAGGAACAACAGCAAGAAGAACGGAACAAGCAAAGTCTCTAAACCAGATGTTGCCCAATATAGAAGCGGAAAAGAAGTTCCGACTATCAATGCTGTGACTAAACCCGATCCCTTATAGAGACGCTCTGCAACGACACCTGCCATAGTGACAGTTGCGATAAGACCAGCGATACCCACAAAATACGAAAGAACTGGAACAGGAAGCCGTGTTACAAATCGAAGCGTTCCCAGTATGAGTACATGCAACAGACTTGTTGATTGCTCAATTGAGTCACCATTGAAATTACTCAGGCTCCCGCTACGAGAAATATTTAGTGCGACCCAGCCAGTGATGTATGAATCATCAACTCCGCCGACACCCACAACAACAAAAGCTGCGATTGATGAAAAGATTCCGACAACCGAATACTTCCACCACGAATAATTCTTGTTATCCAATGATGTGGTGGCTGTAGTCACTTCGCCATAGTAAGTGACCTACCTCATAGATTATCTTCGGGCTTACAAATGTTTGTTTGGTTTACCTAACTATGCAAGCTCTTTACGGGAATCATCAATCACCGCAGTACACAGGTTTTCAACGTGTTCGATGTCAATACCTAACTTATGACCAAGATGTACTAACCAGATCAGAGATTGTAAGTTCGATTCAAAGTCAACTTGTGAACGCACATCAGAACGCGCAGCTTGACGATTCTGACTCACCATGACAAATGTTGAGAGAAAGATTGCTTCAAGGCTCACGATCATTGTGAGTAATCCAAAAGGAAATTTGTCGAATTTCATACCGGCACCAACAAGGCCAACATTCAGAGAAATCCAAATCATGAACCACACACCGTGTAAGTAAACAAAATTCAATGAGCCAGCAAACTTCGTTACTTTGTCAGCGGCTCTATCTTGAAATTCACGGGCATGCTGCCAACGAGACTTTTCGCTCGACACCTTCCAATGTTCAATGTTGAATACTTTGCCGTCTTCCTTGCCATCAAACTTGTCGATCAGTCGACAAGCCTCACAAGTAAGAGGTGAATGATTGGTGTCGTCTGTGTGGCTCATGTGCCAACAGTACGGCTATTTATGCATGCCGTGTCGGCAATACGGGGTCAGCCGTGGCCAGGAATGTTCTTCCACGGACCACCGTCAGAGCGTGGCTCTTTGGGAAGACCGAGAACTTGTTCGCCCACAATGCCGCGCTGTACCTGGCTAGTACCTGCGTAAATGGTTCCGGCACGTGCGTTCAAGAACACACCGACCCAGTTTGCACTGTCGTTTGGTGAACCCACTGAGTCAGTAGTGAAAGCAGTGTGAGGTGTTTGACCAACTGGAACCAATGCATCAGCACCAAGAATGTCAACAGCAAGTTCTGTTGCTTCCTTGTGGTATTCACTCCACCACAATTTACCGATTGACGCTTCGGGGCCTGGCTGATTGCCATTGAGGAACGCAGTGAGAGCGCGGTATCCGAGGAAACGCATGATCTCAACCTTGATATGAGCCTGAGCAAGACGTTGGCGAATATGTGGGTCTTTGGTGAGTCCCTTTTCTGTTGCCAGACGAGTGAGCTTGTCAAGTTCGCCACGGAATGAAATACCAGAAACAACCGCACCAGCACCACGCTCATTACCGAGAAGTGTCATTGCAACCATCCAGCCGCCGTTGATTTCACCAACAACGTTCTCTTTCGGACAACGTGCATCTGTAAAGAACACTTCGTTGAATTCAGAATCACCTGACATCATCTTGATGGGTCGTACTTCCACACCTTTTTGGCGCATGTCAACAAGGAGGAACGTAATACCGCGATGCTTCACATCGTCTGGTGATGTACGAGCAAGAACGAAAATATGGTTTGCAAGGTGACCAGCTGATGTCCAAATCTTCTGACCATTGATGACCCACTCGTCGCCGTCAAGAACTGCACGACATCCCAAGTTTCCAAGGTCACTACCGGCCGATGGCTCGCTGTAACCCTGGCACCAGCGATCTTCGCCAGAAAGAACGCGAGGAAGATAACTCCTCTTTTGCTCTTCAGTACCAACTGCGATGATGGTGTTACCCAACATGCCAATTCCGAAACCATCGTTTGGTCCGCCACCAGGAACACCAGAGAGAGCGAATTCTTCTGCAAGTACTAACGACTCAATTGCGGTCAGTCCGGCGCCGCCGTATTCCTTTGGCCATGTGACCGCAAGGAAATCATTCTTCGCCAACTTCTCACGCCACTCTTCGGTCCATGCAGCTGCATCTTTATGATTCAGCGCACCGATGCCCTTCCAATCTTTCGGAAGGTTGGCGTCGAGAAAGGCGCGCACCTTTGTGCGGTACGTGTCGGCTTGGGGTGGGTAAACAAAATCCATGTTCCTACCCTAGTAATGGCTGCGGGCAGGCTCCGTATCCGAGCCGCTGAAACGACCTATTTAGACATCTCAAGGCCGGCAAAATCACCAGCAGCCCGCCACGCTTCAAGCAATCGAACAAAGGCAACAGGGCCTTTGCCGTAACTGCCATTCTGGGCAGCACGTTCGGCAGGTTTGCCTTCGTTGTTGTAATAGCCCGGAGTGCAGGCTTCAAGAAACTTCAGGTTCATCGTTGAATTTGATTTGATGTCTTCCACCCAGTCATGTTCAGCCTGAGCACTAGCTTCAATTCGCGTGATGCCATCTTCAGTTGCGTGCTTCACGATGTAAGCAATGTGAATTGCCTGTTCGTTCAACATGTGTGGGAAGTTCACAGAGAAACCTGATTGTGCGGTAGATACAAGAAAACAGTTGGGGAATCCGCGAGAGAAGAA